>Ga0164241_10001601_pt1 | contig 27198 bp, 23 predicted proteins | sample OricomyardsoilBY_FD_108780 | JGI IMG/M metagenome (GOLD analysis project Ga0164241, IMG submission 108780) | Backyard soil microbial communities from Emeryville, California, USA - Original compost - Back yard soil (BY) | ecosystem: Environmental > Terrestrial > Soil > Unclassified | place: USA... | reverse complement strand
GGACAAGTCACTGCGATACGCACGCCGGCCACCCACAAGATGATCAAGCTAGCAGCCAGCACCGATCCGGACAGACCACCCCGAACCAAGATCAGATGCCCTCTAAGCGCTGATGGTGCTGATGGGCGCGCAAGCCCAGCGTGAGATGGCGCGCGCTCGGCAATGCGTGATGGCGGCGATGCGAGCACAGAGCCGGCTGCAAGGCAGGTTTCTGGGTGGTCGCCCGCCGTACGGCTACCGCCCGCCGACGGCGGGCCGCACCCGAACGCCATACACGCTCTGTGGGGCCGGCGGGTACACGTATGCGCGACCTCGGCGCGCCGAGGGAGCGCCTCGCGACGGTGTGCGTCACCGGCACGCTCCAGGAGCAGGTGTCCGACGCGATCATGTGGCTGTGCGGGGTGTACGCGCAGTTTGGTGGACCGGCCGGGCCGGTGAGCGACTGATGGCCAAGCGCGCCGAGCGGAGCGGTGCTGACCGCAGCACTGGAAGCCGGTGCACGCGGGAAGTCAATCCAGACCATCCTCGCGCGCACAGCCAGGTTCGACGACATGCGCATCAAGGTCGACCCCAACGCCAACAATGCCGCACTATGGCGGATGGTCCGCAACAGCCGCCTCCGCAATATCCGTATCACCGCGGGCGAAGCTGGAAAGAACGCGATTGACAAGGGCGGAAGGCGGGTGCGACGGGAGTTCGCTGCGCTCGCCGACGACTGCGGCCTCTCTGCCGCGACACGCGAGGACATCCGCCGCTACCTCGCGCGGCACCGTTGACTACGCGAACCTGCGGCGTAGCGGGTCTCGGTCCGGGACGGCGACCCGTGCGTTGCCAGACCCCACACTGCCGCCGGAACCAGCCACCAGCAACTCGACTCCACACGGCATCACCGACGTCATAGCCTCATTCACCCAGCTGCCGTGAGCGACCGTTGACGGGCCCGCCCACACCTGTTTACGCTGACAACAAGTTCATCAACTGAGGTGAAAAGGAATGTCAAGATGTCGATCAGGCGCTGCCGCATTACCGCGTCGATGATGACAACCACTGGCAGCTCATGATCCTTGACCGCTCGTTGGCGACGAGCATTAGGAGAACCGGTCTTCCTCAACCGGCTTTGCTGGTTGGCCGCCTCGCGGTTCGGCGGCAGGCGACTCTGCGGGAGCGGCCAGTCCCGTTAATGCAACAGTAGCGCGGCAGAGTACGTTCACCTACCGTCTGTGCCTGGGTGATGAGCCGGTAACACTGATCGATTCCTGAAACAGCCGTGTCGAGATAGGAGATCGGTGCGTGCGGGCGCGTCGGCCGTAGTGGTGCGATCGGGGGTGTACATGGGCGCCAAGCCGGCTGGCTTACCGCAGCGGGTTCAGCAGGTGGACACCGTCCCGGCGGGGATTCGGTCCATTCTGGACCCGAACGACCTAACGGTCGAGGAAGTCCCGGTGAGCGGTTTGTTGCCGGCGGATTCCCCTCGGCTCGGCGGAGAGGACCTGCGCCATGTCGAACTCCTCGCAGAGTCCGGCAGCGCACTGCCACCCATCCTCGTTCACCGCCCGTCGATGCGCGTGATCGACGGCATGCATCGCCTGCGAGTGGCGCGGCTGCGCGAGGACGAGACGATCGCCGTGCGGTTCTTCGACGGTAGCGAGGAGTTTTCTTTCGTTCTGTCGGTCGCCGCCAACATCGCGCACGGGCTGCCCTTGTCCCTTGCCGACCGGCGCGCCGCGGCCCTCCGGATCGTGAAGTCGCATCCGGACTGGTCCGACCGCGCGATCGCCGCGGCTGCCGGACTCGCGGCCAAGACGGTCAAAGGGATCCGGCAATGTGCAACCGCGGAACTTCCGCAGTCGCACACCCGGCTTGGTCGCGACGGTCGAGTGCGTCCGGTGAGCGCGGCCGAAGGCCGCCGCGTCGCGCGCGAGATCTTCGCGTCACGCCCGGAGGTCTCGCTGCGCGAGGCTGCCCGCATCGCCGGGATTTCGACCGGAACGGCTCGCGATGTGCGCATGCGGATGTCAAATGGATCCCCGCAGGTCCCGTGTCCACGGAGCACGTCGGACAACGCGCCGGCTCGCTCCGCGAAGGACTCCTCGTCGATTCTGCAGGTCCTGCGCCGGGATCCGTCGTTGCGGCTGTCGGACGCCGGCCGCCGCCTTCTGCAGTGGTTGCACCGCAAATCGATGGACCCTCGGGGCTGGCGCGACCTGACAACAGTGGTGCCGGGCCACTGCGTCGGCGTCGTCGCTGAGCTGGCCCGTGCGTGCGCCGACGAGTGGCAGCGGTTCGCGGACGAGCTGGAGCAGCGGGGCGACGCCCCGAGATGAGGGCTCGGCTCAGTCTCCCGAGCAGCAGCGCGCGGTACCGCACACTGGCGGTTCGTCGTCGGTGATGTCGTTGCCAGGCAACGAGGTCTGCGATGCCGGCCCGCGGCGGCCGAAACGACCCTCACCCAGGTACACCATGGTCACCCGCTCGGCGATGTCGGACAGTGCGGCGGCCGGCTCCGCGACACTCCGGGCGGCGTGGTCGACGTCCACATCGAAGTGCTGTTCCCGGCCGGCCTCGGGGTCGCCGACACAGGTGTTCATCCACGTCTCACACCGCAGGAGTTCGTGCACGTGCTCGGCTTCGGTGAGCTCGGGAAGCAGGGTATGGAACGCGTCCGCGACGTTGGACAGGTCCATCGGCCGGGTGCCGTCGAGGCCGTCGATCAGGCGGCCGTACAGGTGTTGTTGCGACCAGTCGGTCAGGCGCCGCACCCAACCGGCCGTGACCGGGAAGTACGAAGCAATGCCGTCGCCGACGACGAGCAGCCGCGACTGCCGGTCGTAGTCCCAACGCCTGCGCTCGGTTGCGGCGAAGGTATCGAGCAGTTCCGGTCCCTGCTCGTGCAGGGTCAGACCGGAGACCGGCCGGTCCGAGTGCAGCAGGTCGAACAACGCCACGGCGCGGGCCTTCGCGGTCTCCCGGCTGCGCGCGAGGGGCTCCGGCTGCGCCGCGACGGCGTCCCCGTCGAGCCAGGCGCGCACCGCCGGTCGTTGCGCGGCGAACCGCAGCCGGCGCAGCGCTCGTTGCGGATGGCGTGCCCCGAACAGCTCGAGCGCGATCGCGCGAAGGTTGGGCGCGCAGCCGATCACCTCGTCCATCAGGTCGAAGCAGACCGACACGACCTCCCGGTCACCGTGATCGTCCTGGTAGAAGAAGCCTTCCCGCGCGAGGTCGATGCTGCCTCCCGCGAAGTGGATCTCGGTGACGTGCTGCCACGGGATCCGGTGCAGATCGGCGGTGGGGGAGGCGTCGCGGGCCAGCTGGTAACTCAGTACATGCCCGACGTCGACGCACATCCCGCAGCCGGTTGCCGTGCACAGGCGGTCGAAGAACTCGAACGCGTTCATGTCGCCCACCACGTACGTCATGGGCGGGAACTCCGCGTTGAACGGACGCCCGAGGATCCGCTGGACGCGGCGCACGTTGTCGACCGTCACCGCGAGTGTGTCGGGGGTCAGTGGCAGCGGCATGAAGTGGGGGTACACGTGCCGTTCACTCATCAGCCACACACCCAGGTCCTCGGTGACCCATGGCGAACCGCTCAGCCGCACGAGCTCACCGAGCTCGGCGAGATCCTCTTCGGTCGTCGGATCGGCGTACACCGGGTTCACATTGGTGCTGTGCACCAGCACCTTCGCTTGCTCCGCGAGGTCGTGCACACTCCGGCGGACGAACCCGTCCCGCCCTTCCCGTTGGTGCCGGCGTCGGACGTCGGCGTACGGGCTCGGGCCCCGCCGCCGCGCGCTCGGTGCGGTGATCTCGAAGAAGTCCACGCCGGACCGTTCCTCGTCCAGATAGGCCACGTTGAAATCCGACGGGTTGATTCCGACCCCCAGCCCGTATCGCGGAACATCGGCGAAGTAGTCCGGGCCGAACTCCATGCTGTCAACCTCCAGCCGCGCGTCGGTACGTCGGCTCACTTTATCGGTTTGCCTGAACCGGTAACACTTCTCAGCTCGCAAGACCTTCGTTATCGTCAATCGCATGACACCTGACAAGATGCCGGATGACGTCCCCCGTAACAGCGACGACGATCTGCAGGAAATCGAGTTCTCGGCACTGGAACCGGACGACGCCGCGGCCCTGGAGAACCGGGTCTACCTTCTGGGAGTGCACGGCGACGGCCCGCGCGGGCTGTAGTGCGGCAGTGACCGCGGCCCACACCGGAGCTGGGGCGAAGTCCACGTGCCGTGTGGACGGGGAAACTCGTTCCACACGGCTCGATTTCGTCTGCGGCGACCTGCTTTCCCTGGCGCGGCGTGCGGCACGGGAATTATCCGACCACCCGGACGTCATCGGCGTCTTCGTTGCCGGCGGTATTACGCAAGGGCTGTACACGCCCAACAGCGATATCGACATCTATCTCGTCGGCGACAATTCCGTGCCGGACCGCAGACAGTTCGGAATTGGCCGCACGCGCGTCGACGTGCACCACATGCCGCTCGCGAAGCTCACCTCACTCGTGGACGCGGCGACGGTGGCCGACGCGGGGGACGCGCTGGCCCCGACCGTGGCCACCGCAGATCTCGAGCTGCTCGCCCGGATGTCCTCGGCAGACGTCGTGGCGGATGTCGGTGCGCTGACCGCGCTGCGCGCCCGCCTGGATGCTGGTGCGGTGGCGCTGCGCAGGCAGCTGTCGCGGCACTGGCTCACCACGGCGCACCTGTGGTGGGAGGACCACGACGGTTTCAACCGAGTCGGTGATCACGACGGCGCGCTCGACGCGGCGCGGCGAAGTCTCGTTGCCGCAGGCAAGGCGGTGCTCGTCTCGCGCGGCGAGCTCTATCCGGGACCGAAGTGGGTGTGGCGGCAGCTGGAGCGATCCGCCCCGCGCGGTTTCCCCACCGAACACTTCCGGAACTTGTGCCGTGCCGACCTGATCTCGGGTGCTGACGGTCCGTCCTTCGTGGACCTCGAGCACCTGTTGCAGACGTGCTTGCTGGCTGCGGCCACGGTGGGATGGCACGGCGACACGCTGACCGACTGGCCGGTCTGGCAGCGGGGGAACGGACCGCTGACGCGGGCACCCGGCTGGCACCCCAGGGCCCGGAACACCGGTGTGGTCGCCGCGCTGGCGGGCCGCCGCCGGGTCGCCATGCGCCCGGACGTAGCCCTCGTGTGGGCCCTGTGCGATGGCGTGACCGACAAGGAACTGGCCGACCGGATCCGCACCGTCCGGGCGCGGATCCCCGCCTACCCGCAGTTCACCGATCAGCGGCGTGCGGCGGTCGTCGAGCGGCTGGTCGACTGGCGGCTGCTGGTCAGAGGCCGCGGATGACCGGCATCGAGGTTCGTTTCGGCGAGAGTGCCGTGCTCGATCTGTTCCTCGCTCTGCACCGCGAACTGAAGGGCCGGATGCCCTGGGAGATCAGCCTGGTGCAGAACCCACCGGTCGCCGACATCGGCAGGTTTCGCGCGGCCATCCGTGGGTTGCGCGAGAACGGCGCGGACACCATGCCGGCCTGGTTGGCCACCGCACAGGACATCACGGACCTGGCCGCCCCGTCCGTGTCCGCTCCCGCCCACATCGTCGAACCGGTCACTGCCGCGCTGACCGCCGCAGCGCCGATCCTCACCCCGGTCATCGACCGGTGGTCAGGTAACCGGGCGGCCGCGGCGTCGGAGCTCATGCGGCTGCTGCCCTTCGACCGGATCGAGCCGTTGCTGCGGACGGCGCTCGGGGTCACCGCCGGCCCGCCACTGTCGTTGGCACTGCACCTGGTGCCGTTCGCGCCGCACTCGCCGGGCGTGGGTTTCCTGACCACCGAGGGCCGGCCCGCCGCCGCCTACGTCGACTGCCGTCGCTTCACCGGCTCGACGCTCGCCGACTGCGTGCTGACGCTGATGTGCTGGGCGCTGCTATCCACATCGGACGCGCCCACAGCGCTGCCGGCCGAGCTGAGCCGCCGGTTGCCTGGCCGGACACCGTATGCCCGCCGTCTGCGCGCAGTGCTGACCAAGCTCCTGGTCGAGTACACCGCGGGTACCGTCGTCGCGGGCCAGGAACCCGGCCACCGCATGTGCGTGGACGTGCTCGGGTCCGCGTGGCGGTTCCCGCGACTGTTCGCGGTGGTGGAGCGGCACTGGGGCGCGATGCTCGCGGGCCGGGTGAACCGGGAGGACGCACTGGCCGCGCTCACCACCGAGATCGCCGCGCACCGCCCGCACTGGTACGTGGACCACGTGGACGCATCGTCGCTGGCCGCAGACTTCTACCTCCTCGAGATGATGGCGGCGGACGGCGACCGCGAGGCCGGTCAGCGGTTCGCGCACTGGGTGCCCCGGCTCGCGTACTACTTCGCCCGCCAGCTCGACCTGATCATCGGCCTGGAACTGGGGCACTACGAACGCGCGCACACCGACCCCCTCCCGCGTCCACTCGCGACGTTCATCAGGCAGGTGACGACGGAGTCGAGCCCGGTGTCCTGGGCGCGGACGAGGGCGGAGCTGGGGCAGGTACGTGCGCTGTCACTGGCCGCGGATGCGTTCGCCGGACCGGGAACCGAGTACGGTGGCCGGCTGTGGGCGCCGGTCGCCACCTTGCTGCGCGGGTATGCGTGCCACGAGATGTCCGAGGCGGTCTTCGTCGACCAGTGCTTCACGATGGAGCACAACAACGGGTCGCTCTTCGACAAGTTCTGCCTGACCGAGAACATGCCCGCGGTGCTGGACGCGCAGGCCGAAGGCAACGTTGACTTCCTTGCCGCGCACGCGTCGGCCGAGGTCCGCGGGCTGTGGCAGAGCCACCGGGCCCGCGTGCTCCGCGACCGCGCCGCGATGTGGACCGCACGCGGTCCCGCGGTGTCGTCGCGCGTGCCGGTTTCGACTCCACAGTGGACCAGCTGCACGATCAAGGACGGCGTGCCCGGGGCCCTCGGGTGCGGAAGCTCGTCCGAACCGGACGAGATCCTGGCTTCGTGGCAGGCGGACGAACCGCGCCCGGTGCACGTGCGGGACCGGGCGCTGCGCAAACCCATCTCGTTGTCGCTGCGCCGTTACGCGGGCGTCCGGGCGACGTTGCTGACGAGCGTCGGGCCGGTCAACCTGGACCTGTGGCCGGACCTCGCGCCGTACTCCGTGGACAACTTCGTGCGGCTCGCCGACGGCACCCGGCGGTGGAAGGACCCGCGCACCGGAGAGTACGGCGTCGGCGGCTTCTACGACGGCACCCGGTTCTTCCGCCGCGTGCCCGGGTTTCTGGTGCAGGGCGGCGACCACACGGAGACGGGCCAGGGCGGTCCCGGCTACCGGGTACCGGACGAGCCGACCGCCCGGCGCGCGTTCGACCGCCCGTTCATCGTGGCGATGTCGAACCTCGGCCCGGCGAGCACGGGTTCGCAGTTCTTCATCACCCTCGCGTCCGCCGACCACCTGACCGGCCACTTCAACCAATTCGGCGAGCTCGCCGACGACGCGTCACGGGACGTAGTCCGCTCGATCGCCGTGACCAAGGAGGCGCCGGTCGTGGAGTCGGTCGCCGTCGAGATCTGGTGATCGCGATACGGGGACGAGGTCGATCACGACCGCGGCGTGGTCGGACGCCCACAACCCGTTGCGCGGCTCGTCGGCGACCACGGCGGCGGATCGCACGGCGAGCCTCCGGCCGGATCCGTTGCCGAGCAGGATGTAGTCGATACGCTCGGACATCGCCCCACCCGGCGCGGTTGGATCCCCGGTCAGCCAGGTGTGGCCTTGCCCGCTCCGCGCGGCCGGCCACGTGTCGGTGAAATGCTCGCGCATCGTGTCGAGCACGGGCGAGGCAGGCCGGGCGTTGAAGTCCCCGGTGAGCACCGCGGGCAGGTCCCTCGGTGCCGGGTCCGCGGTGGCCCGGGCCAACCGCTTCGCCTGGTCGCACCGGAAGCGGACGTCGCCGTGGGCGGACAGGTGCGCGGTGTGAAACGGCAGCAGCCCGTCCGGCGTGCGTACCAGCGTGCTCAGCATCGTTCTGGCGTGCGCGTCCGAGAGGATCCCGACCCGCGTCCGGTCCATCGGCCACCTGCTGAGCACGGCGGTGCCGTGCCGTACCGAGTCGTCCCCGATCCGCCGCTGCCAATGGTGCTGGTTGCGTGCCGGTCCCCATGCCCATCGCATGCCCAGCTCACCAGCCAGCGACTCGGCGAGGTTCTCCGCGCCGTCCTGCCACACCTCCTGGAGGCCGCAGATGTCCGGCGCGACCTCGGTGAGGACGTCCCGGATGATCCGGCGTCGCGCACGCCAGTCGCCGAAGCGCCACCAGAGGTTCCAGCTGACGACCCGGATCACGGGTCAGCCCGCGGCGAGCGCGAGGTGGTGGAGCGCGGCGTCGAAGTCGTCGGCGCCGACCGTCTCGTGCACGGTGGCCAGGAAGTCGCCGACCGGCGTGCGGTAGATGACATGGTCGCCGAACGCCTCGGCCCGTGCGCAGGTCTGCCCGGACGGCACATCGTGGATCCGGAGGGGAACGCTGGGCACCGGCACGCCCGCGGCCAGCCAGCGCCACACGGGACTCGGCAGTGACCAGTCGATCGGGGGACGAGACCACGCCGCGCGGCGGGCGAGCTCGTCGGCCGCCGGTCCGGTGACGGCATCGGCCACCACCCGCAGCGGGCCGATGTCGCAGTGTTCCGCAGCGGTGGAAAGCAGCTCGGCGAGCTCGGGCGCCAGCCGGCACTCGCCGACGGTCGTGACGATGTCGGCCGCCGCGGGTAGCTCGCAGTCGGCGAGGACGAGGACGTCCGCGACGTCCTTGACGTTGAACGGCCGTTGGAAGCGTTCCTCGCACAGCGCGAGCAGGTCGACGAGCACCAGGGGCACGCTGGCGGGAAGCGCCCGGACGCCGACCGCGGCCGCGTTGCCCATGAGGGGCGTCGCGAAGATCTCGGCCTTCATCGGCCGGTCCAGCCACGGATCGGCCGGCGGCCATCGCAGCGTGACGAACGGCAGCCGGGTCTCACCGTGCAGCACCACCGAGATGTCCTGGACCGGGCGCGCGCGAACGATCGCCGAGGCGACCTGCCAGATGTCCTGTTCGCCCGCCACGAGCACGTCGATGTCGCCGACGGGCCTGAGGAGGTCGGCGGGATAGTGCCGAGACAGCGACGCGCCCTTGACCACGCGTGCGCAACGCACCGCGTGGCGCACGCCGTCGAACAGGTCGGCGTAGTCCCCGGATCTGGCGGCTGCCCTGGCGAGCAGGTCGACACTGCCCGAGCCGAGCTCGGCGCCCGTGCGGCGCGCGGCGGAGAGCACCAGCTGCGGGACGGTGCTGCGAATCCGTGCCGCGCTCTCGACCACGTGATGTGGCGGGGCTTCTTCGTCGACGCCGATAATCCGGCACAGCAACGGAACGGTGAGCTGGTCGATCGTCCGCCGTGTCATGAGAACTCCCATCGACGACGACAACCGCCATGCACCCCGCGGTCGGCAGGGCCACATGACGGTTGTCCGTTCCGCACGAGCAGTATCCCCCGCGGGGAACTCACTTCTTGGCGTCGACCTTCACCGGGTCCGGCTTGCCGGCCCGCTTCTCGACCTTCGGTTGCACGGTGCTGCACCAGAAAGCGAACATTTCCGTCCCGTTCGTCGTGGAATGTCTCGATCTCTTTTCCCGACGAACATTACCCCGCACCCACGGGTACGTCGAGGCGTGCAAATTCGCGCGAAAACGGGCGATAGGCAGGCGAAAGCCCGTCACCAACCGGGATTCTCGGGCACCGCGAGGGCGAGGTAGCGTCCCTCGTCCTCGATCATGACGCGAGCCCGGCAACAGCTTTCCAGGAAGGCGTGGACGCGGTCCGCCGGCACGTCGTACGCGTGCGCGGCGAGGTCCCGCCGCACGCCGGCGACGCTGCGCGCGGCGTCCCCCGCCGCCTCGTAGGCCACGGCCCGCCAGCCGGTCAGCTCGGCGACGCGCGCCTCCTCCGTGCGCTGGTCGACGATTCGCACGCGGTCCGGCAGCCGCTGGTAGACCAGGCGCGGCCGCCGGGGCGAGCGCCAGCGCCGCCGCCACTCGTCGATCGCCTCCCCGAGCGCGCTCCGTGCCGCCGCGCTCGAGACGTCTGCCACGTCGTAGTCGAAGAAGTACGCGATCCGGCCGTGGTCGAGGAAATCCGGGTAGACGTGCCGGTAGTTGCCGTTCGGTCGGATGCCGGTAATGGGAAACGACCGGTCCGTGAAGTACGGGCTGAAGCGTTCCAGCCAGATTTTCGCCGACCCGGACGGCGGCTGCAGGTGGTGCAGCAGCGGAATCAGTTCCGTTTGTTTCCGGTAATCCTCGTCGTTCTCCCCGGGGACTCCCATCAACATGTTCCACAGCACGGTGATGTCGTAGTAACGCGCCCATTTCATCAACCGGACGTTGGTCGGCATCGTCGCGCCCTTGCGCATGAGTCCCAGCACATGCGTGCTCAGGCTCTCGATGCCGGGCTGGATGCGGTGGATCCCGGCTGCGCGCATGGTGCTCAGCTGCCTGCGGTCCAGGTTGGCCTTGACCTCGAAGAACAGGTTGACGTCCCAGTGTTTCTCGCCGAGCTCGGTGCACAGGGAGGACAGGTAGGCCATGTCCAGGATGTTGTCCACGGCGTCGATGCGGACCGCCGGATACTCCCGGAGCAACGCCGTGAGCTCGGCCATGGCCCGCTCGCCGGTCTTGGCCCGGAAGGCCATGCCGGCAGAGTTCAGGCCGCAGAACGTGCAGTGGTGCTTCTGGCCCCACCAGCATCCCCTGGACAGCTCCACCGGCAGGGTGACCGGCTTGTCGCCGAGCACGGTGCACCGGTCGTACCGGCCGAGCGCGTCGAAGTAGTCATGGTAGTCGGGCACCGGCAGGGCATCCATGTCGCGCAGCGGGACCGGTGTGGCCGCACGCTCGAGCAGGCGCAGCGGCCGGGCGCCCCCCACGTGCACCCCGGGGATGTGGTTGGGGTGCTCGTCGTTCGCGATCGCCGCCAGCAGGGCGGGGAACGTCGTGTCGGCCTCCCCGGAGACCACGTAGTCCAGCCAGGACAGCCGGCGGGCGTACTCCTCGCCCATCTCCCCGTCGAAGTTGGCGCCGCCGTACACCAGGCGCGGGCCGGGGAACTGCTCCCGGATCATGCGGCCGAGCGCGAGCGACGCAGTGTTCTGAAGGAACGTGGAGGTGAAGCCGACCACGTCGTAGGACTCCCACGCGGTGTCGCCGAGTGTCTTGCTCAGCCACCCGGGCAGGACGTCGCGGCGCAGCGACACCAGGTGATCAAGGTCCGCGCCGGTGAGCTCGCGCCACAGATCCGCCAACTCGGGGTACTCGGCGAAGTACGCGTCCTCGCCTCGCAGCGGACCGAAGGCGGCGTAGGAGAACAGCCACTCGCCGAGCATGTGCAGGCGTTCGGACGGCAGGTCGGCGACCGTGTCGTAGAGCTCCCCGCCCAGCAGGGCGGCCAGGTCCAGGTTCGGGTACAGCACCTCGCACCGGTGACCGGCGGCCTCCGCAAGGGACTTCAGCAGCCCGCACTGGATCGACGGGGCGTCCGCCCTGGCCCACGGCATGTTGACCAGCGCGACTCGCAGCGGCACGGTCACGCCACCTCGTTGCGCATCAGGTAGTCGGTGCCCGTGACTATGTGACGCCGGTACGGACCCGTGTCGTCGAGGTTGGCCGACTTGATGATCCAGCGTGTCCGCAGCGCCTCCTCGTCCCGGACCTCGTCCACCTCTCGTGCGTGCAGCGAGAGGTGGTTGCAGACGGCTGCGAGGTCGCCCGGCATGAGCTGCACGCGCTTCTTGTACCGGTGCGGCTGGTCGTCCAGCTTGCGCGCGACGGCCTCGGCCTCCGCGGTGCGTCCCGCCGTCCGCCTCTCGGTGAAGCGCAACCGCGAGCCCCCGGTGAGGATCGGGTGCGAGGGGTACACGCCGCCCGTGTCATAGCTGGTGGCCGGATCGGCGGGGGTGAAGAACACGGGCTCGCGCAACAGGTCCCGCTCGTCGTCACTCAGATCGCGCAGCATGTCCACCGAGCGGACGAACGAAGTGTAGACGGCGTTTTCCGGGCTGCAGCGCATGGACAGCATGTGGATGTGATCGGGCACGATCGGCTGGCTGCCGAGATCCTTGTGGAACGGCTGGGAGAGCAGCCCCTTCGACGAGTACGTATGCCAGGCCGATCGCTTCGGGTAGATGTCGTTGAACACGTCGCCGTAGGCGATGTCGATGTTGCCGATGCCGGTGACGCCGGTCAGCTCGGCGTACACCGCGAGGAAGGCCTCGGCGACGAAAATGGTCTTGAGTCGGTACTTCGACCGCACCGGATCGTCCGGGTCGAACAGTGGCACGTCCTGGTCGACGGGTGCGTTGCGGATGAGAACGACGGGCTGCTCGTCCCGGTCCCGTTCCCGCACCGTGCGGCAGAAGGCGAGGAAGTCGTCGGGCACCCCGCCGGCGTCGACGACCGTTCCAGCCTGCCGACGGAACGCCTCGTAGAACTTGTACGGGCTGAGGATCACGCTCGTCAACGCGGTGGCGAACGCGTCGCGGTCGGCGTCGGAGAACGCGTAGTCGATGTTCAGCTCACACATGGAGGTCGTCATGGAACGTCCGTTCGCTGTCCGGGGTTCATTGCGAAGCTACAAGGAAGGCCCGGACGTCACAACGTGTCTTTTTGGTGTGCTACAACAGAAACGCGTCACGTGCCGGTGTCGGTCGCGCTCAGGGCGAGGTCGGGAATGCGCAGCGGGGGCGCGACAACGCGGGGGAACCACGACCGCGCGTCGCGCGGCAGCGTCCGCTCCGCCCGGCCTGCTTGTGTTGCCCTGCCGAGCAGCTCGACCGGTGACTCGTTGAAGCGGAGGTCCCCGCAGGAGCCGACCACCTCGCCGTTCTCGACGAGGTAGACGCCGTCCCTGGTGAGTCCCGTCAGCAGCAGCGCGGCGCGATCGACGAGGCGGACATACCACAGGCACGTCAGCAGCAGGCCACGTCGCGTGTTCGCGACCATCTCGTCGAGGGTCGCGGTGCCGCCGTCGAGGACGAGGTTGCCCACCTGGGGCCGGAAGGGCAGGCCCGTGACGTCCGCGGCGTGCCGGCTCGTCACGAGATTGCGCAGCCTGCCGTTGCCGATCCACTCCGTGCGGCACAACGGTTGTCCGTTGTCGAAGGGCGACCGGTGTCCGTCCGGCCCATGGACCGCGAGGAACGGCGCGACGCCCAGACCCGGCTCGGCCGGGTCGCTGCGCAGCGACAGTCCCAGCGGGCACAGCAGCTCGCCGAGCGCCGTGTTGCCACCCGCCCTGCCGAACACGCTGCTTCCCTCGACCGCGTCCCGGCCCCCGAGCGCGTCGTACAGCCGGACGACGAGGTCGGCCGTGGCGGCAGGCGGGAGCAGCGTCTCGTACCGGCCGGCGGGCACCATGAGCTGCCGACTGGTCCACTCGAGCCGCCGGGTCAGCTCGCGCTCGACGCCGGCCATGTCGAAGTCGCGAAAGTCCGAGGTGAACTGTCCACTCCAGACCGTCCGGTGGCGGTCGTCCGCCTGAACCGTGATCTCTACGGAGCCGGCGGGCTGGGCGTGCCGAAGGCGTGTGCCGGAGGACGTGCCCAGGTACGTGGTGGTCACCTCGTGCTGGGCGAACCCGAACCAGTCGTACCCCGCGCGCCGGCCACCCTGCAAGGCGGCGCCGAGCTCCACTGCGAACTCGGTGAAGACCGCGGGTGACGTGGTGGCGGGCGGTGCGGTGAACTCCGCCGACACGCCCACGTCGACGGGTGGCCGCGCGTCGGGGCGGGCCGCGGCCGCCCGCGCGCCGGCGTCTGCGGCGCGCACCATCGCCTCGACGTCCGCGGCGGCGGCCGCGTTGCGGGTGACCAGTGCCGCGGCGACGCCGTCCGCGCCGTCGACGGACACCACCACGGTGACAGTGCGATCTCGCGCCAAACCGTTGGTGGTGACCGCGTTCCGCGCCCAGCGCAGGTTCACGCCGGAGTGCTCGGTGAGCAGCACCGTGCACGCGTCGCCGGTGCTGAGCGCGAGTGCCCGTTCGACGAGCTCGTGCGGCGCGCTGCCGTCGTCCGCCACGTGCTCACCCCGCGGTGCAGGTCACGTCGACGCCTTCGAACACCGCGGCGGGACTGCCGTGCGAGACCGGCGCGGCCTGTACCGGCTGTCCCTTGCCGCAGTTGAAGGCGCCGCACAGTAGGTAGGTCCGCGGACCGCCGAGCCGCGCGAGCGAGTTCCAGAACCGCACCGTGTTTCCCCGGTACGCCACGTCGTTCAGCTGACCGGCGAGCCGTCCGCGTTCGATGCGGTGAAACAGCTGCCCGGTGAACTGGAAGTCCTGGCGGCGGGAGTCGATCGACCAGGAGTTGTCGCCGACCACGTAGATCCCGTGCTCGACGCCCGCGATCAGGTCGTCGACCGTGCCGCCAGCGGGGTCGGGGCGCAGGGAGACGTTGGCCATGCGCGGCATTTGGACGTGCCGCGCGCCCTCGGCGTAGGAGCAGCCCGTCGAGTGCGAGAAGCCGGCGTGTGCCGCGGTCTGCTGGTCGGTCTGGAAACCGACCAGCACGCCGTCGTCGACGAGTGACCATGACTGCGCCTCGACGCCCTCGTCGTCGTACCCAGTCGTCGCCAGTCCGTGCGGTGTCGTGCGGTCAGCGGTCACGTGCATACCCGGCGCGCCGTAACGGAGTTCGCCGAGCTGGCCGGGCGTGACGAACGAGGTGCCGGCGAAGGCGGCTTCGTATCCCAGCACGCGGTCGAGCTCCGTCGCGTGCCCGATCGTCTCGTGGATGGTCAGCGCGAGGTTGGACGGGTCGATGACGAGGTCGAACCGGCCGGGGCGGACGGCCGGGGCACGCGTCTTCTCCGCCAGCGTCTCGGGCAGCTGCGCCAGTTCCTCCGCCCAGTCCCAGCCGACGCCGCGCGTGTACTCCCACCCCCGGCCTGTCGCCGGGCCGAGGGTGCGCACCGAGCGGACCGTGCCCGCGGTCGCGTCCACTCCGGACACGGTGAACACGGGATGCAGGCGAACCCGTTGCTGCGTGGTGCTCGAACCCCGGGAGTCGGCGTAGAACACGGTTTCCCGCGCCACGCGCAGCCGCGCCTCGACGTGGCGGACCGCCGGATGCCCAAGGAGCGTGGTGCTGGCCGAGACGAGGAACTCGACCTTCTCGGCGTCGGGCACGTCGAACGGGTCGATCTCGTAGCCGGAACACCAGACCACGTCGCGGTGCACCGGTTCCGTGGCCAGCGAGACCCGGGGGGCGTGGACGAGCCGGTTGATCCCGGCGGCCAGCCGCGCCAGCGCGACCGCCTGGTCGACGGCCTCGGCGACAGCACGGGCCCGCATGTCCGTGGTGGCAGCGAAACCCCAGCACCCCCCGTGCAGGACCCGGACGCCGCACGCCGTGTCGGTCGTGTCCACCGTCGCCACGATCTCGCCGTCCCGCGCGAGCCAGCCGCCGCGGAGGGCCCGGGAGATCCGGACGTCTGCGTGGTCGACACCGGCCTCGTGGGCGCGCGAGAGCGCCGCGTCGGCGAGGGATCGCAGCGGCAGGCAACGGAACCCGGGATCCAGCCGGCTAATAGTGTCCTGTGTGGACATCTGGTCGCGCACGGGTGCTCCGTCCGGATTCGGTATGCCCGGGCGACGTTAGCCACGGCAGCGGCGGCGGGCAACCGGGTGGTGTTCGGTCGAGCGCGCCTTGCCGGGTGTGACCCGGTCCGGCACGATGCGAATGGCGGACGGAGCCGGGGCCGGCGTGTGCGTCGCCGGACCACGGCGGGGAAACGTCGAAGGGATCCGGAAATTGTCCACATCGCGACCGGCGATCGAAGTGGTCGGAGTCGGGCGTACGTATGGCTCCGGCGCCAAACTGCTGACCGCGCTCGACGATGTCTCCTTTACCGTGGGCGAAGGCGAGATCGTCGCGCTCCTTGGTGCCAACGGGGCGGGGAAGACCACTCTGGTGAAGATCCTGTCCACGCTGCTGCTGCCGACCGCGGGCCGAGTGAGCGTATTCGGTGCGGACGCCGTGGACCGCGTCAAGCAGGTCCGGCGTCAGGTCGGCGTCGTGTTCGGCGGTGACCGGGGCCTCTACACCCGGTTGTCCGGCCGGGAGAACCTCCGGTTCTTCGGGATGCTGGCCGGGGTCTCCCGGGCCGAACTGCGTAGCAGGGCACCCGCGATGCTCGACCGGGTCGGGCTCGTCGACGCCGCCGACCGCCGGGTGGAAACCTATTCGAGGGGCATGCGCCAGCGCCTGCACATCGCCATCGGCCTGCTGCCCCGGCCCAGGGTGCTGCTGCTGGACGAACCCACCATCGGACTCGACCCCGCCGAGGCGCAACGACTGCGCGGCACCGTCTCGCAGCTGCGACGCGACGGGGTGAGCGTGCTGCTCACCAGCCACTACCTGCTCGACGTCGAGCGCCTCGCGGACCGGGTCGTGATGCTGCGGGCGGGTGAGGTCGCCGCCGATCTGCCCCTCGACGACTTCGCCTCGTTCGCCGGCTACGCCGCCACGGTGACGGTCACCATCCGGCACCCGCTGCCCGAGCTCGAACCGCTGCTGCCGGCCGGGGTCGATGTGGTGGCGCGCGCCGAGACGGTCGAAGGGACGACACTGGAGCTGCGGTTGCCGTCGTGGGGCGGCGGGATGTTCGGTCAGCTCGGCTCGCTGCTGGACCGCGCGGACGTCACCGACGTCCAGGTCCGGGCCGCCCGCCTCGAGGAGGCGTTCACCTCGTTCCTGGCCCGGCAGGCCTGACCGCATGGGATTCGCCGACATCGTCCGCCGGGGCGGGACCGTGCTCGACGTGGTCGCCATGAGCGCCCGAATGCGGATCTTCGAGCTTCTCGCCACGCCGGCCACGCTGGTGCTGACGGTGATCCAACCCGCGGTGCTGTTGCTGGTCGTCCTGCTGACAGGAGAGGGCCTCACGCCGGCGGGGACGAGCGCGCTGGTGACCGGAGTGCTGCTCACCGCCTTCTGGGGGGCCACCGTCCGCGGCACCGGCGCGGTGCTGGCGCGGGACCGGGCGCAGGGGGTGCTGGCGAGAACGGTGACCGGGACGATGGACGCCCGGCTGGTCGTCGTCGGCAAGGGGCTCGGCGCCGGGTTGCTGTGCATCGGGCAGATCGCGCTCACCATCGCCGCGATCCTGCTCGTCCTGCGGCCGCCCATGACCGTGTGGCACCCTGGCTGGCTGGTTGTCGGCCTGGCGCTGGCGTTGTTGTCCGGAGCTACCGTCGGGCTGCTGATCGCGTGCCTGTTCGTGCTGACCCGGTACGCCATGCAGATCTCGTCGGTCCTCATTTACGGCGTGTACGTCCTCGGCGGCATGCTGATCCCGCCGGAGATGCTGCCGGGACCGCTCGGCTGGTTGTCCTCGGTGATTAGCCTGCACTGGCTGCAGGAGTTCCTGACCGGTTCCGCGACCGGGCAGGTCGACCTGTCGTCGCTCAGCATGGCCGTGGTGCTGACGGCCGGCTACGCCGTCGCCGGGTCGCTGCTGTTCACCCGGATGGTCACGCGCGCGCGGTCGGAGGCGACCCTTGATCTCGTCTGAGCAGGCGGTGGCCACCGCGCGGCTGGGGGTACTGGAGTACCTGGCGGCGAACCCGTGGCGCGTCATCACGACCACCCAGTGGCCGTTGGCCCTCGCGCAGTGCCTGTTCTACACGTTGCTGGGGGACCTCGCCGACGGCCCGGGCGATGGGTCGTTCGCGTTCGCCGGCTCCCTGGGGCTGGTGCTGGCCCTCAGCACGGTGGGTGGCATCGGTGCCCTGCCCGGGACGGAGAAGTGGGGCGGGACCTTCCACCGGCTCCACCTGTCGGGCCTGCCGCCGGCCGTGGTGTTCGGGCTGCGGTCGGTGCCGTACGTCGTGAACGGCTTCGTCACCGTGATCTTGTCCATGGCAGTCGTCGGCCCGGTCACCGGGCACGGCCGGGTGAGTCTGGAACTGGCGCCCGCCCTGCCGATCCTGCTGCTCATGACCGCCACCAGCGCGGCCGCGGGCCTGGCCGCCGCCTCACCGGCGATGGGCCGCCGGGCCGAGGTAGTCATCACCAACGGTTTGATGTACCTGCTGGTCGTCACCAGCGGGCTGCTCATTCCCGCGGGCACCGCACCGTTGCTGGACGCCGTGGGCACGGTTCTGCCGCTGCGGCACGGAGTCCTGGCCGTTCGGGCCGTGCTCGACGGCCGGCCGTGGCTCGCGGAGGTCGGGCTCGAGTGCGTGGTCGGCATCGGCTGGGCCGTGCTCGCCCACCTCCTGTACCGCCGCCAGGCCGCCCGCGCCCGCCGGCTCGGTACCGACGACTTCGCGTAGACGGGACGGAATCGATGACCAACCACGGCCCGCACCGGCCGGCCGGGGTGGCGCTCGCCGCCACAGCCACCGCAAGCGAGATCGCGGCGGCCCTGGACCGTCTGGCCCCGGACGGTCGCCGGACGAACGAGGACGACCCCGCCTTCTTCGCACTCGACTCCGGCGACGAGCGGCGCGGGCTCGCGTTGTACGTCGGCATGTCGCAGGCGACCCGGGCATGGTTGGCCCGCACCACGGGGGAGGCGTACGTCCGGGCGCGGGAGCGCGAACTGGCGTGGTGGACCGCCCGGGACGAAACCGCGACGCTCCCGGTGGACCCGGTCGAGCAGATCGCCATGGCGTTGCGCTCCGCGGAGGCCGACACCACGCGGCTCGCGGTGCTGCCCCTCGGGGTGGGCGAGGGGAGTGGCAGCGGTGTCGCCTGCTCTCACGACGAGCTGTCCGGGGAACCGCGGCTCACCGGCGCCTTCCGGGCGGAGGCGACCGGGGCAGACCTGGTCCTGCGGGGCGGCAGCGACCTGGCGACCAGCATGGTTGGGCAGCCGTGGGCCGACGACCTGACCGCCGCGGTACGTGCGGCGGCCGGCCGTGCGGGCTGCCCGGTCGAGCTCGAGTTCGTGATCGAGCGCGGCCGCCTGTGGGTCATCGCCGAGCGACCGATGCGGTTGCGCGGGCGCGCACTGGTCCGGCACGCGCGCACCGTGGCGGCCGGGGACGCGGCGGCCCTGCTGCGCGAGGTGCCGGCGGCCGACATGGCCGACGCGCTCGTCCCGCGGATGGACACACGCGGCCTCGCGTCCGTCGCCGGCGGGATCGGGGTGTCGCCGGGGTTCGCCACCGGCGTTGCGGTCTTCGACCCGGCGGAGGTCGCGGCGATGGAGTCGGTGGGCGCCGCCGCCGTCCTCGTCTTGCCGGAGTCCAGGCCGGAGGACCTGACCGCGATCCTGCGCGCGGCCGGGGTGGTCACGCAGCGGGGCGGCCGGTCCTCGCACGCCGGCGTCATCACGCGCAGCATCGGGAAACCGTGCGTGACCTCGCTCGTGGACGCGGTGGTCGACCAGGAGACCGGCACCCTGCGGCTGGCGGACGGCACCATCCTGCGCCGCGGCACCGTGATCACGGTCGACGGGACGGCGGGCCGCGTGCACCTCGGCGCGCCCGCGAGCGCGGCCGTCACCGATCACACCGCGACGGCCGTCCTCGACCAGGTCCGCGACGAGCCTGCACCACTGCAGGTGATGGTCAATGCCGACGGCGTCGCCGAGGCGACCGCGGGCCGCGCCGCCGGCGCCGAGGGCGTCGGGCTGTGCCGCATCGAGCACATGTTCCTGGGGGAGCGAAAGCAGATCCTGGAGCGGTTGCTGATCTCGGCCCGCGGCCCGGACGTGCGGGAGGCGGCCCGCGACCTGCGCCGGGTGTTGCGCGACGAGCTCACCGAGCTTCTCGTGGGCATGGCGGGCATGCCCGTGGTGATCAGGCTTCTCGACCCACCTCGCCACGAGTTCGTCGGTGCGCCGGAAGCACTGCCGGATGAGTCCGACGGCCATTTGCGCGCCGCGGTGGCGGCCCGCAACGCGCTGCGTGCGCGGGTGCGGGAGCACCAGCCCATGCTTGGGGTGCGCGGGGTACGGCTGGGCATTCTCACGCCGGAGCTGTTGGACACGCAGCTGACAGTGCTGATGGAGGTGATCGCGCAGCTGCGCGCCGACGGTGCCGACCCGCGTCCCCGGCTGCTGGTGCCGATGGTGAGTATTGCGGGCGAGGTCGATGTCGTGCGCCGTGCCTGCGCCGCGGCCCGCCACACCGTCGGCCTCCCGGACACCGTGCCCGTGCCGTGCGGCGTCATGATCGAGACCCCGCGAGCCGCACTGCTGGCCGGTGACCTGGCCCGCCACTGCGACTTCCTGTCTTTCGGCACGAACGACCTCAGCGCCCTGGTGTGGGGCCTGTCCCGCGACGACGCGGAGAACGATTTGATACCGCGATACCAGAGTCTGGGCCTCATCGACGACTCCCCGTTCCACCGGCTCGACATCGACGGGGTTGGCCACCTGATCCGCGGCGCGGTGATCGCCGCGAGATCCGTCAAGCCGGACATCCACGTCGGCGTGTGCGGCGAGCACGCCGCGGACCCGGAATCACTCCGCTTCTTCAGCCGAGTAGGAGTCGACTACGTGTCGTGCGCCGCCTCCGTCGTGCCGGTGGCGCGCTATGCCGCCCAACGCATCGCAGTACTCGATTCAGAGGAGCCGACTAACACGGAATGATGGTCGTGCAGTAGTCGACAGAACCCGAGCAGCCGGAGAAGGCTCCGCAGGACGAGGCGAAGCCCACCACCCCGCGCCGAGCGACCGAGGACAACGACCGCGAACCCGCTCGGCGGGGAACAACGCGGGTTCTATAACGCCTTCTGGCAGGGACAACGGTTCTTGTCCCCGGAGATGTCCCGGATCGGCCCCTCAGGGACCATCGGCCGCGCGCAGATCCGCGATATGCAGATCGGCAACCGGACACAGATATTCATCGGCCGGTCGGTGGCCAGCACCCCCGGCTCGGTCAGGGAAGACGTCTTGGTCTGGGTTCGGCGTCGCTACCACCAGGTCGACGGATACCAGGAAATGGCGACCATTCTGGAGGAGCGACGCGTGCTCCTGCTGCGTGGCCTGGCGGGCACCGGACGCTTCACAACAGGACTGCACCTGTTGGACCGGGTCACCTCGACCGGGATCTTCCGGGTGGATGGCAAGAAAATTGTCTCGGACCTAGGGAAGGGCGATTTCCCCAAGAAGACCGCGGGATACGTGAGCGAGTTGTCCCGGCACGATGCCATCTCGTTGAGCGAGGAAACGCTGGACAAGCTGCGCGACGTGATGGAAGAGCAGTCCGCTTTCTGCGTGCTGATCAGCGACAACGACACGCGAGACCTCGCTGTGCTCGGCGGGTACGCCATGGCCTACGAACCGCCGAACTCGGCCGCGCTGCTGCGAAAGCACACTGCCGAGGGGTGCTGGCCGACGATCCGCCGGACGTCGAACAACGGCTAGCGGAACTGGTCGACACCGAGTGGGTGGCGAAAGCCTTCGGTCCGCGGCCACGCCCCATGGAGTCGGTGCGGGTCGCCATCCGACTCGCCGAATACGCCCGAGGTGCGATCGACCGAGAGGACGTCGAGAGCGCGGCAGCCGCGGCTGTGCGGTTCCAGATCTCGGAGTGGTTCGCACCGCTGCAAGCCCTTGCAAGCAGGTGCCGAACACGACGAGGCGCTGTATCTGACCGCGTTCCGAGTGTCGCTCGCGGTGTTGAACGAGTCGCCGTATCACCTGGTGGCGTCCGCCGCCGGAAAGTTGGGCGCGATGCTGATCGAGGCTTCCGCCGACCGGGCGACACGGCACGCGTCGTTGTTCTCCGACGACCCGGCGAGCAGGTTGCCCGCACTCCGGGCGGAGATCTGTCCCGGGGCCACAGCGTTCGGTAACACCTGGCTGCCGATACCGCTCGTGGTCTTCCACGACGAGCGGTATCCACAGGAGATCCTGCGGTATGTGTGGGACAACCACCACCAAATGGCGATCACCATCATGGATTGGCTCGGCGAGCTCTGCACGGACGTCCGGCCGGCCGCTGCTGGGTGGCCGTCCACCATACGGCTACCGGCTGGTGGACGCCGGGCGGCACCCGAACCGAGCGCACGTCCGCTGGGGCCGCCAATTTAGCGCCGGACCCGAACTCTGCGCCGTGGGTGCACTGGATCTTCGAGCAACGCGCCACCGGCCGCTGCATGGCCGGCTTCGCCCGAGAATTGAACGAACGCGGCGTGCCGTGCCCGTCGGCTGCCGACCAGCCGCGCAACCGGCATCGATCCGGCGAGGCATGGGTCGTGCGGACGATCGCCGGCATCCTGGCCAACTTCCGCTACACCGGGCGCCAGGTCTGGAACCATCACGGCACCGACGACACCGGCCACGTGGTCTCGGCAAAGTTCGCTCACCCGCCGCTCATCGACGAGGCGACCTTCTGCGCGGTCCAAGGCATGAGAAGCACACGCCGCAGTGCAGACGCGACCGCCCGAACCTACCTTCTGGCAGGCCTGCTCGTTTGCGATACCTGCGGGCGGTGGATGGATTCGCACTGGATCAACCAGCGTGCTGGCTATCGGTGCCGTCACGGCAACACCAGCGCTCAAAAACGTCCCGCCGACTATCCGAAGAACGTCTACATCAGACAGGACCACCTGCTCGCAGGCCTCCGCCACCGTCTACCCATCGACACCGACCTCGACGACACGGACGTCGCCGACCACATCCGATCGACCAGAATGACGATCATAATATCCGCTGGCCACCAGCGGAGACGCAGTCGATAGCCATGGGGTAACTGAGCGTCCGAGACAATCTTGCACAGTATTCACCCGTCGCGCGTTCAATCGGCGAAAAAGCCTACTCTACCGCTCAAACGTGCTGGCCTCCGAAAGCCTTGCCCTCAAAGGCGATGCCCGCTCCGCTCGACGTCCATAATGGACTATTGACTGTACTCGAGCGGCGGCGTGGACTAGCTTGACGGGGATTCGTGCGCCCACCAGGACCGGGTATCGTGCGGCCATCTGGAGGGAGTACTGATGCTGCGATTGGGATTCATCGCGATGACCGTTGGCGTAGTATTGCTGGGCGAGATCTCGCCGGCTTCCGCTGACGTTACTGGGCATCCGGTGACCAACTGGGTCAGCCGCAATATGGTGCCGCTGGACGGTGTCGACCCCGGGGAGCCGCTGGATGACCTTGCGCCGCTTCGGAAGTCGATCGGCGGAGCACAGATCGTCGGTTTAGGTGAGTCGGTGCATGGCGTGGCCGAGGAGCTCCGCCTCAAACACCGGGTGCTGCGGGTGCTGGTCGAGCAGCTGGGTTTTCGGTCCATCGCGTGGGAAGAGCAGTGGACGACGGGGGTCGCAGTCAACGAGTACATCAGCGGCGGCGCGGTTTCGCTTGTCGCGGTGATGAGCCAGCTGAGCATCCAATGGCAGAACCGGGAGGTGGCCGATGTGCTGCGATGGCTGCGCGAGTTCAACGCCGGCCGCGCGGACAAGGTACGGTACGTCGGCGTCGAGTATTACTTCACCGGGCTGCTGGCCTATAACGCCGTCCAGTCCTATGTGGCTGGCTCTGCGCCCGATCGACTCACCGAGCTGTGTGACAACCTAGGACCGATCACACCGAAAGGGGACATTTCCGCGTGGGTCAAGGGAATCACGGACAAGCAGCCGTTCATCGACCACGCCCAGCGTGTGTATGACCTGGTCGCCGGCCTGCCACATCGGCCCGGGGATCAGGCGCACGCAGTAGCCGTGCAACATGCGCGGCAGATCATGTGGTTCTACGTGCACTACAGCCTTTCGGACGCGGATGCCCTCGTTTACCGGGACGCGCGTGCGGCCAAGAACCTGCGGTGGTGGCAGGAGTTCAGCGGTGACAAGGTGGCGTACTGGGCGGCCCTCCCGCACACCGCGAACGCCCCGGACATGCGGCACACCCCGGACATGCGGTTCCCGAGCGTCGGGTCATACCTGCGTCGATGGTATGGGCAGCTCTACCTGTCAATCGGGTTCACTTTCGACCACGGCACGATCAGCTTCGGATCTGGTCAGACGCTCACGCAGCCGCCACCGGCACCGGACTGGTTCGAGCAGCCTCTGGCCAGCGTCCGGGTCGACCAGTTCGCCGTGGACCTGCGACAGCCCGCGCCGCCTCCGGTGTGGCGTTGGCTGCACGCCCTGATCAAGACCCGTGGCCAGCCCAGCGTGGGGCTCGATTCGATCACCACTGGCGGCTCCGTGGCCCAGTGGTTCGACTTGATCATCCACCGCCAGCGGGTGACCCCGGCTGGTACCGGATGGCAATCCATGGGGTAATTGAGTGTCCGAGACGATCTCGCACACTATCCCTACGCCTTGACTTGCCCTAACCTCGCTCCCCTCAGCATCTGTGGGGCGAGTATCAACATGCACATGATCACCGTGACTGAGCTTGCCGACGAGATGCTGGCCTTGCTGCACCACGAGAATCCCGTGACGGCTTCGTTGCTCGGAGCCCGTGACTGTGATCACCGGTTGCCTGATCTCAGCGCCCAGGCCGATCTCGCACGGAAGGCCAGAGCTGAGGACATCGCCCGGCGTGCGGCCGGCCTCGATGGGCTCGACGAACAAGACGCGGTGACTCAAACGGTGGTGATGCAGCAGGCGATAGCCCTGGTGGCACGGGTCGACGCCAACCTGGTCGAGCATACGATGGCGTTCACCTTGACCGCGCCCGCTGGGTCGTTGATGCATACGCTGCCGTTGCTGCGGCCCAAGGGAGACGAGGCGGAACAGGCCTATCTGACGAGGTTGGCCGCGATTCCCGGCTATCTTGCCGACGCCGCGGAGCGGCACCGTGCGGGTATCGCGGCTGGTCGGCTTCCGCTGGCGTATCTGGGGCGCGTCGCGGTTTCCGCTCTCGACACGTATCTCGCCGACTCGGTGGGCGATCCCTTTTGCGAACCGACGCTGAGCGGGCCGCGGGCCGCGGAGCGGAACACGATCCTGGACGGCGTGGTGCGTCCGGCGTTTGCCCGCTACCGCGACGTGATCGAGACTGAGGTCGTGCCGTACGGACGGCCGCCGGAGAAGCCGGGCCTGTGTTGGCTCCCGGACGGGGAGGCCACATATGCGGCGCTGTCCCGGGCACACACGACCACCGAACGCACCCCGGACGACCTGCACCAGACCGGGCTGGAGCTCATCGAGAAGCTCGCCGACGAGTATGTCGAGATCGGCTCGCGTGCCTTCGGCGTCACGACCGTCGGCGAGGTGCACGCCAGGCTCCGCACCGATGCCGCGTTGCGGTGGCGTAGTCCGGAAGAGGTGCTGGCCGCCGCTCGGGATGCGGTCGAGCGGGCTGAGCGAGTGGCACCGGTCTGGTTTCGGCGGATGCCCGCCGGACGATGCGCGGTGGCGCCGGTGCCGGACAGTGACGCACCGCGAGTGACGGCGTACTACATTCGGCCCGCGTTGGACGGATCCCGCCCCGGAACGTACTTCACCAACACCTACCGGGCCGAAGAACGTGACCGGTTCACCGCCGAGGCGGTGGCGTTTCACGAAGCCGTGCCAGGACATCACTTCCAGCTGGCGCTCGCGCAGGAACTGGAGGAGCTCCCGCCGCTGCGGCGGCAAGCGGATATCACCGCCCATATCGAGGGGTGGGCGTTGTATGCCGAGCGGCTCGCCGAGGAGATGGGGCTGTACTCCGGCGACATCGCGCGGCTGGGGCTGCTCGCGGAGGATTCCGCCCGTGCCTCCAGACTGGTCGTCGACACGGGGCTGCACGCCCGAGGCTGGAGCAAACAGCAGGCGGTCGACTTCCTGCGCGCGCACACCCTAATGCCCGAAGTGGACATCCAGACCGAGACCGATCGTTACATCGAGTGGCCCGGCCAGGCGTTGTCGTACATGGTGGGACGCCTGGAGATCCAACGCCTACGCGCCATGGCCGAACACGAACTCGGCACCGCGTTCGACCTCACCGCGTTCCACGATCTCATGCTCACCAACGGCCCACTGCCAATGAACGCACTCGCCGAGCTCGTCCAGACCTGGATCAACACCACACGGTGACCAACACCGCCCGCACGCCCTGCCGGAACCACCGCCTCCCCACGCGAACGTCCGCCGCCCATTCGTGGTCTTCGACGATGACGATCAGCCGAATTTCGCGAACCTCATGGCACGGCAACCGAAGTCCGTGGGCGACCTATTCCACACACACCCTGTCGGCGCCGAACCTCCAGACGGCAGCATCGGATGGGTTTGAGGCCGAGTTCCCGTCCGAGTTCGTCCCGCAAAGATTGAAGCAACGGTCCGTACTCGATACCCATGCCGCTGTTACGAAAGTGCCGCACCTTGCGTGCAAGGTGGACCTGCTCGGCACTCCCGAACAGTGTCATATCCTCAATTGCCGCATCGAACCGCGCCTTCGACTCGTCATCCTCTCCGTCGAGGTCGCGCATTCTCGTCCGAAAGCAGGCGATCAGGTATCTGATCCGCTCAGCCCGGCGGTCCTTCTCCCACTCCCGGCGCCGGGTAGCGAGGTGCACCACGACGCCTCCTACGACGGCGGCAAGTAGCGAGCCGCTTACCAAACTCGGCATCACCTCGCGCAGCCAACTCGACCGCGTTCTGCTTGGCGGTACAGCCACCGTCCACGCACCTGGTCCGCCAACACGAAGAACGGCGTGGCCGGCACCTCGAGCAAGTCGCCCTGAGTTCGACGTAGTAGTGCTCATCGTCGGCGCAAGACGCCGCATCGACATCAAGCCGACCTGGCCAGGTTGGCGGATGGGTGGCCGAGGCGAGTAGTGATCGTCAACGGTTGGCCGGTTCGCCTAGCCGAGCCGGTCTGCTGAACACCTCGTGACCACCTACACCGTCTGCGATCCATGCGGGCCGGCTCCGGGCGTCTGGCCAGTGCATGCTCGATAGCAGCGCGCAGCCGCTCTCGCGGTGTTGCCGAACACCCCGCACCACCTTCGAGACCACTGGCGACTGCCGATCCCGGTTGTGACCGCGGCCGAGCCTGTAGTCGGTCGGGATGCTTGGCGGCGGTTCCCAGGGGGAGTGTCCCTAGCTGTCCGAGGACGATCTTGCACACGATCCCTACGCCTCGTGCTGACGGTCCGATTCCGCATTTCTGCTCGCCACGGAGTCGGCGACGCCGCCAACGCCAACGACGCGAAGGCACGATGCGGTGATGCCGGAGTGGTTGGTTGTGCCTGGCCTCGAGGTGCCATGGACTGGGCGCATCTGGACGGCCGGCAGACCTACATCGGCCTGGCGAGG
>Ga0164241_10001600_pt1 | contig 27203 bp, 14 predicted proteins | sample OricomyardsoilBY_FD_108780 | JGI IMG/M metagenome (GOLD analysis project Ga0164241, IMG submission 108780) | Backyard soil microbial communities from Emeryville, California, USA - Original compost - Back yard soil (BY) | ecosystem: Environmental > Terrestrial > Soil > Unclassified | place: USA... | reverse complement strand
TACTCCATCCGCGTCGTCTCCGAGATCATGGCCTCCAACGGCTCGACCTCGATGGCCTCGATCTGTGGCGGCTGTCTCGCCCTCATGGACGCCGGCGTGCCGATTACGGCTCCCGTCGCCGGCATCAGCTGCGGCCTCATGACGGAAAACGCCGCCGACGGCTCCATCGCAAAATGGACCACCATCACCGACATCCTCGGTGAGGAAGATCACTTCGGCGACATGGACTTCAAACTCGCCGGCACCACCAAGGGCATCACCGGCTTCCAGCTCGATCTCAAGATCAACGGTCTCCCCTTCGAGATCGCCAAAGCCGCCATCTTCCAGGCGCGCGATGCCCGTATCGAAATTCTCCGTACGATGCTCGCCGCCCTCCCCGCGCCGCGCGCCGACCTGAGCAAGTTCGCCCCCCGCATCCAGACGATCCAGATCGATCCCGAAAAGATCGGCCTGCTCATCGGACCTGGCGGCAAGACCATCCGCCGCATCACCGAAACGACCGGCGCGCAGATCGACATTGCCGATGACGATTCCGGCAAGATCTTCATCTACTCGAATAACGGCGAAGCCATGGCCCGCGCCATCAAGGAAATCGATTCCCTCTGCGGTGGTGGTGGCGGCGCCGGCGGCGGCACCCCGATCGAAGTCGGCAAGCTCTACCGCGGTGTTGTCAAAGGCACCAAGGAGTTCGGCGCCTTCGTTGAATGCACTCCGGGCAAAGAAGGCCTCGTCCACATCAGCGAACTCGCGGACTTCCGCGTTCGCCGCACCGAAGACGTCTGCAAAGTCGGCGACGAAATGTGGGTCAAGTGCATCGGCATCGACGAAAAGACCGGCAAGGTCCGCCTTTCGCGCAAAGCCGCCATGAAGGAGATGGAAGCGCAAAACCAACAGGGCGATCAGCCCGCCGCCGAAGAAGCGTCCGCTCCGTCGGCTTGATCCGCCTAAACGCTTAAACTCTCAACCGGAACTGCTCGCGCAGTTCCGGTTTTTTTATACCCGAGCTGCAAGCCACGCCACGGCTCGGCAGCCTCCCCTCACGCGCTCACCCGCGATTTCAGCCCACCGCCCGATTTCTTGCTCAACCTTTCAACCAAAAGTCCGTTCGCTTTTCACCCCACATGCCCCTTCGCATTCTCGTTTGCCTCGCCGTTTTCGCCCTCCTGCCCCACATCGCCAGCGCGCGAGATGTTTACGGCAATGACACGCCGTGGACGAACTCGGACACCATCATCTGGGAGTTGCATCAAAAGAAATTCGAGCCGCCCGCGGGTTTCGCCCGCCCGAGCTGGCAATCGCAGCTCGCCGCCCGCGAAGAGCAAAAGCGTTACGCGGCCGAGCAAGCCGCGCGCGCTCTCGTCGAAGCGCGCGAGTTGAAAGAATGGGCGGCGAAACGCGTCCCCGACGTCCCGCTCACCTGGGCACAGGAAACGGAGCGCTACATCTTGGATAACCCCAACCGATCGGCCGACGAGAGCGACGCGCTCGGGTTTTACTACGTGCGCGCTGGTAACCTGCTCAAAGCGCGCCGCCACCTTGAGCTGGTCATCTTCCGCAAACGTCCCCATGCCGGCGCCGCCGCCTGGCAGTTGTATCAGCTGTTCAAGGACGACGGCCCCCAGCCCGACGCCGCCAAGGCCGCCCAGTATCTCAACCTCTCCGTGGACTTGGGTTATCACGAGGGTCTTTGGAAACTCGCCACCGCCCGCTACCAAGGCGATCCCGCCCGTGGAATTCCTCCCGATCCGGCCGGTGCAGTGCCCATGCTGACAAAACTCTTTGATTCCACCGACGCGTCCATCAGCTCCGATGCGGGCCGCCTCCTGCTCGCCTACGATGAACAAACGCCCGGCCGCGAAGCTCACGCCATCGTCGTTATGCGCCGCCTCGTCGGCCTCGCGCAAAATCTCCGCATTTCCGACGGCGCTCACTTCGCCGGCATTCTCATTGCGAGCCCCGGCGGCTGGGAGGAAAACCACGCCGAAATCCTCGCCGCTCTCAAAATCAGCCCGCTCGACGCCGATACCCACGACCTGCTCGCCCGCGTTTACCTCGGGCTCGTTCCCGCCGCACAGCCGTATGTGAAACGCGATGACAACGCCGCCGCCGGCGCTCTCGCCGATCTCGCCCGCACCAGCCCGACCCAGGCCGACGCTCTGTTCGCCCAAATCCTCCCGGCCGGCCCCGACCAGCGCCTCGACGCCGCCGAAAAACTGCTCGCCGCATCCTACGCACTGGACCCTGAAGACGTCTCGCGCGCGCAACGCTACGCCGATTTTCTCGCCGACAGCGAAACCGGCCGCAGCGATCCCGCCGCCGCTCTTGCTCTCTACGAAAAACTCGCGGCCAGCCCTGGGGCTTCACCGGCGATTATCGCGGCAACCGCTCGCCTTCTCTCGCTGGACTTCGTTGGCCACACCGCCGATCCGATCCGCGCGTTTTCTCTCTTCAAGCGCGCCGCCGATGCCGGCGATCCGTATTCGACTTATCGTTACGACAGGGCGCTCTTCGATGGCGAAGGCTGCCCTCGCGATCGCGAAGCCGCCCTGAATCTTCTCCGCGACGAGACGCACTCCACCGCGCCGACCGCGGAAAATTATCCGCTCTTCGCGCTCGCCGCCCGCGCCATGCGCGAAAGCGCTCCAGGCGACGAGTGGATGCTGAGCGAGGCGCGCAACCGCGCCAGCGCGCCGAAAAATTTTCCGCCCGCCCAACTCGAATACGCCCGCTGCGTGTACGCGCTGTCCAAGCTCCAGAAAGCAGCCGACTTCAACGAGGACAGCGCGCGCGACGCCTTCCGCGGTCTCGATCTCGCCGCGCGGAGCGGCCTCGACGAGGCTCGCCTGCTGCTCGCCCGTTTTTACCGGGAGGGTTTTGGCACGACGGCGGACATCAGCGCGGCCCGCGAAATCTACGAAGGTGGCGCACGGGCCGAGGTGCCGATCGCGCTCGCGGCCCTCGCCGAACTCAAACTCGATGCCGACAGCCGTTTCTACAACGCCGCCGAAGGCCATGCGCTCGCCGTGCGCGCCGCTGGCTCCGGCGAACCCCACGGCCTTTTCCTTCTCGGCCGTTGTTTGCTTCGGGGCGAAGGCGTCTCCGCCGATCCGGTTCGCGGGAACGAATTTCTTGCCCGTGCCGCCAACTCCGGCGACGCCGACGCGCGCACACTTCTCGCCGACCTCCGTCTTTCTCAAAGCCACCCAGGCACCGACGCCTACGCGCAATCCGTCCGCGATCTCCAGCAAGCCGCCGCGGACGGCAGCCTCGAGGCAGCCATCCGTCTCCTTCAAGTCCTCGCCACCAATCCCGACCGTTCGCCCGAACGCCTCAAAAAACTAAACCTCCTCGCGCTGTCGCAGCCCTATTCCCCGCCCGCAGAGGACGACGCGCTCGCGAGCGACTTCGCGGATGTCACCAGCGCCATCGACCAAGTCGCCACGCTCACCGGCCAGCGCCGCGACACCACGCTCACCTACGAAACCGCGCTCTGGCTTCTCGGCGAGCCGACCACCTTCGCACCGCCGACCGGCTTCACGTTTTATCAACGCGATCTCTTCGACGCGGCCGCCCAAGACGGTCACCCCGGCGCACAATACCACGCCGCGCTTCACGAATTCGAAATCGCCCATGGCTATATGCGCGACCCCGAAGAAGACGCCTCCGCCCTGAAAAGCCGTGATCTCAAATACAGCACCGATCATCTCAGCGAAGGCCTTCGCTTCATGCGCGCCGCCGCCGCCGCCGGCCAGCCCGACGCGATCGCTTACCTTAAAAACAAAAATATCCCGGTCGAAGCCCCCGCTTCCGATAACGGCGTCGATCAACCCTCCCTCGAAAAAATTGACCCGGCCGCCCGCGGCACCCGCGCCGAAGCCGAGTTTTTCATCGCCCGTCGCGCCATGCGCCGCGCCCGCGAATACCTCGCCGAGCCCGAGGAGGACGAACGCATGCTCGCCTCCACCGGCCAGCGCTACAGCGACGCCTATTTCGAGGAGGCGTTGAAATATTTCCGCCGCGCCGCCGCCGGCGACGTTCCCGCGGCTGTCGCTTATCTGAAGAAACAAAACATCCCGCTCATCGCATCCGACACCGGTGACGAACCCGATCGCGCGTCCATCGCCAAACTCAAAGCCGCCAGCCCCGACGGCTTGCTGTAACACTGTCGACACTACACGCGGCCGCCGCCTCTCAAACCCGCGCCGCATCGTTCTCGCCCCCTCCTTAAGCGCTTCTCCCATGCCGCTTGAAATCGTCGCCAACGGCCAGCCTCCCGCCGGCGCCACCGCTCAGTTGCTTTACTTCACTTGTTCGAGCCTGACTGCGGACAACCGCCATCTCGTCTTCGTGCGCGAACGCGACGGAAATCCCAATCTCCACGCGCTCGATCTTGTCACCGGCATCGAGCGCCCGCTCACGGTCAACATCGACGGCACACTGAAGTCCTACGTCTATTTTCGCGGCGCGCCTTATCGGGGCTTTGGACGCGCCAGCATGAGTCTCGATGCGGCCCGCGGACTCGCTTACTTTATTCACGGTCGCGACCTCTGCTGCGTCGATCTCTCGGGGAACCAGCGCGTCGTCACCCGGCTTCCCGACGATCAAGTCACCGCATTCACTCATGTGAGCGCCGACGGACGCCGTATTTGCGTTCCCACGACGGACGCTCGCGCGTTGGAAGACGACTCGCCCGCGCCGGCTTTTCGCGGCGAAAACCTCGTCGGTGGAAAACGCAACGAGGTCATCAGCGACAAGCCCGCCTACGACATCGACGAACGCGTCCGCCGCGAAAACCTCGCCTCGTGCATCCGCGTTTACGATACCGCGACGGGTGCTGAACTTCTCTGCGAACGCGTCCCGCAAGCGTGGATCACCCACGTGCAATTTTCCCCCGTGAATCCCGATTGGATTCTCTACAACCACGAATGGCCGTCAGATTGCGGCATCCGCCGGCTTTGGCTTTGGGACGGGAAAAATCATCGTCGTCTCCGCACCGAGGGAAACGGTCGCAGTCGCACCGATTGGAGCTGTCACGAGATGTGGACCGCTGACGGTCAGTTCATCATCTACCACGGCAAATTCACCGACGGCACCGGGTATGTCGGCCGCGTGAGTCCCGCCGGCGGCGACAACATCGAGATCGCGCTTCCCAGCCACTACCACCGCTACGGCCACTTCACCGCCGGCAATCTCCACAACGACTGGCTCGTCTCCGATGGTTACTGGCATCCGGCCGGCGAGCCCGAAAACGACGCATGGGGCGGCGAATGGATCACGTTGCAAAAAATCGACTGGTCGCGCCGCCACATCGAATGGGTGCCGCTCTGCGCGCACCACTCGCTCTGGGACTGCCAGGACAGCCACCCGCACCCGGTTTACGATCATCGCGACGAATACGTGTATTTCACGACGAACCTCGGCGGCGGTCGCTCAGTGGCACGCGTCGCTTTGCCCAAATAAACTGCGGCGATCATTTCCTCATGCGCAACCGCTTCGCCACCGCGCGGGTTTTTCCGCGATAAGAGCCCGCCACCGCTTAAGCGCGCCCACGGACGGTCCGATGCAGCAAACACGTCCCTCGACGCGCCTTCTTTCCCCGCTGCATGAAACTCACCCTGCGTTCTCGCATCCTCGGCCTCGGTGGCATCGCCTTGGTCCTCATCGCCGGCGGAGCCGTCACCACCTACGTCCTGAACGAGCGCGTCACCCGTTGTTCCGATCGCCTCGTCGAACTCGCCTCACAACGTTCCCCGACCGATGACGCCGCGCGCGAGGCGCTCCAAACCGCCTATTTCACCGCGCAAAATCATCTGCGACTCAGCCTCCTCGTCGGCGCCGGCGCCGCTTTGATTCTCTGCGCACTCTCCACGTGGGGCCTCGCGCGCTACCTCCACCAGACACTGCAAAAAATCCTCATCGAGCTCGATCAAGCCTGCAAAGCCACGCTCGATTCCGCCGACAAACTCGAAGCCGCCAGCAGCCACATGGCCGACGGTGCCGCCAGTCAGGCCGACGCGCTTCAGCGCAGCACCGCCTCGCTCGATCAGATGGCCGGCATGACCCGCCGCACCGCCAGCAACGCGAGCGAGGCCAAACAACTCGCCAATCTCACCCGCCAATCGGCCGACACCAGCGGCACCGACATGGAGGAAATGCAGCGCGCCATGAGCGCGATCCAAAGCTCCAGCGGCGAGATTTCAAAAATCATCAAGACGATCGACGAAATCGCCTTTCAAACGAACCTCCTCGCGCTCAACGCCGCCGTCGAAGCCGCACGTGCCGGCGAGGCCGGCGTCGGTTTCGCCGTCGTCGCCGACGAAGTCCGCAGCCTCGCGCAACGCAGCGTGCAGGCGGCCCGCGAGACCGCTCAAAAAATCGCGACCGCCTCCCAACGCAGCGAAGAAGGCGCCCGCATCAGCACCAAGGTCGCGGAGAGTTTCGCCGGCATCACCACCAACGCGCGCAAACTCGACGCGTTGATCGCCTCCATCGCCGGCGCTTCGCAGGAACAGAATCAAGGTATCCAAGAAATCACCACCGCCGCGTCGGCGATGGACTCCGTTACCCAGGCCAACGCCGAACGCACCGCCGGGACGCGCGAGCTCGCCGGCAACCTCGGCGTCCAGGCCGCCCGCGTGGACAGCGCGATCGCCACGCTCGTGATGCTCATCCACGCGCGCAAACCAAGGCCTCGCAAAAAGCCCGCCCCCGAAGTGCGGCCTCTTTTCCAGCGCAGTCAGAGTCCGGCCGAGCCAGCAGTGTCCTCCGCATAGACACAGCTCCGATCTCCAAACCGCGATGTCCGGCACGCTCCATTTCTCCCGGCTGCCCCCGTAAACCGGGCTTTTCTTTGCGGGCGGCGACACGCCGTGAACCTCCCGCACGTTTTCCCTGCTTGGTTTTCCTTCCCGCTTGGAATGATTCGGGCTTCCGCACAATCCCCCGAATTCGATCAACGCTAACGAGGGCTCTACTCCGCCCGTTGTCCGCGTCTTTTCCATTGCCGCAATCCGCGCGTTGCTCGGATCATCATCCACTTGCTGCCGCCTCGTTGTCGCCCCTTCAACGCGCTTCCCATGCTTCGTCCGTCATTTGCCCTCGGTTCACTATGCCTGCTTATCTCGCTGCCCGCGCTTTTCGCCCAGGAGCCCGAGCCTGTTCCCGAACGCGGCACCGGCCTGATCTTCGACCTCCCGTCGTATCGAGGAACTCCCTACAAAGCCCGGCTCACCGCCGCCAGTTACGCCGACATTCCGAGGAAGGCGTCGCTTGAAGCCTATTGCCCAACGCCCGGCGACCAGGGCCGCTATGGCACCTGCACCGCCTTCGCCGTCGCGTATCACATGCGCACCGTTCTCTACGGGATCGAGCACGGCATCACCGACAAGGCTCAGCTGAACGCCTCCGTATTTTCACCCACTTTCATCTATGAACAGATCAAGGCCGCCGAGGACACCACCTGCCAGGGCGGCACCAACCCCATCTTCGCGCTCGAGTTGATGAAGACCAGCGGCAACGCCCGCATCGCCACCGTTCCCTACGTGTGCGGCACGCCCATCACCAGCACCGCGCTCCTCGAAGCCGTCGATTACACCATCAACGACTACCAGGTCCTCTTCATGCCCGATGTCACCGACTACGACGCGCGCGTGAACGCCGTCCGCAAGGCTGTCGCCGAGGGTTATCCCGTCGTCCACTGCTTCACCGTCGTCAAAAGTTTCTACAAGGCGCCGCGCATCTGGCACCCGCTTCCGACCGATGGCGGCGCCGAAGGCCAGCACGGTCGCCACGCGATGTTGATCGTCGGCTACGACGACGATCTCGAAGGCGGCTGCTTCCGCGTCCTCAACAGTTGGGGCTCCAAATGGGCCGACGGCGGTTACGTGTGGATTCCGTACGCCGAGTTCGTGAAATATTCCCTCGGCGCCATCCAAGTCTACGGCCCGCGGCCCCGTCCAGGCAACCGGCCCGCACCAGGCGTCACCCCCGGCAAGGGCGCGATCAAGACCACCGACTACGCGCTCAAAGGGCGGCTGCAGTTTCGTCTCCGTGATGCATCCGCGATGGATGCTCATCGCGTGATCACGCAGGAAACCGGTGGCGAAAGCACGTATCGCATGGACCGGCCTTATTCATCCGGCACGCGCTTCCGCTTCTTCGTCACGACCAACACGGAAGCCTACATTTACGCCTTCGCGACAGACTCCACCGGACAGGTGAATAAGATCCTTCCCTTCGACGACGGCATGTCGCCGCTCGTCGGGCCCGACAGCACGATCGCGTTTCCGTCGGAGAAAAAAGTCGTCCGCATGGATCAGCAAAAAGGCACCGACTACCTGCTCGTGCTCTACACCGACCGACCGCTCAACGCGCGGCAGCTCCACGAGAAACTCGACGCCGCTCAAGGCCCCCTGCTCACCCGGCTGCGCGCCGCCCTCGGCACGCGCCTCGTCGATCCTTCCATCGTGAACTACTCCAACAACGACATCGCCTTCGAAGTCGAACGCGTCGCCCCCGGCGGGATCGTCCCGCTCATGGTGGAAATCGAACACAACTAACCCCCGCCCTCGCTTCCTCATGTTCCGCTTCCTGCTTCCCGGGCGCCGCGTTCTCGCCGGCGCCTTTTCCGTTCCGCTTCTTGTATCCGCCGCGACACTTCGCGTGCCGCAGGACTTCGACCTCATCCAGCGCGCGATTCTCGCCGCCGCCCCGGGCGACACGATCAGCATCTCGCCCGGCACCTATCGCGAGAACCTTTCGATCGATAACGCCGTCACGATCCGAGGCGCGGGCATCGGACAGACGATGATTGTCGCGCCCGATCGCGCACAATCGATCGTCAAGGTGGACCACGGCGGTGCCGTGACGCTGACCGGCCTCACGCTCGCACACACCGACCCATTGCCCGACACCCCCGAGGGAGACCTGGCCTCCTACGCCGTTGAGCTCAACATCGCGCCCGTCGTCTTGCGCGACATCCGCATCGAAAAAACGCCCGCCAGCTACATACTTTCCAGCACCGCGAATCTCCTCACCGTTGAGAATCTCGCGATAGCTGCGGAAAAACCCTTCGTCTGCCTCTCGCTCCACTGGACGCTCGCCGGCACGCGTCTGGAACGGGTTTCCTTTCCAGAACAAAACTGGGGCACTGCCATCGAGGTCGAAAACGGCGCCGCCGAATTTCGAGACCTCACCGTCAACCCGTCGCAGCGGGCCGGCATCCGAATTTCGGGCGCTGTCTCCGACGTGAAGTTTCCCGACTTAGCACCCGAGATGCTGGCCCGGATCGAGTGGTCCGGCGCGTCTCCCGACGGCCCTCAACGCGACCAAATCGACGAATACCAGAAAGAGACACTCAAGGAGCAGATGGCGACCCGTGCATCGCTTGACGAATACCGCCTCGAACAACGCGCCAAGGAAGTCGCGCGCGGCCAGCTCCTCCACGAGTTTCAGGCATCGTTGAGGAAATCCTCCACCTCCGCCGCCGCCATCGCCGCGTTCGCAGAACTGCTCCCCAAACTCTACCGGACCTTCATCGGCGAGAATGGCTACTCCGACGAGCGCGTGACCGCGGTCATTCGCATGGAGCTTCGCGCGCTCCACGCACGCTTCGGCCCGGCCGTGCTCGCGAAAGCCCTCGAACTTCCCGACTACGATAAACAGTCGCTCGACTACTCCCGGACCACCTACCTGGCGCCCGACCTTCTTGACTCCCTCGCGGCCCTCGAAGCGGAGCAATGGGTGAACGCAAACATCCCCGATCTCGCCGCCCTCCTCGCCAACTGGAAAAAAGCCCCGCCCTCCGCCCCCGTAGCCGCGCGCGACGCCTTCCTTGAGATGCTGCAAACGCTCTCCACGAAAATCGCCGCCGGCGCTCCGGACAAAGCCACGACCGCCCTGCGCAAACTCGCCCTCGCCGAACTGCCCCCATTCAGCGCCCGCCACGGCGCCGCCGGCCTCGACGAACTCCTGCGTTCCCTCGGACTCAAACCCACCGCGCTGCTCTCGCTCGAGCAAACCCGCGCGGCACTCACGCCCGACCAGAAAAACTCCCTGGTGCAGTATTGGAAAACTCATTGACCCTCTCGATCTCCATGCCTCTCCAGCTTCGCCGTTTTTCCTCCCGCCCTTTGCGCGCCGTTCGCTGCCTGTGTCACGCGATTGCCTTATTCGGCTGGCTCGCACACGCCCCGGCGAACGACGCCCCGGCGCCTACGACTCCGTTCTCCGCCCAAACCGGACGTCCCACCGTTTCCATCGGCCATTCGCAGACGATCAGCGAAGCCGTCATCTCTCCGGACGGCAAAAAACTCTTCACCATGGACTACCCGTCGCTCCGCGCATGGGACATGGAATCCGCCCGCGAACTCGGTTTGCTGAAAGCTCTCGGCTACGGCGTGAACACCTGGAATCCCACGTTTTCCGCGAAGCGGAAATGGATGCTCATTCCGCTCAGGGGCAGCGTCACAGTTTTCAACTACGAGACCCTCGATGAGCTTCCCGCCATCGAGGGCATGCACAGCCCCGCGGCCATTTATTGGGACGACACGCGCGACCGCGGCTACGTGGTCGATGTCCGCGGCCGGGAGAACAATCGCTTCGCCATCGGCGAAATCATTCCCAAAGGCCCGGGCACGGAAGACGCCGAGGTCGTCTTCCACACCATCGTCACGATGACCGCGCCGTCCGGCGTCGGCAGTTTCTGCCGGAGCATTTTTCCCCTCGATGACAAACGCCTCTTCATCGACACCACCTTCGGCTATTTCGTCATCGACCGGGAAACATGGAAGGTCTCCCGCCCGGATGTCTCGGCGACTCCGACCGGCGACGACGAACGAGTTTCCCTTCTCGAACAAAAACTCCTCCGGGTGAGCCTCCCCTTGGTGTATGAGGGAAAGGAATACAGCCCCGGGCCCGAGAACACGGTGATCGGGAAAAACTGGATCACCCCGAGCGGAAGCCACCACGTTCTCGAAATTCTCGCGGCGAAAGACCTCTCCGTTCTTCGCTCAACCGCGATCGCCGAGCTCGGGAGCGTGTCGTTCACCGATCCGACGGCTTTCGACGCCAAAGCCCGTGTGTTCTGGCTGCGCACCGGCCGCGAGCTGCTCGCCTTCGATTTCGATACGCTCGCCCGCAGAGAGACGCATGCCGTCGAAGGTATTGATTTCAGCAAGCCTGTCATGGGGCGGTACCTCAGCGTGGCCAGGCGACTCCCGGAGTCCGGCGAGTGGCTGCTCGTCAGCGGTCAAACAATCTGGCGCTACAACGCTGCCACGAAGAAGACCGTGGCTACCTTCGGCGACGGCATCGCGCCCGTCAGCCGTATCGTCACCTCGCCACACGGCTTCGAATTTTTTCTCGCAGGACCGGCCTTGAAGTCCAAACGCGTCCGTATCCTGCCCAACGGCCTCGATGTCTCCACCATCGAATTCGCCGTCGGCGGAGCCGCCTACGATCCGGCCGGCGAATCGCTCACGCTCGGAAACGCCACCGCGGGCTATGCGGAAATTTTCGATCTCACCTCCTGGCCCAAACCCGATTATCGCGTCCCCCAAAACACCGCCCTCGCAGGTCCGACCGGCCGCAACCTCGTTTATTCCAGCGACGGCACCGTCCTCGTCATGCACAGCGAGCACGGCGTCGGCGCGATCGATATGACCAGCGGCAAAACCTTGCTGGACGAAAAACTCAGCCGCACCGCCATCGGTCGCGCTCCCGACATCGTCGCCATTTCACCCGACAAACGCTGGGTCATCGCGTTCGACGGAGAGCGCAAAATCGTCGGCTTCGACCTCACCCGACCCGACGGCCAGCGGCGCGTCTGGGAACAGGCGCTGTCCGGCTATCCGGCCAACTTCACCGTCCTCGGCCCGCGCACATTCCTCTGCTCTCACGGTGGCGAAATCGAATACCGCGACATCACCACAGGAGCGCTTCTCATGTCGGTCGATCTGCCCGACAAAACGCTCGTCGGCAGGTCCAATCCGATATCGCCCGACAAAAAACTGACCGCCGTCTGCGACAAGGAGATCAGCGTGTACGAAGTCGAAACCGGACGCCGCGTCTGGCACATCGAAACCGACACCCACATCAACAGCGCCGCCTTCTTCGCGAACTCCCGCCATCTCATCACCGTCAGCGTCGATAATCTCATTCGCATCTGGGACGTGCAGGAAAAACGCGAGCTCTGCACCATCACCCTCTTCGAGAACAACAACGAATGGGTCGTCAGCTCCGGCGATCTTCGCTTCGACGCCTCCGAGAAAGCCATCGACAAGATGTACGTCGTCAAAGGCACCAGCGTTATCCCTCTCGAATCCCTCTTCGAAAAACTCTACACACCCCAGCTCCTCGCGACGCTCCTGAAGGGCGAGAAGCTCGAAGCCCCCGCGGTCGATCTGAAGAAACTCGCGTCGCCTCCCGTCGTAAAACTCGAACTCGCCGACGGCTCGCGCAATCTTGTCGTCGAAGACGACACCAACAGTAACGACCGCGAGATCGACGCCGTCCGCCTCCGCGCGCTGGCCGACGCGCGTCAGTCAACCGTCGCGGAAATACGCCTTTTCCAAAACGGAAAACTCCTTTCCTCCGCTCAAGGCCGCGGCACTCAATTCGCCGAAAGCTTCAACGCTCGCCTCATCCCCGGCGAAAATGTTTTCCGCGCCATCGCCTACAACGCCGATCGCACCGAATCGCGCCCGTCTGAAGTTACGATCACCTATCGGCCTAAAGAGCCATCGACGACTGACATGAACGCGACCGGCGCTTCCGCTCCGCCGGCCGCCGGTTTGAAACTTCACCTGCTCGTCGTCGGCGTGAACACGTACAAGAATCCCAAATACAACTTGAACTACGCCGTCGCCGACGCGACCGCCGTGAAAGAGAAAATCGAGGCGCAAACCAGGTCGATCTTCACCGGCGTTAACGTGAAGTTCATCGTCAATGCTCAGGCGCAAAAGTCCGCGATCATCGACGCGTTCCACGAACTCACGGCCAAGGCCGGCCCGCGCGACGTCTTCGTGTTCTATTACGCCGGTCACGGCGTGATGACCGCGGATGCCAAGCCCGAGTTCTACCTCGTGCCGCACGATGTGACTCAGCTCTACGGCGCCGACGACGCTCTCCGCCAAAAAGGCATTTCCAGCGCCGAGCTCCTCGAGCTTTCCAAACAGATGCCGGCGCAAAAACAGCTTTTCATTCTCGATGCCTGCCAATCCGCCGGCGCCCTCACCACCGTCGCCATGCGCGGTGCGGCCGAAGAAAAAGCCATCGCTCAACTCGCGCGCTCTTCCGGCACGCACTGGCTGACGGCTTCGGGCTCCCAACAATTCGCCACCGAGTTCGAACAACTCGGCCACGGAGCGTTTACGTACGCGTTGATCGAGGGCCTCGCGGGCAAAGCCGACACCGGCGACGGCCGCGTCACCGTGAACGAGCTCAAAGCCTTCCTCGAATCCGAGGTTCCCGAGATCACGCAGAAGCACAAAGGCACGCCCCAATTCCCATCGAGCTACGGCTTCGGCCAGGACTTTCCGGTCGTGGTCATCGCGAAGTGATCCGCGTCCGCCGCGTCCCGCCAGTCACGCTCCAACCCCTATCGTTATGCGCCGCATTTTCCGCTTCGGCCTCCTGTTAATCGGCTTCGCCTGCTCCGCCTTCGCCACCGATTCCGAGCCTCCGCAACTCGTGATGCCGACCGCTCACGGCGACCCCGCGACTTTGCTGGCCGTCCTCCCGGACGATCGTTTCGTCGTTTCCGGAACGACCGGCGGGCAAATCAAGCTGTGGGATATCCGTTCCGGCACCGAGCTGCACACGCTCACGATCCCGATGGTGAAAGACGAGGCGCTGGTCGGTCTTTTCACGCGCAATGCCACGCAGATTTACGCCGTCGGCACTCATCGCGTCACGTTGATCGAGATTCCTTCGATGGAGATCCTCAACGCGATCGACAGCAAAGCGGGCATCGGTTTCGCCACGGTTTCTCCCGATGGCGAATCGCTGTGGGTGGCCGGCGCGACCACGGAAAAACAATTCGTCCAACTCCTCCGCCACGGTCGCTTTCCTTTTCGCACGGTGATGGAGCGCACACGCCCCGCCGGCGCTACCCGCGACTGGGGCGTCCCGGCGGTTAGCAACGACGGCCGTTACGCGATCATCACCGAGGCATACAAAAGCCCCACCGTCCTCGTCCGCACGGAAGACGGCCAGGTCGTCCACACGTTCTCTCAAGGCACCAAGCAAAAAAATGACGCCTGCTACGGAATCTCCACCTGGTCCGGCGACGGCCGCATCATCCACTCGCGCTCGATGGGCACAGCCAACTTCCGGAACGTCATCGAACTCATCAATCCCGATACGCTGCAGAGTGAGTGGTCCACCGAACAAGCGATAGACTCCCCCAACTACTACACCCCGTGTTCGCCCAGCAGCCCGGGCGAAGCGATGATTTTCATCTCGGGAAAAAAGTTCTTCATCCTCGATGGCTCGCGCGTCGATGGCCCGTACCAGACGCCCGAATTTTTCGTCAGCGCCGCGGTCGCGATCGACGCACGCGCCATTCTTTTCACGACGAGCGAGGGCGACTACTTCGGCGTGCGTTCGAATCAACTGCGAAAATTTGACCGCGCGCGCGGCGCGTTCTCCGGGCCGTGGTCGCCACCGGTTTATCAAACAAACCTCCTCGCTGGCTCATCGCGCGGCGACACGTTATTCGTCACCAACCGCGTCAAGGACGGCAAAATCCTCCAGCTCGGTCGCGGCGGTCTGCGCATCACCGAGGTGCCGATGCCGGGATGTTTCGACGCCGTTTTTTCGACCGACGGAAGGGAAGTGATCTTCAACCACGGCTCTCATGACAAACGGATCACGGGCGTGATCGACATCGATCACCCGGACCAACCAACCACGGCCAGTCTGCCCTTCGAATCGGCGGCCCGTGGCGGCCACGGCAACACCGTCCTTTCTCCCTCCGGCAAACTCATGGTGGACATCCGCGACGGCACCGCGTCCGTGCAAGTTTACGACCCGCGCACAGGTCGCGTGCTTCACTCGTTTCCCAACGGCTACTATTCCTACGATCTCACCAGCGGTTCGGCCGCCATTTCTCCGGACGATCGCCGCGTCGTCTATTTCACGTCCGAGCAAAAAAGCGGCGGTCGCACGGTGAATTGTTACGATCTCACCACGGGACAAAAACTCTGGAGCCGCGATGGCTTCTACACGGATTTCGCGGCATTCCGCTTCTCCGACGACGGCAGGGAAATCTACGCCGTTTCTATCGGCAACGATCCTCGTCTCCGGGTCTTCAATACCGAGACCGGCGCATCGATCCGCGAACACACGCTGCCTGACCAACAGCTTTCGCCGTACGCGCTCTTCAATCCCGCAGGCACCGAAGTCGCCTTCCCGTCGGGCCACAGTATTGTCTTTGCCAGTACGGCCAACGGTGAAGAACTGCGCCGTTGCACGTTCCCCTCGCAGCGGCCCGAGCGCCTCACGTATCTCGGTGCCAGTCGCATCGCGAGCACCGGCGCGGACAACGCCATCCGCCTGTGGGACACCGTGTCCTGCGAACTGCTCGGCACGATCTCGTTTTCCAACGACGGCCAGGAATGGGCCTTCGTCCATCCCTCCGGCCGCTTCGAAGCGACCCAGGGATTTCAGGAGCAAATGTACTTCGTCCAAAACGCGACGAAGGTTCCGCTGACCGCGTATTTCGAGACGTACCACACGCCGGGTTTGATCGGCCGGATCATGGCGGGCGAGACGATCCCCGTGCCGACGATCCAGCTCAAAGACCTCACGGAGCCGCCCAAGGTCACCATGGAACTCGCCGGCGGCGCGCGTAACCTCACCGTGGAAGACGCGCCTCAGGAAGTTACCCGCGCACAAGCGACGCTTCGCATCTCCGCCCAAAGCGCCGAAAGCAAAGTCGCCGAGATTCGCGTGTATCAAAACGGCAAGCTCATCGAATCGCGCACGCGTAATCTCACCGTCGAAGACGACACCGCGCCCGAGGTCGATCTCGGCAAGGGCGGCCGCGTCGAGACCGTTACCGTGTCGTTGATTCCGGGAGAAAACATCTTCCGCGCCGTCGCTCTCAACGAGCAGCGCACTGAATCCGCACCCGTACAGCTCGCGCTCGACTACAAGCCGCCGCAAACAGCCGCGGCCGGAGATGCCCGTTTGGGCGGCGGCCTTCAGCTTCACCTGCTCGTGGTCGGCCTGAACAAGTACCGAAATCCCAAATACAATCTAAACTACGCCGAGCCCGACGCCACCGCCGTCCGCGATCTCATTTCCAAAAACGCCGGCGACATTTTCACCAAGGTGACGGTCACGACGCTCTTCAACGAGCAGGCCACGCGCTCCGCCATCCTCGAATCGTTCGCCGCCATCGCCCGGCAGTCCGGCCCGCGCGATGTCTTCGTTTTCTATTTCGCCGGTCACGGCGTGATGTCGGCCGAATCCAAACCCGAGTTCTTCCTCGCTCCATACGAACTCACTCAACTCTACGGCGCCGACGAACAGCTCCACGTCAAAGCGATCTCCAGCGCCGAGCTGCTCGCGGCCTCGCAAAAAATCTCCGCGCAAAAACAACTTTTCCTCCTCGACGCTTGCCAGTCGGCCGGCGCGCTTCAGACGGTCGCCGCTCGCGGTGCCTCCGAGGAAAAAGCCGTCGCCCAACTCGCCCGCGCCTCCGGCACGCATTGGATCACGGCGTCAGGCTCCGAACAGTTTGCCACCGAGTTCGAAAAACTCGGCCACGGCACCTTCACCTACGCGCTCCTCGAGGCGCTCAAAGGCAAAGCCGACAACGGCGACGGCCGCATCACCGTCAACGAACTCAAAGCCTACCTCGAAACCCAGGTGCCTGAACTCACCAAACTCCACAAGGGCACGCCGCAGTATCCCGCGAGCTACGGCTTCGGCCAGGATTTCCCGGTGTCCATCGCGAGTTCGAAATGAGGCGGGCCGGTCGCCGCCCGCGCATCGATACGGCCGTTCGTTTTTCCGTGCTGTATTGCCCGCGCACTCTCGCGCATGAAGGAGCGATGCCGTCGCGCTTCCGCCACTTCATTTCCGCCAACGTCCGGTCCTTCATCTCATGAGCCGCGAAACCTGCTACCGCTGTTTCTGGCCGAAGGCGCTGTGCTGGTGTCCGTCGATTCAACCGATGGATACGCGCACGAAGTTCGTTTTCCTGATGCACCCGAAGGAATTCAAGCGCGAGAAAGCCGCGACCGGCCGCCTCACCCATCTTTGCCTCAGCGAAAGCGCCATCCACATGGGCATCGCGTTCGACGAACACCCGGCCGTCCAGTCGCTGATCGCCGATCCCGCGAACTTCCCGGTGCTGCTCTATCCCGGACCGCACGCGCGCAACCTATCCCACGGCGATCTCGCGCCCGCGGAACTCGGCGACCGCCGTCTCGTTGTTTTCCTGATCGACGCCACGTGGAGCGGCGCGCGAAAAATCCTCAACCAAAGTCCCAGCCTGCAGCGGCTTCCGCGCATCATGTTCACCGCCGCCGCGCCCAGCCGCTACGTGATCAAACAACAACCGCAGGAGGGCTGCCTCTCCACGCTGGAGGCCACCCACGAATTACTCATCGCGCTCGAACGTTCGGGCCTCGACCGCTATCCGCTGCCTGAACAACTGCTCGGCCTGTTCCAACGCATGCAGGAATTCCAGATCCGCTGCGCCGCCGATCCGACGCGCTCCGGGTATCGTCGCCGGCCCTACAGTGAGCCCGGCCAGCGCGCGCCATCCGGCGAACGCCGCCGCACGCTCTTCCGCTTGCCGGAACACCCTCAGCCCTGAGCGCTGCGCCGGGTGTCGGGCGCGTGCGCCGGTCGCACCGTTTCTGGGCATGCCAGCGGCAGCACCCGGCGCTGGATCGTTTTCAAGTCAAAGGGCTTCGCGAGGAAGCCGGCGGGTTTTGTGGCGATGAACCGCTCCAGCGTGAGCTTCTCCGAAAAGCCGCTCATCAGCACCACCGGCACCTGCGGGTTGATCCGGTTCATCTCCAGAAACGCCGCCTCCCCGTCCATGCGGGGCATGGTCATATCCAGTAAAACGATACGCAGTTTATCCGCGTCGCGCCGGAACGCCTCCACGCCATCCAGCCCGTCCACCGCGGTCACCACGGTGAAGCCCAGCGTCGAGAGGATCTTCGCCACCAGAGTCCGCACATGCGCCTCGTCATCCACGACCAGCGCCAGCCCGCCCGCCCGCGTAAAGGGCGTCACCGTCTGCGGCACCGCCATCGGCGGCGCGCTGCCTTCGGCCGACGGAAACGCGATCGTGAACGTGCTGCCTTTTCCTGCTTCGCTCGCGACGCTGACGCCGCCACCGTGCGAGCGCACGATGCCCATCACCGCCGCGAGCCCGAGCCCGTGGCCCGTGAATTTAGTTGTGAAAAACGGCTCGAAAATTCGCTCCATGGTCTCGGCTGTCATGCCGCCGCCATCGTCGGAAACTTCAATCACCACATAGGGCCCGGCACCAAGCGGCGCGGACAAAAACTGCTGCTTGAGCTCCGCTGCATTGAAGCGTCTCGCGTGGGTGCGGATGGTGATGCGACCCGCATTTTCACCGATCGCCTCCGCCGCGTTGAGCACGAGGTTCATCACGATTTGCTGCATCTGCGCGGGCGCGGCCCGGATGATTGGCAACGGATGGGCGAGATGGAGGCTGATCTCGGTTTTTTTCCCGATCGAGACTTGCAGCAATTGTTTCGTCTCCTCGATCAGCGCAGTGACGTCCACTTCCGCAATCGAGAGCGGACTCCGGCCTGCGTACGCGAGCATTTGCTGGCAGAGTTCCGCCGCCCGGGTCGCCGCCGTTTCAATCTGCGCCAGCGGCCCCTGGATCGGCGAATCGTCGGCCAGGTCCAGCCGCGCGAGGCTGGCATTGCCCAGCATCGCGGTGAGGAGGTTATTGAAATCATGCGCGATGCCGCCGGCGAGAACGCCAAGGCTTTCGGATTTTTGGATCAGCAACATCCGGCGCTCGTTCTCGATGTTCTCCGCCTCCGCCAGTTTTTGCCGCGTCACATCGCGCATCACGAAGGAGACCGTCGCTGCGTCGCTCTCGTCATCGCGATGCAGCACCGCGACTTTCGACGCCGTGAGTTCGCGGCCATGCGCATCCCGCAGCGCGACTTCGCACTGGCACAGGCCCGTGCGCATGACCAGCGGGAGGAGTTCCTGCTCGATCGTGCGAATCGTCGCTTCCGGGAAAACCGCGTCCCACCGACGCCCGCGCAACTTGGCAAGTTCGTCGATTCCGAGCAGGCGGAGCAGCGCCGCATTTGCATAAATCACGCGCCCGTCCACATCCGCCGTCAGGATGAAATCGGTCGTGGTGTCGATGATCCTGAGCAGCCGCCCGGCCTCCGCCTCGGCGCGCTTGCGATCCGTGATGTCCAAATGCGTGCCGGAAACCTTTAGCGGTTTTCCTTCCCGGTCCCGCGTGACGATCGATCCGCGGGAATGGATCCACCGCCAGCCCTCGTCACTGCTGCGTATCCGGTAATCGACTTCATGCAACGGCGAGCGGCCTTCGATGTGCGCGTTGAGCGATTGCTGCGCGCGCTCGCGATCGGCCGGGTGCAGCGTCACATCCACCGTGGGCCGGCCGGGCGGTTCATTTTCCCGCGGGGAGCGTCCGTCCATTTCGGAGCGTTTATGATACAGCACGCGTTTCGTCGCGACATCCCATTCCCATAATCCCAACTGCGCGCCTGCGATCACGCGGTCGAGCAACGCCTCGCTATCCGCCAGCCGTTTCTCCGCTTCGTTGCGACGCGAGACCGCCGAGCCCAGGCCGAGCCCCATCATCGCCACGGCGAGTTCAAACAATAAAAATTTCACCACCAAATCGGTCGTGCTGCCCGTGAGGTGGAGGCCGATCAAACTGCCCATCGTGATCGCGAGTGTCGCGAGCGTCGCTCCCGGCAGACCGTGTCGCAGACAGATCCAGATCAGCGGGAGGAAACACAGGTAAAACGGATGATAGTCCGCGATCGGTTGCTGGAAGAAAATCAACCACAACGATCCGATGAGCGCCGCGCTGTAGAGCGCCAGCGCCCCCGCGCCCGTCGTCGTGCGCAGCACGGGTTCGCCTCGCAGCCACGGCCCGGCAAACATGATCGCGACAGGAACCACCGTGAGCAGACCGCTCACATCGCCGATCCACCACTGGATCGACGAGCGCACAAACTCCGACGGCGCGGACAGCCCGATGCTCTGGAGCAGACAGGTGCCCAGCACCGCGACACACGCGGGCGCGCCCACCATCGCGAAGGAGAACACCGTCGTCTCCCGGGTGTTTCCCGGCAAAAGCACCGGGCCCACGTAGCGCCGCACCACCATCGCCGCCACGGTGTAATTGACGGTGATCAGCGCCGGGAAAAGCAATGGCCCCCACCACACGTGCAGGCCCGAGGTGACCAGCGCGCCCGCGACATTCGTCGCGAAAACCATCGGCACGTAACGCGGCCCGAGCATGACCAGCAAAGCGAGCGCGAGTCCACAAGGTGGATACCAGATCGAGAGACCAGGAGCCACTTCGAAGAGCGACGCCGATAATTGCGCCGCAAAATGAAGGACAAAATAAACGGCGCAGGCGACAGCCGGCCGGGAAAAGCGAACATTCATTCCAAGGTTTCCGGACGTTTAAAAGAAGCCGCGGGATGCTGGGGACGGAGACCGGTTGCGCAACTTTCTATCCATATTTTATGCGTCATCGAAATCCTCGAAGGGGCCGCCCCGAGCAGCATGCAGCGGCACCGTCTTTCGCCAATCAGGGCGTGAAATAGTAGATCGCCGAGTCGTCGCTGCCCGACACCACGGCGTTTCCTTGCGCCGAAATCATGATCGGCCAGCTCATGTTGGTTGTGGTGTATTGCCACCGGAGAGAACCGTCGGCCGTGTTGAACAGATAAAAATCGCCGGGCGTTCCATCCGGGTGTCCATCGGCCACCGCGAGCAGTCCTTTAGATAGATTGAGCGACGCGCAATTGGGGTTCCGCTTCGTCTGATATGTCCACGCGGGCGCGCCGGTCGTACTCGTGCGTTTCACGAAATAAACCAGCCCGCCGTCGGTGCTGCCTGAGGTCAGATTGGAAATGCCCACAAACGCACTGCCGTCGTCCGCGATCGCCACGCCGTAAACCGCCGCCTGGCTGGAAATCTGCGACGTGATCGCCGGCCGCCCGGTCGCGATGAATGCCGCAGTATCGAAAAGATAAAAATTCCCCTGCGAACCACCCGCCGCAAACGCCGCTCCATCCGGCGTGATCCGCACGCAATGACTCGAACCCGACGGCATTTTCCATTGCTGGAACACCACCGGCAGCCCGCCCTTGTTTTTGAAAAGAATGATGTTTCCCGAATAGTCCGCGCACACGATCGTGTCGCCATCCGCCGAGATCGCCGCAGTCACGATCATGTTATCCGTGCCCGCGGGCGTGAACTCGCCTGTCTTCGTGAAGACGCCGTTGACGCGCTTGAAAAGCACCAGCGTTTCCGCCGCCGAAACCAGCCACGAGCCGTCCGCCGTGAGGTCCACTTCGTTGACGCGCGAGGTCGTCGCGTAGTTGAGCAACCGGGTGCCGTTGCTCGCATCGTACGCGCGCACGAAACCCGCGTAATTTGGGCTTCCCGAGAACCATCCACCTGAAGCCGCGTAGGCGCCATCCGTCGAAAGATCGACCCAGTAAACGCCTTCGAAACCGGTGAACTCGTCCTTCCAAAGTTGTTTGCCCGTTTGATCGTAGCAGTACGTGCCGAAAGTGCCGTCGGAGCTGCTCGCAGTGGACCGGTCGCGCATCCCCTCGAATCGCGACGTGGTGCCGTAGGAGTGGAAAAACGTGCCGCCGATCACCTTGTTCCCGTCGCCGGATGTCGCGACTGAGTTGATATAGTAGGTGGGAAGTCCGGGCGAGACCTGCCACACGGGTGTCTTCGCCGACGTTTCTTTGGCAGGCGTCGCGCAGGCCGCAACCGCCACGGCGCAAACAGCAATCAAGGGGCTGACTGTTTTCATAGACTTCTTATAAACGGCCCGAACGCGCGCTTCTAAAACCCGGAGTCGCTTAAACTCCAACCGTTTCCCCACCGTCACCAGCCGTTCGATACTTCCCTCCCACGAACCCGTCCATCTGTTCAGTTGCCGGCCGCCTTCGTGGGCGTCGCGACTCGTCGCTCGAAACGCGATGAACATTGCGCGCCGCCCGGCTTGCCGCCTTTTTCGTGCGCGATGAATCCCGCCCTCGCCGAGCCCGCCATTCCCGCGTGCGAAACCCGCGGCCTGCGCAAGATCTTCGGTGCCACGCGCGCCGTGGACGGCCTCGATCTCCGCATTCCGCGCGGCATCCTCTACGCCTTTCTCGGACCCAACGGCGCTGGCAAAACCACCTCCATCCGCATGATCGCCGGCCTCCTTCGGCCCGATGCCGGCGAGATTTTCATCGAGGGCATCCCGCTTCGCGAAACCCCTGCCGCCGCCAAACGTCCGCTCGCCTACGTCCCCGACGATCCCGTTCTCTACGGAAAACTCCGTCCGCTCGAATACCTGGAGTTCGTCTCCGCTTTGTGGGATCTGCCGGCCTCCGCCAGCCAGCCACGCGCCGAGGAACTTCTCCGCACGCTCGGCCTCTGGGAAAAACGCGACGACTACATCGAGAGTTTCTCCCGCGGCATGAAACAAAAAATGGCGCTTTGCGGCGCGCTCGTTCACGAGCCGAGCGTCATGCTCCTCGACGAGCCGCTCACCGGCCTCGACGCCAGCGCCGCCCGCCTGGTCAAAGACATCCTGCTGGATTTCGTCCGGCGCGGAAACACCGTCATCCTCACGACCCACATCCTCGATGTCGCGGAACGCCTTGCCGAACGTATCGGAATTTTGCACACAGGCCGCCTCGCGGTCGAAGGCACGCTCGACGAACTCCGCCAGCAGGCCGGCGACAGCGGCGGCACGCTTGAGGATGTTTTTCTGCGCGTGACCGCCGATCGCGCAACGACTCCACCCGCCGGCACCGCTCCGCCTCCCCTGCCCGTTCCATGAGCGCGTTGTTCAAGCAGACACGGCTGATTCTGCGCAACGACCTCCGCCTGCTCTGGCGCGATTTCCGCGCGAGCAAATTCAAGATCGCCTCCAGCAAAACGTTGCTGATCGCGCTCATCGTCCTGCTCAACGCCGTGAGCATCCTCGCGATCGCGGTGCTCAAGCCAGCGCCGTCTCTCTCGCTCGAAGCCGGCCTGTGGGCCTTCTTCGTTTTCCTGATGCTCGGCGCTTCGATGAATCACGCGATCGCGCTCTTCTTCGAACGCGCCGACTTCGACCTGCTGCTCCCCTCGCCCATCTCCACGCGGGCGATTCTTCTGGCCCGGCTCGCCGCGATGTCCGTCAGCGCATTCATCGGCGTCGCCCTTTTTTTAGTGCCGCTCCTGAACGGCGCGATCGCCGGCATCTCCGTGAAGTACTTCGCCGGATACGGCGTCTGGGCGATGCTTGCGATCATCGCCGCATCGCTGGGCATCTGGCTGACTCTTGCCATGGTGCGCGTGCTGGGTGCGCGCCGCGCGCGCATCTGGGTGCAAATTTTCGCCGCCGTTCTCGGCGCCTCCATCTATCTCGCCTTTCAACTTCAAAATCATCTCTCGTCCGCCGGCCGCTTCGCTTTTTGGGGCAAACTCCAGTCCGTGGCCGCGGTTTCGGGCTTCACTCACGTCGCCCGCGCCGCGCGTGGCGACATCCCCGATTTGTTGATGTTAGCGGTCATCGCCGCCTTCGTCGCCGTGGTCACCGCGCGTCAGCTCGCGCGCACGTTTCTCACCGGCATTCAGGAATCGTCGGTGAAAATCTCCCGTCCGCTCCGCCCCGACCGCAAAACCTACCGCCTGTCCGGAGGGCTATTTCGCGCCACGTTCTTCAAAGATCTGCGGCTCATCCTGCGTGACCCGCTCCTGCTTTCCCAAACGCTGCCGTCGTTCATGTACATCATCCCGGCGTTTTTCGGGATGCGAAATCTCGGTGGTCTCACCCTGCTCTCGCCCATCGCCGTCGTGGTCGCCGTTCAATTCTCGTCGCTCCTCAGCGATGCCGCCGCCGCTGGCGAAGAATGCCTCGACCTCATCCGCGCGAGCCCGTCCGCCGAGACCCGGTTGCGCCTCGCCAAAATGGCCGCTGGCATGGCGCTGCCCGTTGCCGCGTCGCTGGCGCTCTGTCTCGTCATCGCAGGTTTCGGCCGCCCGTGGCAGGCCTTGCTGACATTTTTCACCGCAGTCATCACCGCCTCCGGTTGCTCCTGGTTGTCCGTCACCCGCGTTTCACCCACCCCGCGAAAAGACCTGCTCAGCCGGCAACGCCGGCGAACCTCGATCGGCCGCAACATCCTCATCGGCATGCTCCTGATCGCCGCCAGCGGCGGAATCTCGCTCATCGCCCACGGCTCACTCTGGTTCATCGGCGTGGCGCTCCTCGGCGCGACTTACCTCGGCGTGATTGCCTGCTTCACCTTCGTCAGCATCGAGGAAATCGATACGTCGAAAATCCCCCAGTCATGGACTCCCCGCGACGCTACAACGTCCTAGGTGTCGGCGTCAGCGCGCTCTCGCTCGAAAACGCGCGTGACTTCGTCGTGGCCACCGCGCGCCAACGCCCGCCGGGCGCGTATGTATGTTTTGGCGACGTCAACAGCGTCTCCTGCGCGCGACGCGACCCCGCCCACCTTGCGGCGCTCAACAACTCGCTTCTCACCACGCCCGACGGCATGCCGCTCGTCTGGCTCGGACATCGCGCCGGCTTTCCTGGGATCGGCCGCGTTTACGGCCCCGATTTACTCCTGGAAATCTGCGCCGCGACGGCCGGTACCGAACTTACCCATTTTTTCCACGGCGGTGGCCCCGGCACAGCCGACGCGCTTGTGGATAATCTGCGCGCCCGCTTCCCCGGCCTCCGCATCGCCGGCACGAATACGCCGCCCTTCCGCGAACTCACGACCGCCGAAGCAGACGAGCTGGAAACGCGCATCCGCACGCTTCGTCCTGACTTTTTCTGGGTCGGGTTAAGCACGCCCAAGCAGGAGAAATTCATGGCGAAATTCGCCCCCCGATTCGACGCCGGTGTCATGCTCGGTGTCGGCGCTGCATTCGATTTCCTCTCCGGCCGCGTGAAGCAGGCGCCACGCTGGATGCAACGCGGCGGACTCGAGTGGCTCTTCCGCCTTTGCACCGAACCGCGCCGTTTGGCTCCGCGCTATTTTCGCAACAACCCGCTATTTGTCCTGCGCGTCGCCGCCCAGCAGCTCGGCCTGAAAAAGTATCCACCGCCAGGGAAACAATAACGCAGCGCCTCCGACTGCCGATGCCGAAGGTCCGGGGACCGCACGCGTCCCGCCGGACACGGTTCGCAGAACATAAACGCGCACGACACGCGACGCGATCGCCGCTCCGTCAAATCCGCACGATCACATCCTTCGCCTCGAAGCGCACCTTTTTCGCCACCGCGTATTTGTCTCCATCCGCCCGATACCCGGCCGGGCACGCGACGACCGTCGCGTAAGGCGTGCCGCCAATTCCCAGAATCTCATCGTACTTCGCCGGTTCGATTCCTTCCATCGGACAAGTATCGACGGCGAGCACCGCCGCCGCCGCCATGAATTGACCGAGCGCGATGTAAACCTGGTGCGTCTGCCACATGTCGAGTCGTCCCTCCTCCGATGCACGCGAGAGATTTCCGGAAATCATTTTCCCAAAACCCTCCAGCGACTCGCGCGCGACTTCTTTGATCGCCGCCACGCGGTCGATGAACTTTTCCACATGCACGCTTCCGACGTTTGTGTGCACCGCAAAAACCACCAGGTGCGAGCAGTCCGCGATCTGGCTTTGCTTGTACGACGCGGCCATCAGACGCGTTTTCACCTCCTGGTTCGTAACCACGAAAAACTTCCACGGCTGCAAGCCCATCGACGACGGCGACAGGATCAACGCCTGCTCCAGCGCGTCCCAACGTTCGTCCGGAATTTTTTTGGCCGGATCGAATTTCTTCGTGGCGTAACGCCAGTTCAGCGCGGAAACGAGTTGGGCGGGTGCGAGAGCGTCGGGCATGGGAACCCCGCAACCTGCGAAAAGAAATGCCGGAGGCAAACCGGCACCGCATCGTTGCTTCCACATCGCGACCGTCCTCCGGCGCACAAATCCCCACGCCTTCTGTCTGCGCCTTTGACCCGCCTCTTCTCCGCCTTTTTTCTTCGTCCGCACGCATGACCGCCCCCGCCGCCCTCGCCCCACTCCCCTATCATCGCGAGGTTCGCGATTACCTCAAAGCGAACGAGCCGGAGCTGTGGGCCTGGTTTACCTCCGCGCACGCAAAGGAAAATTACGCCGAAGAACTACGCCTCGGTCTGCTCAAATCCACCTATCGCCTCTCCCCCGACAGCCACCCCGATCTCTATCAACACGCCGCCAACGCCGCCCGCGCGCTCGGCTTGGCGATCCCCGTGTTTCTCTACCAAGCCCAGTCTGGGTCATCCGAAATAAACGCCGCGATTTTCTATCTGCCCGCCGAGGCTCATCTCGTTCTTTCCGGCCCGATCGCGTCGTTGCTCGACCCGGTGGAACTCACCTCGGTGCTCGGCCACGAGCTCGCACACTATCATCTCTGGCAGGTCGAAAAAGAGGAGTTTCTCATCGCCGACCGTATTCTCCACGCCGTCACGAGCGATCCGCAAGCCGGCGCCGTTCATCACGAAACGGCGCGTCGCTATCGTTTGAATACTGAAATTTTTGCCGACCGTGGTGCCGCGCATGTCGTCCAGAATCTCCCCAAGGTCGTTTCCGCTCTCGTCAAAACCACCACCGGTCTCGCCTCGGTGGATGGCGACAGCTACCTCGTGCAAGCGGCCGAGATTTTTGGCAAAGGCGCCGTCCGGACCGATCGCCTCTCTCACCCAGAATCCTTCATTCGCGCGCACGCTCTCGCGCTCTGGACGCGCGCCGGGGATGCCGCCGACGAAGCGGTCTCCGCAATCATCGCCGGCGAGCCCGATCTGTGCTCACTCGATCTCATCGGACAACAAACCCTCACCGCGCTCACGCGTCGCTTCCTGAGCCAGTTGCTGCGCCCCACGTGGTTCCAATCTCCCGCCATTCTCGGCCACGCGCGCCTCTACTTCGCGGACTTTGCT
>Ga0164241_10001599_pt1 | contig 27207 bp, 21 predicted proteins | sample OricomyardsoilBY_FD_108780 | JGI IMG/M metagenome (GOLD analysis project Ga0164241, IMG submission 108780) | Backyard soil microbial communities from Emeryville, California, USA - Original compost - Back yard soil (BY) | ecosystem: Environmental > Terrestrial > Soil > Unclassified | place: USA... | reverse complement strand
CTCCTCGAAGCGCTGCTTGCTGCGCGGTCGCTGGTACTCGACGGTCTTCTGGTTGACGTCGCGGAAGACGCGCTTGATGAACTCCCACGTGCGGTTGATGTCGCGGCGGTGCATACGCCGCACGCGCATGGCGCCGTCGGTCGGCGATGCGGCGTCGGTGGTTGCGGCGTCGGCGGGAGCGGGTGTGCTGCGCTTTCTGGGCATGGTTGCGCGCTCTCTCTCGAGTCCTCGCCCGGTCAGGGGCAGGCGGTCGGCACGATGCGCTTCGACAGCGCGCCGGTCATGGGATCGATGATGTAGATCGAGCCGGTCTGCGGGCGGTTCTCGAGCGCCACGATGCGCAGCGGGTCCGCGCTCGCGAAGAGCCAGGTGGCGCCGCTCGCGACCGCGCCCAGGCCGCTCGTGTCGGCCGTGGCCTGGACCGCGCCGGTCTTCACGTCCTGCACGACGATGCGCTTGCCCGACGCGTCGCGGAACGCCCACAGGTCGTCCTTGACGTGCACGTAGCCGCCGAAGCGCAGATCGAAGTCGGCGACGCCACCGATGTCGCCGAGCTTCTCGCCGGTGGTGGCGTTCGCGAGCCACGCCTTGTGCGGCGAGCCAGCCGGGCACGCGCCGGTCGCGACCACCAGCGCGTCACCGACGGCCGCGCCGAAGGTGCAGTCGGGGAGGTCGGCGTCCTTCTCGATCAGGATATTGCCAATTTCCCCGAAGGTGGCGGCGTCGTAGACACGCACGCGCCGCTCGCGTTCGTCGAGTGTCGTCACGACGAAGCGCTGACGGTCGTCGGCGAGCGTCGCGGCCGTCGCGTTGCCGACGTAGACGTCCTTGCAGCCAGTCTTGGCGTCGAGGCACAGCTGGAGGACCGGCTTGTCGTCCTGACGACGGAACGGGTCGTTGAGCGCGCTGGCGTAGTTCGGCAGGTGCGCGCTGTCGTCTTGGCGTTGCTTGGCGCCGCTCACCGCGCCGCTGCCGAGCTCGATCCCGAAGCACCATCCGATGGTGTCGTCGGTCTCGCCGCACAAGGTGACGCTGTCGCCGACGAGCGACGCGTGATCGGGGCTGATGCGCGACAGCGGCTGGAACAGGTCCTGCGCGACGCAGCCCGTGGTGCTCGGCGCGGCGGTCGCGTCGGCGTCGCCGGTCGTTGCGGGCGCGGTCGTCGCGGGGGTCGTTGGCGGCGCGGTCGTCGCGGGGGTCGTTGGCGGCGCGGTCGTTGCCGGCGCGGTCGTCTCTGGTGCTGGCGCCGATGCGCTCGTGGGCTGCGCGGGCTCGCTCTTGCCACACCCGGCGAGCGCGCCGCTCACCGCCATGAACCAAGCCAACAGGTGGCGACCACTGCTATCCATTCGAGCCTCCGCGCGCTTTCCCAGCGGCCGCCAAGGGTGGCAACCGACACGGGTCGGGATAGTGGCGCCAACCGAGCCGCGCGGCAAGCACCCCCAGCCTGGGCATGCGCGCCTTCGCAAAGAGCCGGCACTTCGGGTATGCTCGCCGCATCATGCCCCAAAGCCTAGTAATCAAAAGCATTTCTATCGCTGCGCTGCTCGCGCTGGCGAGCGCATGCGGCTCGGAGCTGACGGGCGATCCTGCCTCGGGAGAGCGCCTCGACTCGGCCCTCGAGCTGCTGCGTGACCCCTGGTGCAAGCCCTTCGCTGCGCGCTTCTGCGCGGCCGCGAGCACGTGCGGCTGCACCGACGCGGGGGGCTGGCCCGACGACTGCGAGAGCGCGACCGAGCGCAGCTGCATGTTGGACCTGCAGCATCAAGCCGACGCGCTGCCCGACGGCTTCCTCGTATCGACCGACACCATGCCGCGTTGCCTCGCGCTCTTGGACGAGTCACTCGCGCGCTGCGCCATGCCCGAGCCCGACACGTTCCCGACCGAGTGCTCACTGGTCGTGCCGCTGGGTGGCGTCGGCTTCCTGCGCGCGGGTGACGTGTGCGGCCAGGGCCCGCTGTGTGGCCGAGGACTGCGCTGCTCGTCCATCGGCCGCTGCCGCCCGCCGCTCGGTGCGGGCGAGCACTGCGTCGCCAACGGCGACTGCCAGTCGGGTCTCGAGTGTGGCTTTGGCCAGGTTTGTCATATCCCGGAGCCGCACGGTCTGGGCGAGTTCTGCGACAACATCACGACCGGCTGCAGCGCGGGCAGCGTCTGTGGCATCAGCCAGCGCTTGGAGTGTCGCGGCGACGACGACGGCCACCTGTGCCGCTTCTCCGCGGAGTGCAGCCCGAACGAGCTCTGTGGCGGCGACGGTCACTGCACCGCGCGCGCGAAGCTCGGCGAGCCGTGTAGCTTCGGCTTCTTCTGCGCGCCGAACCTGGCCTGCGACATCCAGACGTTCATATGTCGCGAGCTGCCCGAGAGCGGCGAGCAGTGCGGCGTGGACGAGACCGGCAATGGCACCTGCGCGCACGGCCTCGCGTGCCACGGTGGCGTGTGTGGCCCGCCGTTCGAGCGAGGCGCTCCGTGTACGTTCGGGCTCGACGAGTGCGCGGGCGACCTCGTCTGCACCTTCGACACGAGCGGCTCCGCGGTCTGTGGTGCGGCTTCGCAGCAAGGCGAGCCCTGTCAATCCGACCCATCGTGCGCGCGCGGCCTGCTCTGCGACTTCGGCACGTTCACGTGTCAGCCCGCGCTCGGCGAAGGCGAGCGCTGCGCGTCGACGGTGCGCTGCGCGGTGCCCTTCGAGTGTGTCGCGCAGATCCCCGGCGACTTCCGCTGCGCGCGCATCGACAGTGTCGGCGACGCCTGCAACGGGAGCTGCCCGGTGCCGCTGCAGTGCTTGCCGGTCGAGACCGCGGGCGCGTGCGTCGCGCCGATGTGCATGAGCCTCGCGTTCTGACCGGCACACCGCGCGTGCGTCGTCAGCGCGGCACCAGCCACCAGGGGCCGTCGGCGGTGAAGCGCACGAAGTCCCAGCGCTCGCTCTCCTCGTCGTCGCGGCCGCCCTTGCGGAACGCGAGCGTGACCTGAGCGCGCTGTACCTCGAGTGCCATCCTGGCGGTGCAGTCGCGCCACGTGTCACCGATGGTGAGGGTGCGCGACTCGGCCGCGAACGCGCCCAGGCGGATGCGCATGCCGGTCCGGCCGAGACCCTCGAAGTTCGGGCGCAGGTCCTCGCGCGCACGCTGCAGCGCGCGGCCGAGCGCGTCGCCCGCGCCGCAGTCGAAGGCCTCTTGTAGCTTGTCTCGGGGCACGATGACGGCGAGCGCCTTGTCGACGTCGCCGCCATCCATCGCCGCGACGTAGTGCTCGGCGACCCCACGAGGCGAGCTCTGGTCGGCGCCGCCGCACGCGGCGAGGAGGCACGCGAGCCCGATGAGCCTGGACATGGGTGGCATACTCGCCCAACGATCGGTCGTCGTCCAGAGTGCCCAGCGCGCTCTCACCGCGCTGCCCCGACGGCGGTGACGCGGGGCGCCGCGCGCCCGCGGTCGCGTGCGAGGTCGCGGCGCTACTGGAGCTCGCGCACGACCGCGATGGCGTCGGCCGGCGTCATGCCCGCGTAGAGGACCTTGACGAGCCCGGGAAAGTAGCGGTCGGCGGTGCCGAGGTTCGCGACCAGCAGGTTCTTCATGAACGTGCGCACCAGCGGCGTGTCCTCGACGTCGGCGCTCGTCTTCATGCGCACCTCGCCGTCGCGGAAGTCGAGCTCGAAGCTGCCAATCAATATGCCAAAATTGGCACGCGCGATGAACTCGGCGATCGCCGGCCGCAGCGCTTCGGGCACCACGACCGGGAAGACCGTCAGGATGCAGATGCGCTCGGTCGCCTCGTAGCACGCCACCAGGCACTGGAACTGCGCGTTCTCGCCGGTGAAGCGGAAGTGGATGCGCGGCTCGTCGTCGCTCCCGCCGGGCTGCACCTCGTAGTGCCAGGCGTCGGCGTCGAGGAAGTCGATGGCGGCTTCGAGGAGGCGGCTCATCGCGCTCAGACCTTGGTCTTCTCGAGCCGGATCGTCGGGGTCGCGCGCGCGCTGGCGGCGGCCCGCGGCGTCGACGCGGTCGTCTGGAGCTCGAGCGTGCCGACGTAGGCGTGGCCGCGCGCGAACCACTCGGCCAGGGCCCGCGCATCGTCGACGATGTCGTCGGGCAGGACCACGTACTCGGTCATCGGCCGGCCCTTGATGACCTCGAACACGGTCGCGCCGGGGACCTGGAGCAGGCGCTTGCGATCGGCCTCGCCGAGCCGCACCACAATGGCGTCGCGGCGCATGCGCGCGAACAGGTGACCGTTGAAGAACGCGGCCGGCGAGCCATCCAGGTCACGTGGCTCCGACCCGGCGGGCAGGGCGTCCGAGAAGATGCCCTGGAGCTGCTGACGGGTGCGAGACGTGCGCGCGATATGACTCATGCGAGCTCCGGCGGCAGGCGGCGCCGCGACAGACTGCCGACGAGGATACGCCCATCCTCGCGAGGGCGGCAACCCGTCAGCGCGGTTCCACGTCGCGCTCGGTCGCGCAGCGCTGATCCGCGCCGCACACCGGTTCGCCGGGGAATGCGCACGGCGGCAGCGGGCAGGAGTCGAAGTCGAAGTCCGCGCACACCGTCTCGTTGGCGGCCGTGACGTCATCGCAGAACTGCTGCGAGTGGGCCTGCGGGCACAGCGGGCAGCGGCAGTCTTCGGGGGTCTTCGGAATCTGCGAGAACGCGCACGTGGTGCACTGGCTGTCGAACGCGCAGCCGTCGGGGTGATCGGCGCAGACATTGTCGTCATTGCAGATGGGCGGGCCGGGGAAGATGCAGGAGGCCTGCGGGCACGGCTCGTCGGGCTTCGGCCAGGGCTCGCAGAACTGCTGGTAGCCGGCCTGGTTGGCGGCGCAGGTGGCCTTGTCGAGGGGCGCCCCGCAGAACGTGCAGTAGCAGTCGGCGGCGCTCGTCACCGGCTTGTCGTAGGCACAGCGCTGGCAGTCGTCGTCGACCGCGCAGGCGGATTTGTCACTTCCCGCGACACACTGGTGATTGTCACATTCGGGAGGCGTCGGCTGGATGCAGCGCGGGATCGGGCACTCCGCGGTGTCATGCCAGGCAGCGCCGCCGCACACGGTGTCCCACGCCGCGGCGTTGGCGTCGCACTGCGACTTGGTCATGACCACGTCCGGGCAGATGACGCAGTAGCAGTCCGCGACGGTCGCTGGCGCGCTGCCGTACGCGCACACCGTGCAGTCGTCCGGGCCATCGCAGCTGGTGGCCTGGGTGGTGTCGTCCGTCACGGTGTCGCTCGTGACGGTCTCGGTCACGGTGGTGTCGGGCGGCTGCGTGTCCGAGTCGATGGTCGCGCTATCGCCCGCGAGCTGTGTGTCGGCCACATCCGCGGCGTCTTCGACGGTGGTGTCGGGCGTGGTGGTGGCGACCGAGGTGTCGGTGGCTTGGCTCGTGTCGGCGACCTTCGTGTCGCTGGATCCATCGGACGAGCTCGAGCCGCAGCCCCAGAGTGCAACCATGACGACGAGGTGAGGAGCGTGTCGCATGAGCGCACCATAGGCCGATGGGGGGGCGGTCACAACCACAGTTCACGAGGGCGGGTCGTCAACCTCGGTCTTGCCCGGCGGACGCGCGCCGTGCCATGACGCGGGCCCATGAACGCGTTCCAACTGTTCACGCTCGCGGGCATCCCCGTCCGCGTGACGATGGGCTTCCTGCTGCTCATCGCCTACTACGCCTGGTCCCTGTGGGGCCTGGGCGCACCGGTCGTCGGCGGCTTCGTGTCGGCCATCACCATCAGCATCCTCATCCACGAGTTCGGCCACGGGCTGGTGGCGCGGCGCCTGCGCCTCTCGCCAGAGATCCAGCTCCACATGTGGGGCGGCCTGTGCGCCCACCAGCCCGCGCGCAAGGACCTCCACGACGTGGCCATCGTCGCCGCCGGGCCGCTCTTCCAGATGGCCATCGGCGGCATCGTGTGGGTCGTCGTGGCGCTGGTTCAGCCGCGTCTCCTGGCCAGCGAGATCTTCTCGTGGTGGGGCTTCGCCGGCGGCTTCGCGCCCGCCTTCGTGTCGTGGTTCGTGTGGTTCTCGGTGCTGTGGGGCGCGCTCAACCTGTTCGTGCCCATCTGGCCGCTCGACGGCGGCCAGCTCTTCCGCATGCTCATGCTGCGGCTGGTGCGCCCCGCGCGCCGCGCCGAGCGCGTCGTGCACCTGGTCGGGTTGCTGCTCGGCATCGCCATCTGCATCTTCGGCGTCGTCGTGTGGCGCTCGACCCTCTTGGCGGTCCTGGCGGCCATGTGGGCGCTCGAGAACGGCCGCTTCTTCTACCTCGGCTCGGGCCCGATCCCGGTGCGCGCACGCTCCGAGCTGGTCGACAAGATCCTTGTCGAATCCGCCAGGGCGGCGCAGGCTGGTGACTGGCGCGAAGCGCGCCGCCTCGCGTTCCAGGCGCGCGCCGAGAAGACGGTCACCGATGATCAGCTCGCCAGGTGCTTCGCGATGATGGTCGTGGCCAGCGCCGAGCTGCACGACTGGAGCGAGGCGCTCAGCTGGTCACAGCGCGCGCCGCGATCGCCGGCGGTGTTCGTCGCGCGCTTGCGGTCGTTGTGCGCCATCGGCGAGCGCGATCAGGCGCGCGTGGAGCTCGAGGCCGTCGGCGCGCCGCGCATCGACCCGGCCGTGCGCGCGGTGGTCGAGGGCTGGGTGGCCGGCGGCGCGGTGTGAGCCTGCGCGCGCAGCTCGGCCAGGCGGGCGGCCCAGCCGCTGCTCGCCGAGGTCGAGGTGCGGACGCGTGTGCGATGGGCCGTGACGTCGATGAGTGCGCTCATGCGATCCTCCTGGACCGACTCCCTGCGCCCGGCAAGTTTCTCACCTGAAGGGCAACGGAGCACTCGACGCGACCCGATCGCCTCGGTAGATCGCGGCGCATGACGGTCCCGTCCCACCACGTCCTCGTCACCGGCGGTGCCGGCTTCATCGGCTCGCACGCCGTCGACGCGCTGCTCGCCGCCGGCCACCGCGTGACCGTGCTCGACGATCTGTCGACCGGCCAGCGCGCCAACCTGGTCCCGCATCGCGAGAATGACAAATTCGCCTTCGTGCTGGGCGACGTGGCCGAGCCGCTGGTCGTGCCCGGCGACGTCACGCACGTGCTGCACCTGGCGGCACAGGTCTCGGTGGTGCGCTCGATGGCCGACGCGGCGACCGACGCGCGCGTGAACCTGGTCGGCACGCTGCGGGTGCTGGACTTCGCGAAGGCGGTCGGTGCCCGTCGCGTGGTGTTCGCGTCATCGGCCGCGACCTACGGCGACGCGCCGCTGCCGGCCGACGAAGCACAGCACGTCTTCCCGCTCTCACCGTACGGGCTGCACAAGCTCGCGGGCGAGCACCACCTGCGCATCGCCGCCACCACCTCGGGGGCGACGCTCGACACGGCCAGCTGCCGCTTCTTCAACGTCTACGGTCCGCGCCAGGTTCCGGGCAGCGAGTACGCCGGGGTCATCGCCATCTTCCTGGCGCGTGCGCTGGCGAACAAGCCACTCACGATCTACGGCGACGGCCTCCAGACGCGCGACTTCGTCTACGTCGGCGACGTCGTGCGCGCGCTGCTCGGCCTGTTGTTTCACGACGAGCGGCTCGACGGCGCGGTCTTCAACGTCGGCACCGGCCATGAGACGACGGTGCTCGAGCTGGCCCGGACCAGCATCCGCGAGACGCGGTCGACCTCGTCGATCGTGCACGAGCCGGCACGTGCCGGTGACGTCCTGCGCTCGGTCGCGTCGGTCGCGCGCATCCGCGCGGCGCTCGGCTGGGAGGCGTCGACCACGCTGGGCAGCGGGCTGAGTCGCACCGCCGACTGGGTCGGGTTCGCAAAATAGGTCCGCCCCGCTGCTTGCGCGTGGGCGACCGCGTCGGTTAGACGGGCATCCCTTCTATAAGGAGCACCTGTGGTCACGTCACGCTCGACTCTCCTATGCGCCCTGGCGCTCTTCGTTCCCCTCGCCGCGTGCGGCGACGACACCAGCAGCCCCGGTGCCACGACCAGCCCGACGACGACCGACTCGGACGCGACGGCCACGAGCACCAGCCAGCCCGACACGACCGTGTCGAACCCGGACGTGCCGCTGCCCGAGGGCTGTGACTTCAACCTCTTCCCCGCGGTCGCGACGTCGTTCTCGACCGAGAGCAGCGCCTCGATCTACCGCGCCACCAGCGCCGCGAGCGAGCCGGTCGACACGCTGCAGATCGAGCTCTACTCGGGCTACGACGGCGTCGCGACCGGCGTCGGCACGTGGAGCCTCGACGACCCGAACTACAAGACGTGCGCCAACTGCGTCGTCGTGCGGACCGGCTGCTCGGGCGGTACCTGCGCCGACACCTACTACGTCGACTCGGGCAGCATGGTCATCGACCAGTGGGACGCGGCCGGTGGTCGCTTCAAGGGCCACCTCGAGAACGCGATCGCGAAGGAGGTCACCATCGCCACCGACTTCACGTCGACCGAGGTCGTGGACGGCAAGGCGTGGTGCCTCGACGGCTACACGTTCGACGCCGAGGTGAAGTCGCTGCCCGTGTCCGACAAGACGCAGCCCACCTGCGTCGAGGCGGGCACCGGCGTGCTGCTCCACGACAACATCGCCAACCTGCACATGACCAACTGCAATGGCGATCCGATCGAGCTCCACGACACCTGCGGCGAAGGCAAGGCGCTGTGGCTCATCGGCACGGCCGGCTGGTGCGTGCCCTGCCATCAGTTCATCGAGGGCTTCCGCCGCCAGCACACCGCGACCGGCACGCTGACGCGCGAGCGCATCCGCCAGAAGACGCCCGGCCTCGACATGCTCATCTTCCTCGCGGAGAACAACGACGGCGACAAGCCCTCGCAGGAGTTCTGCAAGGCGTTCGCGGAGGACCTCAAGGTCGACCCGGCGATGATCGTCGTCGACTGGACCGACGAGGAGGTCGCCATCCCGCTCATCGACCCGTCCGACGCCGCCATCGGCACGCACGCGCTCGGCCACATCTGGCAGGTGCTCAACCCGTACCTCAAGGCCTCGAGCGACGGCAGCGTGACCACCGCGTATCCGTGGTGGTCGCTGCTCGACTCGCGCAACATGTCCTACGTGTGGAGCGACGGCGGCCAGCTCGTCAGCTTCGAGCAGGCGCTCACCGATCTGCTCGGCACGTTCCCGGCGGCCCTGTTCGACTGACCGTTTACGAATGAGCGTTCACAAACGCGCCCGTCAGCCTCGTTGCTGGCGGGCGCGCTTGTTTCGGGCGCGGACCTCACGCGCGCGCCGTGGACGTGGACGTGGAAGCGCGAGGGTCGCGGAGAGCGGGTCGCGGGTTCGCGCGCGGCTCTCGCCTCCCGCGCGCGTCCACGTCCACTCGCACCGAATCTTCCGCGCGCGTGGACGGGGACGTGGACGTGGAAGCGCGAGGGTCGCGGAGAGCGGGTCCGCGTCCGCGCGCGGCTATCGCTTCCCGCCTCCCGCGCGCGTCCGCGTCCACGTCCACTCGCACCGAATCTTCCGCGCGCGGGGACGTGGACGTGGACGTGGAAGCGCGAGGGTCGCCGAGAGCGGGTCCGCGTCCGCGCGCGTCCACCAACCCCCGTCACCCGCGCGCGTCCGCGCCCACGTCCACTCGTTCCCCGAGACTCGCTACTTCACGACCACCCGGTCGCTCGCGCCACGCCCGAAGGTCTCGGGCGCATACATCTCCTCGGCCTTGGGCGGCGGCACCACGAACGTCCCGAGCGTCGTCGCGCGCGTGTAGTACGTGTAGGTGTAGACGCCCTCCCAGAGCAGCGACGTGAACGCTTCGGCGCGCTCGTCGCGCAGGTTCTCGTGCTCGTACAAGGGGCCCCACCACCAGTAGTAGCGTGAGCGGCCGAGGTCGCCCTCGTCCCAGAGGCCGCCCGTCTTGTCGTCGTTGCGCGGCGGCGCGCCCTGCGTGCCACGCAGCTCGGGGTTGAGCGCCTCGAAGCCGGCCGGCATCGGGTCGACGAGCGCGACGTGGTAGCGCCGATCCTCGGTGTGCATGGTGAGCTTCACGCGCACGCGCGCGCCAGCCTTCACGGTCCAGCTGCCGTCCGCGTTCTTGGTCACGTCCTTCGGATCATCGGCGCCTTCGTAGAGCCGCTCGACGTGGAAGCCGTGCTCGCTCGGCGCGAGCGTGAGCGACTTCGGCGCGTAGGTCATGCCCACGCGATAGTAGAGCCGCCCCGCGCCTTCCTTGGCGATGGTGAGGTTCTGCTTGCCACCGAGCTCGGCCAGCTTGGCCATCGGCACGTCGATCTCGTAGCGCTCGGTCGAGCGCCCCTTGAACGCGTGATCGCCCGCGTAGCCATCGCCGAGCCAGACCCGCGCGACGAAGCTCGGCTCGGTCTTCTCGTAGGTGTTGAAGTAGGTGTCGAGCCCGAGCAGCACCCAGGCGCTCTCCTGGGTGTTCTCCCAGCGGCCCTTGGTACGATGCGCGAGCAGGCCGCGCACGATCTTCGGGATGAGGTCGGACTTCGGCTGGTCGGCGATGAGGTCCTCGAGCAAGAGCCCGTCGACGCGCCGGTCCGAGTGCAGCAGCAGGTAGGCGCCGTCACCGTAGGAAGTGACAAAATGCGCCGCCCCAGCCGTCTCCGACACGCGGTTGTTCAGGTGCTTGCGGATCGCCTCGACGTCGCTGGTCGCGCCGCCGGCGACGAGCACCGGATAGAGCCAGCCGACCATCTCCAGGTCGACCTTGTCGAGCCCGCCGCCCTCCTTGAGCAGCGCCTGCGCACGCGCCGCGTCCACGTCGCCCGCGCGTGCCCGCACGTACAGCGAGTAGCTCTCGATGGCGCGCTTCACGGGCTCACTGTAGAGCGGGTCGGTCATGTGGCTGCGGATGTCGCGCATGTACGACAGCGCGGCGTCGAGCATGCCGCCCGGCACCTCGAAGCCCTTCGCCTTGGCGCGCACCAGCGCGTGCGCCACGTGCACCGTGAGGAACGGCCACGTCTCCTGGTCGCGCCGCCAGAACGCGAAGCCGCCGTCGTCGGCCTGCATGCCGTGGAGCTGCTTGATGTCCTCGGCCACGCTCGCGATGAGCACGTCAGCGCTCGGTAGCTCGGCCGACTCGAACGCCGAGAGCACATCGCGCAGCGCCGCGATCGACATGATGCGCGACGACAGCTGCTCGCTGCACTCGAACGGGTATTTTGTCAGATAGAGCACCGCGTCGGTCAGCGCCTGCAGCTGCGTCGACGACGTCTGTACCTGGATGCCACCGAACTGCGTCCACACCTCGCCCGGCAGCTCGACCGGCTGCACCACGCCGCCCTGGTCGATCTCGCCGTAGGTCGCGAAGCCCTCGGTGGTCGCCGGGGTCCAGACCGGCAGCTTCACCTCGGCCGCGTCCGACCACCTGCCCGCCGTCGCGCCCGCCTGGAAGCGCGCGGTGCCGGCCTTCATGGCCGACATCGGGAAGCGCACCTCGGCGCGGTCGTTCGGCGCGATCGTGACCAGCCGACCGGCGCCCTGATCGACCGTGGCGTTGGTCGAGCGCACGGCGACCCTCACCTCGAGCGGCTCGTCGGTCTGGTTCTGCAGCACCACCGGCAGCTCGAAGGTGTCGCCGAAGTTCAGGAAGCGCGGCGGCGACATCCGCACCATGAGCGGCAGCCGCGCGGTGATCGACGACTCGCCCGAGCCGAAGTGGTTCGCACCCGAGAGCGCCACCGCCATCACGCGATAGCGCGTGAGGTTGTCAGGGACCTTGACCTTCACGAGCGCGCGGCCGTCCGCGTCGGTCGGCACGTCGGGCGCGAACACCGCGAGCGCGTCGAAGTTCTTGCGCACCGCGATGGGGCCGTTCGGCTGCGAGCCCACCGAGCCCTCCTCGGGCTCCTTCGGCTTCTCCTCCATCGCCATCGCGGCGACCGGCGACGGCGCCATCTCCGCGCGCATCCTGCCGCCACCGCCTGGGCCCATGCCGGCCTTGGCCATGTCCTTCATGTCGGCGATGCCGTCGGCGTCATTGTCGCGCCCGTTCTGTGCGAACAGCTCCTTCAGCGCGGAGAGCACGAGCCGTGAGCGCGAGTGCTCGTTGCGCGTGTAGTCGCCGCGCTGGCTGTAGAAGACGCCGATCGGATCGGCCATCGTGTAGCCCGCCAGGGCGAGCACTGACTCGTCGACGACCACGAGCGCCACCTCGGCGTTCGGCACCACCTTGCCGTCCGCGTCCTTCACGGTGACGGTCACGGTCGTCTCGGCACCCGGCTCGATCTTCGCCGCGGCGGGCACGGCCTCGACGGTGAGGCGGCGCAGCGTCGCCGGCACCTCGATCTGCAGGCCGCCCTCGGCGAACGCGGGCCGCTTCGGGAGGTTGTCGTTCGGCGTGCCGTCATCGTTCTGGCGCACGGCCGAGCCGTCCAGCGACACATGCACCGAGAAGCCCGGGATCATCCACTCCTCGACCTTGATCTTGATCGTCTGCGACGGGCCATCGAAGGCGATGGGCGTGTTCTCGACCATGTCGCCGCGGCGGATCGAGTAGACGCCGCTGGCCGGGTAGAACGGCGCCTGCAGCATCAGCTCGACCGTCTCGCCGACCTCGTACTTCTGCTTGGACGGGATGACCTGGACGGCCTCCATCTTGAGGTCGCGGTCGGTCGGGACCTTGCCGCCCGGCACCCACACCGTGACCTCGCTCTCGTTGGGGCGCTTCTCGGGGTCGACGATCTTGGCGGTGATCTTGTGGCGGCCGCCGAGCTTCGGCTTGAACGTGCAGCGCACGGCGTCCTTGGCCGACACGATCTTGCAGGTCTCGGGATCGGCCTCGACCTCCTGCCAGCCTTTCTTCTTCACCTTCTTGTAGTCGAGCCGGACCATCGTCAGCTCGATGTCGGTGCCCGCGACGCGCTTGCCGTCGAGGTCGGCGACGATCGCGTCGATGTCGATGGGCATGCCCTGATCGACGAAGTAGCGCGCGGTCTTCAGGCCGACGTAGTAGCTCGCCGGGTGCACCAGCAGCGTCGCGCTGGTCGACCACGTCTGGCGATTCACGTCCTGCACCGTCGCCTCGGCGTTGATGCTGGTCGCGCGCGGCGGGCTCACCGACTCGAACGAGAGCCCGATCACGTGCGTGCCGCTCGCGTCGGTACGACCTTCGACCGACTTGTAGCTGCCGCCGTCGTTCGTGGGCCCACCCCACTCGTCACGCCAGCCCCACCACGGCTCCCAAGTGCCAAAAACAAAGTCGCTCTGGTTCGGCGGCGTGAAGTAGCCGCGCGTCGACGACACCGACCAGGTGGTGTGCGCGTTGGGCAGCGGGCCGCCGGCGAAGTAGCTCGCCGTGAGGCTGATGTTCGCCTTGCCGCCGACGATGTGCGGACCGTCCGACACGGTCGTGCTCACCTCGAACTCGGGGCGCCGGAACTCCTGGATCTGGAACGCGTGGAAGAGCTCGTTGCCAGTGTACTTGGTGAGCCCGGTGGTGAAGTGCACGGTCGCGCCGCCGAGGTTGGGCGTGTCGGGCAGCTTGAACTGCAGGCTGAAGGTGCCGTTGAGCGAGACGTCGGCGGTGCCCTTCATGAGCTCGTTGCCCTGCGACTCGACCACCGACCAGCTGACCTTGGTGAGCTGGCCCGCGGGGATCGCGACGACGTCGCCCTTCGCGCCCGGCTCGACCAGGCGCACGATGCCCTTGATCGAGACGGTCTCGCTCGGGCGGTAGAGCTGGCGATCATCGAAGACCATCCAGCGCATGTCGTTGACCGGCTCGCGCTTGATCCACTGCCCGTTGTTGTCCCACGAGTAGTCGGAGTCGGGCAGGAACGCGACGTCATCGCCCTTTTTGGCAATCAGCATCTGGCGCAGCGACGAGCTCGGCAGCGCGATGTCACCGAGGCCGCTGGTGTCGGTCGTGACCTTCTGACCGGTGGGGTCGAGCGTCAGCTCCACACCGGCGAGGGGCTTGCCGTCCTGCAGCGCGGTGGTCCAGCCGACCAGCTTGGCGCTGTCGACCCAGGCGTCGAGGCCGAGCTGGGTGACCTGCACCCACGAGACGATCTGCTCGCGGTCGCGCCGATAGCCGTTTTGGTCACTATCACCGCCGCCCTTGGGGCGCACCAGCACGATCACCTGACCGAAGTCGCCGGTCAGCGCGGGCGTGAGATCGATGTCGACCTGCGAGAGCTCCTCGGGGGTCATGCCGGTCGGGATGGTCTTGGCGAAGACGCGCTCGCCCGGCGGGGTCTTGGGCCCGTCGTCCTGCCAGTGCTCGCGCACGTAGCGCTGGTACTCCGACCAGTGCTTGGCGGGATCGACCTTGTAGAGCTCCACCTCGAGCTCGGGGTAGTTCATCACGTAGACCGGCACGCGCCGCTTCTTCGACATCGGATCGAGCACGATCATCGCGCCCAGCGTCGAGCTCAGCATGCGCTCGGACGGGCCGACGTTGATGGTGCGCACCTCGTCCTTGCCGAGCGTCTGCCCGTAGACGTCCTTCAGGCTGCCGCTGAAGGTGATCTTGTAGCTGGTCTTGCCCTTGGTGAGGCCCGAGAGGTTCAGCGTGTCGCCGTAGACGTCGGCGCTGAGGCCGAGGATCGGCGGGTCCACGGTGACCTGCTTGTCTTCCAGCGCGTCCTCGTCGATCGGGTTCGAGAAGCGGAAGGTGAACGCCATGCCCGGTCGGCAGTTGTCATTGCCCCAGCCGCAGCGCGCCTCGATGAGCTCGAGCGGCCCGTAGGTCTTGAACGAGAACGACTGATCCTGCTCGGTCACGCGCGGGCCCTCGGCCGACGGCGTGCCCTTCGGGAAGGTGACGACCACGGTGGTGGAGGTCGACAGCTTCTTCTTCAGCTTGAAGGCGAGCCAGCGGCCGACGTTGTCCTTGTCGGTGCGCCACGCCTCGGGCAATTTGTCATATTCCTCTTTGGTGAGCTCGCGTACGCCGACCTTCTCGTCGCCAGCCGTGACCGTCAGCTTCGCGAGCAGCGCGGCCGCGTCGATCTTCTGATCGAACGACGCATACAGCACCGGCTCGAGCTCGACGGCGTCACCCTGCGGCATGCTCGACTGCAGGCTCGGCGGCGGCGTGCGGAACGTCCACGACTTCGCCTCGGCGAGCGGCTGGCCGAGCGCGTCCTTGGTGCCCGCCTTGACCTCGGCCTTGAACTCGGTCGCCATCGGCGCGCGCCCGACCGGGTCGAAGAACAATGTCTTGGTGCCGACCCAGTGCCAGTTGCCCTCGATCGTGGGCGTGAGCGTGACCGGCACGCCTTCCGCGGCGAGCGTGTCGTGCGAGGTCACGGGCACCATCGGGTTCGAGAACGTGATGGTGATACGCGGCGCGAGCGGCACGTCGCCCTCGGGCTGGTAGCGCAGCACCGTCGGCGGACCCGTCGGCACGTTGGTCGGCGTGACATCGGGCGCGTGCGGCGGCGGGAACGGCGCCTGGATCGTGTCGCCCGTGAGCGGCGGCGGCTTCGAGCCAGGGCGCAGCGCGAAGTCGACCTGATCGCCGCCCTGCGCGTCGATCGCCGGCAGCCGGCTCAGCAGCAGCTTCGCCTCGTCGTCGGGCAGCGCCTTGGCCTCGGCCGGCGGGGCCGGCTCCTTGCGTCCGCCCTCGGGCACGCCTTCGCCCACCGTGAACACGAGCCCGGAGGGCAGGGGCTGTCCGTCGGGTCCGAGCGCCACCTTTGCCATCGGGCTCCCTCCATCGCCGTTGCCGAGCTCGGGGTTGGTGCGTGGACCGCTGCTGGTCTCACCGCCATCGGCGCCATCGCCGCTGGTGTTCGGGCCGCACGTCGCGCCGCCGAGGATCATCACGGCGGACAGCAGGAAGAGCGTGGTCGTTCTCGAGTCCCTCATGACAAGGATCTCCTCTGATGGTTCTGCGCGCACCCTGCCACAGTCGGCCTTGGGTGTCGCCTGAGCCCAGGGGCTTACGGCTCAGCTGCGAAAAGGTTTTCGCAGGACCAAAAGCCTGCGTCGTCCAAGGCGATTGCGTTGTCCCGACGCGTGCGTCATCCTCGCGCCCGTGATGCGGATCATCCTCGCCCTGGTGGTCGTGCTCGGATCCGCGTGCGGAGCTTCCGGGCCGCAGCGCCGCGAGATCGCCATCGACTTCCTGTGGGTGCGTGGCGTTGGACCGGGGGCCACGGGTGGCGTCTCGCCCGCGGTCGTCTCGGTCGAGCCCAACCACACCGAGCGGGTGCGCGTCGGGGTGCTCGAGGGGTCCGCGCTGCAGCTCGGCGATCAGTGGCGCGCGTCCGTGTGGCTCGCCGCCTTCCAGGCCTCGATGGCGCTCAACCGGCCGCTCTCCGACTGGCTCTTGTGGGTCGAGGCCGAGAAGCACGGCGACCGCGTCGACGGCCCGAGCGCGGGTGGTCTGCTCACCGCGGCGATGCTCGCGGGCATGACCAACGCGAAGGCCAACCCCGACTTCACCATGACCGGGACCATCAACCCCGACGGCTCGATCGGCCCGGTCGGCGGCATCCCGCAGAAGTTCCGCGGCGCGGTCGCGGCCGGCAAGCACCACCTCGGCTACCCGCTCGGCCAGCACCTCTCGACCGACGTCGAGACCGGGCTTGACGTCGACGTGCGCGACCTCGCGAGCAACGGCGTCGTCATCGAGGAGGTCCCCGACGTCGAGACCGCGTATCGCTTGATGACCGGCAAGACGCTGGCCCGCCCCGCGCCGGTCTCGCCCGAGCGCATGGCCGTGACGGCGCGCGTCGACGACGCGATGCGTGCGCAAGCCGACGTGTGGCTCGGCAACGCCGCCGGGACCTACCAGGACTATCAGAACCTGCGCCTCGACGACCCGTGGCTGGCGCAGACCTGGCTCGACATCGACGCGCGCTTCGGCGACGCGCGCAAGGCGCTCGAGCAGCAGGACTCGGGCGCCGCCTACACGCTATCGGCCGCGCTGTTCGTCGACGCCGACTCGGCGCTGGTATATGCCAAATTGCTGCAGATCGTGCGCGACGGGCAGTACGAAGAGGCCGATCGTTATGCGCAGTCGGTCATCGACGGCGTCGACGTGCGCTTGCAAGAGACCACCAACATGCTCAAGACCGAGCTCGCCAAGTCGGCCAACGACTTGATGACGCTGGTCGACGCGTTCGAGGCGCTCGGCTCGGCCATCCGCAACTTCGGCGCCGGCGTCATCCAGCGCGGCGATGCCGCTCCGCGCGTGGCCGAGATCATCGCCGGCGTGCGCACCGGTCAGCTCAAGATGACCCCCGAGCTGCAGAGCGAGCTGCTGCAGGCGCTGCACGACCCGCTCATCGAGGTCTCGCACGCCAACGTCAACAACTTCGTCGCCACCCAGAACCTGGAGTTCCGACCCGACACCGATCCGCGTGGCAAGCAGCTCGAGCAGAAGGAGGTCGATCGCCTCGGAGAGTGGCTCGAGCTCGCCGCGCGCGCGAATTTGTCATATTTCGAGACGACGGTGCTGGCGCCGATGGCCGACGGTGCGCGCATCACGCACGGCCAAGCGCGCGAGACGTTCAGCGACCGCGACTACCAGCTGATCCGCGACGAGTCACGGCTGATGGCCGAGATGATCCTCGAGCAGCACCTCGGCGCCGGCACCCCGAGCCTGTCGCTGGTCAAGCTCGCGACGGCGCTCAAGACGTACGTCGACGCCAGCTTCCTGATTGCCAAATACTACTCGCTCGAGGCCGAGGTCGGCGCCGATGGGCACATCGAGCACGTGGGGCGCGAGGACGCGCTCGCCAAGATGCTCGAGCTGGCCGAGGTGAAGGCGCGCGTCCACGCGGCGCGTGCGCTCGAGGTGTCGGGCGAGATCCCGCTCGCCGCGGCCAAGGCGTACCAGATCGGCAAGAGCTTCGCCGCCATGCCCAAGCCCGCGGCCCGCCTCGCGGCGCTCGAGCAGTTCTGGCGCGCATCGATGTTCTCTCAGCTCGCGGTGATGCTTCGCCGCTGAGCGTGTCTTTAGAAGTTGAAAGGGGGTGGACCATGAGACGACTGATCCTGTTTTGTTGTGGCGCGCTCGGCGCCGCACTTCTCGTCGGCGCCTGCAGCGATGACCCGAAGCGCCGCGCGCTCGGCGAGACGTGCAGCGGCGACGGCGACTGCGCCGACGGCATCTGCCTGTCGGGTGTCTGCCTCGATCCCGAGGGCGACGAGGACCACGACGGCCTGACGAACCGCATCGAGGGCGCGCTCGGCTCGAACCCGATGAACGCGGACAGCGACTACGACGGCATCCCGGACGGCGACGAGGTCGAAGGGGTCGCGGCGCGCGACACCGACGGCGACGGCATCCCGGACATCCTCGAGAGCGTGCTCACGGACGCCGATCAGGACTGCCTGCCCGACGAGCTCGACCCGGACAACGGCACCATCGCGACCGATCTGCAGCCCGCGGCGAAGTACCTCTGCTCGAAGAACGGCGTGTGCGCGAGCTCCATCGGCAGCGTGCGCGTGGAGTGCGACGCCAACCACACGCCGCACTGCGTCTACGACGACATCGCGACCTACGAGTCCGATGAGCTGAGCTGCGACGGCCTCGACAACGACTGCGACGGGCGCACCGACGAGGGCTTCCGCGACTCGGACGGCGACGGCCTCGCCGACTGCGCCGACCCCGACGTCGACGGGGACGGGCACGACCAGGCCGTCGACAACTGCCCCAACGACGCCAACGCCGACCAGGCCGACGCCGACGGCGACCAGCACGGCGACGTGTGCGACGCGCCGACCGAGCCGAAGGTCAACGCCGTCACGCCGCTGAACAGCCTGACGCCCACCGCCAGCGGCACCGGCGAGAAGCTCTCGATCGTGCGCCTCTTCAGCGACGCGTCATGCACCACCAAGGTCGGCGAGGGCTCGGCCACGGCCGATGGCGCGTTCTCGTTCGCGCTCACGATCGCCGCCGAGGGCTCGATCACGCTCTATGGGCTCGCCGAGAACTCGGCCGGCCTGCTCTCGCAGTGCATCCCGGTCGGCACCTGGGTCATCGATACGACCGCCCCCACGGGCCCGACAAACCTGCTCGCGCACGCGACCGAGTGGACCGACAGCGACGCCAGCTTCGACATCAGCGGCAACGTCGAGGCGCTCGCGGCGGTGGACGTCTACGCCGACGCGACCTGCTCGGGCGAGCCCGTGCACGTGGCGACGGCCGATGGCCACTTCGTCGCCACGCGCCGCTTCCCGTCGACCACGACGACCTTCGGCGTGAAGGTCACCGACGCCGCGGGCAACGTCTCTGGGTGCATTGCTGGGCCCGCGCTCTTCGGCGAGATCATCGTGAAGCTCACGCGCGACGGCAAGCCCGAGGTGGACTACCCGGTCCAGTTCCACTACCCCGACGGCAGCGCGCTCGAGCTCGTGGCGTCGGCCGCGGACGGCACCGCGCGTAAGGTCGCGTTCGCGGGCTGCGGCGTCACGGTGCCGACCAACTACGGCGAAGACAGCTACTACACCTACTGGACGTCGGTCTTCGACCTGGTGCCCGGTCAGACCGTGCCGTTCGTCCTCGACAGCCACGCCGGCTCGACGACTTGGTACGTGCACTACAGCTGGCCGATCCTCGATGGCGTCTACTACTACCGCATGGTGAACCGCTGCTACGGGCTGGAGTACTACCCCGACGGCAACACCACCGAGGCCTACGAGTCGTACTCGGGTCACTGCCTCGACGTGGACTCGTTCTCGTCGCTGGTCATCGCCTACGACGGCAACTACCAGCCGCTTGCCTACGGCGTCGCGACCGGCAGCGTGCCGACGACGAACCCCGAGCAACCTACCGAGGTCACCATCGGCGCCTGGAGCAAGGACTTCACGACCTTCGACCTCGACATCCAGAATGTCTCCGAGGCCTCGCTCTTCGAGCTCGACGAGGTCCGCCTCACGGCCGAAGGCTCGCCGTTCTTCATCGGCGACAGCTACGGCTCGGGCTCCGGCACGGTCACCCTGAGCGCCGAAGGCTTCCCGCAGGTGCCGGGCGCGACCTTCGAGTACCACGCCAGCACCTACCACATCGCGGCCGGCGGTACGGGCGTGCGCGCCTGGGTCGGCAACAGCACCAGCGAGCACGCGACGGTCGATTACGCGACGCTGCCTCCCAAGGTGTTCGATGCGTCGATCACCTATCACGACACCGGTGACGGCGGGTACTACGACGGCTGGTCGTGGCAGGGTGATGCGTCCATCCCGGCGCACGTCGACGGCGGTCTCTTCGAGGGTCGCCTCTATGGTCCCAACGGCGAGCTCGACTGGCAGTACCTCCTGGCCGCCAAGAATGGCGGCGACGACGTCCTGTTCCCGCAGTTCGACGAGGGCTTCCCGGGCGTCGATCTGCTGTTCGACGCGTACGGCGCGCAGGACGTGAACGCGACCTGGTGGCAGCGCGACGACGTGGACGGCTGGACCGACTTCGTCAACAGCTGCATCTCGGACATCCGCCACTGCTTCCCGCCGAAGGCCGGTCACACCGCGACCTACACGAGCTGCTGCTCGTACCGCGGTGGCAACGCGTTCGCCGAGTAGTCGGAGAGTGTGGCTCAGGCGGCGATCGGATCGCGCCTGAGCCACACGTGTAAGTCGGTCCACGACAGGGCTCCGGCGAGCCAGGCGTCGACGATCGGTGAGGAGCGACCGCCGTGGGGCAGAGACAAGAACGCCTCGGCGTCGTAGCGCCTGTCGTGGGCCGTGAGCAGCTCGCGCGCCGCGGCATGCTCGGCCAGCGCGACGAGGAAGAGCGCTTCATCCTGGAGGACCGTCGGCGGAAGGTGATGGTCGACGTCTCGGAGGAACACGCGCAGCGGGAGGTCGGCGGCGGCGCACAGCACCAGCCGATCGACGTTGTGCCGCGTCGTCGGTAGGTCCAGGTCGCGCAGCAGGTGCATGCGCAAGCGGATCGCCTGGACCACGACCTCGGGGGCGGCCGCGGGATCACGGTCGAGCACCGGCTGCAGCGCGTGCTTGAACGAACGATAGGTCTCGCGGGCAGCGCTCATCACATCTGGCGACATCGTCGACCTCCTGGGGCGGGCCGTTGCCAATGCCGTGCCAGCGCGACCGGGCCAATGACGACGCGGGCGCGCGGGCTCGTAGCGCAGCGGTAGCTGCCAATTAGGCAAACTCGCGCAGATCCGAGCGACGAACGCGCGACCCGATGGCAAGCTCGCTGCTCGACGATGTCGGAGGTGGCAAGTGGGTCGATCGGCGCTGGTGGAGGCATACGAGGCACGGGTCGCGGGCGGTGGGCTGGCGCTGATCGATGGCGCGCGCAACGTGACCTGGGACGCGCTCGACGCGCTCGCCCGTGGCCACGCGGCGCGGCTCGCCGCCCTTGGCGTGGGTCCCGGCGAGCGCGTCGCGGTGATGCTGCCGACCAGCGTCGAGCTCATCGCCGTGACCCTCGCGCACCTGCGGCTGGGGGTCGTGCATGTGCCCATCAACACGCGCTACCAGCCTGACGAGGTGGACTACATCGTCACGCACGCCGAGGTGCGCGTGTTGATCTCCGACTGGCAGGAGAGCGAGCCGATGGTGCGCTGGAGCGACGAGCCCGCCGCCGACGACGTGGCAATGATCATCTATACGAGCGGGACGACTGGCCGCCCCAAGGGCGTCATGCAGACGCACGCGTCGCTCGCCGCCAACATCGGCGCGGTGATGCGCCTGTGGCGGGTCTCGTCGAGCGATGTGCTGTCGCTCGCGCTGCCGCTCTTCCACGTGCACGGGCTCGGTCTCGGTGTCATCGGCGCGCTGTTGCTGAGTGGGGCGCGTGTGAGATTGCATGCGAAGTTCGAGGTGCGTGCGATTGTCGCCGATTTTGTCACATCAGCGGATCCGGCGACGCTCTTCATGGGTGTGCCGACGATGTACCACGGACTGCTGGCACACCTCGACGCGCACCCCGACGACGGCCGCGCGCTGGCCGGCGCGCGCCTCTTCACGGCGGGCTCGGCGGCGCTCGCTGCGCATGCCTTCGAGCGCTTCCGCGAGGCCACGGGCCACGCCATCCTCGAGCGCTACGGCATGACCGAGACTGGCTTCACGCTCTCCAATCCATACGACGGCGAGCGCCGCGCGGGCACCGTGGGCAAGGCTGTGCCGGGCGTCGACGTGCGCGTCGCCGACGGCGAGATCCAGGTGCGCGGGGCGAGCCTCTCACGCGGCTATTGGCGCGATCCCGAGGCGACCGCGGCGAGCTTCACCGCCGATGGCTGGTTCAAGACCGGCGACGTGGCCGAGGTCGATGACGACGGCTACCACCGCATCGTCGGGCGCGCGTCGACGGACATCATCAAGAGCGGCGGGTTCAAGATCGGCGCGCGTGAGATCGAAGACGTGCTCGCCAAGGACGAGCGTCTCGTCGAGGTCGCGGTGATCGGCGTGCCCGACGACAAGTGGGGCGAGATCGTCGCGGCCGTCGTCGTGGCGAAGCCGGGCGTGGCGCTACCCGAGACGCTGCTCGCGGAGCTGCAGGCGCTCGCGGGCGAGCACCTGGCGGACTTCAAGCGACCGCGCGCCGTGTGTGTCATCGACGCGCTGCCGCGCAACGCCATGGGCAAGGTGCAGAAGCCGCCGCTCAGGGCGCTGTTCACGGCGCCGCGTTGATGCGGTCGCGCCTTCCCGGCTCGCGCGCAGAGGGCTTAGGGCGCGCCGCGCAATAAGTGGGTCGTCTCGGCATCGATGCATCCACGGCAGCGCCGTCGCGGTTCCTCGCAATATCTAGATATTGCTTCGGAACCGCTCTAGCTGGCGCGGCGCCTCGATGCCGATCCGCCTACACTTATTTCGCGGCGCGCCCTAAGCTCGCGCTCAGGAGGCACACATGCCGAAGGTCGACCCTCAGGGCGCCCGCTTCCGGCTCGGCGATCGCGCCGGCCACTACGAGAGCTGGTTCATTCGCGGCAACCACCCGAGCAAGGCCAAGGCGTTCTGGGTGCGCTACACGGTCACCAGCCCGAAGGACAAGCCCGAGGCTGCCGTCGCCGAGCTGTTCGCGGTGGTCTTCGACGGCGAGAGCAAGCGCCACGTCGCGACGCGCGAGTCCTTCGAGCTGAAGGACACGATGTTCCCGACGAGCGGGCTCGACGTGCGCATCGGCGCCGCCCGCCTCACCGAGGACCGCCTCGTCGGCCAGGCCGCACGTCCGGGCAACCGGGTCTCGTGGGATGTGCACGTGCACGGCGGCGGCGAGCCGCTCTATCTGTTCCCCCTCGGCCTCTACAGAGGTGGCTTCCCGAAGGCCAAGGCGCTGGTGATGCGCCCCAACGTCAGCTTCAGCGGGCGCCTGGAGGTGGGCCAGCTGCAAGGCAGCGCGTCGCTCCCGGTCGACGGCTGGACCGGCAGCACCAACCACAACTGGGGCGTGAAGCACACCGATCACTACCTCTGGGGGCAGGTCGCGGGCTTCGACCAGGCGCCGGAGACGTTCCTCGAGATCGGCACCGCGCGCCTGAAGGTCGCCGGCATCATGACGCCGCCGCTGACGCCCATCGTCCTGCGCCACCGCGGCAAGGAGTATCGCCTCAACAGCCTGCACACGCTGCTCGGGCGCGCGCGCGTCGACGGGCTGCAGTGGCGCTTCCACGCCAAGGGCGAAGGGATCAAGCTCGAGGGCCGCATCCACGCGCACCCGGATGATTTTGTCACTTTCGCGTACATCAACCCGCCGGGCGGCGCGAAGACCTGCGTGAACACCAAGATCGCGCGCTGCGAGCTCGTGGTGAGCGGCCCTGGCTTCAGCGACACGCTCACGACGGCCTCGCGCGCGGCGATGGAGATCCTGGTCGACGACCCGCGCGACTCCGGCTTGCCGAATATCCCAGTACCGATCTGACAGCGCGAGGAAAGTGACATGGACGACGTCTTCGAAGGACACCAGAACGGCAAGCCCAAGCGCCACGATGGCAAGGATCCGTGGTCGCTGGTCACGCGCGCCGAGCTCGCCGAGCGAGACGACGCGCGCGCGGTGGTCTCACAGCTCGGCGTGGTCGAGCAGGTCGCCGTTGGTGACGCCGTCGCGGTGGTCATCTGCCGCGAGCGCGACGACACGCAGGGACGCTACGAGGAGATCTGGCTCGAAGTGACAAATGTCGGCGACGATCTCGTCGCGATATTCGACAGCCAGCCGACCTATGTGCGCGGCGTGTCGCCGGGGGACGCGCTCGTGCTCACGCGCGAGCACGTCGTCGCCGTCAGAAGCTCGCGGAGGCGGTGAAGTAGAAGAACGACTCGAGCTGGCGATCATCCGAGCCGTTGAGCAGCTCGCCAGGGATGAGCAGCGAGTAGTTCACGTCGAAGACGAAGTGGTCGGTGGCGCGGATGCCGAGCGTGAAGTCCACCTCGGCGCCGTAGAGGCTGGGCGTGCTCGGCGCCTGCTGCGCCATGGCGCTGAAGACGTGCAGCGTCGTCTGGAAGAGGACCGTGTCCTCGATATTGATGCCGAGAATGCCACCCAGATCGAGCAGGCCGCGCTGCGTCGGCAGCATCTTCTGCCAGAGATCGGCCTCGCCGTAGAACTTGTGGTTGGTACCGAACAGCGGATCGAAGGCCGCGAGCTTGCCGTTGTCGGCGCTCACGTCGTCGTCGCCCGAGAGGAGCTGCGCGAAGAGCTCGAGGAACGGGTCGTAGCCGGTCCCCTGCAGCGTGAAGCGCAGGCGCGCAGCCGCGGCCCAGGCGAAGATGTCGAGGGTGTTGTCCTCGGCACCCGAGATGCCGTCCTGGCTGCCGGCCTGCAGGTAGCCCTCGACGCTCGCCCTCAGCCCGAACGGATATTCCGCGCTGAACATCAAGCCGGTGGTCGAGCGCACGCGCTTGGACTGTGAGCCCAGATCGACCACTTCGAGAAACGAAGCCTGCAGGTTATTGTCAATCTGGTATTTGGCGGCCAGGGAGAACACGTCGTCGATGCCATTCACGGGCACCGCGCCGGCGTCGCCCGTGCGGGCGTAGAACAGGTCGATGGCGAGCTGGCGATCGAGCGCCATGATCATCAGGCGCGCCGCGTCGAAGCTGCGCATCTGCTCGCTGAACCCGACCGAGCCGATGAGGCGCTGGTTCAGGTAGTTGATCTCCTGGCGACCGACGCGCAGGCGAATGTCGTCGCAGAATGACAAATCAAAATAGCCCTGGTGCAGATCGAGGCCATTTGCCGAGAAGTCATTCACGGTGTCACTCTCGCTACCCCAGCGACGCACATCCTGCACTTGGAGGAACGCGGACATGCTCTGCTGATAGTCGAGCTTCAAGCCCACGCGGGCGCGGTGGGTCACGAAGTTGTCGATGCCGCCGGGGGCGAAATCACGGCCCTCCACGTGCCGGAAGCGCATCAGGTATTCGCCCGACGGCGTGACCGTCACCTCTTGGGCGGACGCGGTCGAAGAGATGAGCGTGAGCAGGGTCGCGAGCGCGAGCGTGTTGCGCATGATGGCCTCCGGGCCGAGTTATGGCCTGAATCGGCCGGATGCGCGAGAGAACCGGCGCGCGAGCGCGCGGGTGCGGCTCACTTGAAGGCGTGCTCCTTGGTGGCCGCGAAGATGCCCGGCGTGAGGTCCTTGCGCAGGCGGAGCATACGCTCGAACTGGGCGGCCTTGCGGCCCGTGTACAGCGTCATGCTCGGCGCGGGCGTCGTGCCGTCGACGAGCTGCTCGCCGAAGATGTAGAGCTTGCTGCGCGTCGGCTCCGCGGCCGAGGCGGCGGCGCCGAGGGTGACGAGCGAGACGAGACACAGGGCGAACGACGACACACGGCGCATGAGCGACCTCCCGGAGTACGAGCTGACTGGGGGCGTACGCAGGTCGGCTGCGATGGATCTAATCGGGGTCGACGATGACGCGCGCGCGACCGGCCGTGACCTCACCGAGCGAGCGCACGAGCGCGTCGATGCGGGCGAGCGGGCAGGCGACGTCGAGCGTCACGTCGGCCCCGTAGTCGGCCCCCGTGGGGCTCAGCGCGAAGGCGTTGAGCACACCCTGCACGGGTCCCGAGAGGCCGTACTCGAAGCTCATGCGCACGGCCATCAGCGGCACGGCGACCACGACGTCAGCGGCCTCCAGAGCGGCCCGCGCGGCGTCGCCGTAGGCTCGGATGAGCCCGCCGGTGCCGAGCTTGGTGCCGCCGAACCAGCGCGTCACGACCACCACGACGTTGGCCAGCGACACGCCGTCGATGCGCTGCAGGATGGGCTTGCCGGCGGTGTTGATCGGCTCGCCGTCGTCCGACCAGCGGAAGTCCGGCTTCGGTGGCGCGAGGCGATATGCCCAGCAGTGGTGCGTGGCGTCCGCGTTGTCCGAGCGCGCACGCGCGATGACCGCTTGGGCCTCGGCCGCGGTGGTGATGGGCGCCGCGTCCGCGAGGAAGCGCGAGCCGCTCACCTTGTCGATCTCGACCTGCGTCGCCGCCGCGATGGTCCTGTAAGGATCCGAATCAGTTAGTGGTTTACGATCCAAACCACGAACTCGACGAGGAAGTAGGTGCCGAGGCAGATGAGCCCGACGCCCATCCAGCGGATGACGCGCTGGAGGGTCAGCGGGCTGAAGCGATGGCGATAGCGTGACAGCAGCCACACCAACACGCTGAACCAGAGGAACGCGCCGCTCACGACGCCCAGCGCGAAGGTCACCGACGACCCGCCGTTGATGTCGAACCACGCGCGCCCCTGGATCATGGTCGCCGCGGCGGTCCACGTCGCCAGCAGCGTCGGATTCAGGGCGGTGAGGGAGAAGCCCACGGTGAACGACTTCCAGGGCAGCTCGGTGAAGCGCGAGCGCTTCATCACGGCCTGCACGTCGAGCGACTGGAGCGTGCCGTGGCGCTTGCCGTCCGCGGGTGCGTCGCTGCGATTGGCCGCGAGACCCGGGGTCTTGGGGACGAAGCGCGTGAAGATCACCCCGAGCACGACGAGCATCACCGCGGCGAGGCACTTCGAGATGGGGATGACGATGGGGAAGTCTTCGAGCAGCGTCGCGCCGAGCATCGCGGCGAGCGCGTACATGCCCTCGGCGAGGCCAGTCCCGACCGCGATGGCCAAGGCGGGGCGCGGGTGGCCCTCGACGGCATGGCGCACGATGAGCGCGGCCACCGGACCGGCGACCGGCATCGAGGCGATGAAGGCGATGACGAGGCCCACGAGGGCGGCTAGCAGCATGGCGGCGCGGAGCATCGCCCGGCCTCGGACTTTGCGCAAACCTTTCGGCTAGTCTCGGGCGCGCGATCGGACCAGCGCGGCGAAGACGTCACCACGCTGCGCGTAGCCGGTGAACTCGTCGAAGCTCGCGCACGCGGGCGAGAGCAGCACGGTGT
>Ga0164241_10001598_pt1 | contig 27207 bp, 26 predicted proteins | sample OricomyardsoilBY_FD_108780 | JGI IMG/M metagenome (GOLD analysis project Ga0164241, IMG submission 108780) | Backyard soil microbial communities from Emeryville, California, USA - Original compost - Back yard soil (BY) | ecosystem: Environmental > Terrestrial > Soil > Unclassified | place: USA... | reverse complement strand
GTGCTTTACGGCGTGGACATCCAGCAGCGCGCCGTGGAAATCTGCAAACTGCGCCTGTGGATCAGCCTCATGGTGGATTATCCGCTGGAAGTTGACCCGCACAACTGCGCGCTGCCGGACTTCCGCCGTGCGTTGAAAAAAATCACACCGCTGCCCAACCTCGATTTCAAAATCCGCCGCGCGGATTCCCTGATTGAAAAAATTCGCGGGCAAGCCGTCAAATTTCCGCAGACGGCGGCGGACTCCCGCGATTTTGCGTTGAGCTTGAATAAGCTCGCCACCGCCAAGCATCGCTTTTACGAGGCGCGAAAGAAAAAAGACAAACGGCTGGCACAGTTGGACGCGCTCGACGCCACGGCGGAACTTGCCCAATACGAGTTCAGCGCGGCCAAATTGAAATTCGGACTGCTCCCCAGCGACAAGGACGCCGACCGGGTGGCCGAATTGGCTCATGCCGAAGCCGAAATGGGCAAATTGCAGATGCAGATTGCGGCGGCGCGGAAAAAAGGCGAACGCGACAAAGACGATGAAATTGATCGCCTGTCCCGCGTGTTCAATGATGAAGCAAAACCTACTTTTGTCTGGCAGTTGGATTTTGCCGAAATTTTCCACCGTTCTGCTGGTAGGGACGCGCTGCCGCGCGTCCATGATTTGCTGCCCGAAGGCGGCGCAGCAACGCCGCCCTACCAGCACAGTGGCTTTGATCTGGTGCTGGCCAATCCGCCGTATGTGCGGCACGAAAAAATCAAGGAAATCAAACCCGCGCTGCAAAATGCCTACGAGTGCTACACCGGCATCGCTGATCTCTATGTTTATTTTTACGAGCGCGCCATCAAACTGCTCGGCGACGGTGGCGTGATTTCGTTCATCAGTTCCAACAAATTTTTCCGCGCCGGTTACGGTGAAAAACTCCGCCGTTTTCTTAGCGAGCGGACCGAGATTCAAACCGTGATTGATTTTGGCGATTTGCCGATTTTTGAGGCGACCGCTTACCCGTGTATCATCGTCTCGCGCAACCGTGCGCCACAGTCTGCTGATGTGGTGCGGACATTAAATGTTAAATCAGAAGCGGAACTTGAACGATTTACAGAATTGACTCAAACCGCCGCTGTGCCGCTAGCTCAAATAAATTTTCGGGACGACGGTTGGCAATTTGAATCACCTGCTGGTTTGAAATTGATGGAAAAATTACGTCGCTCTGGAAAGCCACTTCGAGAATTTGTAGGCGCTCGCGTTTCTCGCGGGCTTACCACCGGGCTAAACGAAGCGTATGTTGTTGATCAAACAACGCGGGAAAGATTGATTCGCGAACACAAATCGTCCGCTGGAATTCTAAAGCCTTACATGCGCGGCAAAGATATTGACCGTTGGTATGCCAAATTTTCAGAACAATTCGTGATAAAGATCGAGTCGTCAGAAAACAAAGAACATCCGTGGTCTCATAAATCAAAAAAAGAAGCTGAAGAAATTTTTGAAAAAACTTACCCGGCAATTTATTCACACTTTCAAACACTTAGGAAAAAACTCGTCAATCGAGATGACCAAGGTCGTTTTTTTTGGGAACAACGCTCGTGCAAATACTGGGCAGAATTTGAAAAGCCCAAAATTGTTTCTACCAAAATTTCCATTCGCCCAACATTCGCGCTGGATTTGGAAAATCGTTATTTGGGCAATACTGCATATTTCTTCCCATCGGGGGACTCTGGGCAATTTTTACTCGGCCTTCTAAACTCGAATGTTTTTTTCGCTTACGCAAAAAGAGTTTTTGTTGAAAAACAAGGTGGCTGGTTTGAAGTCCAACCCGACGGCCTAGAGTCATTCCCAATTCCCGCCGCGAGCCAAGAGCAAAAAAACCAGCTCGCGGTTTTGGTGGATTACGCCATTCATCTCGCCAAAGCATTTCCGCCAGAGAACGCAAATTCCGATAATGCACGCGATGAGTTGATGAAAAGTTATTTTCAACAACTCATTGACGCGATGGTTTATGAATTGTTTTTTCAGGATGAACTGCATCCGGCTGGCAGATATTTTTTCAAACCGCTGGCCGAGGAAAAATTGCCCGCGTTGGACGAAATCAAAGGCGACAAGACCGCCAAGTTGCGCGCCCTCTTTGAACGGCTCTTCGACAAAGATCATGTCCTCCGCAAAAATTGCTTTTTCCTCGATACGCTGGAAACGGTTCGCATCATCGAGGGCAAGGCATGAGAATCACGAAAATTGAGAGCAAAGATTTTCGCGCCTTCAAAGGCGTGCCGACCGTCATTGATTTAGCCCCCGGCAAAAATCCCAACCGCGGCAGGAGCATTCCAATAAAAACGCCAACGGCGTTTCATCATTCAGCCCAGGGTTGCCGAGTCGGCGAGGCTACCCTGGGTGACGGATCAAAAATGTTTTCCAACCCTGAAAGGGTTGCAGCAAACCGCCGCGCCGATGATGCAACCCCGTTGGGGTTGAAAAATATTTTTGAACGCATACCCGGGGTGGCACGGGCCGCGCAACCCTGGGCTGGACGACGTTACCCCGCTGGGGTAAATGTCCGCCGCATCCAGCGCCGACGGCGCGGCATCTTTGTAGAAAGCCGCGTTCCGCGTAATCCAAGCTCCGTCGGAGCGGCATATTCCGCCCCTGACGGGGCTGTGAATTGGTTTGGTGTTTGTTTCTACAAAGAGGCCGCTCCTGACGGAGCTTCAACTTTCCACCGCATGGTGAACGGGCCGCAATCCTTCGCGTCTTCCCGTCTTCGTGTGAACCAGAATTTATGAGCACCCCAAATCAATTTCTTCTCTATACCGCCCCGGATGGCGCGGTAAAAGTGGAGGTGTTCTTCAAAAACGAAACCGTCTGGCTCACGCAAAAGGCGCTGGCGGAGTTGTTCGGGGTGAAACGCCCCGCCGTCACCAAGCATCTGCAAAACATCTTCAAAACCGGCGAGTTGATTGAAGATTCAGTGAGTTCCATTTTGGAACATACTGCCGCCGACGGGAAAAAATACGGGACGAAATACTACAATCTGGACGCCATCATCGCGGTGGGCTACCGGGTGAACAGCTATCAGGCCACGCAGTTCCGCATCTGGGCCACGAAGACGCTACGGGAGTTCATCATCAAAGGTTTCGTGCTGGATGACGAACGGCTCAAACAAGGCAAGCGGGTGTTCGGCAAGGATTATTTCGATGAGTTGCTGGAGCGCATCCGGGAAATCCGAGCGAGCGAGCGGCGGTTTTACCAGAAGATCACGGATCTTTACTCGCTGGCGGTGGATTACAGCGCGGACGCGCCGGTGACGCAGGAGTTTTTTGCCACGGTGCAGAACAAGCTGCATTGGGCGATCACCGGCCAGACGGCGGCGGAAATCATCTACGCCCGCGCCGACGCCGCGAAGCTTTACATGGGGCTGACGACATGGAGACACTCGCCGCAGGGAAAGATTTTGAAATCGGACGTGACGGTGGCGAAAAATTATTTGAGCGAGGCGCACGTCAAGGAGTTGAACCGCATCGTGTCAGCGTATCTTGACCTGGCGGAAAACCGCGCCCAGCGTGGCATCGTCACGCGCATGGCGGAATGGGTGAAATTTCTGAATGATTTTTTGAAGTTGTCCGACTACCCGATTTTGCAGGACAAAGGCAAAGTGAGCGCGCTGGAGGCGAAACTGAAGGCGGAAGGTGAATACGAGATTTACCGGCAGCGGCAGGACGCGGAATACGTTTCGGATTTCGACCGGGAAATCAAACGCATCGAGGGCAAAGCATGAGAATCACGAAAATCGAGATCAAAGATTTCGCGCGTTCAAAGGCGTGCCAACCGTCATTGATTTAGCGCCCGGCAAAAATCTTCTGGCCTACGGCGAAAACGGCAGCGGCAAATCCTCCCTGTTCAACGCGCTGAAATTCTTTTTGGAACCCAAGTGTTGCTTTGCCGCAAACTGGACGTCAACGAATGGGCGGTGATTCAACAGTTGGAATCGCCACAAGGACGGCTGATACATGGCGAGCATGAAATTTTGCTGAAAGGGAACGACGTGCGGCAGTTGGCGGCGAAATACATGGCGCAGATGCGGCACACGCTGCGCTTCATGGCGCGCAACGCGGAAGTCAAAGCGCAAAAAATTGTTTGGCAGCAAGTCCCTGAAAACAATCCGGGTGAGGTCGTGCGCGCCATTTCCGAACTTTGCGCCGGCGTGGTGGAAGGCAAGGAAATAATCAAGCAGGAGCAAACGCAGTCCGTGCGTAAATCTCAATCACGCGGCATTGGAATTTGATATGTCAGAGCCGAAGGAACAAACCATAAGCGCGGAGCAGGAACGCTTTCTTAATCTGCGTGAAAAACCGGCGCTCGTGACAGCCTATGAGGTGTCGCACATTTTGCGCTGCGCTCCGCATGACATTCGGATTTTGGTTTCCAAAGGCTTGCTCAAACCGCTCGGCCATCCGGCGGGCAATGCGACGAAGCTTTTTGCCTATGACATCCTTCAGGAATTGAAACATGACGTGAAATGGCTGGCGAAGGCAACGGACGCAATCAGCGACCATTGGAAAATGAAAAATGCCAATGCCAAAGAAAACACAGAGGAATTTTCTGCCGCGTAGAATGAGATTTTGACGAATCCACTGTCAGTAAAAGATAATGGCGAGTTATGTCGGATAATGGGAGAATATGCTTGAATTAAAGGGAAAATGAGTTATTTTAGGTTCAGAAAATAGTGAATTTGGGCACGAATCCCACCCCTTCCGCCATAACCACGACCCTGAAAAATCAGGGTTTTATGGTTCCGAAAAAGAGAAATTGGGCAACTGTTTAACGGTTTTCAATGATCATGCCTCTTTACCGGCCAGGGTTTCGTTCACGACAGAAAGCAGTTTTTCAGCGGTAAATGGCTTGGAGATAAATCCGTGAACATGCAGGTTGTGGAGGTTTTCTGCCGTCTCCGCCTCAAAACCGCCGCTGGCCATGATGATTTTGATGTCGGGCCGGATTTTACGCAACGCGGCCGCCGTGGCCTGACCATCCAAGAGCGGCATGACCTGGTCAGTTATGATTAACTCGAACGCGGCCGGGTTTTCACGAAAGCGGGTGATTGCTTCCATGCCGGTGGCCGCAGTGCTGACAACATAGCCAAAATTTGTCAACGCGGCACGGGTCATGGCCAGAATGCTTTCTTCGTCATCAATAACCATTATCCGCTCACCTTTGCGGACAGGGGGCAATATCTTGGGCGTTGCGGCCGGCTCGGCGGGAATGATGGTGGCGGCCGGCAGATATACTTTGAATTCCGTGCCCGTCCCAAGCTTGCTGTGGACGGCAATAAATCCTTCATGTTTTTTTACGATCGCCAGGCAGGTGGATAATCCCAGCCCCGTTCCTTTGTCGGGCGCTTTGGTGGTGAAAAATGGTTGAAAAATTGTTTCCAACTGTTCCGGCGGAATGCCGGTTCCCGTGTCCCTCACGCTGAAATAAACAAAGTCTCCCGCCCTGGCTCCGGTCAACTGCGCGGCGCGGGGTTCATCCCAATGCTCATTTCCCACCGTCAATGTCAAAGTTCCCGTCCCGGACATGGCATCACGGGCGTTGACGCACAAATTCATCAGCACTTGATGTATTTGCGTGGAAACGGCGGACACCGGATGCAGATCGTTTTCCGCGTTGATCTGACAGTTGACGGATTTGGGAAAAGTGTCCGTAATAATTTTCCCCATTTCCTTCAAAAGCCGGGCCGGATTGATGAGCGATTTGGTGGATTCGCCGCCGCGTGCAAACAAGAGCATCTGTTTGACCATCTCGGCGCTGCGGCGGGCGCTGGATTGCATGGTGCGGAGCATGCTGGCGGCATCTTCCGAGAGGGATTCCGCCGCTAAAATTTCCACCCCCACGATGATCGGCACCAGGGCATTGTTCAAATCATGCGCAATGCCGCTGACCAAGGAACCCAGGCTTTCCTGCCGTTGCGCGCGCAGAAATTGCTCCTCCAGCTGCTTGTGTTCGGTGATGTCGGAATTGATGATCAGCACGGCTTTTGGCTGGCCCTGCTGATCATGGATAAGGGTGTTGCGGGCGCTGACCGTGATTATTTTTCCCGACTTGGTGTGTTCCGACAGTTCGCCCGTCCATTCCCGGTTTTGTTTCAAACTCTTTTCAACTTCCTGGAGCGGCAACGAAAGCTCGCCGGGAAAAAGCAGTTTTCGCAGGTTCTTCCCGACGGCTTCGGCGCTGCTCCAGCCGTAAATCCGTTCGGCCCCTTGATTCCAGAAACTGATTTCGTGATTGAGCGCGCAGACGATGATGGCATCCGTCGCCTTGTCCAGCAACGCGGCCTGTTCGCGGATTTTTTCCTCGGCCTGTTTCCGCTCGCTCATGTCAACCTTGACCCCCACCATTTTTTGCGGGTGTCCGGACGAATCATAGATCACGGATGCCCGGTCAAAAATATAGGCATACGAACCATCGGCCCGCCGCAGCCGGTGTTCGCTCCACCAAATGCGGGTGCCGCAGGCAAGCAAACCGGATATGCTCCTAACCACTTGGTCTTTTTCATCAGGGTGAATGAAATCAAACCATTGTTCGGGCGAAATTCTGGTGTCGGCAAACTCGTGGCCAAACGCCTCCCGGAAATTGCCGCTGAACCAGACCTGTTTGTTTTGGATGTCCCATTCCCAAACCACGTCGTTGGTGGTGCGGGCCACGATGCGAAAACGCTCTTCGCTTTCCCCCAGGGCGCGTTCGGACTGCTTCAAGCGGGCGCGTTCTTCCGCGCTGTGCAAAATCTGCCGGACCGCCGCGATGAGGCGGCCGGGCCGTTGTTTCAGAATGTAATCCACCGCGCCCAGCTTGAGGCTGTCCACGGCGACTTCCTCGCCGATGGTGCCGGAGAAAAAAATGAATGGAGTTTGCGCCTGCAGTTCCCGCGCGGCGGACAGCGCGCTCAAGCCGTCATACGACGGCAATGAATAATCGGAGATGATCAGGTCATATTCCGCTTCACGAAGCGCCTTGGTGAATTCCGATTTTGACTTGGCCAGCGAAAAACTACATTTCAACCCTTCAGCCTGCAAAGTCGCGACCACGAACAGATGATCAATCTCGTTGTCTTCCAGGTGCAGGACACGAAACGGCTGCTTAAAAGGTTCCAGATTCATGGGTTGGGCTTATTCATTTTTTCCGGTCTGAAGTGACGGGGCTTCATTAAGCACGGCCCAGAACATGCCGAGCTGCCGGATGGCGTTTGTAAATTGATCGAACCCGACGGGTTTGACGACATACGCGTTGACCCCCAGCTTGTAGCTTTTGATCAAGTCGGCCTCCTCCCGGGAAGACGTCAGCATGACGACGGGAATCAATTTCAGGGAATCGTCGCCTTTCATCTGCCGCAAAACTTCCAAGCCGTCCACCTTGGGCATTTTCAGGTCCAGGAAAACCACGATGGGATCAATTGCCTCCCGGTTTTGAAAGTTGCCGCGCCGGTAAAGATAGTCCAACGCCTCCCCGCCATGCCGGGCGACAGCGACTTCATTGGCAACGTGATTGTGCTTCAAGGCGGCCAAGGTGAGTTCAATGTCATTCAAATTGTCCTCAACCAGCAGAACGGGTCTTAGTGTGTTCATATAATCATTTGTTTTCCGAAATGTTTTTTGCCAGCGTGAAATAAAAGGTCGCCCCCGCGTCAACCTCGCCTTCAGCCCAGGTTTTCCCGCCGTGACGCAGGATAATGCGCCTTATGTTAGCAAGCCCGATGCCCGTGCCTTCAAATTCCTCGGTCTGATGCAGGCGTTGAAAAACGCCGAACAATTTGCCCGCATACTGCATGTCGAATCCTGCTCCATTGTCCTGAATGAAAAATTCCATCTCCCCGGAACTGTTTTCGCGGCAACCAATCTTGATTTTGGCCGAGGATCGGTGCCGGCTGTATTTGACCGCATTGGAAATCAAATTGACCCAAACCTGCTTGAGCATGGCGCGGTCGCCATAGACTTCCGGCAGCGGGGAAATCTCCCATTCAATCGTCCGGCCCTGAAAATCCTCCGACATTTCGCGCATCACCTCGGCCACCAAATCGTTCATTTCAACATTTGTCCGGCGCATTTCGGACCGGCCCATGCGGGAAAAAACCAGCAGGTCGTCAATCAACGCCCCCATGCGCTTGGCCGCCCCGGAAATGACGTCCAGATAACGCTGGCCGGCTTCATCCAGCTTGTCCCCCGAAGTCATGTGCAGCAATTTGACAAAGCCGTCCACATGCCGCAGCGGCGCGCGCAGGTCGTGCGAAACGGAATAAGAGAACGCTTCCAATTCGCTGTTGGCGGCTTCCAGTTGGGCCGTGCGTTCGTTCACGCGCTGTTCGAGCGTCCCATTCAACTTGTGAATTTCTGCCAGCATCTGGTTGAAGGCGTTCGTCAACAAACCCAGTTCATCGTTGCTGAGGCTGCGGGCGCGAACGGAAAAATCCCGGTCCTTGGAAATCGCAATGGCGGTTTCGGTCAAAGCCAGGATCGGTTCGGAAATCTGCCTTTGCAACGTCCTGGAAACCAGATAAGCCAGCAACAGGACTGCCGTCATCACCATGATGCCAATACCGATGGATCCCCGAAACCATTCGTGCAACATGGTTCCCGTGTCAAGGTCAACATACAACGTGCCAAGCTGTTTCCCTTCGTGGGCGACCGGTTGAAACCCGGTCAGGTGTGAATGCGAGAAACGATAACCGCTCGCGCCGGGGGCGGAGGGAAATTCACCGGCCCAGTTCGCGGGATATTGGGCAAATAGTTTTCCCTTCTGGTCAAAAAGGCGCGCCGCCACAATATGCGGTTCAAATTGCAGCGCCGACAACGTCTCCTCCGCATCGGCATGGCTGTCAAACGCCAGCGCCGCCGTGCTGTTGGCCGCAATAATCTTCCCCATGCTGGCAAGCCGCCGGACGGTCGTCTGCCGAAAATTCAGATATTGATAGGCCAAAAAAGAAAAGCCCATCAGCAACATGACCATCACGTTGGTCATCAACATGATGACGATCAACTTTCGGCGGATGGGCAGGTTTTTGAGCGGCATGATTCAATTCTTTCCCGGTTCGACAATTTCAGCCAGGCGGAGCAGCTTGGAGCTGATCGTCAGGCCGGCTTTTTTTGCGGCTTCAAGATTAATCCGAAAATGAATTTTATTTTGTTCGGTGACAAACCGGATGGCCCCTCCGTTTTCGGCGAATTCCACGGTGTCGCTGACCGTAAGAATTTGCCGGCCTTTCAATGCGGCCAGGATGGTTTTCACCTTCTTTGCCTCGGAGGCGCTGATGTATAAAACCTGGCAATTCCCAAGGTTCTCCGCCGATGAAAAATGCTTCACAATTATCGGCCGGCCGCCGGCTTTTTCCCCGCGCACCGTTTCTTTCAAAAAATTGCCGAAGGGATCGTCGCCCAGCACGCCGATCGTCAACGGCACGCGCGCGTCAGGAAAGGCGTTGGTCGGCCATTCGACAAACTGGGTGAAGTTGAACAGGAAAACGGCCTTGACCTGATATTCCTTGGGAATTTCCGCATGAGCCAGCCAGGCGAACTGGATGAAAAGCAGCGGGGCGAACATGACGGAGAAGGCGCGTGACAACCCCCGCAAGCCGGTCTTTGTCTTGCCCGGAAAAATGGATGCGCTTAAAACTGCCATGCCACCTTTCCATATACGCCGCGCCTTATCTCCTCGCGCATGGCGCTCGGATAGCCATATTCAGGGTGCTGGTCATGCAGGAGATTCTGCCCGACCACGGAAAGCTCCAGATTTTTGGTGGGATGCCAGGCCAGCCGGATGTCCATTTCAAAATAACTGGGCACGGTTCCGGCGGTGGCTCCATTATTGTTGTGCAGTGTGTCCACCCAGCGCAACGCGGCGTCCAGTTCCACATTTTCCGGCAAATCCATGGAGGAACGTATTTGAAATTGTTGCTGTGGATCGGCGGTTTCATTGAGGCCGTCGCTGAAATCCACCTGTCCGGGTTTGACGTGAATGTTTTCTTTGAGAAGATCATAACCGCCATGCAGCCGCCACCAATCCAGCACTTGATAATTGGCGTTTAGCTCGACTCCGTAAGTGTCTCCTTCAAGATTGTTCGCGGCTATTAGCGGGAAACCACCAAGGATGGATGTGGGATCGGGAGTATAACTCCGCACGTTGTCGTAAGTGTTGTAAAAAGTCGAAATGGATGTCGAAACTTTGGAAGAAAGCTGGGCGCGATAACCCAGTTCGTAAGCGATTAATATTTCTGATTCAAAATCGCTGCTGCCATCCAAGAGGCTCCCGGGAAATGGCGCGGGGAGGCCGGTGGGCTCAAAAAGGTCGCGGTCAATGCGGGAAGGCGTCCGCACCGCGCGCGAAACCGCGCCCCAAAACATTTGTTTTTGCGTGACATTCCATTGCAACCGCGCGCTGGGTTCCACTTCGAAGCCGGTGTAATCATTGTGCTCCAGCTTGGTTCCGAGCGTCAGGAACAATTTCTCGTGAAGTTTGATTTCATCCTGCACAAATCCGCTGAACAAATTTTGATCCAACACAGGCGGCAGGAACTCTGTGGACGGTGCGTTGCCGACGACATCATGAGTAAAACGATAGCCGAGACCCCACACAATTTGATTGCGCTCGCCCAAATGGAAACGATCCTGAAAATCCAGATCATAAGTATCAAGGTCATCCCCTAAAGTTCCAGCCGGAAGGGAAAAGGGCGCGAATGGACCGGCATAGACCACCGCGGGCTTCGGAACAGCTATATGCGTTCGATCATAATACAACTGCAGGCTTATGTCGGAGTCGTCCGAAAAAGTGCGGGTCCAGCGGCCAAGGACATTTCCACCGGCGGTCCGGGTGTCGTTGGTCATATCCAGATTTTCGTCGCCAACATAAAAATCACCCTGCAACGTGAACAGGTTTTCCGCCGCAGCCTTCGAATCAATCCGAAATCCGCCCTGCCCCATGCGCCAGGAATCCGAGGCGTCGTCCCCATTCGGCAAAGCTTCATCGCTGCGGTCAAAATATTTTCCATAGACGCGGTAATAGACATTGGAAGCCAGGGTTCCGCCGTATCGCGCGCCGGCAAAATCCTGCAATTGCGTGCCGCCGCCGCCTTCCACGTAAAGTCCTTGCGTGTCCTCCGCGCTTTTGGTGGTGATATTGATGACGCCGTTGACCGCATTGGCGCCCCAAAGCGTGCCGCCGGGACCGCTGATGACTTCAATCCGGTCAATGTCTTCCAGCAAATAATCCTGCACGTCCCAGAAAACGCCGGAATAAAGCGGCGTATAAACACTTCGCCCATCCATCAAGACCAGAAGTTTATTGCCCAAGTCAGTGTTGAAACCGCGCGCACTGATCGCCCAGTCGTGGGAATTTTTTTGCGCCACATCAAGATTATCCGCCAATCGCAACGCTTCGGGAATGCTCGATGCGCCGGAGCGGCGAATTTCATCGCCGGTGATGACGTCAATCGCCGCCGGCGCCTGCCCATAGGGCGTTGGCTGCTTGGTGACGGAGGTGACGTCCAGATTCATCAATTCTTCCAGGCTTAATTTTTTGAGTTCGGCCGAAGACGCCGCCACCGAATTTGTTTGCTGTATTTGATCCGCCGGACAGTCACCCGGATGAATTGCCCCGCCCGCGATAAAAACCAGCGCCAAAAAACAGCCGCGGCGGGCTTTGCATTTATGTAATGAATGACGGAAATTCGAGATAATCATTCGATGAGGAAATTGGAATTAAACCGAGCGGAACGAATGCCAGCATGAAAACGTCGCCGGAATTGTCCACGCGCCCGATCAACGCGCCGATCAAGAACAAGATTTTCAGAAGGGTGCGCGGGAGACGGGAAACCGCAGTCACTTTTTGGGGGCAGCAAAAACAAATCCGGCGCGGCGGGTTTTCCACAGCATGGCGCAAGTTCAGCCAGTGATTGGTTTAGAGAGTTTTCATTCTCTTCATCACAGACCCAACGCAAGTATGCGGTTATACGTCTCATGTTCAGCTTTTGTTACAAATTCCCAGCCGACCACGCCATTATGATTATGCGATCCATTCATAATCCCTTGGGTTGATCCTGAAATAACAGACATTCAAATGCTTTGCAAGATATAAATGGCGTCAACCGCTTGATTTCAAACAAGATGAAATGAAGCAACTGTAATAGTGGACGCCAGCCTTGAAATACGTTTGCGCGAATCAAGGCTCATTCACGGAAACGCCTAAAATTGTCTGCGGATAACGAGGCTGCCGCCATCAGAACAAGACGCGCCGGCCGGCGGCATTTTTTATCGCACCATGATTGGTTAAAATTCCGCTGATTGCCGTTTCCGGCGGCGGCGCTAAAACCAGGTTTGGCGAAACTTGCAACTGCGGCTTGCGTCGCGCCGGGAAACGGCGTTAAATTTTCCCCGCATTCCAAAGAAAGGTTTATTTATGTCGCAAACGGGCCGGCAATCTCTCAACGTCAGCAAGGTGTTGTGTGTTATCATGGGCGGCGGCCAGGGGTCGCGCTTGTTCCCGCTCACCAAAGACCGCGCCAAGCCGGCGGTGCCGCTCGCGGGCAAATACCGCATCGTGGACATCCCGATCTCGAACTGCATCAACTCCGGGTTCCGCCGCATCTACGTGCTGACGCAGTTCAACTCCACCTCGCTGCACAGCCACATTTCGCGGACATATAAGTTTGACCAGTTTTCCGCCGGGTTCGTGGAGATCCTTGCGGCGCAGCAGACTTTTACCAACACGTCGTGGTATGAAGGCACGGCGGATGCCGTCCGCAAAAACCTCATCCACTTCATGAACCATGATTTCGACCACCTGCTGATCCTGAGCGGCGACCAGTTGTATCGGATGAACCTGCGCGAGGTGATCGAACAGCACACGGAAAACAATGCCGACATCACCATCGCCATGCTGCCGGTCGGACGCACGGAGGCGATGGCCTGCGGCATCATGCAGATGGATGCCGGGCATCGCATCAACCGGTTCGTCGAAAAACCCAAGGAAGCGGCCCTGCTGGATTCGCTCAAGATGACGCCGGAATTAAACAAGGAATTCGGCATGGAAGCGGATCGCGAAGCGTATCTGGCCTCAATGGGCATCTACGTTTTCAACCGCAGCCTCATCCAAAGCCTGCTCGACAATCCGCTTTCCGATTTCGGCAAGCACATCATCCCGCACGCCATCAACACGCACCGGGTTTTTCCCTATGTTTACCAAGGCTATTGGGAAGACATCGGCACGATCCGCAATTTCTTCGAGGCGAACCTGGAACTGACCTCCGAGCTGCCGCGCTTTAATTTCTTCGACATGAGCGCGCCGATCTTCTCGCGGCCGCGCTTCCTGCCCGGCTCCAAGATCAACGGCGCGCAGATTGACCACGCGGTCATCGCCGACGGCTGCATCATCAACCACGCGCGCATCGCCAACAGCGTCGTCGGCCTGCGCACCATCGTCGAGAACGGCACGGAATTGAACCGCGTTGTCACCCTCGGCAGCGATTACTACGAGTCGCATGAATCCGTCGAACGGCATGAAAAAGAGGGGCTGCCGCGCCTGGGCATCGGCGCGAACTGCAAGATTGAGAACGCCATCATTGATAAAAATGCGCGCATCGGGAACAACGTCACCATCTCGCCCGCCGGCAAGCCGGAGGACGTGGATCACGAAAAATACTTCATCCGCGACGGCATCGTCATTATCCCCAAAGACGCGGTCATCCCGCACGGGACGGTGATTTGAAGGCTTGATTTGCATCGGTTGGGGAGCGTGCCCGCCTCGGGCGCAGCCGGCGACGCCCTCGTCGTCGGCATTGGCGCGCGATAAAATCTCAGCATGTCTGATCTCTTTCGGCGCGCGAAAGGTTCGACGCGGGGCGCGTCGAACTACAGCCGGGGCGGCTGTGCTCCCCAAGCTCAAATCGAGCCACCATCAAGATGTCACCGTGATTTACTTTCCTTTGCTGCGCTGCTAAAACTGGCGCGTGCTCAATTCTGCCGCCATCTGGAAAAATTTGAATTCACCGCGCCGGCTGTTTCTCATCGCCGGGCCGTGCGTGATTGAAAACGAAAAACTCTGCCGCACCGTCGCCGCGTCGCTGGTCAAGACGTGCCGGCAACTCGGCATCTACTACGTTTTCAAAGCCAGTTTCGACAAGGCGAATCGCACGTCCGGCAAGGCGTTTCGCGGACCGGGCCTCGCCGCCGGGCTAAAAACCCTCGCCGCCATCCGCGCCGAATTTGGCGTGCCGGTGTTGACGGACATCCACAACGAAGCGCAAGCCGAAGCGGCGGGCGCGGTCGTGGACATCTTGCAAATTCCCGCGTTCCTCTGCCGCCAGACGGATTTGATTGAAGCCGCCGTCGCGACCGGAAAAATTGTGAATATCAAGAAAGGCCAATTCCTTTCGCCGAACGAAATGGGGCGCGTCGCGGAAAAAGCGCGGCTGGCGGGCGGCAAAAAAATTCTCGTCACCGAACGCGGCACGACGTTTGGCTACAACAATCTCGTCGCGGACATGCGCGCGATTCCGATCCTGAAAAAATTCGGTTTTCCCGTCGTGTTCGACGCCACGCATTCCGTGCAACTGCCCGGCGGCGGCGGCGACAAATCGGCGGGGCAGCGTGAATTTGCGCCCGTGCTGGCGCGCGCGGCGGTGGCCGTTGGCGCGAACGGTTTGTTCATCGAAACGCATCCCAAACCAGACGAAGCCTTGAGCGACGGCCCGAACATGATTCCGCTCGGCGAATTGAAAAAAGTTTTGGGCGAATTGAAAAAAATTTACAACGCGGCGAAATAAAAAAGTTTGCTGCGAAAAAGTTATGAAATACGACGACGCATCATGGCATTATGGCGGCAATTTTCCAAAGGACTTACCACAAGTTGCCGGAGCAATTCATTCGGGAATGTTTTTGGCATGGGCACTTTTATCTGGATTGGCTGGCAGCATTCATGTTGATGAAATGCCTGATGGTCTTGAGGCATTGCGTGCGCGTTCAATTACGCCCGGAGAATTTTTTATGAAATTTTGCGATGGTAAATTTACAGATGAAGATTTGAACGATGATGGCAATGCGTTCACAAAAGGATATTTTGATTTCAAGACCGGTAAATACTTGTCTGATTATTGTGCCGCCATCGGAATCAACATCAACAAGATTTACTACGCCGCAGACACTTGGAAAAATTTTGATCGGCTTAAGCCAATTCTCGACAAGCGTTATGCCGAATGGAAACAAAAGCAATGATTGGCTAAAAATTCACGGCAGATTAGCTACGTTGAATATTTTCCACTTTTGAATTCCATGCCCGTAAAAATTTCAACCGCCATTCGCCAACGCGCCGCGCGCATCAAATTGTTTTTGTGCGCTTTTGAAAATAGCCCAGCCATTTATGGCTGGGAAAACGTCGCAAAAAGAAATGAAGTCCCGCAGGGACGAAAGAAAGATGCTGCCGTCCCTGCGGGACTTTTCATTTTCCACGATTAAACCCAGAGCTAAAGCTCCGGGCTATTTTCAAAATTGATTCAAGACGCAGCGGCGAGGCTTGATAAACATTTAATTTCCAGCGATAATTTTTCCATGAGTTCGGCAGTCCGAGAATTGATCGGCATCGTGGATGCGCTGCCTGCCGAGAAGGCGCGCGAGGTCGTGGACTTCGCCCGTTTTCTTCAGCAGCAATCCGGCGACGCGGAGTGGGAGCGCATCATCGCCGCGCGGCGCGCCTATCCGAAGCTGGAGCAGTTCGCCGCCGAGGCGTTGCGCGAGGGCGCGGCGGAACCGCTCGACCCGTCCAAACTGTGATTTCCCTGGTGTGCGACGTGAGCGGCGTTTTGACGGACGGCTCGATTTTCATCGGCGGCATTTTGGACTGCGGCGGGAAGCGGAGCACCACACCGCTTTTGGCCCGCGCGGAAAATTCGCGGACGTTCGCAAACCGTTCGTCCGCGCGAAAGCGGTGTCGCGGCTGCCGCCTTGCCACCGCAGTCCAAAACGATCCCCTTTGAATTTTCATGCCTGCAAAAATTTCCAACTCAATCCGTCAGTGCGCCAAGCGCATTAAATTATTTTCGCACGTTTAATTAACAGAAGGACACAAAGAAAACGAAGTGACCAATAATTTTCTCCGTTACCTTCGTTGGCTTCTGCTCAAATTGTCTTCACTTGATTTACAACGTCAGCGCGGCTAACTTTTTTACATGCAAACATGGCTTTCAGACCGAATCCAGCTTGACCCGGCGGTTTGCCACGGCAAACCCGTCGTGCGTGGCACGCGCGTGCTTGTGAGCAACGTCATCGGAGCCATCGCCGCCGGACAATCACACGCCGAAATCATGGAGGATTATCCGTCTCTCACCGAAGCGGACATCCGCGCCTGCCTAGAATTTGCCGGTGAATTGGCCGCGCTGGAAACCGCCGAGGCCTAGTCGGTGAACCCATCGGCGAATGAGATTTTTCCTCGACGAAAATTTCCCCCGCACCGCCCCGGCTTTTCTTGAATCCACCGGCCATTCGGCCACGCACGCGCTGCAACATTTTCCGCCCGGCACGGCGGATGCGAAATTGTTCGCCCATGCGCAGGAGCAACGGGCCGTGTTTGTCAGCACGGACAAGGATTTTTTCCACACGATTCCGCTGGCGTTTGAACGGCACTGCGGGGCCATTGTCATCACGCTGCGCAAGCCGAACCGCGCGGATTTGCTCCGGCGGCTGGCCGAGGCCTTGGCGCAACTTGGCGAACGTGAGTTAAAAAACACAACGTGGCTGGTCACTGAAACCCGCATCCGCAGCCGCCACGTTGGGAACTGATTTTTAATTTTATGCCCGCAAAAATTTCCACCGCCCTCCGCCAGCGCGCCAAGCGCATCAAATTGTTTTTGTGCGACGTGGATGGCGTTTTGACGGATGGCTCGATTTTCATCGGCGGTCAAAATGAATTCAAACGGTTCAACATCCGCGACGGGTTGGGCATCGTGCTGGCGCGGCGGGCGGGGCTGAAAGTGGGCTGGGTTTCGGCGCGGCCTTCGTTGGCGACGAAATTGCGGGCGGAGGAATTGAAGATTGATTTCCTCGTCCAGCAGGGCGACAACATCAGCAAGACCGCCGCCATCGAGCAGTTGCTGGCGCAGGAAAAATTGACCTGGACGCAAGCGTGTTTTATCGGCGACGACATCATTGACCTGGGGCCGCTGACGCGCGCGGGTCTGGCGGTGGCGGTCGGCGACGGGGTAGCGGAAGCAAAAGCCAAAGCGCATTTCGTGACAAAAGCCGCCGGCGGACGCGGCGCGGTGCGCGAGGCGGTGGAATTGATTTTGCGGGCGCAGGGCAAATGGCGGCAGTTCACGGAAAAATATTCAGCATGAAGCAAAGCCGGAATCGTTTTCAGTTTTCAGTTTTCAGTTTTCAACCTGAGAACGGGAAATTCATATTGGCGTTCACGGTCTTGTTTCTGGCGTTGACGGCGGGCAATCACGCGCAGCAGATCCCGAACGGCCACGCGACGGATTTCACGTCGAACACCTATTTTGAACCGCCCAATGCTCAAAAGGTCAAAGTGAAGCTGTCCGGCGCGGAAGCATCGCAACTGCCGGGCGACCTGCTGGATGTGAAGCAACTGAAGATCGAGACGTTCAACGTAGATGGGAAGCTGGAAATGATCGTGCGGGCGCCGCAATGCTATTACACGGTGATGGCCGGCGAGGCGAATTCAGCAGGACATATTGAAATGCAGACGGGCGACGGCAAAATTCACATCGAGGGCGATGGTTTTTTGTGGCGGCAAGACGACAACTCGCTCACCATTTCCAACAATGTTCGCACGACGCTCAAGTCTGGTGTCTTAAAGTTCACAGGGCCATGAAAAAACTGTTTCTATTATTATTGTTCGGAAGTTGCAGCCTGATGGTTTGGGCGCAGACGAATTCATCCGCGCCAAAATCACCGGAACGGGATGTCGGCCAAGGATCCGACCATTTTTATTTTTCAGGAACCACTTCGCGGCAACTGGTTTATTATGGCAATGTTTGGGTGACTAATTCACAGGGAAAATTAACCTGCGGCCGGCTCACGCTTGATCTGCCGCCGGAAAATTCAAAGGATGAGCGGCCGACCAATGTATTGGCGGAAACCAACGTGGTCATTGATTACATTAAGAACGGGCGAACCAACCATGTTACCTGTGACAAAATGATCAATGTTTACAGGGTTGTGAATGCGGTCACCAACGACACTTTTACTTTCACCGGCCATGCCAGAGTGAGCAATGGCAACGGTTGGATGAGCGGTGAGCCGCTGGTTTATGACAATGTGACGGGACATTTTACCGGCACGGGCATAGAAACTCATTTTTCCCTGCCATCCACCTCGGATAATGGCACAAATGCCAGCACAAACAACGTCACGTCGCCGTTCAACTTTTTTAAATGAATTCCGCCGCCGAACCCAACGCGCTCTTGCTGACCACGGACAAGCTGGCGAAGGAATATCGCGGGCGGCGCGTGGTCAACGGCGTGTCGGTGGGCGTGGGCGCGGGCGAGATTGTCGGGCTGCTCGGCCCGAACGGCGCAGGCAAGACGACGACGTTCAACATGGTCGTGGGCGTGGTGAAACCGGACGAGGGCATCGTCACGTTTCAAGATCACAAAATCACCGGCCTGCCGATGCACAAACGCGCGCGGCTGGGCATCGGTTATCTCACGCAGGAACCGTCGGTGTTCCGCAAGCTGACGGTGGAGGAAAACATTTTGGCGATTCTGGAAACGTGCAAGCTGTCGCGCGCCGAACGCGACGTGCGTTTGAAGTATTTGCTCGAAGAACTGGATTTGACGCCGATCCGCAAGAGCAAGGCGTATCAGTTGAGCGGCGGCGAAAAGCGGCGGCTGGAAATCACCCGCGCGCTGGTCACCAGCCCGAAGCTGCTGCTGTTGGACGAGCCATTCAGCGGCATTGATCCGATTGCCGTTTATGAAGTGCAGAAGATCGTGCGCCGGCTGAAGGAGCGCGGGCTGGGCATTTTGATCACCGACCACAACGTGCGCGAAACCTTGAAATTGATTGACCGCGGTTACATCATCCACAAAGGCCAGGTGCTCGTGGAAGGCAGCGCGGAATTTCTGGCGAACGACCCGAAGGCGCGCGAAATTTATCTCGGCCCGGAATTTAACCTGTAGTTTTGAATGTTGAGTTTTTAATTTTAAGTTATGCTGCGCGCAGAACCCCGGCTCAAAATTCAAAATTAAAATCTAAAATTCACCACATGGAACGCCAGCAAGTCACCGTCGGACAATTTCACAAGGAACATGGCGCCACGCTGGAAATGCGGCTCATCGCGGATGCCGTCGGCCTGGATCGGGTCATCCGCGAGCCGACGGTGAACCGGCCCGGCCTGGCGTTGAGCGGTTTCACGCGCTACTTCGCCTACAAACGGATGCAGGTGATGGGCCACGCGGAAGTTTTTTACCTGCGTTCGCTGCGGCAGGAGGAGCGCGTGGCGCGTTACGCGTATCTGTTCGCCTACCGGATTCCGTGCGTGGTCTTCAGCCGCGCGCTCAAGCCGGACCGGGAATTTTTCGCCGCCGCCGCCGAGGCCGGCGTGCCCATCTACCAGACGCCGCTGGTGACGATGAAATTCATCAACAAAGCGACGCTGGAATTGGAAATGATGTTCGCGCCGCGCGGCTCGGAGATGGGCTGCATGGTGGACATTCTCGGCGTGGGCGTCATCATCCGCGGCGAAAGCGGCATCGGCAAAAGCGAGGCCGTGCTCGCCCTGATCGAACGCGGTTACAGCCTGGTGGCGGATGACATCGTCAAGGCGACGCTGCTGGACGGTCGCGACGTGATGTGCACCAGCGCCGAACTGACGCGCGACCACATGGAAGTGCGCGGCATCGGCATCATCAATGTCGCCCAGATGTTCGGCGTCAAAGCCATCCGCAAGGAAAAGCAGCTTGATCTCATCATCTCGCTCAAACAGTGGGAAGCGGTGGCGGATGTGGACCGGCTCGGCATGGAGGAGGAATTCATCAAGGTCCTGGGCGTGGACATTCCGCATGTGACGATTCCCGTGCGGCCCGGCCGGGACATCGCGCGGCTGATCGAGGTGGCGGCGTTTCAGATCAAGCTCCGCCGGTCCGGCTACAACGCCGCCCATGAGCTTAACAACCGCTTGCTCGCGCAAATGGCCGCCGCCCCCGCCAGCCCGCCGCCAGCGCCGGAAGCGTGATTTTTTATTGGCGAAAACGCCGGCGCAGATTAACTTGCCCATGAATTAAAACATGAGCGCCAAAAAAACCAGTGAAACCGAGTTCCAGGTCAAGGAGCTTATCGTGGTCAACAAATCGGGCATCCATGCCCGGCCGGCCGCCATGTTTGTCAAGACGGCGAACCGTTTTGGCTGCGACATCTTCGTGGAAAAAGACGGCGAAAAGATCAACGGCAAAAGCATCATGGGCCTGATGATGCTCGCCGCCGGTCCCGGCAGCAAAGTGACGCTGCACGTCAAGGGCAGCGATGCCGACGCCGCCATCGCCGAACTGGAGGCGCTGGTCAACCGCAAGTTTGACGAGGAATAACGCCGACCAAACCTCAAAAATCACTGCCGGGGGGCGGGCTGTTAGTGTGCGTGGCCAGATATTTTTTGACCATTGGATAGGTGACGGCATTCGTGCCGGAAAAGGCAATGTGTTCCCTGACTCCGGTTTTTTCCATTTCCGAAACATAATTAGAAAGAACCATGCGTCCGCTGTTCTGAAAACGAAACAAATAAAGCTGGTTGGTTGTCCCCCGGTCAATGGCTTTCAAGCATTGAAGATATGCAAAAGCTTCGTTATCTGAACGGTTCTGCTCCCATATTCCTGAAACGTATTTGACCGTCCTGACCTCGACAAAAAACATGACCGTGCCGCCGATGATGATTCCGGCCAGCAACGTGCCCAAAGCCACAAACCACCGGATGGAAACGGCCAGCGACCCGCCGATGGCCGCGCCGGCGAGCGCGCCGAGAATTTCCAGAACGGCAAAAAGGTGTTCGCCCACGGAGCGGCCCAAAGCGATTTCAAAATCAGAAGCGTAAATGCCGATGGCTTGCCGGACGGCCTCGATTTGCAGAATCAGGTCGGCAACCACCGCGCCGCCAACCGCGCCAAGAATGATTCTGAGGGTGAGTCTTGCGGTTGCTTTCACAAAACGACGATGTATCAAAGGCCATTGCCGCCGCCAAACATTTTTTGAACGGTTTTTTTATTTCTTGAAGGCCGATTCCAGCCGCGCTTTTTCCTCCTGCTCCGCCTTCATCTGCCGGTTCAAATCGTTGAGCCGCTTTTGAAGCAGGGTCTGAATTTGCTCATCCAAAGTTTTGCCGGATAAAACATTGGTGTCGAAATTTTGACCGAGTGAAATTATTCGGTATGGCTCATAAGCTTGATAGAAACCGTGAGATTCGTATTGGTTTGCAAAAGCCAAATAATACTCGCTTTGACGCAATGGATATTGGGAAACGATTTCGGATTTGCCTGAATCCATCTGTCCTTTTAGGGCAAATGATATTTCAACATCTGATTTGATCCCGCCAAAGCCTTCTTCTCTTACCACGCCGCCTGCTTCCACAATTTCGGTTTCAGGCGTTTTGACACAATGAACAATAACGATGTCTTTTGATGTGCGCGTAAGTTCACTCCAGTCGCGGAACGGCTGTGTTGGCACGGCGACGGCCATTCCAGCCATAAACAACAGGCTGACTTTCAAAACTCCTGCCCTTAATTTCATTAAATTCTATTTAATGAAAGCCTGCTCCAACCGCGCTTTTTCCCCTTGTTCCGCCTTCATTTGGCGGTTCAAGTCATTGAGTCGCCGTTGCAGCAACATTTGAATTTGCTCGTCCAATGTTTTTCCAGCCAGCATGTTGGTTGAAAATTGGAGGCCAAGGGGAACAATGCGGTAGGGTTCGTATGCCTTGTAAATACCGCTATCATAAAATCCAAACAACAAGTAATTTTGACCTTCCAGTAATTCATGGTCTGTCCATAGCCTGGCAGCGCTTGTGAAGTTTTTGCCCTTTATGACTGAAACAACTTCAATCCCAAAATCAGATTTAGGTGCGCCGATAACAAGAACGCCGGGAGCGGATGGCGTTGGTTTTATGCAGTGCGCTATGACAATATTGGAAGATGTTTGCTTAAGCCAGTCCCACCCTTCAAAAGGGATAATCACGCGTGCCATGATGCTGACCGCCAACAACAATACGAAGCATAGAATTAATATAGTTTTCATTTTTTATTGGTATGGGCCTTGCCAGCCACCTGGCTTAGACAAATATATTACCTGACATTCTTTGTCACTTCCGCGAAACTCAAATTTAGCATCAAGCGTGTAAAAGTCAGTCCAAATTCCAGATTGGTTCAAATATTGATAAGTCCATAAATTTGAAAATGAAAAACCCATATAATTTGTTCCATCGAATAGATAGCTTGTCGAAACTAAAGGCATTAGTATCTGATCTCCAACTGTATAATCTCCACACGGGAGTCTCCAAGAATTGGTTGTTCTGTTGAAACTTATTACCATGTTTGTTCCATTTGGCCAAGTAACATTTATTGAAGCTGGCTGGGGATTTTCTCGAAAAGAAACATTATAGAAGCTCACATTGGTTGGCCCAAGAATATTTAGATAGTCTGTTTCTGCGCCCATTTTTGTGCCTGCTGGATCGCTCGTTGCTGGTGGCCAATCCACCTGACTAGCAACTGTAATTGAACTGGGCGGGATGACGTTGAACGTGACGGTAAGTTGGGCGGTTTCGACGGTGGCGTAGATGGTGGCGGTGGTCGGGCTTAAGGGCGCGGTATAAACGGTGCTGCTGCCGTTGGTGACGCTCAACGTGCCGCCGCCGGTGACGCTCCAAACCGTGTTGTCGGGCATCCCGCCCAAGTCCACCACTTCGCCGATGCCGATGGTGGTTCTGGCATTGTCGGGGTCGCCCGCCACCGTGCATTCGGTGGCATGGGTCAGCGTGTAGGCCGTCGCCTGCAGGTTGAACTCATACCAGTCCAGGTTCTTAACCATCGGCGTGATGTCCACATTCTTATTGTCCGGCAGCACGGCGTAGGCCAGCCCGTTCGTGTCCAACGGGCCGAACGTGCCAATGGTGATCTGTGACGGCGGCACGGTGTGGCCGGTCGAGTATTCATAATTGTCCGCCCAAAAGCTGTAATTGGGCGTGCTGGGCGTGATGCTCCAGAGCCGCGCCGTCGTTGAACCGGGATCGCCACCCGTTGCCAGCAGCAGGTCAACCCGCTCGTCCATGCTGACTTTTTCCCCCAGCGCGCCGTAATCAATATTGAGCGGGTTATGCGTTTCGGTCAGGTTTCTGGTGTATTCAAAGCGCAAGGGCGCGCTGCCGTAATAAGCGTTGGTGGCCCACGCATCAATGTAAGAAATCTTGGTGCCTAAATACGCCGGCCTTTGCGGCCACGAAACCGGCGGCCATTGATAGAATCCATACAGATGCGGATACCCGACCGACCAGTTCCACGTTTCATCTTTCTGTGTGCTGGCCGCACCATCGGCCCAATCCACCGTCCAGTCGCCCACGGCTGAACTGGCTGGGATTTCCCGATGTAAATGGTAATGATAGCTGGCGTAATGGATGCCGGATGGCGCCGGCACGGCGGCGGCGGCATTTTTCGATTGAGCGGACAACGGGTTGCCCGCCGCATCGCTCCCCGAACCATTCCCGCCGTTGTCGGAATTAGGAATCGCGATCGCCTCAATCATTCCACTGGCGCCCGTCATGGCCGGAAGCGTGGCGTGCCAGGTGCCATTACCCGGCTGGACGGCGTTGGTGCCATTCACCCAGATTTTGTAACCGCTCGCGCCGATGGTTCCGCTCACCGACGTTGCCCCGGCGGTGACAGGATTGAGGGTCAAGGTCACGTCGCTTTGCCGCAACGTGAGATTCGTTACGGTCGTGTTGCCGACCACGTCTTGAACGGTCAGGGTCAAGATATTGGTCGGCGTGTTCAGCGGCAGATTTTGCAGCCAGAAAACCCCGTCGCGCCCCACCGCGCCGCCGGCGAAATTGGTATGGTTGTTTCCGTCCACGATTCGCGCGCTTACGTTCACGGTTGTATCATCAACATGCCCGCAAACCAGGAGATTTGTTCCGCTGATTTGATTTCCACCCTGCGGCCAATACAGTTGCACCGCCGGCGGATTGGTCTTGGAAGAATAATCCAGATCAAAGGTCAGGTTTGTTGTCGTGGTGTTGCCCGCCAAATCCGTCGCGTAAAGCATGAATCCATTCAAGCCGTTCGTCAACGGCACGTCAAAAGCCTGAAACAAGTTGGTGGTGAACTCCCACAGGTTCGTGTCATAACTCTGGCCGGTGACGAACGCCGGCTGATTGGTGAACCTGCCCGCCGCGTTGGTCAAATCATAGCGGATGCTGGACAGCGCCTCGGAGCTATAACCCGTCAACTGCAACACCGGCACAGAAACCACATGGTTGGTCGGGCTGGTGATGACCAAGGCTGGCGGGGTGAAATCTAGCTTCAGGTGTTGGTATTGCCAGACGGCATTAGTCGGCGCATCGCCATGCCCGCGCAGACCGGCCCGCACGTCATGCCAGCCCTCGGTCAAGCCGAGGTTCACGGTGAGGTTGGTTCCATTGTAATGACTCCAGACCGCGTTTGCATGATTTGTGTCATCCACCAGCGCCGCAGAATAATACGGATAACCCACCACATCGAGCTGCACCGCCGTCAGGCTGGTATTGACATAATGATTCGGCACTTCAATGCCTGTGAAACGAAACACGGTGGGCGGGACGTTGTTGGAATAATCCTCCGCAAACGTGTCGCCACTGTAAAAGTCTGTGCCGGCTGGAACATTCGTCGTCGCCCAATACCGCCAAGCCCACCAATCCGGCACGCCGTCTGCGTCCGAATCCACGCCGCTGAAGTCCTCGGCTTTTAAGAACAACGTCTGCCGGTTCAACGTCGCCACCGTGAAGGGCTGGCAGTTGGTGTCCGCCGGAAACACCTCCGTCTCGATGCGCCAGTCCGCCGGCGGCGTCAGCAAACTTTCCGCGCTTTTGACGGCATACACAAAATTGGTGGCGCGATGGAGGTTCGCAAAAGCAAGACCGCCGGAGACATTGGTGATTTCCAGATACAAGCGGTTCGTATCGAGGGAAAGGCCGTTGAAGGTGTAAGTGTTCGTCGCTCCACTGCCCCCGCCACCACCGGGTGGCAGAGGGCCGCCATCCAGCGACATCAGCCGCATTCCATTTCGCAACGGCGTCACCGGCTCCAAATCATTTACTAACCAGACGCCGTCGCCTAAAGACCACGCGGGCAATCCCATGCCGGGAGGAAAAATGGGCGCGAAGATGCCCCGGTTGGCCAGGCTCGCCGGATAAAACTGGCCGCTCGCCGGCACGGCCGCCGCCGGCGCGGGCGTGGTCTGCTCTACCGCCTGCAACTGTGCCGACAAGTCAGGCGGCAAGGGTTGGGCAAGCGCATGCAAACTTGGCAATAAGGTTAAAACAATCAAGGGCTGTTTCCATTTTTTCATGGTTCGCTTTGGGTTATTCTTCCCACATGTGAGAAGAAATGCGGGAGGGCGTCAAGATATATTTCTCACATGTGAGAAGGGCTGTGCCGCAGATTTTTGGATGTGGCGTCCTCTCTTCAAAAACAGCTCGGTCAATTTCTGCGAAAAAAACGCGGAGAGATGAGCTATCCCGTTTTCGCGCGGAAAGTCGGCATTTCGTCGGCGTCACTTCATCGGATGGAAATGGGCGAACAGAATGTGACGCTCAAAACTCTGGAACATATTTTGAAGCGGTTCAAATGTGGTGTGAATGACATTTTCAACGGACAAAATTCATAAGTGAAAAAGGGCGCTTCGCGACAGTTTCAGGAACGAATCCGCCAACTTCGATTGACGCGTGGCTGGACGCAGGAGCAGGCGGCGGAGAAATGCGGCATCGGATACAAGCTTTATCAACTTTACGAACTTGGCGTGAAACAAAACCCTGGACTTTTGACTTTGGAAAAAATCGCGGCGGGATTTGATTTGGATATTCACGAGCTTCTTTTGCCCCCAAAATCTCAAAAAAAAGTTTAGTTTGAATTTGCGACGGCGTATTTCCCCGTTCTTGTTTCCGAAAACAAATGCGTCTGCCGGCGAGCGTTTGCGCTTTTAAGTTGAAGCTCCAGCTTTTAAGCTTGCCCGCATGGCTTTGGCTGAAATTGATGTAAAATACGTCGCGCATCTCGCGCGGATCGCGCTTACGCCCGAAGAGGAAAAACAACTCGGCGCGCAGCTCGGCAGCATTCTTGGCTACATCGAAAAACTGCGCGAGCTGGACGTGACGAACGTCGAGCCGACCGCGCACGCCGTGCCGATGGTCAATGTGATGCGCGCCGATGAAATCCGCCCGTCGCTGCCGCACGAAGCAGCGTTGCGCAACGCGCCCAAGCAAGGCGGCGGATTGTTCATCGTCCCGAAAATCGTCGAATGACAAAAAATTTAATGCCAAGGCGCCAAGGCGCGAAGCCGCAAGGTGAATTCTTTGCTTCGCGCCTTGGCGTCTTGGCGTCTTGGCGTTAAAACAAATGCTCAATCAACTCACCATTTCCGAACTGACGGCGAAATTATCCCGGCACGAAATTTCCGCGCGCGAAGTGACGCAGGCGTGCCTTGACCAGATTCAGCGCGTGGACGGGGAGATTCACGCGTTCCTCAGCTACGACGAAAAAGACGCGCTCGCACAGGCGGATGCGGCGGACAAATTACTTTCCGCCGGTGGCGCAAATCGTCCGCTGGCTGGAATTCCGGTGGCCGTCAAGGACGTGCTGGCCGTCAAAAATCAGCCGCTCAACTGCGCGTCGAAAATTCTCGGCGATTTCATTTCGCCTTACGACGCGACGGTGATCGAGAAACTGAAGGCGGCGGGCGCGATCGTTTTTGGCCGGTTGAACATGGACGAATTTGCGATGGGCAGTTCGACGGAAAATTCCGCGTTCGGTGTCACGCGCAATCCGTGGGACCCGGCGCGCATTCCCGGCGGCTCGTCCGGCGGCTCGGCGGCGGCGGTCGCGGCGCAGGAGTGCATCGCGTCGCTCGGCTCGGACACCGGCGGCTCCATCCGCCAGCCCGCCGCGCTCTGCGGCGTCGTCGGCCTCAAGCCCACCTACGGCCGCGTGTCGCGCTACGGCCTTATCGC
>Ga0164241_10001597_pt1 | contig 27214 bp, 19 predicted proteins | sample OricomyardsoilBY_FD_108780 | JGI IMG/M metagenome (GOLD analysis project Ga0164241, IMG submission 108780) | Backyard soil microbial communities from Emeryville, California, USA - Original compost - Back yard soil (BY) | ecosystem: Environmental > Terrestrial > Soil > Unclassified | place: USA... | reverse complement strand
GCCGATGCTGGACGTCGGCGAATCCACGCCCCTGGACGCGGCGGGTGTCATAGGTGATACCGCAAATCCGGTCGCCGAAGAAACGGAAAAGGAACTGGAAGAGATTCCCGCAGAGATTGAGGAAAGTTCAAGCGCTGAGGAATTGCTCGAACAACTCGCCCAGTTTGAGCAAGGTCAGTTACATGAATTGCAGGACCAGCTCACGGAGGAAATCAACAATGCGGATTCCGTCCTCAATTTGCTGAAAGAACAGATCCGCATGGAATTCACCGAGTTGGGCCTCAGCATCCAGATTGTGGATAAGGCACGGCGCAGCATGTTTGCCGAAGGCAGCGCACGCCTGCAGGTTTATTCGGAAGATGCACTGTTTGCGCTGGCGCCGATTGTCAACAAAGTGCCTAACAAGATCAGTATCGTCGGCCACACGGACGCAAAGCCCTACAGTCAGCGCGCCTCCTATTCCAACTGGGATTTATCGTCCGACCGCGCCAACAGCGCGCGGCGTGCGTTGATCGAAGGTGGTTATCCGGAAGCCAAAATCATCGCGGTACAGGGCATGGCCTCGGTCGCGCCTCTACTGCCGCAGAGCCCCACGGACCCCAGCAACCGGCGGATTGCCATCATAGTGCTGAAGCAGGAAGTGGCGGATGCCATGATGAAAGTCGACCTCGACGCGGGGCGGAACCTGCTGCCCGCTACCCTGCCCCCCGCCGCCCGAAACGCACCCTCCCGGATCATGACTGAATCGGAAGTGGATCGCGCCATTGAGGCGGCAAAGTGAGGGGTCGTTGATAGTGACGGGTCGTTGATTCGGGAGAGGGCCGGCTTCAGTCGCGAAAATTATTGAATTGGAAAGGTTGGCCGAGATTGGCCTGCCGCACCAGTGCGATTGTCGCCTGCAGATCATCGCGGTTTTTCCCACTCACACGCACCTGGTCCCCTTGAATGGCCGGCTGCACTTTGATCTTGCTGTCCTTGATCAGTTTGCTGAGTTTTTTCGCCACTTCCTGATCGATACCCTCTTTGAACTTCACCGCCAGGCTGTAGGTTTTGCCGGAGTGCACCACCTCGCCCACCTCCATGGTCTCCACGTCCACATTCCGCTTGATAAGTTTATTGCGCAGCATGTCCACCATCTGCTGCAACTGGAAATCCGCTTCGGCGGTGAGTTTGGTTTCGTCCTTGGTCCACTCGAAGATGGCATTGGCGCCGCGGAAATCAAACCGGCTCTCCAACTCACGCTGGGCGTTTTCCACGGCGTTGCGCACTTCCTGCATGTCCACTTCGGACACTATGTCGAATGACGGCATGGCCTTACCTCATTATTTAAAAGCTCAATAAAAAGCTCGATTGAACGGCTCTGACGAGGGCAAAAAAAAGCGGCGGTAGTGTAACAAAAGCCCGGAGGAGATCCGGGGGGAATGTCAAAGGCGCGAGGATGCGGTCATCACCCACTGGTATTCGTCGACATACTGCTTGTCCGCCAGAGGGAACGCCAGGTCCAGGTGCAGCACCTTGCCCACCTTGGCCTTGCTCGATCCCAGGCGCAGTCCGACACCCACGTTGCTCAGATGTGTGGCGTCCGCGTAACCCGCACCCCAGGCCCGCCCCGCATCCAGGTACACCACGCCGCCCAGGCGCAACAGGTTGAACAAGTGGATATCCGAGATGTACCGCTGCTCCACACGCAGCAGATAACGCCGGTCGCCGCGCTGATAGTCCACCGGATAACCGCGCATGTCATCGCCGCCGCCGATGGTCAATTCCCGATGCGGGACCAATTGATGGCCCTGGGCATAGCTGATCTGCACATAGGAGCGCAGCTTATCGCCCACCAGATAGTGATAACCCAGGTCACCACCCCAGACCCGTTCATTGGGCAATTTCCCCTGGTGATCCCGCCCCTCCACTTCCGCCGCAAATTGCAAAAGATGGTATTTGCCCACCCCCAGTACGTCAGTGAACTCCACCTCGTACTGAATGAAATCCTCGTCATTGCCCAGCGATGAGCCCCCATGCCCCAGCCGCAACCGCAGGTCCATGCCCATGGGGATATCTTCCTTGCGGTGCAAGAGGTTGAGATTGCGATAGACCGCGAAAGCATTTTCCACATATTGGTACTGCAGCCAGCCGTACACATGGTTTTCGTCGACCGGCAAAGGCAGCAGGGTATCTTCGTTGGAGCGGTACTGCTCGCGGTCCTGGGTCAAGCCTATCGACAGGCGCTTGGAGAAGGACTCGTGACGGTCATAGGCCCAGCCGGCAAAAACTTCGTGGTGCTCCGCTGCGACGGAAAACCCGTTGATGTCCTCGTCCCGATAACTGATGGTTTCATCCTGGGTGATATCCGAGTGGGTGGTCCCGGCGGCCCAAGCCGTATCCAGGGAGAAAAACGGCCGCTGCACGCTGATCTCGGTCTGCTGACCATCACTGGTCTCCGCAAAAACCGCACTGGTCTCTACACGGGAATTCAACAGATGCGGTGTGTAGAAACTAAGGGAGGTGCGCGAACGCTCCTCGTCCTTGTCGTAGCCCAGCGTCAGTGCCGTTCCAGTACCTAACAGGTTCTCTTCGCTGAAACCAAAGCCGTGGCCGGTTTCACCCCCCTGTCGCGACAGGTCTATTTGCGGCTCAAGGGTCCAGATATCCCGGGTGACTACCAACAGCGCGACATTTCCGCCGCAGACTTCGTCCACTTCAATTGTGGCGTCGCCCAGGTAAGGGCGGGTGCGCAGCAGGCGCTCGGACTCCGCCAGCCGATCCGCTCGCAGGCGGTCTCCCACGGAGAACAGCAGCTGCGGTGCTATCACTGCGGGGCGGGTATTGATATGCAACCAGTTAAGGAAACGATAAATGCCGTTGTTCTCACGCGGATCGGAAGTATCAAACACGTCCACGGAGGTGTAGCGAATGGCGGTTATGGTCTTACCGGCGTAATCCTTGTAATCGCCATTCAGGGGAGTAGTGGAACGGTCGGGACTGGAACAACTGTCGGCGGAATCGGCGCCGAATGCGCCCGCGGAAAAACTCAGCAGCAGCCCGATAAGACACAACCATCCAGCACCCGTGGCAAATACGGGGAAATGCCTGGGTTCGGGATTTCTGAAATGCCTGATATCAACCTCCAGCACAGGTCTCACATTTTGTTGCTCATTTAATTTTTATTGTTTGGGGTCGGGTGGTTTCACTGCTTGCTCGTTGCGACATCTCACCCTAGAGTCACGGCTTTCCCATTATCGCCGAGTCCATTTATGCGCCTTCAACACTTGCTGGACCGTATAGAAGCCGCCGGTAACCGGTTGCCCTCCCCCGTCCTTTTATTCATTTACCTGGCGGGCGCCGTACTATTGCTCTCCGCTCTTGCCCATTGGTTGAATCTCGGGGCTGATCATCCCCTCACCGGAGCGCGCCTGCAGGCGGTTAACCTGCTCAGCACCGAAGGGCTGCACCGCATCCTGACCAGCACTGTCAACAATTTCACCCAGTTCGGGCCTGTGGGTACTGTCCTGGTGGCCATTCTGGGTATCGGTATCGCCGAACATTCCGGGCTGCTGGGCACCCTGATGCGTGCGATTGTGCTCAAGGCTCCTCAATCTTTGCTGACCTTTTTAATCGTGCTCTGCGGCGTTCTTTCCAGTCTCGCAGCCGACACAGGTTACGTGATTTTGATACCTTTAGCCGCCCTAATATTTCGCGCCATGGGCCGCCATCCATTGATTGGTATAGCGGCGGCTTTTGCCGGTGTGTCGGGCGGCTACAGCGCCAATTTCCTCATCACGCCGATAGACGCGCTATTAGCCGGCGTCAGCACCGAGGCTGCACAGCTGACGGCGCCGGATTATCACGTAACGCCCGCAGCCAATTACTATTTCATGGCGGTGTCCACGCTGCTCATCGCGGCTGTAGGTACCTGGGTCACCAACCGCCTCGTGGCGCCGCGCTTCCCGCACTTTCAAACAGCTGGCGATCAATCGGCAGGTAGCCCCGCCCTAGACGCCGATCACGGCGAGAATTCTGTCGCCACTGAGGTTGATACATTTTTAACACTTGGCGAGCGGCGTGGTCTGCTGGGTGTCGCACTGATGACGGTCCTGGCCCTCGCCTTATTGCTGGCGGGACTGCTCCCTGCCAATGGCGCTCTGCGTGATCCCCAGACCGGCAGCATTCTGCAATCCCCTTTCATGGCCGGAATAGTCACGCTGGTGTCCGTTTATTGCGCTTTGGCGGGTATTGTCTTTGGCCGCCTGAGCGGGCGCTATCGACGCTGGGGCGAGTGCGTGGAGGGGATGGAGCAGCATATGACGGCCATGGGCAGTTATTTGGTGCTGATGTTCTTTGCCGCCCAGTTTGTGAATTATTTCGCCTGGAGCAACCTGGGCAGCATCCTGGCCATAGGCGGCGCGCACCAGATCCAGCAACTGGCCCTACCGCCAGCGCTGGTATTGCTGGCGCTAATCTTCACCTCTGCCTTCGTCAATTTATTCATCGGCAGTGCTTCTGCCAAATGGGCGCTGTTGGCGCCGGTGTTCGTACCCATGCTGCTGCTCACCGGCCTGACACCCGAAGCGACCCAGGTGGCCTATCGCATAGGTGACAGTAGCACCAACCTGATCACCCCGTTGATGCCCTATTTTGGAGTGGTGGTGGCTTTTGCCCGCCAGTATCAGAAAGATGTGGGAGTGGGCTCGTTGATTGCGGTGATGTTGCCCTACTCCGTGGCTTTTCTTTTGAGCTGGAGCGGCCTGCTGATGCTCTGGGTAATCGCCGACCTGCCGTTGGGGCCTGGCGCATCTGTGCTTATGTCGCCCTGACCTCACAGCCGAAGAGCGCCGACCCGTCCACAGGATTGCAGATAAAAATTCCCGCAGCGGGTCGGTGAGAATCACGCAAAATATTCCTGCATACATCCGCTTGAAAACTCAATGTGACAACCGACGACTGACCTTTTTTTGACCAAACCAATCCCGTAAACTGCGCGGCAAGTTGGCGATTGCGCCGCGCGGAACCCTACCAGCCATGTGTCACACAATCCCCGCGGAAAATTTGCACTCTGAGCAATTGCTGCAATACTCAAAAACAGGCTGGAATCCTCTTCGAGAAACAAGAAATATAAAAATATCGGCATAGCCTGTGGACTGGGCAGGTCGATCTCATATGTGCCATCGGTAACATCTACCATCCGGCATATATCCACCATTGGGCAGTCGAACATGATAGACGTGAATCATTTGACCAACTTGATGGAAAGTCGGGGTGTCGCCCGCAAGTCCGATCTCGTTGGAGTCTCCGATGCGGAAATTCGCGAATTGGAAAAACATTTTGGTCTTTCCTTTCCGCACACCTACCGACAATTCCTTCTGAACTTTGGTCGCTCCGCCGGTTTTCTCTCACCTTGGATGGCGATTTATTTCGATGACCTGAAAGAAATCCGCGAGCAATTCAATTGCCTCATCGCCGCGGATCGGCATACGTTCGTCCTTCCCAAAAGAGTGCTCCTGATCGCCAATTGGGAATCCGTTTTCGATTATCTGATTTGCGACGCAAACGATGATCCAGAAGTCCATCGCATTGATTTGTATCAGACGGATCTGGCGCAGGCGCGGGTTTATGCCAAAAGCTACAGCGCCTATTTGGAAAATCTCGTCAACACCGCCGACGTGGATTCGCTGCCGAGCGATTTATACGACGACGAAGCATTGGGCGTGCTGGACGACAGCATCCATTATTGAATTCGATTACACGTTAAAAATCCGACGGTTAAAACTGCTCGGGCCGCAGCGCCATGAGGGTGTCGCTGTTGTTGCGCAGGCTCGCCAGAAGTCCGGCGGTTTTTGGCAGCAGATGGGCAAAATAAAATTGCGCGGTTTTAATTTTGCCGTCCGCGTAATCCCGGTTTTCCATCGCCTGTGCCGCAATGGCCATTTTCGCCCAGAGATACGCATAGGCCACATGGCCGAGAAGGTGCAGATATTCCACAGCGGCGGCGCCCGCGTCACAGGGATTCTGCGCCGCCCGCTGCACTATCTCCTCCGTCGCCGTTTGCAGTTGCTTTCCGGCACTGTCCAAAGCCTCCGCCAAACCAAGATCTGACAAGGCCTTTTGCGCTTCATCAGTGAATTGCCGGATTTCCGTTAAAAACTCCAGCAACAGAGCGCCACCCGTCGCCAGCGTTTTGCGCCCCATCAGGTCCACGGCCTGAATACCGTTGGTGCCTTCGTAAATCTGCGTGATGCGTATATCGCGCACGAACTGCTCCTGCCCGGATTCGCGGATATATCCGTGGCCGCCAAACACCTGCTGGCAGGCCACCGCCGCCTCGAAAGCCATGTCGGATACAAATGCCTTGGCCACCGGGGTCAGCAGTGCCATACGATTTTCGGCGAGGCGCTGTTGCTGCGGATCCTCCGTGTATTTCGCCACATCCAGCCACTGCGCCACATAAATATAAAATGCCCGTCCACCCTCGTTATAGGCCTTGGCTGTGAGCAGCATGCGCCGCACATCCGGATGGACCAGCAGGGGATCGGCTGCGGCCGCCGGATTTTGCACCCCCTGCGGGCTGCGGCTTTGCAATCGCTCCCGGGCATAACCGACGGCATTCTGGTAGGACCACTGGGCAGTACCCAGCGCCTGTATACCCACCACCACCCGTTCGTAATTCATCATCGTGAACATGCAGGCAAGGCCCTGGTTCGGTGCCCCCACCAACCAGCCTCGGGCACCGTCAAAATTCATGACGCAGGTGGCAGAGCCTTTTATGCCCATTTTTTTCTCCACCGCACCACAGCTCAGCGCATTACGCGCTCCCAGACTGCCATCGGGACTGGGGATGAATTTGGGAACGAGAAACAGGGAAATGCCTTTGCTGCCGGGGGGGGCATCCGGCAATTTGGCGAGCACCAGGTGGATGATGTTCTCCGCCATGTCGTGTTCGCCCCAGGTGATAAAAATCTTGGTACCGGAAAGGTGATAGCTGCCGTCCGCCCGGGGTTCGGCGCGCGTACGGATCAAACCCAGGTCGGTGCCGGCGTGGGGCTCGGTGAGATCCATGGCTGCCGACCATTGGCCGCTGTACAACCGGGGGAGATACAGATCTTTCAGCGCATCGCTGCCGTGGGCATCCAAAGCCAGGCAGGCACCCGCCGTCAACATGGGCGCCAGGCCAAATGACATGCAGGCCCCCTGCAACATTTCCTCCATGGCGGAGACCAGGGACTTGGGCATGCCAGCCCCGCCGTATTCCGGGTTGCCGCCCAATCCGCCCCAGCCGCCCTCATTGAAGGTCTTATAGGCTTCCCGAAAACCTGTTGGAGCCGTGACGCCGGAAGGCGACCATTGGCAACCCGCCTCGTCCGCCTCCCGGTTAAGTGGCGCTATCACCTGCTCACAAATCTTTGCCGCCTCCTGTAGCACGGCATCCGCCGTCGCCCGGTCCACCTCCACCAGCCGCGGCAGGGAATGCCAAAGTTGCTCGGATCGCAACACATCAAACAATACAAACTGCAGATCTTGCAGGGGGGCGCGGTAGTCGGCCATGAGGACTCCGATGATTGACGTGGACGAAAGGTTGGCTTTAAGCCGGCTCTTATAAACCTAGCTCAAACACTTGGTTTTACGCGAAAACCGCGATTGTGCCGAGGGCGTTATTAGACTGTTTATTGGGTATTTATGCCATGTGGCTGAACAGCGTACCGGGTGATGCGGATGCCATTTTGTCGTGGGTGAACAGCTTGCGCTGCAGACGGGTATTGTCTTCCTGTCGATTGACCGGCGCATCAGCGGATGCCGGTTCCATTTCTTGTGCCAGCGGGGGTTTTGCCTCTGCGGCTTTACCGGGTACAGAAGATTGATCCGAGGCCGGGGGTTCGGCCTGTTCTTCATCCTCACGTGCGCGCGCCCTTGCCATTTCCAGGCGCGCGGATACTTCCAAGCGCGAGGCCATGGCCGCCACGCCCCGGTCCTGGGATGACGGCTCTGCGGGCGCCATGGCAGCGCGCCGAATGATCTGGGCTTTGCGTAAAGTGGCTTCGGGTGTCGCCTCCGCACCGGTGCTGATAGGCACCTCACCACCCACGGCATAACTAAGACCATTGGGCCCGCGTTCGAATTGGTAAACCGGGGCGCCTGCATAATGTCCCCCCGCCGCCGCGTGTGCCTGCTCGTGGGCACGCACCTCGCGGTCGCGGGCGGCGAGTGTCTGGATCTGGTCGTCTATCAGCCGCTGCTCTTGCGCCTCCTTCGCCCGTAACTGCGCTTCCAGCCGTAATTCACGTCGGATGTCATGGGCGCCTTCGGTGGAAGGGACAGGTGTGTCAGTTGATGTTTGAATCGATTTGGGTTCGATCTGGGAAACGGGTGGTTGTACGGTAGCCGGATGGCCGCCGGGCATAACGGCAAAATGGTGGCTGGACACCAGATTCATATTTAATCAGGACCGGGAAGGCCCGCAGTCCGGCCTAAGAGAGATCATCAATCAAGCGGCCAAGAGTATTATTGGCCGCCTTGACGACGTTGGCTGATGCATCGAATAACACCTGCTGGCGTTTCTGCTCGATCAGTGATCCCACCAGGTCACCCGTGGCGTCGCCGCTTTTGGCTCCGGCGGCCGCCGCCGCCACCGTATTGTTGGCATTCAGATCTGGTGCGGCAGTGCCGGCATTGGTATGGGGTGCGAGCCAACCGGTGGGGTTGGGAGTGCTGGCGTCGGTGGGCAGGCCGGCGCGAACGATATCCTGCGCCACCTGCATCATTTTCTTCTGGCTCTGTTGCATGCCGGCCAGGCCTTCATTCATAGCGGAATTGATCAACATCTCGATATATCTCCCGGCGTAAACGCGGCGCTCGCGGTTTTGCCTCATTCGCCTATGCAGCCCACAAAGTCTATGCAACGTCGCCCTTGCGCGCCGGGTCAGTCGTCGGCAGCTGTGCAAACTTTAAGACTCATTGGGCGCAAGCTCCGCGTTTTTATACCCCGCTCAACGGCAGGCGCTGCGACGCACCTCTTTGAGTAGGCGACGGCCATTGTGATAGTCCACCTGAAAACAGGCGCCATCCACCCAGGCATAGTCCGCTCCGCGGTCGTTGTGATGTTGGTCTGCCCATTGGTTGCGCTGGTCCAACTCGCGATTGCGGGCGTCGAATTCCCGATTCATACGATCGCGCTCGCGGTTGAGCTGATCACGCTCGCGATTGAGTTGATCGCGTTTTTGATTGGCGATATGCGCCCTGTGCTGGTGATCTCCGTGATGATGGCTGTTCTGCCAATGGTCAATATCGCGATTGCGCTCATCCAATTGCCGCATACGGTGATCAAAATCCCGATGCATCTGCTCGCGCTCGCGGTTCAATCGCGCGCGCTCGCGCTCTATATCCCCTCGCTGCCAGCCTGCCTCATGGTTTTTATGATCATCGCGATAGCTTTTATGATCGTCACGCGCCCAAGTCGGGCTGGCCGTCACTGCCACCAAGCAAAAAACCAAACCCCAAACATAACGTCCCATGGATTTCCCCTTTTCGTTTTCTGTAAATGCAGATTAAAGCGATGTAGATGAATCGCAGCTTAAACGCGGAAAGAACCGCTTTATTTATGCATCGGACACAACCGCAACAGCGGTTCGCCTTCGCACATAATTCGCGCCCGTCAAAACGCCGCAAATATGGATGTAAACACTCACATCGCAAGGGGTCGCCGATTGAATCCAATGGAACTGCTTTATTGACAAAAGCTGGCACGGATCCATACCGGAAAATAAAACCTGGGCAAAACCGCCCTCGACTACACTGAGGTAAGCCTGACGAGACAGCAACACTCCTTGCCCCTATCGGATAATGACCTCAATCCAATTTAATCCGCGTTCTTTCCATTCCTGGCTGCATTGCGGAGTCGGCCTGATGCTATGGATTTGCGCATTGCATACCCAGGCGCAGGAATTCCGCTTTGATCGGGTGCTGTTGGATGAAAACCTGCGGGACAAAGGCGTCGGGGCGATCAAAACCATCGACCAGGATTCCAACGGATTTATCTGGATTGGTGCCGAATATGGGCTGGTGCGTTATGACGGCGCGCAGTTTACCCGTTACAGCGCTGATCCGGGCAATAGCCGCGCCCTCTCCAGCAATTATGTCAACGACCTGCAGATCGACCGCGACGGGCATATGTGGGTGGCGACGGATAAAGGACTGCATCTTTATCACCCCGACACCGATAATTTCTCTGCGCCCCTGCAGGGGCATGACCGGACTGCGAATGCGCGAGTGGCGGCATTGGCGGTGGATCGGGAGAACAATCTGCTGATGGCCCGGGACGACGGCATTACGCTTATCAGCGCAGATCGCACCAGCATCCGTCATTACCCGATCAAACAACTCGACCTGGACAATTACATCAGTCCACAGACTCTGCTGGTGGATGATCAGGGCACCATTTGGCTGGGCACCAAAGGCGCCGGGGCCGCCTCGTTTGATCCCAGCAGCGGCCGCTTCCGCTTTTTTCGCCGCTATCGCAATAATCCAGCCACTATCATCAGCGACAACATCACCGCCATAGCGCAGGACCACAAAGGCAGTCTCTGGTTTGGTTCTTATAACGGCGGTCTGAGTCGATTGGATCCCGGCAGTTCCGGATTCCACAATTACACGCACGATCCGGATCGTGCGGATTCCATCACCCAGAATGCCATTTGGAATATTTATACCGACAGCCAGGGCACGCTCTGGATTGCAACGGACCATGGCGGACTCGCACGCTATAAACCCCAGACCGACGGCTTTGAATATGTGCGGCATCAGGCCTACAACCCCAACAGCCTGAGTTCGAATCAGATCCGCACTTTATTTGAAGACCGGCAGGGAAATCTTTGGGTCGGGCTTTTCCCGAGCGGCGTAAATTATTTCAATCGCGCCGGTGAACAATTTTTTAATTACCACCATCAGCCCGACAATCCCCTCAGCCTCAGCCACAGTGCCATTTTAAGTTTTTACCAGGATCACAAGGGTGTACTTTGGGTTGGCACTGAAGAAGGATTAAACGCACTGAATCGCACGGAGGGTACATTCCAGCGCTACAAACGCGATTTGCAAAACCCCCACGCGCTGCAAGCCAATCCCATTCTGGCGATGACGGAAGACAACGCCAACAATTTATGGGTGGGCACATGGGCGGGTGGTGTGCATCGCATGGATCCAACGACACGGAAATTCACAAAGTATATTTTTCAGGAAAAAAACAGCACCAGCCTCAGCAACAATATTGTCTGGAGCCTGGTACGCGATGATGCGGGCCGCTTGTGGCTGGGCACCGAAGGCGGTGGATTAAATTTATATCAACCGGAGACGGACAGCTTTGTGCATTTCAAGCACAACAGCAATAACAGCAACAGCCTCGGCAGCGATTTTATCTGGACCATGATGCTGGACAGCCAGGGGCAGATCTGGATAGGCACGACGCTGGGCATCTCACGCTTCAACCCCGACACACGGATATTCACCAATTACGATCGCCAGACGGACGGCCACACGCATTTTTCCGGCGAACGCGTGCGCAGTTTTATGGAGGATCAACAGGGCCGCATCTGGATCGGCACCCAGGACAACGGATTTTATATTTTCGATCCCGCCACTGAACACTTTGCCCACTACGGCGATCAGACGGCGCTGCCCGCCCTGTACGTAACCGGGTTCGTGCAGGACCAGCAGGGAATGGTCTGGGCGAGCACCACCAACGGCCTGGTCAAAATCGATCCGCGCGATATGACCATGACAGCATTCAACAAAAGTCATGGGCTGGTGGGCAATAATTTCAACCGCGAAGCCAATTTCATCGCTGCGGATGGCACTATCTATTTCGGTAGCACCGACGGCATTTCCTCTTTCCATCCGGAAAATCTGCAACGTGAAATCACCAACCTGCCTCTGGTCATTACCCACTTCCGCATATTGAATATGCCGGTAAAGGTGGGAGGGAAAGATTCGCCATTGCAGACGGCGATATGGTTCACCCGGGAGATCACCCTGAACCACACCCACAATATGTTTTCCTTCGAATTTTCCGCGCTGGAATTTCGTCGCGGGATACACCAGGAGTACGCTTATAAAATGGAGGGATTCGACCAGGGTTGGATCTATATAGGCACAGAGCGAAGCGCCACCTTCACCAACTTGAATCCCGGACGTTATACATTCCAGGTCAAAACCGGCGTGAATGGCGAATGGCGCGACGGAATAGCCCAGATCCACGTCCGCATATTGCCCGCGCCATGGAAAACCGGCTGGGCGTATTTTCTTTATTTTCTCGCTTGCGCAGCGCTGATCATTCTTCTGGTCAACACCAAGATCAAGCAGATGCAACTTACCAGTGAGCGTGAAATCAACCGCGAACTGAAAAATCTCAATAATATTAAAGATGCATTTCTGGCCAACACCTCCCATGAATTGCGCACGCCACTCAACGGTATCATAGGCATCGCCGATAATTTATCGGATCATTTCTCGGGAAGGAATGAATACGCCGCGCACCACCTCAGCCTGATCGCTTCAAGCGGCCGCCGTCTCGCCAATCTGATCAACGACATTCTCGATTACTCCAAACTCGCCAATCGCAATCTGGATCTCTACCGTATCCCCATTGATATGCACGCGGTGACGGAAACTGTCTTTGCTCTGCTGGGCCCTTTGACGGCGAACAAATCCATTCGATTGATCAACGAATTTACGCCCAAATCGCCATTGGTATATGCCGATGAAAACCGTTTGCAGCAGATCCTGATCAATTTGGTGGGCAACGGGATTAAATATTCCGATGCCGGTGATGTGCGGGTGGGTATGACTTGCCACGAGAATATCGCCAGCATTTATGTGGCCGATACTGGCATCGGTATCGCCAGGGAACAACAGGAAGAAATTTTTGAAGCTTTCAGCCAACTGCAAAGCTCCAACGCGCGGCAATACGGTGGCACGGGATTGGGATTGGCCATCACCCGGCAACTCGTGGAACAGCACGGGGGTAATATCTGGGTGGAGTCGCAGGTGCATCAGGGTTCCCGATTTATTTTTACCTTGGCCTTAGCCGAAAATCAGGACCGGCATGCACTTCAGCAACGGGGACTGGGAACCGGTCGGAAAATCGCACGTGAAGCCAATACCATGGCGCAGACATTTCCGCATGAGCAGAAACTCGATAAACCGCGCAATGCTGAAGACCAGACGGTGCTGATCGTCGATGACGACGCGGTTAATCGCATGGTGTTAACCGGTATGTTGAAATTGCATGAGTATCAGGTGATAGAAGCGGAAGATGGCATGCAGGCACTGGCGGCCATTAAAGAGCATTCGCACATCAACCTGGTGATCATGGACGTTATGATGCCTAACATGACCGGCTACGAGACATGCAGGTTGATTCGGCAAACCCATTCGTTCGACTGTTTGCCAATACTGTTTTTAACCGCCAAAAAGAATGTGGATGAAGATATCCAGGAGTGCTTTTCAGCGGGCGGTAACGACTATCTCACCAAACCCGTTTCCAAATTCGAACTGCTGCCGCGCGTTGCCAACCATTTGCGTATTGCCGGCATTATAAAAAAATTCCGCTCAGAACACGGCTCCATTTAAATACTGTTCTGAGGGTGTTATCAGAATCGCATGCCATTGCCGCGCACAATACCTTTGGAGTGGGCCGAATCCGCCGACAGCCAGGTTTGCAATATCTGCGTCATAGCGCTAAAGGTGATGGGCTTGCCGATAAATCCGTTCATGCCCACCTCAAGACATCTGTCCCGATCGCTGGCGGCGGCATTCGCTGTCATGGCGATAATCGGCACATCGGCGTAACCCGCTTCGCCGCCCCGAATTCTGCGCGTGGCTTCATAGCCGTCCATAACGGGCATTTGGCAATCCATAAAAACCAGATCCACAGAATGCGTCCGCAAAATATTCAGGCAATCTCCGCCGTTTTCCGCGTCCAGCACCTCACAACCGAAGGGTGCAAGATACCCATGCGCCACCATTCTGTTGACCGCATTATCCTCCACGACCAGGACACGTCGCCCCGCCAAACTGAAAGGCACCTGCCGCAGCTGGCGCGCAGGTAATGGAGCAGCGACAGAAGGAGCCGGTGAAAGGAGTTGGCGAATTGCACTGATGGTGCTTCTGCGCGTAAACGGCTTCTGCAAAATGCTGTCTATCCTCAGTAATTTGTGCGCTGAAGCATCCCTGGGATTATTGGACAACAACAAAGTTTTGGTATCGAGCAATTCATTTCCGTCTAATTTTTCCGTCGCATAGCCGTCCAAAATGCCCTCATCCAAAACAAGAAGATCAATGGCGCGGGTTTGCAATTGCTCCATAAGACGCAGCGCGGATGGCAGATTGGACACCTTCCGGAATTCCATTCCGGAACCTTCCATAAACGCCTGGATGCCTGCGGCCACCATCGGATTCTGGATGACCATGATGGCGGATTTTCCATGCAGTTCGGGGGGAGCCGTCACTTTTCTTTCCGTATAGCTCAGTTTTACCGGCATGGTTAATGAAAAGCGGCTGCCTTTTCCCGGCTGGCTGTCCAACCATAATTTCCCATTCATTAAACTGGCCAACTGACGGGAAATAGCCAGACCCAATCCGCTGCCGCCGTAACGCCGCGTCGTGGAGTTGTCCGCCTGGGAAAACGCATCGAATATCCGGGACTGTTGCGATTCGGATATACCTATGCCGGTATCGCTGACGATCAGGTGAAGTTCCGCTGCGTTATCGATTGCAGGTGTGATCGCGGCCTCTATCTGCACCCCACCCACATGGGTAAATTTAATTGCATTGCCAACCAGGTTGACCAATATCTGATGCAGCCGCAGATCGTCCGCAATCAGCAACCGGCTTATTGATGGATCCATGTGATAGGTCAGATCTATCCCTCCTTTTTGCGCCTGTGTCCCCAGCAAATTAATCACACTGACGATTTCCTCTTCGAGATCGAACTCCCGGACATTCAATTCCAAACTCCCCGCTTCATTGCGGGAAAAATCCAACACATTGTTGATCAGCGCCAGCAGATTTTGCGCGGATTCCCTGGCGAGATTTACGTGTTTGATCTGCTCCGCTTCAAGGCCGTAGGTATCCAGCAACTCCAACATACCCAATATGCCATTGAGCGGTGTTCGCAACTCATGGCTGACATTGGCTGCAAAATCACTTTTTACTTTCGCCAGCTGAAATGCCTCGTCCCGCGCTTTTTTCAACTCGGTTTCCCGCGCATCGAGCCGGTCCATCATGTTATTGAATGCGCGCTGCATTTCGACAATATCACGCGCGCCATGGGGTGATATGCGGGATGTCAGCGCACCGCTCCGGGACAGTTGCATGGTGGCCGCCAATTCCTGCAATGGGCGCGTTAATCGAGCCGTCCAGTAAAGCAGCAGCAGCATGAGGAAAAAAGCGAAGCTGAGGCAAACCGCGAGATTCGTCGCAAGGATATTGCCATTGATTTCCTTGAGGGAGTTTTTGCTTTGAACCAGCAGCACATACCCTATCAACTCCTGCTGCCCGGCATCATCATAGAGCGATGATCCTTCATCTCCGCCTGCACCCGCATAGACAGGTGAGGAGTATTTGAGGAAGTCCTCATTTTCGAAAACCAGCGCAGCCTGCCGGTGATCCTTTATGTTGATGCCTGCCAGCGCCCAATCGAAATTGGATTGATACAGGATCGTAAAATCCGGTCGCAGAATTTGTATGCCTTTGACATCGGTAAATGCGAGGAAGAATTCCTCGACTTCTCTTGAACTCGCCTCGCTGTCGTACAATAACGCCAGCTTGCTCTGGTTGGACAAAGCGCTGGTGAGCTGTTTACCTTCATTGATGATGCGTTCGTATAAGCCTTCATTGGAAATACGTGTCACCACGATTGAAGTCGATATGCCATACACCAGAATGACACTGGAAAAAATAAGACTGAGGATTTGCCAGAATCTCAGCCGTTCTAACAGGGGCAGTTGCATATTGCTATTTGCCCTCCGGATAGATCAGCCGGTAATTAGTCAATTCGCTGGCATTTAAATAAATACCCAAATGATTGGCGGTACGGGTATTGATGGCGGCGACCAGATCCTGACTGAGGTGGACACTGCGTCCAGCCTGCGGATTTTCCAGGTGCGCATACAGCATCGCCACGAGACTGCGCCCCATCGCCGGATTATCCGGGTATAACGCAAACAGCGCGCCTTTTCGCACATCAGCCAGGTTACTGGAAAAAACAATCAGTGGTCGGTTCCAGGCCTCTTTAAGGACTCTCCCCATAATGGCTTGGTCGAGTGATTTTCCGGTGTGGGGAATCCACAGGGCCTCCGTGACCGGGTTTAATTTTTTTAGTACCTTCCAATAGGAATCCGCCAACTCCTGGACAGAAGCGGTGGGTATTGCCGTCAACTCCAAACCCAGGGATTGTGCGCCAATTGCCGCTTTTTCTATGAGCTGTTGCTCCTCATGCCGCTGATAGATGACATGGATTTTTTTGACCGCGGGGGTAAGCCGGCGCAAATGGGAGAAAAGTTGTTGCGGATTTGGGGCGATGGAAATGGCACTCAACTTCTTGCCGTCGTTAGGCTCCATAAGCACCGCACCCGCGATGGCGCGATCCGGATTTTGGTTGGTCTGAAGCAGGAGTTCCACGCTGCGATTGCCCAGCGCGATAACGGCGTCATTGCCATCGCTTTGGAGAATCCGCTCCAATGAAGCAGCTCCCATGGCGTCCGCAATCTCCACTTGCAAGAGTGGGCCGGGATGCGCTGCGTCTATTCCTTCAATAATGGATTTGAAGATTTGATCGTAGGGCGCCTGCAATTTTGGAAAAAGCACCGCTATACGTTGACCGGCAGGTACTTCTTCGGCGGCATAGGTGTGCTGAAATGCCAGCGCCAAACACAAGCACAGACAGAGAACACTGCTTTTAAATTCAAAAATTCTGTGCTTCATAAACCTTGGCTGTCGCTAGCAACCGACTTTTTATTCAAAATCCAGTCCGAACTTGATTAGAAAATGCCTTCCAGCCAGTGGCAGATCATTCGGGATATTGGCCTCGGGGGCCGTCCACCATGTCGGCTCGCGCGCATCTTCATCAAAAACATTCCCGATTTTAAGACCGATGGACCATGGATACTGCGCGCCGGAATACATGAAATTTAAATCCACCAGTACATAATCCTCTGTATCCCTGCGCACATCCTGTGTTGCCCGTCCTCTACCTCCGATGTAATTTGCTGAGATATAAGTCAACCAGGTTTGACTGGGTTGCCATTGCAATTTGCTGAAGAGTTGAAATGCAGGGGCCATGGCCCCTTCGTCACTGCTTTCGGCCGCGGAAATATCCACATAGGTCAAATTGGTCGAAGCCAACAGACTCGGTTTGGGGCGCCAATTAATCTCAAATTCAAATCCGTTGCCTTCCTGCCTGCCCAGATTTTGCGCCGTGTTGGAATTGTCGTTTTGATCGCCCACAAATTCGATGATGTCGTGCCAGAGATAATGGTAGATATTGAGTAAAAGATTGAGCTCCTGCGTGGCGCGGTAATCGAATGCCAACTCATAGCTGCGCAGCGATTCCGGCTTGAGCGCCAGGTTTCCCAACACCACGGGATTATTGATGGCACGTGTCTCGGCGAAGGACGGCGCCCTGAAGGCCTGTCCGTAAAGCAACTTGGTGGTCAGGTCGTATCTTGTCTGCCATACCAGCGCAAAGCGCGGATTGGTGGTGGTACCGAAATCGGAGTAACGGTCATGGCGGACACCTGCGGTCAGCTCCCAGTCATTGGCCAGCCGCCAGATATCCTGAAGATATACAAATGTGTTTTCGCGGACGTCCTCCTGTAGGAAGACGTATTCCGTATCCGTGACGTCAACCAATGCGGACCCGGGCATTATGTTCATACCCGTTGCGGGATCTATGCCGAAGTTTTTCGATTCGTTGACCTGACGCAAATCCCCTTTGTAGTACCCCGCGCCGAGTGACAAATAGTGACGCTCTATATCAACGAGCTGCGCGGAAAACCCGAAGCGATAGTGGCGCTCGAAAACCTCGGGATTGCCGATAAAGCCCTCGGGATAAACCCCTTCTCCCAGGTCTACGCCGCGCGGGTAAATAATCAGGTTTTCTTCCACTTCATGGGAGGTGTCCAGATAGCTTAAAGTGGTTTCCACCAACAGCTTTTCTTGCAGCAGCAAGCGGCGCCAGGATAAATCCAAATTGTATTTGTCGGATGCGTAACGGCCACTTGGATCAAGCGCTTCCGCGACGCCCGCACCAATTCCCCAGTCGCGCCGGCCCTGATAACCCGCGCGCAAATGCCATCTGTCCTCCAGCTGGAGATCAAAGCGTATATCCGTATTTTCGCGACTGAGGGATACAGGACCCGGCGCATGGGATGCGGCGGTGCCAAATACAGCATCCAGTTTGGATTGGGTATCGCTGTCGATCACCGCATCATCACCGTCCGTTTTGTGATGTTCCAACACCAATCCGAGATCCCAATCGGCCCAACGCCAGGATCCGAGATAAGCGGCATTGAAGGTGTTATTGCCGCCCGCACTGGCCACCACACGTTTGCGCTGCGCCATATCGCGCCCGGTTTTGGTAATGATGTTGATAACCCCCGCGAAGGCGTCGGCGCCATAGAGCGCGGAACCGGGACCGCGGATGATTTCGATCCGTGCTATGGCTTCGACGGGCATTCCACCCCAGGAATTTCCCCGGTCACCCAGATGCAGGTTGGTGATCGGAATTCCATTGATCAGCACCAACACTTGCGGGTTGTAACGGGAATTAATGCCACGAAAAATATAAATGGGGTTATACCCGATATGACTTCGGCTCACGTGCAGACCGGGAACCAATTCGAGTACTTCGTCTATATCAGAGGCGCCCATGGCGGTGATGGTTTCGGCGGTAATCACTGTCGCCACTGCCGGCGCACTCGCAATTGGCTGCCGGACCCCTGCGGCTATGCTGATGGTATCCGCATCGCCATATATGCCCAGCAGGGCTTCCTGCTCTTGCGACTGGGCACGCAGCGGGATATTTAACAGAATCAGCGTCAATCCTAATGCTGGCAGAAATCCCTGTGGAAATGGATTTGCAGGGACGTGCAAGTGAGTCGGAGTTTTTTCGATGCGCTTCATCTTGGGAGAAAGGCTGATCATGAATTATGAATACCGATTCAGGGATATACAAAGTCGGTCCGCAACGTCTCTCCCCTGGGATTTCAATATGGACCCTGAATTACATCCCGGACGATCGGCAATTAAAGCGAGGGAACCTTTACAACCAAAAATAAGGAGGAAGGACATGCTGTTCGCTTTGCTGTTTTAAGCGTAGACGAGCTTGGGGTGAACAGCGAATGGCCGATCCGCGACATTTGTGTGGTGCCGGAATGGTTCTAATTGAACAGAGCGGAATTGTCACGCCAAATATTAAACTGGCGTTTTGATGCTCCAAAAGGCGAATACTTCAGTTTTTTTTCCACTTGCGCTCCGCGACCCCTTCGTATTCGATCTGGCGGCAACGGAGTGGAAAAAAGCTGCCAATATCGTGCTTCAAGGCATCGGCGTTACAGGCGGCGAGGCTGACGTAAAAACAATGACTGACGTAATAATAGAGCTGCAAAGCCGTCATGCCCTGATCTGCACAGATGGCGGCGATAAGACCACCGGTATTTAAACGCAGTGGTAAGCCCTGTTGTTGCAGTGACGCTTCGAGGCGGAATGCCAGGGTTACCATTCTGCCCTGGTCATGACCGTAATCGCGCAGGAGTCTCATAATCGCCGGAATGCGTTCATCGCCGGTGGCGACCGGCCTGCCGTATCCGGGAAAAATGGCCAGACTGCGCTGCTTCCCAGCACCGGGTCGGCCCGGCTGGTCCCGCTCCAGTCGCGCTTTAATGATATTTTCCAGCAAATCCCCACTCTCCAATTGGCCCGCCACCTCGGTCAATAAATTGTGGGCACCCATCATGGGTTGAAACCCGAAAATAATCGCATCCGAAGCGGCCATACCCGCGCTCATACCAAGCGCCGGGGTGCTGCGTGTGGCACCCGCCAACGCCGCGATGCGGTTATTCCACAAACGCGGATCGGGGATGGATCCCGACAATGTCAGGACTGCGTCGAGAAATTCAGCGGTCCGGCGTTCCGGAATATTGCCGGTAATCGCCAGGAGAATAACCTCCATCCAGCTTTTGCCCGTCATGGTGGCGAGTACATCGACGCCATGAAGCACTATGCGCTCGCCGGGAAACCAATTGCCGGCCGCCGTTTGCCAATATTCATATTGCGGATTTTTGGCGGTGTAGCATTTTTCGTTCGACATACTTTTGCCGTCAGGCCGGGCCCGGGTCATCGGTCAGAATGAGTTTATTTTTATGGAAGGGATAATCCTTCCACCCTCGCTGATGCTGCTCCACCGCGAAAGTTGCAGCGCCGGGCAGGCGCAGCAGCAAAAAGAGCATTTCGCCCTGCTGCGCATCCAGCTCCAGATCGAGAAACGCTGCGGCGGCAACCGCGCTGAATGCCAGAGGCATGCCGACGGTATCCTGCAATGCCACCCGGTGGGTGTGCAGCCATTGCAAGTGCGCGGTGTGTTGTCCCTGGCAGAGATGGGTCAAGGTTTGAATGAGTGTTGCACTGCAAATACCTGCGGTGGGATCAAATCCCGGCGGATGCGAGCGCTCCGGCCATATGGTTTGATTGCCCGCTTTTTGAAATAGATTTTTTTTCCAGGCGTCCACGGAATTTCCCGACTCCGTCCAGATGAGCATCAGATCATGAACATCCCGCGCGCCATTAAATTGGCCTGCGCCCACCGCAATGGCAGCAATCAGGCTGGATGCGGCGGTGGCACCCGCCGCTGCCGCCGTCATGGCCGCCTGAATGGCCGGATCGCGGGGACCGAGACAGGCGATGGCAACGCCGAGATCATTCAGCAGTTTTGTCTGCTCAGGCGTCGGCGCGTTGCGCATAAATAACAGATACAGATATTCGATCCATCCGACCTGGCCCAACAGATCACCGTAAACATCGTAACCGGCAGCAAGGCATTTCCGGGCGACAAAATCATCTTCCGCCGCGGGAGTTTCCGACCAAAGCCGGGTTTTTACTGCATCGTCAATTGCCACGTTTTTACCTAATCTCCTGCCGCAAGGGCCTGAATGCGCACACCGATGGGCGGCACCTCTTCGGGGTCCACCAAAACATTCAACACAATAGGCGCTGTGCGTTTCCAGGTCTTTTTCAAATTCAAACGATGCCAGTCCTCGGGGCAGCTGATGGTATGTCCTTCAATCCCCATGGCGGCAGCCAAACGCGCAAAGTCCACAGCGGGTAGACGTGTGCCAATGGATTCCGCACCCGCCAAACGTTGGCCGTGCTTCACCATACCTAGATAGCCATCATTCAAAATAATAAAAACCATCGGCAGACAATATTCCTGCGCCACGGTCATTTCCTGCCCATTCATTAAACAGCTGCCATCACCAGTAATGCAGACGACAGGCTGCCGGGTGTGCGCCAAGGCCATGCCAACCGATGCTCCTATTGCCCAGCCCATGGCGGCAAACTCGATGGTAACGTGCAGAAAATTGGAGGCGGAATTCAATGTACCATGCTCTGTCCTGCGGTGATCCGCATGCAAATAATGGACAGCCCACGCTGTGGAATTTCCGGTATCCGCCAAAAATTGCGTCTCCGGTGGAAAACTGATGGGCAATTGGGTCATCAGCCACTGAGGTTTGACGAGGGCTTTGGTCCATCCGTCAGAGTGCGTGTAGGTACACGGCTTGAACGGAAGTTTTACAGCTTCATCCGCGATCTTTTCATGCACCTGCCGTGCAGGAATGCTCACAGCGAGGATTTCAAAAACGGCTTTGATATTGCCTTGAACATGCATGCGGGCATTCGGAAAGCGGCTCAGGTAAATACTGCTTTCCTGCACCAGAAGTAATTTTTCCTGCACCAGCTTGCCAATCAACGGACCGCCACACCACTCGCTCAAAGTCGCCCCCAGGACCAGGACGGTATCGACCGCGGTATCCCGAAGAGCTTCCTCTGCACTGACATGGCTAGCAAAACCTATTACGCCCCTATAAGACCGGTGATAAGGATCCACCAGAAATTTGGCATCCGGTGTTGTGACCAAAGCAGCGCCCATTCGCTCGGCCACCGCCATTATGTTTGGCATGGCCTCGCGGCAATCCCGGCCGATAACAAAAACACACTTGTGGCTGTCAGAAAGTGCTGCTGAAAGTTCTTCCGTCTCGCGCGCATCACATGAATAGCGCGCGCGCAAAATACTTTTCAAGTTGGCTCGCGCAGGAACAACCGGCGCGCAATTAAAAATATCGGAAGGAATGCTTAAATGAACAGGTCTTTTTTGCGCATGCGCGATCGCAAGGGCGGTGGTCAGCTTGTATTCGAATTGCTCCGGATGACTGACCAGGGAATTGTATGCGGTGCAATATTGCATCATGCCGACAATATTGATTCCTGTGTCGCTGGATTCCTGAAAAGCACCGTGGCCAAAACCTTTACTGGCGGTCTGCGCGGTAATGACCAATAGAGGAATATGATTTTCATAGGCGGAGGAGACACCGGTAATCAAATTGGTTGCACCCGGGCCTGTCGTTGCGCAGCACACACCAATTTTACCGGTAGTCCGGGCATAACCATCTGCCATAAATGCGGCACCCGCCTCGTGACGGGCAATGACGGCGGTTGGTTTTCCCTGGTCTATCCCACCACCGCGAGCAAGAGAGTTATACAGAGGTTCTATCGCACCACCCGGAACACCGAAAATGTATTCGACGCCGAGCATTTCCAAATAAATCAGCAGCAGATCCGCTAATGTCACCTGGGTATGTAAAAGATTCTTACAAGATTGTGTCGCTCCTTCTTGAAGAGAAATGGAATGCGACATGATTTAATACCCAAATATATAACGAACACTAATAAGTGTCGGCTACATCCGGCAATAATTCCGTGCTATATGTCGCCTTAAAGGACCACAAGTCCGTCAATTCATTATTCGTGACGCCACGTCTATTCTCATTCGCAAAGATAAAAAGCAGTTTTATATAAATATCGAATAACGAGTTATTTCTATTTGTTGCGGGATTTTTCCAAGGCATGACACACCCGTTCCGCACCTTCGAGCATTCGCACAGTATGGCGCTGGATAATATCCGGGGGCACAAAATATAAATCGCCCTTTTTTACTGCTTTCAAGCTTGGATATTTACGCCAGTCGTCCAGCCATTCCGGCCTCTCCTCACCCATGCCACTGGCGATGATGACGTCGGGGTCGCGGATGAGTACAGCTTCCACACCAATCACAGGTGCGACGGTGGCAGCATCCCCGAACACATTGGTGCCGCCGCAGAGGCGGATCAGGTCGCTGATGATGTGTTGGTCATTAAGTGTTTGCAGGGGCTGGTTCCACACTTGGTAAAACACACGCAGGGCTTTTGGGTGGCTGTATTGTTGTTTCAGAAGCTGGTGACGCTGCGTAAATTCCGCAGCTTTTTTTTCAGCGTAGGCGCTGTTGCCGGTCAGGATTCCATAATCCCGGATCGAGCGCGGAATATCGTCCAGGGTTTTGGGATCGCTGGCGTAGACCTTAAGGCCCAGGTCGAGCAATTTCGGCAAGGTTTTGCCGCCGTGTCCTGAATTCCACACCACGACCAAATCCGGCTTCAGCGCCACTATGGCTTCCAGACTGTAAGCGCTGATGGCGCCCACCCGGGGAATTTTTTTGGCTTCCTCCGGATAGTCACAATATTCCACCGCGCCCACCAACAAATTTCCGGCACCGGCAGAATAAATGTTTTCCACGATATGCGGTGCCAGGGCGACTATACGTTGCGCAGGTTTCTCCAAGGTAACTGTGCGGCCGAGGTAATCGATGGCGCTGACTTGAGCCTGAGAAAGAGGGCTGGCGACCATAAACAAAATGAAGGAGAAGATGGCCAAAATAGACGGGCGCTTTTTACACATAATCACCAAGCCAATACCACCACCAGTAATACCAGTACCTCTGCCACTTCAATCAGAGCTCCCACACCATCGCCCGTGTAGCCGCCGATCAATCTGAGCCATTTCTGTTGCCAATACGCCAGCCATAGTGCCAGCACCACCACCAATGCGGTTCCCGCCCAGCGGCCCATGACAGCCATAACGGCGATCAATCCCAGTAAGGCCAATCCCACCACTATGGGCTGGAATACGCGCAGGCTGATAAGGGAACTCGTACCAAGGTCGCGCGCGTAAGGAGTGATCATCAGATAGACGAGTGCCAGCAGGCGGGCACCAATGGGTGCCGCCAACAATGCCCAATAAAAGGACCCGGTTTCCAAAGCCGTGCGCAGCAGTGCCAGCTTGAGCAGCAGTACCATCACCAAGGCACAGGCACCCATGGTGCCCAGGTGGGGATCTTTGAGCACCTCCCGCACACGGGTCGGGTCTTTATGGGCAGCGGCCAGCGCGTCGCTGGTGTTGGCCACGCCCTCCAGGTGGAGTGCACCTGTGAGCCACACCCAGAGACCCACTAACAAGGTGGCTTGGGCCGTCACGCCAATTTTGTCCGGCAGGGCGAAATAGAGCAGTAAAAGAACGCCGCCTATGGCTGCACCTACCAAGGGATAAAACAAGGCGGCGCGACTTTGCAATTCGGGGTTGAATTGCGGCGGCTGCCAGCGCGCGGGCAACGGCAGGCGCGTGAACAACGTCAGCGCCAGCACCAGCGCGTGCCAATTAACCATGGTGTATTACCTCACAGGCCACAGCGGCCGGGCAGTTGTAACAGGGCGCTTAGAGTAAAAGAAATCCGCAGTTGCATCACCGGCTATTTGCCTATTTCAGCAGCGGCCAATTGCCTATTAGCGGGCGTCGAATACCTGTGCCCGCTCTCAGCGGTCTATCCAGAATGCTTACAACAAAACCACCGGCCGACCGGTGCGGGGATGGTGGAAGAGCTCGACGTTGGCGCCAAAGAGCTGGTGGAGCAGGTCTGCGCTGAGCACCTGGGCGACGGGACCGTCTGCTACCAGATGCCCTTGGTGGAGGGCCAGCAGCCGGTCGGCGGAGTGCAGGGCCAGGTTGATGTCGTGCAGCACCATCAGCACGGCCACGCCCCGGGTGGCGAAGGCGCGCACCCGGTCCATCAGCTGCTGCTGGTGCCCCAAATCCAGCGAGGCGGTGGGTTCATCCAGCAGGAGCAAGCGCTCCGAGGCGTCCTCCGCACGCCAGATTTGCGCCATCACGCGGGCGAGTTGGGTGCGCTGCTTTTCCCCGCCAGACAGCTGCGGGTATAAGCGATGCCGCAGGTGAAGAATGTCCAGCGCCGCCAGGGCTTCGGTCACTATGGCGTCATCCACCTGGCGGCCGGTGCTGTGGGGAATGCGACCGAGGGCCACCACCTCTTCAACCCGGTAGGGAAAATTCAGGGCGCTGGCCTGAGGCAGCACCGCCATATGGCGGGCGCGCTCCTGTAATGGCCATTGGTGATGGGCGCGGCCGCCAATGCGGACTACACCCGCCGACGGCTGAAGCTCCCCCGCCACGGCGCGCAGTAACGTGGTCTTGCCCGCACCATTGGGGCCGATGACCGCCCCCACTTCGCCCGCGGCCAATTGCAGGCTGACAGTGTGCAGGCACTGGCTGCCGCCCATCGAAACGCTGAGGTTATCGAGCTCCAGCAGCTTCATCCGGCGATACCCGAATAGCGCCGTCGCCGCAGCAGGGAGATAAACACTGGGGCGCCGATAAAAGCTGTGACCAGCCCAACGGGCAATTCCGTGGGCGCCAGCAGGGTGCGCGACAGGGTGTCCGCCGATACCAGTAGCACCGCACCGGCGCACGCACTCAATGGCAATACATAGCGGTGGTCCGGCCCGATCAACATGCGCACCATGTGGGGCACCACTAGGCCGATAAAGGCGATTGTGCCCGCCGCCGCCACGGAGACCCCCATGCCCAACGCCACGCAGACAATGACAATGCGTTGCAACCGCACCACATCCACACCCAGGTGACGCGCCTCCGATTCCCCCAGCAGCAGGGCATTTAGGGCACGATGCTGGCGGAACAGAACCGTCAGGATTCCCACAGCGACCAGCGCCAGCAGGCCAACGCGTTCGGCGTCGGCCCCATCCAGGCCGCCCATACGCCACAGGGATATGCGCCGCAGCATCTGATTGTCGGCGATAAATTCCAACAGATTGGTCAGCGCGCCCGCGAGAAAGCTGAAGGCCATGCCAGCCAACAGCATGGTGGCGACGGAGGTGCCGGCGGCCCCGCTCGCCAGCCGATAGACAAACAGCACTACCAGCAGGCCTCCGGCAAAAGCGCCCAGGGATACCAGGGACAACCCCCAAAGGCTCCAATGCGCGTGGTCCAGTAAAACGATCACCGCGCTGGCCCCCGCTGCGGCCCCGGCGCTCACACCGATCAGCGACGGGTCTGCCAAGGCGTTGCGGAACAACCCCTGGGTGGCGGTACCACATACGGCAAGCAGCGCGCCCACCAGCACCGCCAGCAGCACGCGGGGCAGGCGCAGCTGGGTGAGGATCAGCCGGGTCTGAGCGTCCGCGTCCGCGCTGCCGGTGAGCCAGGCCCCAAGCTCGCTCAAATCAAACGGTACAGCACCTAAAGCCAACGCAAGTATCAGGCTCATGACCAGGAGCAACAGCGCCCCACCCAGCAACCAGGGCCAGGCGCGGCGGGTGTCCTGGAACAGGCGCTGCATCACCACTCACCGCTGAACAGACGGGCGCCGATAATCCGGTCCAGGGCCGCCAAATCGAGATGTTGTTCCAGGGTATCGGCCAGACGATCGATAGCCTGCTCCCGCAGTTGCGCCAGGTCCGGTGCAACTGCGGCCCTGAAGCCCGCCCAGGCCAGCAGACTGTTGGCCGCCGCCGGGGTATCGAACAGACCATGCAGATAAGTGCCGAGAATCTGGCTATCCTCGCTCAGGCAGCCGTCAGAGCCTGAATTTTCCAGGCGAATAGGCGCCGGGAGCGGCGCTTCCACGGTGCTGATGCCGTTGTGGATTTCGTAGCCGGCGATGGCACACTCGCGCCCTGCCAAACTTAAGGTGCCCGTTACCTGTCGCAGGGTTTTCTTCGCTTGCATCTCGGTCATCACCGGCAGATATCCCAACCCCGACACGCTGCCGGGTGCGCCT
>Ga0164241_10001596_pt1 | contig 27231 bp, 20 predicted proteins | sample OricomyardsoilBY_FD_108780 | JGI IMG/M metagenome (GOLD analysis project Ga0164241, IMG submission 108780) | Backyard soil microbial communities from Emeryville, California, USA - Original compost - Back yard soil (BY) | ecosystem: Environmental > Terrestrial > Soil > Unclassified | place: USA... | reverse complement strand
CGTGCCGTCGGGACCGGCGGCCGCGCCGGCGGCGGTGCCGCCGGCCGCGGTCGTCGCGTCGCCCGAGGACGACCCGCCGCTCGCGCCGTTCGCACCGTCCGCGCTCTTCCCGTCGCCCGACCCGCCGCCGGACGACGTGCCGCCGTCCGTGGAGCCCGTCCCGCCCGACCCGTCCGATCCGCCTGTCGTGGCGCCCGCGGCGACGGTCGACGTGGTCGACGTGTCGTCGTCGCCGCTGGACGAGCTGCCGCTGTGCTTCGACGACGTGCCGGAGGAGGAGCTGCCCTTGGACTTGGAGCCGGTGCTCTTCGTGGTCGTGGTCTTGGAGCCGGTCGTCTTGGTGCCCGAGCCGGCGACGATGGGGTTGGAGCCCGACGATCCGGTGGAGCCCGAGGACCCGGACGACCCGGAGGACCCCGACGACCCCGAAGACCCGGAGGTGCCGGTGGACCCGGTCGATCCGGTGGAGCCCGAGGACCCGGACGACCCGGAAGAGCCGGAAGAGCCGGAAGAGCCGGAAGAGCCCGAGGAACCGGTGGAGCCCGAGGACCCCGACGACCCGGAGGAACCCGACGAGCCCGAGGACCCCGACCCGGCCTTCTGCTGCGCGACCCAGGTGTCGTACGAGCTGATCCGGGACCACTCGGTCCAGTGGGCGGTCTTGCTGTCGCCGCCGTCGTCCTCGTACTCGATCTCGTTGTCCCCGAAGTGGTAGGTCACTCCCGGGATCGGCGTGCAGGCGTAGTCGTCGTACCCGGGCAGCGTGTCCAGCCCGTCGGTGTACGTCCGGCCGTCGACCGTCACCTTGATCGGCGCCGGATGGTCGGCCGGGTTGGTGATGTCCGCGGCGTGCGCGGCCGGGGCCGCTCCGAGCAGGGCGACGCCCAGCACGGCGGTGCCGAGGGCCGGGCCGGCCGAGCGCCTCCAGCGGTTGGGAGCCTTCACGGTGTGGTCCTGTGCTGTTCGTCGGTCGGTCTTCATGTCGCGTGTCCGTTCGTTCCGTTTGACCCGTTCGTGCCGTTGGTGCCGTTCGTGGGGGCGGGGCCGGCGGCGTCCGCGAACGTCCCGGTGGCCACCAGCTCCCTCCCGCCCCAGGAGACCCGGGGCTTCGCCGGCGGGCCGGTCTGCGGCGGCCAGATCGAGACGGGATGGTCGATCGGGTACAGGCCGACGGGGGCCGGGGCCGGAGCGGGTGCGGGCGCGGGGGCCCGCGCGGGCACGGGTGCGAGCCCGGGCGCCGGCACCGGGTGGTGCCGCGCGCCGTTGATGAGCTCCGCCTCGGTCAGCTCCTCGTGCTCGGCCGCCTCGGCGCGCGCCGGAAGCTCGGCCGCGGCGACGCCGATCCGTCCTGGGCGTTGGTCGGCTTCGACGAACTCGGCTCGCCCGGCGAAGATCTCGTCGTCGAGCAGGTCGGTCTGCCGGGCCACGACGGTGGCGCTGACCGCCGCCGCGGTCACGTTGGTCGCGGTGCGCGCCATGTCCGCGATCACGCCGATGGGGATGGTCGCCGCGACGAACTCGAGCGGCAGGTTGGCGGCGGCCAGGACGGTCGCGGCCGCGACCGTCGCCGCGCCGGGCACGCCGGCCGTGCCCACCGAGACGATCACGCCGAGGATCGCGAGCACCACGTAGTCGGTCACCGAGTAGGAGAGGCCGTAGGCGTTGATGCCCCAGATCGCGACCATCATCGGCCAGATCCCGGCGCAGCCCGGCATGCCGACCGTGGTGCCGAGCGGCGCCGTGAAGTGGGCGATCTCGGTGTGGACGCCGACCTTGCGGGTGAGCTGCGCGGTCGTCACCGGAAGCGTGCCGATGCTGCTCTGCGTGCTGAACGCGGTGAGCTGCGCCGGGAAGATCTTGCGGAAGAACGGGACCACCGGCACCCGGGCGAAGGCGGTGAGGATCGCGCCGTTGAGGGCGTAGGAGTGCAGCATGCACGCGCCCCAGACCAGGAGCAGCAAGCCGACGAGCGACTTGAAGTCGCTGCCGAGGTTCGTGCTGCTGCCCACCATGTCGGCCGTGAGCGCGACGATCGCGTACGGGGTGAGCCGGATGACGTAGCCGACGGCCTTGAAGATGACGAGCTTGAGCGCTTCGGCGCCGGTGCCGAACGGCCGGACCTTCTCGGGCTCCTTCTCCGCCAGCGCGAGGTAGGCCACCGAGACCGTGACGGCGATCAGGATGATCGGGATGATGTCGTTGGCGCCGAAGTTCTCGACGATGTTCGTCGGGAAGAACCCGACGACCACCTGGCCGAAGTCCTGCACCTGCCCCTGGATGGTGTCGGTCGAGATCTGGCCGAGCTGGTGGTGCAGGCCCTGGCCGGGCTGGAACGCCAGGCCGAGGCCCAGGGCGAGCGCGACGGCCAGCGCGTTGCTGAGCATCAGCCAGAAGATCGAGCGCAGGCCGATGCTGCGCAGCTTCGCCAGGCTGCCGAGCGAGGCGATCGAGGAGACGATCGCCACGAGGATCAGCGGCGCCACCGTCGCGAGCAGGACGTTGATGTAGATGTGGCCGATCGGGTTGATCGCCTCGACGTGGTCGCGGGCGAGCAGGCCGATCGGGACGCCCACCGCCAGCGCGAAGAGCGCCAGGAGGCTGAAGTTGAGATCGCGCCGGCGCAGCCACCAGATGGCGACCCAGCTGACCGCCACCGCGGCGAGGGGCGCCCAGATCGACCAGTTCAAGTTCATCGTGACCCTTCGTTCCTTCTTCGGTGGACGTGCTTCGTGCTGCGTGCGGGCCGTGGAATCTATACTAACTTGATCGACTTAGTCTAATTCACGAGCGCCGAGTGTCGCTTTTCACGTTGATACGACGTGAAAAGCGACACTCGGCGGTTGGGTGGGTTGGGTTTTACGCGGGGGTGGGCATGCCGCTCGCGTAAGGTGCAGCGCGATGGCCGACGCTCCCGCCACCCCGCCGCCCGCCGGCGACGCCGCCGACGAGACGCGGATCACCCCCGGGCCGTTCAGCCAGCTCCTCGGCTTCCGGCTGATCCACGCCGGCGAGGACGGCGCGGTGATGGAGGCCGATCCGCAGCCGGAGCACCTCAACGGCGGCGGCATCCTGCACGGCGGCTACCTGTCCGCCCTGCTCGATTCGACGACCGGCTGGGCGCTACACGGGATCCTCCCCGCGGGGGTGGCCGCCCCGCACGTCTCGCTGACCGTGCAGTTCATCCGGGCCGCGGGCGCGGGGGAGACGCTCGTCTGCCGCGGCCGGTGCGTCAAGGCCGGCCGGCGCATCGGGGCCGCCGAGGCCGAGATCACCCAGGGCGACCGCGTGATCGCCCGGGCGGTCTCCAGCCACGCCGTCCTCGGCTGAGGGGCGCTACGGCTTCAGCACGTCCGCGGCCCGGACCCGCTCGACGTCGTAGTCGACCTTCACGGTGGGCGGCCGGCCGGCGGTGCCGCCGGTCATCGCCGTGAGGATGCCGGTGTCGGCGTCGACGGTCAGCGTCTCGGTGTAGCCGTCCGCGAACGAGGTCTCCGTGATGTGCAGGACGTCGCGCCCGGCGACCGTGTCCCGGGTGACCTTCACGGTGCGGCTCGTGGCGAGCAGCTTCATGACGCCGGCCCGGACGTCCGCCCGCCCGGCGCCCGCGATCAGCGCGTCCATCGTGTTGCCCCAGAAGACGTTCTCGACCAGCTCGGCCCGGCGCTCCGGGTCGTTCCGCAGCTGCGCGCTCGTGCGGCGACCGGCCGCCTGCTCCTCCGCGGAGACCTCGTCGGCGTGGGGGAGCCCCGGCTCGCCCATGTGGTCGGGGAACCCGGGTGGGGAGTCGGCCTGCACGATCCGCTCGCGCGCCTCCGTCGCGGGGAGGTCGGCGGCGGCCGCCGCGGCGGCGACCTTGCGCTGCGTGTGCGCGCCGACCGGGTCGCGCAGGGCGGTCGCGCGGCGCAGTTCCCGCAGCGTGGGGGCGTAGAAGTAGCGGCCGTCGTCGGCGAACAGGTCGAGGCGGTCGACCGAGGGCTCCCCCGGGTACTCGTGGTGCAGCCGCACGAGGGTGGCGTCCCCGGCCGCGGCCGGATGCGCCTGGATGTTGCGCGCCAGCAGGACCAGCGGCGCCGCCTCGGCCGCCCGGGGCGCGAGCAGGTCGCCGCCGCCCGAACCGCCACCGGCGGGCAGGAGGCTCGTCACGAGCACCGCCACGACGGCGGCGACGGCGGCCAGCGCCAGGACCCGGGGAAGGGCGCGCCGGCGCCGGTCGCCGGCGATCGGGCGCAGGCCTTCGACGTCGACGACGGCGAGCGGCTCGGGACGCGCGTGCTCCAGCAGCGCGGCCCGGGCCTCGGCGGTCGCCGCCGCGTCGGGCGACGGCGCCGGGGGCTGCCGGTCGCGGAGCCAGGTGAGGTCGTCGTGCTCGGTCATCGGTGGTCCTCCGGAGTCGTGGTGAGATGGGCGCGCACCTGGGCGCGGGCGCGATGGATGCGGGAGCGGACGGTCCCGACGGGCGCCCCGGTCGCCTGCGCGATCTGCTCGTAGGTCAGGTCCGCCCACGCGTAGAGCAGGAGCGCGTCGCGGTCGGGGGTGGCGATCGCGGCCAGGGCCGCCGCCAGCTCGGGGCCGAGCCGGCTCGCCTCGACCCGCGACAGCGCGTCGTCGACCGGATCGCGCTCCTGCGGCCGGTCGCTGCGCGCGAGCGCCGCGGCGCCCCGGGCCTGGCCGCGGAACCATCGCCGCAGCAGGTTCGTGGCGATCCCGTACAGCCACGGACCGGCGTCCTCCTGCGTCGCATCGAAGCGCGCACGGCCGTCGAAGGCGACGCGGAACGCCTCGGCGGCGAGGTCCTCCCCGGCGGCGCCGGCCCGGCTGACGCAGAACCGGTGGATGCGCGGCCAGTGCCGGTCGAACACGGCCGCGAACACGGCGGGATCGTCGATCGACCGCGCGATCAGCGCACCGTCGCCGATCCCGATGCGCGTCGGCGGCGTCATCGGGGCCTGACGGGGGTGCGGTGTCCGGTGGAGCGCATGGCCCGTCCCGTCGTCGTGGATGAGGGGGTGTGGAGGCATCGACCCTGATTGCCCGCAGGGCGCGATGCGGTTCACGCGAGGTCGCGCTAGTCGTCGACGGGGCCGAGCTCGTTGACCCGCAGCGATGTCACGAGCCCGTCGCGCAGGCGCCAGCTCCACATCATCCGGCGGCTGGTCCGGGCTCCGGCCATGGTGCTGACGAGCCGGCCGAACACGATGACGCTGCCCGCCGAGGCGCGGACGTCCTCGGGATGCGCCGTCAGGCTGTCCCACGTCGAGGCGACGTCGGCGAAGTAGCGGCGCAGCCCGTCCTGGCCGCGGTAGGACTCCTCGCCGGTGGCGTGCTGCGTGGGACCGCCGAACAGCTCCGCGTCCGGGGCGATGACCGCGGCGACCGCGGCCAGGTCCCGCCGGTTGAACGCCGCGTAGACCGACCGGACGACGGCCGCGTCGTCCTGGCCGGCGGCGGCCATCCCGTACTCCCAGGCGCCGGATGCCGCGGGGGTGACGCGCAAGGCCAGCATGGCCACGTCGTCGGCGGCGCCGTCCTCGGGAACGAGCCGGTGGGCGAGCTCGTCGCAGAGCCGGTGCGGGTCCCGCTGGCTCGCGCCCGTCTTCACCAGGCGCTGGAGCCCGAGGTCGATGCCCTCGTCGCGCCGCTCGACGAGGCCGTCGGTGCACAGGAGCAGCGTTCCTCCCGTCAGCGCGACCGTGGCCTCGGTGAACGGGGAGTCGTGCGGGACGCCGAGCAGCGGCGCGTTCTGCATCGGGACCAGCCGGCAGCCGCCCGCGTCGCAGAGCATCGGGGGCAGGTGGCCGGCCGATGCGAGCCGCGCCGTGCCGGTCGGGACGTCGAGCACGCCGTACAGCGCGGTCGCCATGCCCTCGTCCGGCAGCGTGGTCAGGAGGACGTTCAGCAGCCGGAGGGTCTCGCCCGGCGGGTGCCGCTCCAGCGCGTACGCGCGCAACCCGGTCCGCAGCTGGCCCATGAGCGCGGCCGCGCGCATGCCGTGGCCGACCACGTCGCCGATCGCGAAGCCGATCGTGCGCTCGTCGAGCTGCAGGACGTCGTACCAGTCCCCGCCGACCTCGCCGCGGGCGGGCAGGTAGCGCACCGCGATGTCGAGCTGGGGGACGTCGGGCAGGGCGGACGGGAGCAGGGCGTGCTGCAGGGCGATCGTGAGCTGCCGCTGATGCGTGAGCTCCTCGGCCAGGCGGGCCCGCTCGATCGCCGGGCCCACGCGCGAGGCCGCGAACTGCAGGACCATCGCGTCCTGGTCGTCGAACGCGCGCGGCGCGAGGCTGCCGACGTGCAGCACCCCGAGCAGCACGCCCTCGGCCACCAGGGGAACCCCCAGCAGCGACGTGATGCCGCTCGCGTGCAGCGCGGGATTGACCACGTCCGCGTGCGCGACGTCCGGGATGAAGATGGGGGCGCGGGTGGCGGCGATGCGGCCCGCGAACCCCCGCCCGAGCAGCACCGGGGTGGTCGTGGCGTGGGCCTCGATGCCGCGCGTGGCCCGGGGCTCGAGGTGCTCGTGCGCCTCGTCGAGCAGGAGGATGGCCACGGTGTCGACCTCGAGGATCTCCTGGATCCGCGTCAGGACCTCGTCCAGCAGGACCTCCAGGGTCAGCTCCGAGAGCGCCGCGTCCCCGAGCCGGTGGAGGCTCTCGACGTGCCCGATCGTCTGCGCCAGCAGCGGCTTCTCGCGCGAGGCGAGGGCGATCTGCCCCTCGCCGACCTCGGGAAGATGCGCGGGGGGCTCCACGCGGTGATCGTAGCGTCGCCGGGGCGCGCGGCCCCGCCTACTTCGGCGGCAGCGACGCCGCGTGCCCGGCGGCCTCGTCGACCCAGCGTGCGAGGGTCGCCGGATCGTCGATCCCCGCCGCGTCGACCACGACGAACCCGCGCATGGCGCGGCGGCCGGTGAACGTCATCGGGCCGACGTGCGGCTCGGCGAGCGCCCGCTCCACGTCGTCCGGGTGCATGCGGACGAGGAGGCCGTCGCCGAGGGTCCCGCAGGCCATGTTCCCATCCAGCATCCACACGACGCCACCGAACATCCGGCGCTCGCGCACGCCGTCGCGCGCGCCGATCACCGCCCGGATCCGCTCGGCCAGCTCCTCGGAGTACGCCATGGCGTGACCCTACCCGCGCGCCGGCCCACGGCTCGCTGGGACGTGGGGGAGACGGGTAGTCCACACTGGCGTGATCCGTACCGCTCGCCCCCTGGCCGCAGCCGTCGCCGGAGTCCTGGCCGTCCTCGCGCTGGCCGTCGGCGGGGTGCTCGCGTACCTGGACGACCAGGTGATCGACCGGGACGCGTTCCAGCAGCGGGCGGTCGCGGCGCTGCGCCAGGACGCCGTGCGCCGCCTGGTCGCGGACCGGATCGTCACGGAGGCGATCCGGCGCGGAGAACCGGATCTCGTGACCGCCCGCCCGCTGCTCACCACCGTCGCGTCGAGCGTGATCGCCAGCCAGCCCTTCACCGTCGTCCTGCGCCTCGCGGCAGCCGATGCCCACCGGCTGCTGTTCGACGAGGAGCGGGATACCGTGCCCGTCGAGCTCGCCGATCTCGCGGCGCTGGTGGCGTCCGCGGTGCGCGGCGTCGATCCCCGGCTGGCCCGGGCGCTGCCCGCCCGGCTGGACGTGCGGCTGGCGTCGCTGACCCCCGGGAGCGTGGCCGGCGGCGTGCCCCGCGTCGCCGACCACGTGCGGGCGCTCGCCGTGTGGCTGCCGCTGCTGGGGCTGGTGCTGGTCGGCCTCGCCCTGCTCCTGGCCCGTCGCCGCCGGCGCGCGGTGGTGTGGCTCGGCACCGGGGGCGTGGCGGCCGGCGTGATCGTCGCCGTGCTGACCGAGGCGCGCCCGCGCACGTCGGTGCCGCTGGGGAACCTGACGGTCGCCCAGACCGACGCCGCGCTGGCCCAGACGTGGTGGGCGTTCGCCGGCGACCTGCAGACGCTGGCCCTGATCGTCGCCGCGGGCTGCGGGCTGGTCTCGATGGTCGCCGCGTGGAACGCCCCGCTGCCGGCGGGCTGGCGGGCCTGGGTCGCGGGCCGGCTCTCCCGCGACGCCCACCCCGCCGGGCGGGTGCGGCGCGCGCTGATCCTGCTCGCGCTCGCCGCTGGCCTGGTCCTCGCCGCCACCGTCGCCGGGACCTTGCTGGCCATCGCACTCGCCGTGCTGCTCGTCCTCGTGGCCGCCGACGAGCTGCTCGGCGCCCGAGCGGCCCGCCGGGAGGCGGGCGCCACGGCCCCGGCGCGGCGGCCCGCCCGCCAGCTGCTCGTGCTCGCCGCGGTCGTGCTGCTGGCGATCGGCGGCGGGGTCGCCGCGCGCCTGCTCACGCGGGACGTGCGCGACGTTCCCCTGGGCGGCGGTGCGGCGGGCGTCAGCGCGGGCGAGACGGCCGGATGCAACGGCTCGGTGACCGCATGCGCGATGCGGCTGGGGGACGTGACGTTCCCCGGGACGCACAACGCGATGTCGGCGATCGCGCATCCGGGATGGGTCTTCACCAACCAGCGATACGACGTCGGGCGCCAGCTCGACGACGGGATCCGCTTCCTGCTTCTGGACCTCCACTGGGGGCGGCGGGACGGCGATCGCGTGCGCACCGACCTGGCGCGGGAGGGCAGCAGCCGCAACCGGGTGGCGCGCGCCCTGGGCCCCACCCGGACCCGGACGGCGGAACGGCTGGCCGGCGACATCGGCCTGGGATCGGCCCGGGGCCGCGACGCCGTCTACCTCTGCCACACCCTGTGCGAGCTCGGCGCCACGCCGGTCCAGGAGACGCTGGCGACCATCCGGCGGTTCCTGGACGCCCACCCGCGGGACCTCCTCGTGCTGTCGCTCGAGTCGTCCATCTCCGCGGGCGCGGTCGAGGCGGCGTTCACCACCGCCGGGCTCGTCCCGCGGATCGCCGTGCTGGATCGCGACCGGCCGCTGCCCGTCCTCCGGGAGCTGCTGGACGCCCACCGGCAGCTCGTCGTCTTCGTCGACCGGGACGCCGGCACCGTGCCGTGGCTCCTGCCGGCCGAGGCGTTCGTCCAGGACACGCCGATCGGCGGGGACGGCTGCGCCCGGCGCACCGGCGATCCGTCCGCCCCGTTCCTGCAGATCAACCAGTGGATCGACGCCTTCCCGCCCCGGCCGTCGGCGAGCCGGCGGATCGGGACGGCCGCCCGGCTCACCGCCCGCCTGGATCGCTGCACCCGGGAGCGGGGCATCGCGGGGGCGCTCCTGGCCGTGGACTACCACGACCAGACCGCGGTGGTCAGCGTGGCCCGGCGGCGCAACGGCCCGTGAGGTGCCTCCGTCGTGGGCGCCGGGTCACGGGAGGCCGTCTCAGATGTGTCCCACATCGCTGGCGTTCCGGCGGTGCGCGCGCCAGGCTGAGGCCCATGCGTCTCCGCGTCCCCACCGTCGTCGCCGCCCTCGTCGTGGCCGGCATCCTCCTCTCCGGCGGGACGGCGTCCGCGGCACCGCTGCTCTACGACGGCAGCCAGGGCTGCGTGCGCCCGAACGTCGCCAAGACGTACCCGCTGCTCGCCCACGACGCGCACTTCCGGATCTACGGCCCGAGCAAGGGGTATAGGAAACTCGCCCAGTCCGACCTGGGCTTCTTCGCGAAGGCCCACGTGTGGGCGACCTACCAGGCCGGCCTGAAGACGCATCCACCCGCGCCGCTCACCGTCTACGAGACGCCGCCGGCGAGCGCCCAGGACTGGGACGGCCAGTACGGCCGGCAGCTCTGCGGTGCGAAGTCCAAGAAGCGCGTGCTGCTCGTGCGCCTCAGCGTCCGGATCGGGGCCTACCGCAACAACGTGCTCGCGCACGAGCTGTTCCACGGCTTCCAGCCCGGGGGCGACGACGGCGACGCGGCCGACGGCATCTGGGAGGAGGCGACCGCGGAGTGGGCGGCCACGCTGTTCACCGGCAACGCCGGGTACGACCACACCCCGTCGCTGGACCGCGCCTTCCTCGGGGAGCCGGGAACGTCGCTCGACGTCGACACGCCCGCGCAGCGCAAGTACGGGGCCGGGCGGTTCGTGATGAGCCTGCAGCGGCAGCTCGGGCTCGATCCCCTCTGGTCGCTGCTGCGCGCGTCGTTCGCGACCCCGGCCAGCTGGACGACCGGGCTGCTGGGGTTCCTGCGCTCCGCCCTGCCCGGGTACGGCACGTCGCTCCCGAAGGCGGAGGCGACCTTCTGGTCCGAGCACCAGGGGCCGCTGCCCCGCGAGCGGCCCGCGGCGAAGGCGACGACGACGACGTTCTCGGGGGTCGGCTCGACGCCGCTCCCGTTCGTGGTCGCCCACGACGCGGCGAAGCTCGTCGAGCTGACGCCCGGGGCGAGCGCGCCCAAGAAGGTCACGGTCACGCTGCCCGATCCTCCCGCCGATGCGTTCTTCCTGACCAAGGTCGGGGCGGCCGCGTCCACCGTGTCCTCCGGCCCGGCCGTGCTCGTCTTCTGCCTGTCGGGCAGCGAGCCGGGCGCCCAGCCGTGGCCCAGCGCCGGCCTGGCCCTGGGGCTCGTCAACGGCACGACCGCCCAGACGAGCCAGACGGTGACGATCACCACGAGCAGCGAGGACGAGGACTGCGACGACCTCGCCCCGCCCATCACCACGCTGCCCGTCGGCTGCCCCGGTCCGCCGCCGGACGTGAACCTGGGCGGCTACCCGTACCGCTCGTTCAGCGGCCGCTTCCTGCGGGTGCTCAACGACTGGATCGGCTGGCAGTCGCTCGCCGTGATCAAGTACGGCGTCCTCCCCACGTCGGCCAAGCCGCTGGCCAAGCTCATGCGCTGCGCGGCCACCCGCGCCGACGCCATCCGCGGCAGCGCGCCGGACCCCGAGGCGGCGTCGTACGTCCACGCGTGGGCGAACGGGATGCGCACCTCGGCCACGAAGCTCGCGGCGGGCGACGTCGACGGCTACCTGGCGGCCGGCTCCAAGGCGTCCGACGCCTCGGGTGCGCTCCTGGCCTACACGGAGAAGAAGGACGCCCAGCAGGACGGGCTCGCGCCGTAGGAGCGCAGGGGCCCGACTTGCCTCATCGGCAAGGGACCTTGCCAAGCGTTCGGGCGGTCGGGACCATGGGCCCGTGCCCTCCGATGCCGCCGACGCCCGCGCCGAACGTCCCGCGAACCCGTTCTCCGACGCGGCCGCGGTCGCGACCTACCGGGACGGGCCGCCGCGGCAGGTGCCCGGGTTCGCCGACCTCCACCGCATGACCGAGCTGCTCCTGGCCGAGCGCACGCCGGACGACGGGCGCGTGCTCGTCGTCGGCGCCGGCGGCGGGCTGGAGCTCGAGCACCTCGCGGCGGCGCACGCCGGCTGGACGTTCGACGGCGTCGACCCGTCGGCGGCCATGCTGGACCTCGCCGCGGCCGCGACGGAGCCGTTCGCGCGCCGGATCCGGCTGCACGAGGGCTACGTCGACGGCGCGCCGGCCGGGCCGTTCGACGCCGCGACGTGCCTGCTCACGCTGCACTTCCTCCCGGCCGAGGAGCGCCTCGACACGCTGCGGCAGCTGCACCGGCGGCTCAGGCCGGGCGGGCCGCTGGTGGTCGCTCACCACAGCTTCCCGCAGGAGCCGCCCGAGCGCGACGTCTGGCTCGCGCGCTTCGCGGCGTACCGGATCGGCTCGGGCTTCCCGGCCGAGGGGATGGCCAGCTCGATCGCCGCCATGCGCGACCGGCTGCCCGCGCTGAGCCCGGAGGCGGACGAGGCCCTCCTGCGCGAGGCCGGGTTCGCCGACGTGGGCCTGTTCTACGCCGGGCTCACCTTCCGCGGGTGGGTCGCCCACGCCTGACGGCAGCGGCTACCCGCCAGGCCCGCCGCCATCACCGTGGTTTCACGGATGCGGTCGTGCCCGCACGGGCCTACCGTCGCGGGCATGCGTGCGCTCTCCCGTCGCGACCGGCAGGCCCGTCGGCCCGCCCCGACCCGCTGGCTCCTGGGGGTGCTGCTGTGCGCCGCGCTGGCCGGGCCGCTGGCCGCACCGGCGCCGGCGACCGTCCAGTCCTACAACGAGCCGACCTACACGAAGACCAGCACCAACAACGCGTTCTGGTACCAGTGGACGGCGGTCACCGGCACCGACGAGAACGCCAACACGCGCTACGAGTGGTACCTCTGCTTCAGCACCTACCACATGTACCCGAACGGCTCGCAGGTGCAGGAGGAGTCCAGCAGCGGGACCAACGGTCCCGGGACGCAGAACTGCACCAGCAGCCTCCGGTCGGGCCCCACGCCGTCCCAGGCCACCTACGGCGCGATGCCGTTCAACGGGGCGAGCACCGTCCTGCCCGACGGCCACCGCTACGACATGTGCGCCAGCGGCTACTACCGGTGGCCGTACCTGTGGAAGTGGGACGGGTACTCGTCCTGCCCGTGGACCATCATCGACCGCAACAAGCCGACCTCCGCGGTGAGCCTGGCCGGCGGGGCGACCTACGTCCGCACCGCGACCGTGCCGGTCCAGATCGCCTACAGCGACGCGACGAGCCCGCCGTGGGCGGGCAGCGGCGGCATCGCCTCGAACTGGGTCTGCGTGGCCCAGACGGCGTGCACGCCCGGCGGGCAGCCGAACGAGCCGTGCAGCCATCCCGCCGATCCCACGAGCCGGACGACGAGCTTCAGCTGCACGGCCAACGTGGCGGACGGGCGCTGGTACGTGTGCGCGATGGCGGCCGACAGCGCCGTGCCCGACAACGCGACCGGGCCCGACCAGTTCGCGAGCGCGACGTCGAACAACGCGAACCTCTCGACCGCGAGCTGCGACGACGTCACCGTCGACCGGGCCGCGCCCGTGGTGACGGCCGGTGCCACCCCGACGGCGGTGACCGCGGGCGACGCCGTGGCGTTCTCGGCGACGGCCACCGACGCGATCTCGGGCCTCGCCGGCACGTACGACTGGGACTTCGGGGACGGCACCGGAGCCAGCGGGAGCGGGAGCCCCGTGCACGCCTACGGGGCGCCGGGCACCTACGAGGCCCGGGTGACCGCGACCGACCAGGCCGGCAACCAGGGCAGCGCGTCGGTGAGCGTCACCGTGAGCGCGGCGCCCGGAGGCGGCCCCGGTGGCGGTGGAACGCCCGGTGGTGGCACGCCGGGCGGCGGGAGCGGCGGTGGCGGGACCGGTGGCGGCGGAACGGGCGCCGGCGGATCCGGCGGATCGGGCGGTGGCGGCTCGAGTGGTGGCGGCTCGACGGGCGGCGAGAGCGGCAGCACGGGCGGCGGGACCAACGGCGGCGGGACCAGCGGCACCGGCAACGTGCCGGCCGGCGCTGACGCCTCCGGGGCGGCGACGGTGACCCCCGCACCGTCGACCGGCACCATCAGCCGCGACAGCGGCGGCGGGGGCACCCAGGAGCTGAAGGCCGGCGCGCTGCGGGTCGTGGCCCCGAAGCGCTTCGCGCTGTCGGCCAAGCGGACGCGGCTGGGCCTGCGCGCGACGCTCTCGGCTCCCGGCACGGTCGACGTGTCGCTGCTGAAGGGCTCCAAGCGGGCGGTCCGCGGGACGGTGCGCGCCACCAGGGCGGGCACGATCGGCGTGTCGCTGCGGCTGTCGACGAAGCTCAAGGCCGGCCACTACACGCTGCAGGTCACCTTCCGGCCCAAGAGCGGGAAGGCCGTGACGAAGAAGGTGGGGATCACGATCACCAAGGCCAAGAAGCGGTCGTCAGCCCGCCTGGTCGGCATCCCGCTCGCCCGGTAGCTCGGCCCGCCGTCGGCAAGACGACATCGCAGGTATGCACGTAGAGCGTGCATACCTGCGACATCGCGGGGTGGGGGTAGCATCGGCGGCGTGACGGGCGGCAGCGATCCGGGGGGCCGCTTCGCCGTGGGGGCGGGCTACGCCTCCTACCGCGGCCCGGCGATCGACGTGTCCCTGCACCGGCACGCCGCGTTCCAGGTCGCCATCGCCGTCCGGGGCGCGGTGACGGTGGTCGACGCCGCGGGGGCGTTCCACCGGGGTGCGGCGCTGCTCGTGCCCCCGATGGCGCCGCACCGGATGCGCGCGGGGACGGAGCTGCTGACGTTCTTCGTCGAGCCGCACTGCGCGTTCGCCGACCAGCTGCGCGACCGGTGCGGGCCGGGCGTCACCGTCGCCGACGAGTTGCACGGGCTGGGGGAGGAGGACGTCCGCTTCGCGCGACCTTCGAGCGCGCTGGATCCCCGGCTGGTGGCGGCGATGGACGCGGTCGCGGCACCGGGACGGTCGATCCCGGAGGTGGCCGCGCAGGTCGGCCTCTCGCCCCAGCGGCTGCGTTCCCTGGCCCGCGCGCAGCTCGGCATGCCGCTGTCGCGCTGGCGGGTGTGGGGGCGGCTGGGCCGGACGGCCGAGGCCCTGCGCGAGGGTCGGTCGCTGGTCGACGCGGCGCTCGAGGGGGGGCTTCGCCGACCAGGCCCACATGACCCGCTGGATGCGGGAGATGATGGGGCTCACACCCGGGGTCGCGCTGGCGGCGCTGCGCCCTCAGGCCCGGCGGGCGACGTAGACCGAGATGGAGCCGGTGACGGTGGGCACGACCTCCACCTCGCGCACGCCGGCGAATCCGGCCTCCGCGATCAGGCGGGGCAGCACGCCGTCGGCGTTGGGCTGCGTGTGCTCGACGCCGTCGGCGAGCTGCACGATGCGGAAGGCCAGGCGCATCGACCGGGTGCGCTGGAGCCCGTAGTCGGCGATCGCCAGCCGCCCGCCGGGCCGCAGCGCGGCGTGCATCGAGGCCAGCATCGCCCGCTTCATCGCCATCGGGCACTGGTGCAGGACCAGGCTGGACACGACCAGGCTGGCCGCGCCCGGCCCGACGATCTCCTCCAGCGCGTCGCCCATCCCCACCCGCCACTCCAGGGTCGCACGCGCGTCGCCGGCCTTGCGCTCGGCGATGGCCAGGACGTCGGGGTCGGGGTCGACGCCGACGATCCGCGCGTCCGGCTGCACGTGCCGGAGCAGCAGGGCCAGCGAGCCGGTGCCGCACCCCACGTCCACGATCGCGTCGTCCGGCCGGGGGGCGGCGTGCCCGACGAGGAGCGCCCGCCACAGGCGCTCCCGCGTCAGCGCCGCGACCGCGTCGTAGAGGCGGACGGGCGCGAAGCGACCCAGGGCGGGGGTGAAGGCGGGCTCGGTCATGCGCCAGCCTGGACGACGCCGCGCCGGGTGTCTTGAACGAACCGCTCGCCGACCGCCGTTTCCCGCCGAGCCCCACCTCGATCCCGCTGAGCGGGATCGAGGTGGGGCTCGACGGCAGGTGGGCGGCTCAGCGCGAGGGGCGGGGGCGGATCGTGTAGGTCAGCTTGCCGGTCAGGAAGCAGTCGCCGTCGGCGTTGAGGTTGCCCGACGCGGGGCTGCCGCCGCTGGTGACCGTGAGCCGCGGGTTCGAGCACGGGCCGGAGACGAGCACGGTCTTGTGGAAGCGCTTCCCGGGACGGATGCGCCACAGCTGGGCCACCGTCACGCCGGTGGGCACGTTCACGCTCACCGCGGGGGCGAGCGAGGTCGTCACCACCGCCGTCTGGGTGTCCTTGCCGACGAGGCGGGCCGCGCCGTTGCCGGGGCAGGTGGGGGCGTCCTGCCCGCCGCCGTTGCGCTTCACCGCGATCATCAGCGGGATGCCGCTGAGGGGGACGAGCTCGTCGCCGTCGACGTCCGACGGGTCGATCCCCTGCTGCAGGGAGATCGAGATCCTCCCGGACGTCTTGGAGCACGCGGGCTCGGGCGCCACCTCTCCGGCCGCCTTGTCGCAGTAGTTCGTCGTGCGGTAGTCCGACGTCTTCCCCGCGATGGTCGCCTTGCCGCCGCTCGCGCTGAACGGGGAGGTGACGACGGTCGGGAAGCCCTCGCCGGTGATGCGCTTGAGCGAGACGTTGACGTAGCCGCCCGTCGTGTAGTCGAACCGGTTGGTCTGGATCCACGTCTCCCCGGGGAAGCAGTCCGACGTCGTGTCGTGGAGCCGGCGGACCTCCACGTATCCCTCCACCGTGGCCTGCACCTTCGCGATGCGCGTCTTCAGCTTGGGGACCTTGGGCACCTTCGGCGCGGCGCCGGCCGACGCGGCGCCGACACCGACGGCGACGGCGAGCGCGAGAGCGCACGAGGCGAGGAGCGGGGGGCGGGGAGAGCGCATGCGCGCACCGTAGGCATGGCCGGCGCGGGCGGCATCCGGGAAACCACGGGCCCGGTCGGCGCGGCCGCGAGCCTGGCGCGTCGCCGCGCGCCGCGCCGGGACGTCATCCGGATCGTGCCCGGGGGGTGGGCACAATCCGGATGACGTCCCCTCCTCAGAGGTCCTGGCAGGCCGTCCACGGGGTGTAGGTCCACGGGTGGTGGCGGATGTTGTCGTCGATGATCGTGATCAGGACGCCGTCCCCGTTGCCGTTCTCGTAGGTCGTCTCCGAGTAGCGGCTGGAGCCCGTCACCACGGTGGTGTCCTGGGTCGCGTGGGAGGAGCCGCTCGGGCACTCGATCGTGAACGAGTGCGACGCCCAGAAGTGGTGGGCCGACCACGTGTTGCCGGAGACGTTGGTGCAGACCGGCAGCCCGTAGTACTGGCACGGGTCGTCGCCCTGGGCGTGGGAGGAACCGGCGGTGGAGCCGGCGGCGGCCGTGACGCGGGGGAGGGCGACCGTTCGCGTCGCGGTCGCGGCCGCCGGCGCTCCGCCGACCGGGGTGACCGTCGCCCGGGCGGTGACGCGCAGCCGCACGCGGTGGGCGGCGCGCAGCGTGCGGGTCTGCTTGGGCGTGAAGAACAGGTGGTGCTCGATGCCGGTGATGCTCGCCCCGCCGGTCCGGCGACGGTCGGGGGCGGCGGTGAGCCGGGTGCCGTTCGGCAGCACGGCCACGGCCCGCGCCTCGGCGTCGAGCGCGGCGCGCGGCACGGAGACGGTCACGTCGCCCAGCCGGTAGTCCACGCGCACCGCGACGGCGAGCTTCGTGCCGGAGGGGGTGGAGACCAGGTGGGCTCCGGCCGGGAGGTCGATCCGGGGTGCGGGCGTCGCGGCGGCGGCGCTGGTCGTGGTGGCGAACAGGCTCGCGCCCATGGCGGCGAGCAGGAGACGGCGGGAGGCGGTCATGCGGGCTCCGGTGATCTGAGGTTCGGGAAGGATGGGTCGAGCATGCCGACTGACTATACGTCAGCCTGCTACGTCGTGTCGCGCTTCGGGCCCGCATCCGCCGAGTGTCGCCTTTCACGTCCATACGACGCGTAAAGCGCCACTCGGCGGGGGGACGCGCGTGTCTGTCACCGCCTGTTGATCGACTACGGTTGCGCCACGATGACGCTGCTCGAACGCGAGACGGAGGCGGACGCGCTCCAGGGACTCGCGGCTCGGGCCGCGGACGGCACGGGCGTCTGCGTGGTCGTCGCCGGCGGGGCCGGCATCGGCAAGACGGCCCTGCTCGCCGCGGGCCCGGGGGACCTGCGGGCCTCGGGCGGAGAGCTGGAGGACGACGTGCCGTTCGGCGTCGTGCGCGAGCTGCTCGGCCCGCTCGCCTCCGCGGAGGTGCTCGCGACCGGGCCGGCCGCGCTCGCCGCCCCGGTGTTCGTGGCCGGGCCCGAGGTCCCGGACGCGGGCGCGGTCCTCCACGGCCTGCACGCGCTGGTCGTCGCCGCGTGCATCGACGGGCCGCTGACGCTCGTCGTCGACGACGTCCAGTGGGCCGACGCCGCCTCGGTCCGGTTCCTCGCCTACCTGTCCCGGCGCGTCGCGACCCTGCCCTGCCTGCTCGTGCTCGGCCTGCGGACGGGCGGCGAGGAGCGGGGGAGGCCCGACGTCCTCAGCCTCGTGGCCCGGCCGGGCGTGCTGCGCATCGAGCCCGCTCCGCTCACCGTGCCGGCCGTCGCCGCGCTCGTGGGGCAGACCCTGGGCGGCGCGGTCGACGACGGCTTCGGGGTCGCGTGCCACACCGCGACGGGCGGCAACCCGCTGCTGTGCGTGGCGATGGCGGACGAGTTGGCCCGCCGCGACGTCCGCGGGACCGTGGACGACTGCGCCGCGGCGCTCTGGACCGGGGCGGTCGGCGTGGCCACGACGGTCCGCCATCGCATCGCGCGCTGCGGGCCGGAGGCGACGGCGCTCGCGCGGGCGGTCGCGATCCTCGGCCCCGCGGCCACGTACGCGCGGGCCCGCGCGCTGGCGGAGCTCGCCGACGCGGACGGGGCGGTCGACGCGCTCGTCTCCGAGGGCGTCCTGGAGGACCGCCGGCCGCTGGCGTTCACGCATCCGATCGTGCGTGCGGCGGTGCTCGAGGACCTGGCTCCCGGCGCCCAGGCGCGCTGGCACGCCCGCGCCGCGCGGCTGGTCGCCGACGAGGGCCTGTCCGAGCAGGCGGCCCACCACCTGCGCTTCGCCGAGCCGCTCGCCGACCCGGTGGCGGTCACCGTGCTGCGGTCGGCCGCCGCCACCGCGCTCGGCCGCGGAGCGGCCGAGGTCGCCGTGACGTACCTGACCCGGGCGTTGCAGGAGCCGCCGCCCGCGCCGGACCGGGCGCGCGTGCTGCTCGACCTGGCCGTGGCCGAGATGCACGCCGGCGGCCGCGAGGCGATCACGCACCTGGAGGAGGCCCGGGCGCTGGCCCCGGAGCCCCCGCTGCGCCTGGAGATCGCCGCGACGCTGGCCGACGCGCAGATCTGGACGGGGCGCTGGCAGGACGCGGTGGCCACCCTGGAGGAGGGGATCGACGCCGCCGCCGCGGAGCCCGGCGTCGTCGCGCTGCACGGGCGGCTGCTGCTCGCCGCGATCGGCTCGGCGTCCGCCCGGCGGCTCACCGTGGATCGCCTCGCCGCCCTGCGCGCCCGCGAGGCGTTCGCCCCGCAGGACCCCACGGCGGCCTTCCTCGCCGTCGAGCTGGCGATGGCCCGCGGGCCGGCGCGACGCGTGGCGGCGCTCGTCGAGGGCGCCCTCCCGGCGGCGGTGCCGGCCGGCGGAACGGTCGAGTTCCACGCCGAGCTCCTCGCCATGGCGCTCGTCCTGGCCGACGAGCGGGACACGGCGCTGCGCGTCTTCGACGCCGCGCTGATCCAGGCCCAGGAGGAAGGGCGAGTGGCCGCGGTCGCCCGGGTGCGCGCGCTGCGCGCCTGGGCCGCGCTGCGCTTCGGCCGGCCCGCCGAGGCGCAGGCCGACGCCCGGGCCGCGGTCGACGTCGACGACGCCCCGCTGGTGATCGCCGCCTCGTACGCGCTGGCCGTCGGGACCCTGATCGGCGCCACGCTGGAGTGCGAGGGGCCGGTCGCCGCCCGGCGGGTGGCGGATGAGCTCGCACACGTGGCGGCCGACCCCGACGTCATCGGCGAGCAGGCGCTCCCGCTCGCCCGCGCGGCCCTCGCGCTGGCGGAGACGCGGCCGGGGGACGCCCTCGAGGAGCTCGCCGTGCCGCGGCGCTGGGAGGAGGCGTGGGGCGGGCCGTCGGTCACCGGGGTCCCGTGGCGGCCGCTGGCGGTGCGGGCGCTGCTGCTGGTCGGGGACCGCGAAGAGGCGGCGACGCTGGCCGCTGAGCAGCGCGTGCTGGCGGAGGAGTTCGGCGCCGCCAGCGTCCGGGGCGCCGCCCTGCACGCCGCCGCGCTCGTCGATCGCGACATCGCGCTGCTGGAGGAGGCCGTCGCACTGCTGCGGGCCTCGCCGGCTCGCGCGGCCCTCGTGCAGGCGCTGCTCGACCTGGGCGGGATGCTGCGCGGCGCGCACCAGCCCGCGCGGGCGCGGGAGGTGCTGCGCGAGGCGCTCGACCTGGCCGATCGCGCGGGTGCGGCGGCGCTGGCCGACCGGGCCCGCGACGAGCTGCGCGCCGCGGGCGGGCGGCTCGGGCGCGCCCGCGTGAGCGGGTTCGACGCGCTGACCCCGGCCGAGGTCCGCGCCTGCCGCCTCGCCGCCGGCGGGATGACCAACGGCCAGATCGCCGAGACGAGCTTCCTGTCGGTGCGCACCGTCGAGATGCACCTGTCGAACGCTTACCGCAAGCTCGGCATCGCGGGACGTGGGGACCTGGCCGCCGCCGCGGCCGGCTGGGCCGACGACCCCGCCTGACGTACCGGCCCCTAATCACCGTGGTGTCCCCCGTATCGCGATGGGGAGGGGTCGGGTTGCATGGTCGGCATGCTCCGACACCCCCGGGCCCACGTCGCCCGCACCCTCCCACTCGCCCTGACCACCCTCGTCCTCGGCCTCGTCGTCGCGCCCGGCGCACGGGCCGCGCCGACGTGGCTGGGCCCCACGACCCTCTCCGCCGCCGGCCAATCCGTGGACGCGCCGCACGTGGCGTCCTCCTCGCTCGGGGACGCGGTGGCGGTGTGGAAGCGCTCCGACGGCAGCAACCAGCGCGTGCAGGTCGCGTCGCGGCCGGCCGGCGGCGCCTGGTCGGCGCCCGCCTCGCTGTCCCCGGTCGGACAGGACGCCACGAGCCCACGGGCGGCGGCCGACGCGTCCGGCACCAGCGCCGTGGCCTGGAGCCGCTCGACCGGGATCCATCAGCACGTGCAGGCCGCGGTGCGGCCCGCGGGCGGGGCGTGGCCGACCGTGGCGGACACCCTCTCGACCGTCGACGCGTACGACCCGGACATCACGCTCGACGGGCACGGCAACGCGCTGGCGGTATGGCGGTGCACGAGCGGCGGCGCCGACGCCATCGTGCAGGCCTCGTACCGGCCGGCGGGCGGGCTGTGGCAGTCGCCGATCTCCCTCTCGGCCCTCGGCCAGGACGCGTACGACCCGCACGTCGCGTTCGACGGCGCGGGCAACGCGCTGGCGGTGTGGGACCGGTTCGACGGCTCCCATCAGGTCGTGCAGGCCTCGTACCGGCCCGCCGGCGGCACCTGGCAGGCGCCGGTCGCCGTCTCCGGCACCGGGCAGGGCGCGCAGCATCCGCAGGTCGCGTTCGACGGGCTCGGCAACGCGGTCGTGGCCTTCGATCGCGACGGCACCACGTCGCGGGTGCAGGTCGCGGTGCGGACCGCCGCCGGCCCCTGGCAGGTGCCGGTCTTCCTGTCCGCCGCCGGCAGCCAGGCGACCGACCAGCAGGTCGCGGCCGATCCGCAGGGCAACCTCGTGGTCGCCTGGGACCGGGACGCCGGCGCCCACTGGGTCGCCGAGGCGGCGGCGCGGCCCGCGGGCGGGATCTGGCAGGCCCCGATCACGCTGTCGGATCCCAGCGCCACCGCGGACGACGTGCAGGTCGGCATCGACGCGCAGGGCCGGGCGATCGCGACCTGGGACTGGGGCATGGCCGCCGCCGTGCAGGCGTCGGTCCGGCCGCTCGGCGGGACGTGGAGCGCCCCGGTCGTGGTGGCGCCGGCCAGCGGCAGCGCCGACGGCGTCAGCCTCGCGGTCGACGCGCAGGGCGACGCGGTCGCGGCCTGGATGCGCTCGGACGGCGCGAACCAGCGAATGCAGGCGGCCGGCTTCGACGGCGCCGGTCCGCAGGCGCGCGGGTTCGTCGCGCCGGCCTCCGCCGCGATCGGCGCGCCCGTGACGTTCTCGGTCGCGCCGCTCGACGTCTGGTCGTCGCTCGGCGCCACGTCGTGGACGTTCGGCGACGGCGGCACGGCGGCCGGGACGAGCGTCACCCACGCCTTCGGTGCCGCGGGCACGTACCCCGTGACGATGACGAGCACGGACGCGCTCGGCAACGCCACGACGAAGACCGTCTCCGTCACCGTGCCGGCCGCCGGTCCCGGCGACGGCGGTGGGGGCGACGGCGGCGGTCCGGGCGGCGGTGACGGCGGTGGCGACGGCGGCGACGGCGGGCCGCCGCGCGACACGACGAAGCCGAAGGTCACGCTGGCCCAGCCCGCCTGCCGGAAGGGCCTCTCACCCTCCCGCTGCCGGACCCTGCGGGCCAAGGCGACGAGCTGGCGCACCGTGCGCGGCACCGCGTCGGACGCCGGTGGGTCCGGGGTGGCGAAGGTCGAGGTGGCCGCGGCCCGCAAGGCCGGCGGCAAGGTCTACGTCTCCAACGGCCGGCGCTTCGCGGCCAGCACGACGAAGCGCTTCCAGACCGCGTACCGGCCGGCGAAGGTCGCCGGATCGAGCTGGTCGCTGAAGCTGCCCCCGCTCGCCCGGGGGACCTACCTGCTGCGCATCCGCGCGACGGACGGGGCCGGGAACGCCTCGGCCGTCGTGACCCGAACCCTGAAGCTGCGATGAGCGTCGCCGAGCGACGCCGGAGAGGACGGACACCATGTTGAACCGCGTGAAGCGAGGCCTCGACGCCATGCCCGGCACCGGACCGGGCGGCACCGGCGGGCCGATCGACCGCTACCGGGCGTTCTCGGCGCGCACCACGTGCTGGGCGGAGGTGCTCGGCTACGCGCCGGGCAGCCTGCGCCGGACGTTCGTGCGGCTGGAGGTCCACGACGACGAGAAGGTCTACGAGGCCAGCACCGTCACCCGGATCCCCCGGGGCGAGAAGCTCGAGGTGGGCGCGCACGTCGCGCTCGTCCCCCGGCTGCAGGCCACCCGGACCGACGTCCGGGGGCTGCTCGGGGAGGTCGTCCGGGAGGAGGCGGTATGGGAGGCGTCCTGGGCGCTGACGCCGTGGTGGTGGCCCGGCGGACACCGCGCGGACCGCGAGCCCCGCTGGGGCAGCGGCGAGCTCCCGGGCTGGAAGATCCACTGGGGCGCGGAGCCGTGCTACGGCGTGGTGCGCCCCACGCAGGAGCAGCTGCAGGAGGAGATCCTGGGCCGGATGGCCGGCGACCTGCCGGACGCGTTCGTGGAGGTCGAGCGCCTGCGGGCGGCGGGGGAGGTGTCGGACGGCGAGATGGAGCGCGTCACCTCCTACCTGACCGGGGCCGTGTCCCTCGACGAGCTGCACGCCTCGGGCGGGATGACCGACGCCGCCCACGCCCAGGCGAGCGCCGTGCGCGCTCAGGCGCTGGCGCAGCTCGACGCGCTCCGGGCCTCCGGCGTCCTCACCGAGGAGCAGTACCGGATGAACGTCGCGCGGCTGCCGTAGCCGCGACGACCCGGTCGAGCCCCACGTCGAGCCCGCTCAGCGGGATCGACGTGGGGCTCGGCGCGGGGCGGTGGGGAGGCCGCGGTCGATCAAGGTGTTACCCACATAGAAATTTATATCTGGGTAACATGGGTCGCGATGGCCGTTCGATCGACCACCCGCGCGCCCGCCGCGCCCCGACGGCTGCCGCGCGCCGAGCGCGAGCAGCAGATGCTCGACGTCGCCCAGGACCTGTTCGCCCGGCGCGGCTACGCGGCGGTGACGATGGACGAGGTCGCCGCCGCGGTCGGCGTCACCAAGCCGCTGCTCTACAACTACTTCGGCAACAAGGAACGCCTGTACCTGGCGTGCCTGGGCCGGACGGCGGACGCCCTGACCACCTGCGTCACGAACGCGCTGATCGAGCCCGGCGACCCGGGGGAGGGCCTGCGCGCCGGCCTCCGCGCGTTCTTCGCGTTCGTCGAGAGCGACCGCGCCTCCTGGCAGGTCCTGTACGACGAGACGCTGCCCCAGGGCGGCCAGATCGCCGAGCACATCGACGCCTACCGCGAGCAGCTGACCGGGCTCGTCGGCGCAGCCCTGCGCGAGCTCGATCCCGCGCCCGACCCCGTGCTGCTGCCCGGGATGGCGCACGCGCTGCTCGGCGCGGTCGAGTCGCTGTCGCGCTGGTGGCTGCGGGACGAGGCCGGCGACCTCACCGCCGCCGAGACGGCCGAGGCGATCATCGCGCTCGTGGGCCCCGGCCTGGCCCGGCCGGCCCGGCGCGGCACCGTGGCGAGCGGGGCCGACGCAGCTCCCGACCATCCGATCAGCACCCCGACCCAGGACCCGAACCGATCATGACCACACCTCTGCGGAAGGTCGCCGTCGTCGGCGGCAACCGCATCCCGTTCGCGCGCTCCAACAGCGCGTACGCCACCGCGTCCAACCAGGACATGCTCACCGCGGCCCTCGACGGGCTCGTCGCCCGCTTCGGCCTCGAGGGCGAGCGCCTCGGCGAGGTGGTCGCCGGTGCGGTGCTGAAGCACAGCCGCGACTTCAACCTCACGCGCGAGACGGTCATGTCGACGCGGCTCTCGGCCGAGACGCCGGCCTACGACGTGCAGCAGGCCTGCGGCACCGGCCTGGAGGCGGCGATCCTCGTGGCCAACAAGATCGCGCTCGGGCAGATCGACGCGGGCGTCGCCGGCGGCGTCGACACCACGAGCGACGCGCCGCTCGCGGTCAACGACGACCTGCGCCACCTGCTCATCAAGCTGAACAACGCGCGCTCGAACGCCGATCGCCTGAAGGTGCTCGCCGGGGTGCGGCCGGGCATGATCGTGCCGGCGATCCCGCGCAACGAGGAGCCGCGGACCGGCCTGTCGATGGGCGAGCACCAGGCGCGGACCGCCGCCCGCTGGGGCATCACCCGCGCGGAGCAGGACGAGCTCACCGCGCTGTCCCACCAGCACCTCGCCGCGGCCTACGAGCGCGGCTTCCAGGACGACCTGATGACGCCGTTCCTCAGCCTGGAGCGCGACCAGAACCTGCGTCCGGACTCGTCGGTGGAGAAGCTGGCGAAGCTGAAGCCGGTCTTCGGCGGCCCCGACGGGACGATGACCGCGGGCAACTCCACGCCGCTGTCCGACGGCGCGGCCGTGGTGCTGCTCGCGACCGACGAGTGGGCCTCCGAGCACGGGCTGCCGGTGCTCGCCCACTTCGTCACCGGTGAGACGGCCGCGGTGGACTACGTCGGCGGGGAGGAAGGGCTGCTGATGGCCCCGGCCTACGCCGTCCCGCGGATGCTCGACCGCGTCGGGTTGACCCTGCAGGACTTCGATCTCTACGAGATCCACGAGGCGTTCGCCTCGCAGGTCCTCTCGACGCTGCGGGCGTGGGAGGACCCGGTGTTCTGCACGCAGCGGCTCGGCCGCAAGAAGCCGCTCGGCGCGATCGACCGGGCCAAGCTCAACGTCAACGGCAGCTCCCTGGCCGCCGGCCACCCGTTCGCCGCGACCGGCGGGCGGATCGTCGCCGGCGCGGCGAAGGAGCTCCACGCGCGCGGCGGCGGCCGCGCCCTCATCTCCATCTGCGCGGCCGGCGGTCAGGGCGTCGTCGCGATCCTCGAAGCCTGATCGGGAGGCCACCTCATGCCTGACACCTACACCAAGCTCGCCAACAGCCCCATCGGCAAGATCGTCACCGGCCAGACCGGCCTGCCGCGCCCGACCATCCTGGAGCGCCACCGCCCCGGCGACCCGGCGGTGAACGGGCGGCTGCTGCTCGGCGCCGCGTCCGGCGGACGGCTCGCCGGCCCCGTCGCGAAGGTGCTCGCCGCGCTGGACGTGGACACCGCGACCGCGTTGGACGACGACGTGCGCACGGCGGTGGCCGGCGCCGGCCTGGACGCCGCGGTGCACAACCCCGACGGCCCCGGCCGCCCGCGCTTCAAGGCCCTCGTCTTCGACGCCACCGGCATCGCCGACTCGACGCAGCTGCGCGCGGTGCACCGCTTCTTCCGTCCGGTGGTCGGCGGCGTCGAGCCGTGCGGCCGCGTCGTCGTGCTCGGCACCGCGCCGGAGGACTGCGCGGGCCCGCGCGAGGCGACGGCGCAGCGCGCGCTGGAGGGCTTCACCCGGTCGCTGGGCAAGGAGATCGGCCGCGGCTGCGCCGTGCAGCTCGTGTACGTCGCGCCCGGCGCGGAGGCCCAGCTCGCCTCGACGCTGCGCTTCCTGCTGTCGGCCCGCAGCGCGTACGTCTCCGGGCAGGTCGTGCGGGTCGGCAAGGCGAGCGGCAAGCCGCCGGCCGTCGACCAGCACCGGCCGCTGGAGGGCAAGGTCGCGCTGGTGACCGGCGCGTCCCGGGGCATCGGCGCGGCGATCGCGTCCACACTCGCCCGGGACGGCGCGCACGTCGTCGGCCTCGACATCCCGCCGCTCGCCGACGACCTCGCCGCGGTCGCCGGGGCACTCGGCGGCTCGTTCCTCACGTGCGACATCACCGCCGACGACGCGCCCCAGGTCATCGCCGAGCACCTGCTGCGCGAGCACGGCGGCGTCGACGTCGTCGTGCACAACGCGGGGATCACCCAGGACCGCACGCTCAAGCGGATGAAGGACGAGCGCTGGGACCGCGTCCTGGACATCAACCTGTCGTCCGAGGAGCGCATCGACGACGTCCTGCTCGAGGAGGACGTCCGCCGGGCCGGCGGGCGGATCGTCTGCGTCTCCTCGATCGCGGGCATCGCCGGCAACAACGGGCAGACCAACTACGGCGCGTCCAAGGCGGGCGTCGCCGGCATGGTCGCGGCGATGGCGCCGATCCTGGCCAAGCGGAAGATCACCATCAACGCGGTCGCGCCCGGGTTCATCGAGACCCAGATGACCGCGGCGGTCCCGTTCGCGATCCGCGAGGCGGGGCGGCGGATGAACTCGATGTCGCAGGGCGGCCTCCCCGTGGACGTCGCCGAGGCGATCGCCTGGCTGGCGGCGCCCGACTCGACCGGGCTCAACGGCAACGTCGTCCGCGTCTGCGGCCAGTCGCTGCTGGGGGCGTGAGCCGATGACCACGACGATCAGGACGCTGGAGTCCCCGCCGTCCGTGCTCGCCGGCTACGCCAAGGCGTTCGGGTCGGTGGTGCCGCTGGCCGGCGCGCTGCCCCTGCCGCTCCCCGGCGGCGGCGGCGAGCTGCCCGACCTGGAGCTGCGCGTCCCGGCGCTGACCACGGACCTGGACCACCTCTCCGCGTACGCCCAGGTCTGCGGGTTCACGCTGCGAGACACGCTGCCGGTCACGTACCTCAACGTACGGGCGTTCCCGATCCACATCGCCCTGATGACGGACGGAGCGTTCCCGTTCGGGCCGGTGGGCCTCGTGCACCTCACGAACGCGATCACCCAGGTCCGGCCGGTCGACGTGCGCGAGGAGCTGGCGCTGCGCGTCTGGGTCACGGGCCTGGACCCGCATCCGAAGGGCCGCACGCTGACGCTCCACACCGAGGCGTCGGCGGGCGACGAGGTCGTGTGGACGGCCCGGTCCACGATGCTGCGCCGCGGCAAGGGCACCGGCGAGCCGGCCGAGCCCACCGCGGTGCCCGACGTCCCCGCGGCCGCGACCTGGAAGATCCCCGGGGATACCGGGCGGCGCTACGCCGCCGTCTCGGGGGACCGCAACCCCATCCACCTGTACGGCCTGACCGCCAAGCCGTTCGGCTTCTCGCGCGCGATCGCGCACGGGCTCTGGACCAAGGCGCACGCGCTGGCGGCGATCGAGGGCCAGTTGCCCGACGCGTTCACCGTCGACGTCGCGTTCCGCAAGCCG
>Ga0164241_10001595_pt1 | contig 27234 bp, 23 predicted proteins | sample OricomyardsoilBY_FD_108780 | JGI IMG/M metagenome (GOLD analysis project Ga0164241, IMG submission 108780) | Backyard soil microbial communities from Emeryville, California, USA - Original compost - Back yard soil (BY) | ecosystem: Environmental > Terrestrial > Soil > Unclassified | place: USA... | reverse complement strand
TAGCGTCGGCGATCGGGCCCAGCTCGGCCCGTTCGCCCACCTGCGCCCGGAGAGCGTGATCGAAGCCGAAGCCCACATCGGCAATTTCGTGGAGACCAAGAAGACGCGCGTGCGCCGCGGCGCGAAGGCCAATCATCTCTCCTACTTGGGTGACGCCGACGTCGGCGAGCGAGCGAACATCGGCGCTGGTACGATCGTCTGCAACTACGACGGCTTCGTGAAGCACCGCACTACCATCGGCGAAGGCGCTTTCATCGGGAGCGACTCGCAGCTGATCGCCCCCGTGGCGATCGGCAAGAACGCCTACGTCGGCACCGGCACGACCGTCACCGATGACGTGCCCGACGACGCGCTCGCGATCGGGCGCGCCCGTCAGGTGAACAAGCCCGGCTACGCCGCCAAGCTGCGCGAGCGCCTGGCGGCGGCCAAGAACCGGTGAATCAGCCGCGCCGCGCGGCCACGATCGCGGCCACGTCGATCTTTTTCATCGACATCATCGCGTCGAAGGCGCGCTTGGCCTCGGCGCCGCCGACAGCTAGCGCGTCGGTCAGCACGCGGGGGGTGATCTGCCAGGAGATCCCCCAGCGATCCTTGCACCAACCGCACTGGCTTTCTTGGCCGCCGTTGTCGACGATGGCGTTCCAGTAGCGGTCGGTCTCTTCCTGATCGTCGGTCGAGATCTGGAAGGAAAACGCCTCGCTGTGCTTGAAGTGAGGACCGCCGTTGAGCCCGAGGCAGGCAACGCCAAAAACGGTGAACTGCACCGTGAGGACCTCGCCCGCCTTGCCATCCGGGTAGTCCCCGGGCGCTCTGTGAACGGCCGTGACCTTGCTGTCCGGGAACGTGGCCGCGTAGAAGCGCGCCGCTTCTTCTGCATCCTTGTCGAACCAAAGGCATATCACGTTCTTGGCTGTCATGTTCAGTGCTCCTCCGGACCCGGGTACTAGCGTGTTGGCCGGGCGCGCGCGACGTTTTATGACAGCCGACTTCGAAATCGCGGCTAGCTCTTCACGCGGCGCTGCAACACGACCCAGGTCGCCGCGCCGACCGCGAGGGCGGCAATGATCATCACCAACGACCACCCAGGCCGTGACAGCGCGACGCCGTTGCGCCACACGAGCACCTCGAGCAGCTGCACCCCGAGCGCGACGATGCCGGCGGTCGCGGCGCTGTACAGGACGGTGCGGCGCAAGCGCAGCTGCGCCTCGATCGCCCGGGGAGTGCTCGGCCAGATCTCGCTCGTCAGGTGCCGGATCCAGAGGACGGCCGGCGTTCCCAGCGCGCACAGCGCGCCGATCAAGCTCATCACCGCTTCGGATTGCGTGAGATCGGCGCCGCCGCGAATGAGCCGAATGCTGCTGCCCACCGTCACGAGCGCGCAGGTGAGCAGCCACAAGCCGCCCAGGGCCGTGAAGAACACCAGCCCTGGCCGCGCCAGCTTCACGGTGCGGGAGGCCTCTTCGATGTTGGCGCTCTGCACGGTAGCGGCGGACTGCCGCAGCTGGGTTTTGGCGGTGGCCACCGCGGCGCGATCGCTGATCACGGAGCCCGGCTCGAGCTCGATGACGGCGGCTTGGTCATCGAAGGGCGAGAGCGCCAGATCGAGCTCCGCCATCGTCTGATAGCGTTCGCTCGGATTCTTGGCCATCGCCTTCTGGATCACGTGCTCGAGCGAGAGCGGGATGCCGCCCTGAATCTCGGTCGGCCGCGGCGGCTCTTCGGTGAGCACAGCCGTGAGCGTGGCCATCGGATCGCGCCCTTCGAACGGCTTTCGACCGGTGAGGGCGCGGTAGAGCATCGCTCCCACCGCGTAGATGTCCGCGCGCGAGTCGACCTTGTCGCCGCGAGCTTGCTCGGGGGCCATGTAGTCGGGCGTGCCCATCACGGTGCCGGTTTTGGTCAGGCCGTCTTTGTTGTCGCCGACCTTCGAGATGCCGAAGTCGAGCACCTTGACGTGATGGCCGTCGCCCGACAAAAATACGTTCTCGGGCTTGACGTCGCGATGAACGATGCCGGCAGCGTGCGCGGCGCCGAGCGCGGCGCACACCTGGCGCACCACGTGAGCGGCCGCCGCCGGCGTCATCTTGCCGACGCGATCTAGATGATTGCCGAGCTCTTCACCCTGCAGCAGCTCGGCCACGATGTACGGACGCCCGTCCGGGCTCGAGCTCACGTCGAACACGTCGACGACGTTGGGATGAGAGAGCACGCTGGAAGCCTCGGCCTCGCGCTGGAAGCGCGTCACGACGTCCGGTTGGCGCGCGAGATCCGGGTGCAGCATCTTCACCGCGAAGCGCTTGGTCGTGAGGCGTTGATGGCGCGCCTCGTAGACGCGGCCCATCCCCCCCTCACCGACCATGCGGATGATTTCGTAGGAGCCGCCCAACACGGCGCCCAGCATCGGATCTTCGTCGTCGGGTGCGTCTTCGAGCGGCGTAGCGTCGTGCGGACAGACCTTGAACGCAGCGGGGAAGCGCCGATCGCACGACGGGCAGCGTCGCGAGTTGGGCATGCCCTCCGAGATCGCATCCGAGAAACTTGGCTGCGAGCTGCGCGCCGGAACCAAAACCGGCGCGCCAATCTGCGGAGCGCGAGGACCAACCATGGGCCGACAAGCGTAGCCCAAATTGACGAGCGGGAAACAGGCTCTCGAGTAGGACTGTTACTTACGCACGACCAGGAACACGCTCTGGCCGCGGCGATGCACGAGCAGCAGCACGTCGCCCGAAGCTTTGCCGTACTGCTCTTTGAACTTCGCGAGCGAGTCTACCGCGACGCGGTTCAGCTCGAGCACGACGTCGCCGGGCCGCAGGCCCGCCTTCGCCGCCGGGCTCCGCGGCTCCAGGTCGGTGATGACGACACCGCGCTGCACCTCCGCACCCAGGCCCAGCGTTCGGCGATGCTCGGGCGTCAGCTCTTCCAGCGTCACGCCATCGAGCGCGCCACCGCTGGTGGCTTGCGGTGCGCCACCTGTGGCGCTGCTGACTTCGCTCGCGTCTTCCGGGACTTCGCCGAGCTCCACGCCGAGCGTCTGCGGCTTACCGTCACGCATGATTTCCAGCGTGACGTGCTTTTTGGCGCCGCTCGAAGCGATCAAGTTACGAAACTGACCGGTGGAGGTGACGAGCTTGCCGTCGACTTTGGTCACGACGTCACCGCGGGCCAGACCCGCCTTGCCGCCGGGGCCGCCGCTGCGTACCTCCGTCAGCAGCACGCCGTTCTGACTGCTCAGCTTCAGAGCCCCGACGAGATCGTGGTCGACGTCTTGAATGCCGACGCCCAGAAAGCCGCGCGAGACCTTGCCCGACTGCTTGAGCGTTTCCATGATCGGCTGCGCCATGCTGCTCGGAATGGCGAGGCCGATACCTTGGTAACCACCGGTACGGGACAGGATCGCGGTGTTGATACCGACGAGCTTGCCTTCGGTGTTGATAAGCGCTCCCCCGGAGTTACCCGGGTTGATGGCGGCGTCGGTCTGAATGAAGTCTTCGTAGGCGGTGATGCCGAGATCGGCGCGCCCCTTGGCGGAGACGATACCCATCGTCACGGTCTGGCCGACGCCGAGCGGATTGCCGATCGCGAGCACGACGTCACCCAGCCGCAGCTTCGACGAATCGCCGAACTCGGCCGGCACGAGCCCCGTCGGTGAGCCCTTGATCTTGATGACGGCCAGATCGCTCTTGGGATCGGTGCCGACCACGGTCGCGTCGAACTCGCGCTTGTCGGAGGTCGTGACCTTGATCTCCTTGGCTTCGGCGACGACGTGGTTGTTGGTGAGCACGTAGCCGTCGACCGAGACGATCACGCCCGAGCCGATGCCCTGGGCCTGACGCTCGCTCGGCCCACCGCCGCCGAAGAACGGGAACATCATCGGCGGCTGACGCTGGGTGACCTTGGTGGCAACCGTCACGACCGAAGGCAGCACTCGCTCGGCCACGTCGGCGATCGATACGGCTCCGCCTACCTGAGTCAGCGCGGGGTGGGCCAGGACCGTGATGTCGCCGCGACCGGGCTCGGGGCGAACCTCGCCCTGGTTGAGCGTGCTGCCCCTGGCACAACCGCTCACGCCCACTGTCAGCGCCAGAACAGAGACGAACCCGTAGCTCAGCTTCCACATGGTTTGGGTTTCCTCACGACCGCAGCCAGCTCATGACTGCGTACTCTGAGGCGACTAACCCGGCAAACCACAGGTTCATTCCAGCGGGCGGGCGCCCTCGAGCCCCCGCGACTGGCCTCCCGGCCGCCGGTTGGTCGACCGCTTAGGGCGTGTTCCTGAATTGCTGGTCTCGCCGTAAACGTGCCCGTGCCCGGCCCGTGCCCGACGGTCCGTAAGTTACCGTCGGCGGTATTGGGGTGTAGGCCTGGGCTTGTGGCGCGGGCCAGGCCGCGCGCGCCGCGGGCAGCTGCCCGCGCCGTCGACGGTGATTCAAGCAACCAGCGAGCTTGGAGACCGACGGGGCGTGATGCAACTCGATCACGAACGACTGGATGTCTACGACTTGGCGCTGGAACATCTGGTGTTAGCGAACGGGATCATCGAGGGATTGGCGCGTGGGCGGAGTCATCTGGCCGACCAGCTCACGCGGGCCTCGCTCTCGATCGTGCTCAATCTTGCGGAGGGCGCTGGCACGCCCGAGCGCTCTCAATTTAGAAACACGCCCTAGAGCTTCGCCAGCCAGTCCCCGATTTCGCCGAGTGGCAGGCTTTGACTCGCAACGCCGGCTCGCACCGCGGCTCCTGGCATGCCGTACACGACGGCCGACTCTTCGCTCTCGCAGATCACGATGCCGCCCATTTCGAGGATCTTGCGCGCGCCTTCGACGCCGTCGTCGCCCATGCCGGTCAAGATCACGCCTACCGCGCGACGACCGAGCCCGAGCGCGACACTCGTGAGCAGGCGATCTGCCGAGGGCACGTAGCGGTCGCGCTCGCCGGGCGGCGTGACCTTGAGCTTCATCGCCCCGCGCGACGACACCTCGAGCTCCATGCAGTGCCGGCCAGGGCAAATGAAGCCTACGCCTTCGCTCACCACGTCTTGATCTTGCGCCTCGCTCACGCGCAGCGTGCCGCGTCGTGACAAGCGATCGGCGAACGTGCGCGTGAATTTGTCGGGCATGTGCTGGGCGATGACCAGCGCGTTCCTGTAGTTTTGGGGGAAGCGCGTGAAGATGTCCATCAGCGCGCTCGGTCCGCCCGTCGACGACGCCACCGCGATCACGGTCTTGGGCGGCACCAGCTGCTTCTGCGGGCGCGCCTCTAGCGGCGCCGGAGCCACGTCGGCGGGGCGACGTGCCGGCGACGTACCTAGGCGCACGCTGCGCGCGAGCAGCACCTTGTTGACCAGCTGCTCGCGAATACCGCCCAAATCCGGATCCGAGAAGCGCTCCGGCTTGGCCACGAAATCGAGCGCGCCGAGCTCGAGCGCCTTGAACACGTTTTCTTTCTGGCTGTAGCTGGAGACGACGATCACCGGCGTCGGCATCTTCGTCATCAAGATGCGCAAGAACGTGAAGCCGTCCATGCGCGGCATTTCCAGATCGAGGGTGATGCAGTCAGGCTTGAGGTTGGCGACGAGCCGCAGGGCTTCCTCGCCGTCGGCCGCCTTGCCCACGACCTCGATCTCGGGGCTCTGAGCCAAGATCTCGCCGATGCTTCGGCGATTGAAGACCGAGTCGTCCACGACCAAAACGCGCAGCGGTAGTGCGGCGGCACCTCGCATCAGAAGCCTCCTGACCGCTCGGCTCCGAGCGGTTTTCTGTAAACCAAATCGTCTCGCAGATGAACGAGCTCGAACGCGGTGCTCAAATTCAACAGGGACTCGGAGTGGCCAAGCATGAGGTAACCGCCAGGGCTCAGCCGCTGGTAGAGGTGATCGATCACGCGCTTTCTCGATCGAACGTCGAAGTAGATGAGAACATTACGGCAGAAGATAGCGTCCACCCGCCCGACCAAGTTGCCTCGGCCGCTATCGAACAGGTTCATCTGCCCGAATTGACACAGCTTTTTGACTTGGCCGGCGACGTGAAAGCCGTCGTCGAGCTCCAAAAAATAGCGAGACTTATCGCGGGCCGACGTCGCGCGGAGCGAGCTCGCTTGGTACACGCCGCGCCGCGCGTGGGCGACGCAATGCTTGGAGAGGTCGGTGCCGATGACGCGCACGTCCCAGCCCTCGAAGCGTCCTGACTCCAGGATCAGCGCCGCGAGCGTGTAGGCCTCCTCACCCGTCGAGCAGCCCGCGCTCCACACGAGCAGCCGGCGGCTACGCGCGTTGACCTCTTCGAGCCTCGGCAGCAGCTCGGCCTGAAAGGCGCGCAGCTGGTACTCTTGGCGAAAGAAGTAGGTCTCCTTGGTCGTGAGCCGCTCGACCGCCTCTTCCATCTCGGCCTGGTTGTGCGCGTCGAAGCGCAGGTACTTGTAGTAGGCCTGGTAGTTGGCCAAGCCCAGGGCTTCGAGCCGTTCACTCAGCCGTCGGTCGAATAGCATCAACGCCGACTCGTCGTAGACCAACCCCGCGTGCTCGTAGACCAGATCGCGGAGGAGGCGAAAATCCTCGAGCGACATGCGCCGAAATTGAGCCGGCACCTGGCGCAAGCTCAAATCTCTCCCTGCGGCCGGCGCGGCGGGCGGCTGCGGCGCTGGCCGGTTGCTTCGAGCGCCCGGCTCAGCGCTTCCTTGACCATCGGATCTTGCTCGACGCCGAGCCGCGCCCGCAGCAGCGCGGCGGAGGCGTCGCTGGCCTCGCGCCCGAGCAGGTCGGCGGCGAGGCGACGGACGTCCCACGCCGATTGATCGAGGCACGCGCCGAGGTGGACGATCACGCGCGGATCCGGCTCCGCTGCGATCGCCAGCATCGATGCCTTCACCACCTCGGGCTCGCCGTGGTGCAAGCCGTCGAACAGCGACGACAGGCGACGGGGATCGGAGTGACGCGACAACGCCTCGACGGCGGCGACGGCGACACGCGCGTCGGTCGAGCGCACCAGGGGTCCCAGCACCGCGAGCGCACGCGGATCGGATGACTCGCCGAGCGCGCGCAGCGAGGCCAAGAGCAGCACCGCATCACGCGCCTCCGCCACCACCTCGAGCAGCGCCGGAACGCCGACCGAGCCGTGATCTTCGGCCTCGAGCCGCCCGAGGGCTCGCACCGCTTCGACGCGCACCGCCTGCTCTTCGTCGGCCAGGGCGAACCGCACCGCGTCGAGCGCTTCGGCTTCGCCCAGCTCACCCAGCCCTAGCAGCGCCGCCCGACGTTGCTCCGGAGAGGTGCTTCGCAAGAGCTGCATGCAAAATGCGGTCAGCTCGGCGCGGTCGAGGCCCGTCAGCTTGCCCGCCGGGGCGAGCGCCGAGATCACGAGCGCGGCGGCGTGGGCGGCCGCTCCCTGCGCGCCGAGCTGCACCAGCGACAGCGCCCTCGCGGGGTGACGTTGGCTGATGGCGACCAGCGCCGGCTCGACGCTGCCGACGACCTGCGGATCCGCCAGGAGCTCGACCAGCGCCGGCATGCAGTCGGCGTCGCCGACGCGAATCAGAGCCCCGAGCGCCGAGCGGACGACGTCCGGCGACGGCGAGCCGAGCGCGGAGGTCAAGCGGCGCCTAGCCTCGACCGTGACCGCCTCGACCGGCAACCGCCCGAGTAAATCGAGGCAGGCGGCGGCGGTCTCGGTCTCGAGCGACGCCGCGCCACCCAGCAGCGCAGGAACGGCGCGGGGGCCGAGCAAGAACAGGGCCTGATCGGCCTCGGGGTAACAGCGCGGATCCGACAGCCACGTAACGGCCGGGCTCGCGCCGGACGCGATGCCCAGCGCTCCGACGACCGACAGCGCCGCGCGCGCCGCCTCGACCTCACCGTCGCGCCGCTCCAGGCACTCGAGCAGCAAGCGCTCGGCTCGCTCGCCAGCTCGCTCCAGCTCCGAAGACGCGGCGCCGCGCGCCAACTCCGACGCGCCCACGTAATCGCTGAGCGCACACACGGCTTCGGGGCCGCGCGCGCGCAGCAGGGCTTGAACCAGCGGGCTCGCGGCGCGGGGATCGCCAGACTGCGCGGCGAGCGCCAGCGCGGCGTGCTCGAGGAGCGGCTCGCGCAGCCAACCCTCGACGCCCTCGAACGGGAGCCTGGCGCCGATGTTGACGAGCGCCTCGAGCGCGGCCAGCTTTTCGAGTGACGCCGCTCCCTCGAGCCGCGCCACCAGCAGCGCCCGCGCTTCGTCGGCACGCGACACCCCGACTGCGCCCACAGCTTCGAGCGCGGCGACGCGCACGTTGGGGTCGGCGTCGTCGATGAGCGGAGCGAGCAGCCCGAGCGCGCCCGCCTCTCCCGAGCGGCCGAGGGCTTCGACGGCCAGCTTCTTGCCGTCGGCGTCGAGCGTCGCCAAGACGGGCGCCAGCGCTTCGACGGCGCCGCTGCCGAAAGCCCCGAGCGCCTCGACGGCGGCGTTGCGGAGACCAACGTTGTCGCCCGGCTCGAACACCTTCGCCAGCGCCGTCAGCAGGTCCGGCTCCGGGCCGAGCGCGGACGTGAGCCCGATCGCCTCCTTGCGCACGCGCCAGTCGTTGTCGCCGAGCGCGGACAGGAGCAGCGGCACGCGCGCCGACGGCCCAAGCCCCGCGATTCGGCAGACCGCGCGCCGGCGCTCCTCGGGATCCGCGGAGCCGAGCGCGCGTCCGACCTCGACGTCCTCGTTCACCGGCGCGCCTCGCTCGCTCCCAGGAGCTGGGCCGGAGACAGCGAGCTGGTCAGGACGTCGAACTCGCCCACGTCGAGGATGAAGGTCAACCCGTCGGAGCGGCTGACCACGCCCGCGATGCCGCGCACGTCGTCGCCGCTGCCCAGGGCCGGCGCCGGCTTGAGATCGGCGCCACCGGTTCCGAAAACTTCCGTCACCCTGTCGACGCACAGGGCCACTCCGCGACCGGTCACGTCGATCAAGATCCACTTCGCGCGGCGCGGATCCGGCAGCGCCGGCAGGCCGAAACGCGCGCGCAGCTCGACGACGGGTACGATCTCGCCGCGATGATCCGCCACCCCCGCGATGGTGTGAGGCGCGTGGGGCAGCTCCGTGATCGGCAGCGGATTGACGATCTCGCGCACGTGGTCGATCGGAACCGCGTACGCCACCTCGCCGACGACGAAGCCGACCAGGCTCTTCTGGGGATCGGGGCGCTCGGGGCGGTAGCTCATGACAAATCAGCCGGGCAGGATGGATCGCAAATTGAGGAGCACCACGAAGCTGCCCGGGGGCCGGGCCACCCCGACCACGTGCTCCGAAGCGTCGCTGCCGAGCGCGCTGGCGGCGGCCTCGATTTCGGAGGCTTGGAGGCGCACGACCTGGCGCACCTCGTCGACCAACAAGCCCACCGTTTCGCCGCTCTCCGACGTGGTGAGCAAGATCCGCGAGCGGCGGCCACTCGAGCTCTCTTGCAGCCTCAGCTTGCGACGCAGGCAGAGCACGGTGACGAGCAACCCGCGCACGCTGCACACGCCCAACACCTCCCGGCTCGAGCGCGGCACGGGCGTGATCGGGGGCGGGCTCAAGATTTCCTTGATGCCCGTCAGCTCGATACCGAACAGCTCTCCCCCTACCACGAACATCAAAAACTCACGCAGCGGCGTTGTCTCGCTGCCGCGCCGCGACAGGCGCATCGCAGGGGCGCGCGTCAGATCAGCCATGAATCAAGCTCAGCCGCTCGCGCGGCGCCTCCGCGCCGGACAGTACTTCTTCGATCACCGCGCCCGAGTCCAGCACCAGGCCGACGCGTTGATCGCCGAGCTCGGTCGCCCCTGCAAACCCGCGCACGCGCGACAGCGAGGAGCCGAGCGGCTTGATCACGATGTCTTCCTGCCCATAAAGGTGGTCTACGACCAAGCCGAGGCGTCGATTACCCAGCGCCGCCACCACGATGAACCGGCGCTTGCGCTCCTCGTGCGGCTCCGGCAGTCCGAGCAGGCGGCCTAGATCGCAGATCGGCAGCGAGCTGCCGCGCACGGTGATGACCTCGCGATTTTCGACCCGCCGCACGCCGTGCGCATCGAACGACAGCGCCTCCGATACCGTCGACAACGGGATCGCGAACACCTGATCGTGCACGCGTACGAGCAGCGCGCTGACGATGGCGAGGGTGATCGGGAGCGTGATCGCCATCTTCGTGCCGATGCCGGTCTCGCTGTGGACGTCGATCACCCCGCCAAGCTTGTTGATGTTGGTCTTGACGATGTCCATGCCGACACCGCGGCCGGACAGGTCGTCGGCCTGCTCTCGCGTCGACAGCCCGGGCACGAAGATCAGCGCCAAGATCTCGTCGCGCACGAGCTGCGACGCCTCCGCGGCCGCGATCTTGCCGGACTCGACCGCCTTTTCGACCAGCGCCACCTCGTCGATGCCGCGGCCGTCGTCCTCGACCTCGATCATGACGTGATTGCCTTTTTGAAAGGCGTTCAGCGCGATCGTGCCCGCCAGCGGCTTGCCCACCTCGGCGCGGCGCTCGGCCGACTCGATGCCGTGATCGATGGCGTTCCTGATCATGTGCATCAGCGGATCGCTCAGCTCTTCGACGATGAGCTTGTCGATCTCGGTCTCGGCGCCGGTGATGACGAGGCGGATCTCCTTGCCCAAGTCGCGGCTGATTTGGCGCACGACGCGGGCGAGGCGGTCGAACACCTGACCGAGCGGCACCATGCGCACCTCGAGGATGCCGTCTTGCATCTCGCCAAGGCGGCGGTCGAAGTTGCGGTGCAGCCGCATCAGCTCCGCCGCCAGCTGGCGCGCGCCCTCGCCGCGCAAGCGCTCCGCGATGCGCGAGAGCGAGCTGCGTACGATCGACAGCTCGCCGACGATGTTCATCAGGTGATCGAGCTTGCGAATGTCGACGCGCACCGTCTGCGTCAACGAGCGCAGCGACGGAGCGGCGTCGACCGCGCCACCGTCGGCCAAGATTAGCGGGTCGGCTTTGCCCACCGGCGCACCGCCGGGCGAGCTGCCGCGGACCGGTGCGACGCTGGGCAGCATCGAGCGACGCCGCCGTGGAATCTCCTCGATCACGACGTTGTCGGCGCCCAAGGTGCCGATCAGCGTCGCCAGGTCGTCGCGCGAAGCGACGAGCAGGTCGAGCTCGATGGCGTCGGCGCTGGAAGCTTCACCGGTCGGCAGGTAGGTGATGATCTCACCGTGCCGTTTGGCGCGCTCTTTCATGTCGTCCAGCGCCTTGTCGATCGTCGACAGATCGAACTGGACCCGCAGCCGGTAAAGCTTGAGGTTTTGCTCGATGTTGGCGCGCAGCCGGTGCTCTTCGTATTCGGTGAGCACGGCCAGCATGCCGGGGTCGAGCTCGTAGTCGCCCATCGGGCTGACGCTGCGCTCGACGGCCGCCCCCAGCCGATCGAGGCGCCGGAAGAGCTCGTCGACGCTGGGCAGATCTTCGTCTCGGCCCTCCTTCTCGATGGTCAGAATGCGGCCGTAGGCGTCGACGGTCGCAAACAGCACGTCCAGCACCTCGGGGCGCAGATCCATGCGCCCGAGCCGTAGGTCATCCAGCAAGTCTTCGAGGCGATGGGAGAAGGCGCCGAGCCGAATCGCGCCGAACAGCCCCGCCAGCCCCTTCAACGTGTGAACCGCGCGAAACGCCTCGTTGATCAGCGATGGATCTTCTTTGCCGGACTTCTGGGCGGCGTCGAGCGCGAGCAGATTTCGGCTCAGCGTCTCGATGATCTCCTGCGCCTCAGAGAAAAACTCCTCGCGCGCCTTGTCCGTGATCTCAGCCATGCGCCCCCCGGCTCGCGTCCGTGCCGATCTGAGCCAGCGTTTGCTCGATCAAGGCTTCCGCCGTGAACGGCTTGACCAAGTAGCCGTTCGCTCCGAGCTGCAGGCCTCGCTCGCGGTCACGCTCGGACGAAGCTGTCGAGATGATCAGGATAGGAGTGCCCTTGTGGGCTTCGCTCTTCTTGATGAACGCGATCAGCTCCAGCCCGTTGATGTCGGGCATGTTGATGTCGGTGATGACGAGATCCCAGGCCCCTCGCGGCAGCAGACGCAGGGCGTCGAACCCGCTCTGTGCCTCCGCTACCTCGATCTCTCCGAGCGCGGGCGAGGTCGTCAGGATCGTCCGCACGAACGCGCGCATGCTGGCAGAGTCTTCGACGAGCAGCACCCGGAGCATGGAGGGTCAGCATACCATCAGGCGCATTTTTGACGCGCATTTGTGGCAAGGTCGGCGGGTGCAGGCCAGAGCCGCGATTATTGGCGCCGGATCTTCCGGGCTCACCGTGCTCAAGGCCCTATTGCAGGCCGGAATTTCCGCCGTCTGCTTCGAAAAGGGCACGAAAATCGGCGGAAACTGGGTCTTCGACAACGACAACGGCCAGAGCCGCATTTACCGCTCGCTCCGTATCAATACCTCGCGAGATCGGATGCAGTTCTCCGACTTCCCGATGCCGGCCGAATACCCTGACTACGCCAGCCACGAGCAGGTCGCGCGCTACTTCGAGGCCTACGCCGAGGCATTCCGCCTCAAATCCAGCATCCGCTTCCGCTCGTCCGTCGAACGAGTCACGCCGATCGCCACGCGCGATCCGCACGCGCTGCCCGCCTACCGGGTCCACACCTCCGACGGCGCCGAGCAGGACTTCGAGGCGGTGATCGTCGCCAACGGCCACCACTGGGACCCCGCCTTTCCGGAACCTGCTGCTGCCGGGACTTTCGCGGGACTCTGCTTGCACTCCCACGACTACATCAGCCCCGACGAGCCGCACTCACTTCGCGGCCAGCGCGTCGTCGTGGTCGGCATCGGCAACAGCGCCGTCGACATCGCGAGCGAGCTCGGGCAGGCCGGCGCCGACGTCGCCCTGTCGGTGCGACGAGGTGCGTGGGTGCTGCCCAAGCTCGTGTTTGGTCGCCCGATCGATCAGCCCGGGCTCATTCCGACGAGCTTACCCGACGCCGTGAAGACGCGCGTCGCCGAGCTCTGGTACGGTTTCATGATCGGCGAGCCCGGTGCGTACGGCTTGCCCGCGCCCGATCACCGGCTCGGCCACGCCCATCCGACGCTGTCCGACGATCTGCTACCGCTGCTGCGCGACGGCAAGATCTCGGCGCGCCCCGCCATCGCGCGCTTCGAGCGCCGCACCGTCCATTTCACGGACGGCAGTCGCTACGAAGCCGACGCCGTGATTTACTGCACTGGCTACCGCGTGACGTTTCCGTTCTTCGCGCCGAGCTTCGTCGCCGCGCCCGACAACGAGCTGCCGCTATTTTTGCGCTGTTTTCACCTGGAGCACCGCGGCCTGCTGTTCGCGGGCCTCGCCCAGCCGCTCGGCGCGATCATGCCGCTGGTCGAGGCACAGGGCCGGCTGTTCGCGCGCTACCTCACCGGTGAGTACGAGCTGCCCGACGCCGCCGAAATGCGCCGGCGCAGCTCGCTCGAACGCGAGCAGGCGCGGCGCCGCTTCGTCGCCACGCGCCGACACACGATGCAAGTCGACTTCGATCGCTACCTCGACGATCTCGCTCGCGAAACCCGCGCCGGGTTCCGCCGCTCGGGCCGGCTGCCCGCGCGCTGACGTGGCGGTGCTTCCGCGCTCAGCGCGTCGTGACACCGCGGCGCGCACGCACGGCGGCGGCCAGGCTTTCCAAGACGGGAACGGTCGTGTCCCAGCCCAGGCAGCCGTCGGTCACGCTCTGACCGAAGGTCATCTGCGCGCGCTCGGTGATCTCCTGGCGACCTGACACGAGGAAGCTCTCGATCATGACGCCGAAGATCGCCTGGCTGCCCGCCGCGACTTGGCCGGCGATGGCGTCCGCGACCGCCGGCTGCTTCGACGGATCCTTGCCGCTGTTGGCGTGGCTGGTGTCGATCATCAGCTTGCCGGGCAGCTTGTTCTTTTCGAGCAGGGCCACCGCGCTCGCCACCGCTTCGGCGCCGTAGTTGGGGCCGTTCGAGCCGCCGCGCAAGATCACGTGGCAGTGTGGGTTGCCCTTGGTAGCCACGATCGCCGCCAGCCCCTGCTTGGTCACGGAGAGGAAATGGTGCGGCTCCGCCGCGGACCGCACCGCGTCGGCCGCGATCTGCAACGTGCCGCTGGTGCCGTTCTTGAATCCGACCGGCATCGACAGACCCGACGCGAGCTCGCGGTGCACCTGACTCTCGGTCGTGCGCGCGCCGATCGCGCCCCACGTCACCAGATCGGCCATGAACTGAGGGGTGATCGGATCGAGGAACTCGAGCGCGGTCGGCAAGCCGAGCTCCACGGCGTCACGCAAGAACGTTCGCGCCACGCGCAGGCCCTGATTGATCGCGAAGCTGCCGTCGAGCTTGGGATCGTTGATCAGCCCCTTCCAACCGACGGTGGTGCGCGGCTTCTCGAAATACGTGCGCATGACGAGCTTGAGATCGGCGCCGAGCTTCGGCATCACGGCTTTGAGGCGACGCGCGTACTCGAGCCCCGCCTCCGGGTCGTGGATCGAGCAGGGCCCCACCACCACCACCAGGCGATCGTCTTTGCCCTCGATGATGTCGGCGACCTCGCTCCGCGATTCTGCGACAAGACCCGACGCGGCTTCGGGCAGCGGGATCTCCTCCATCAGAATGGCCGGTGGCAGCAGCGGCTTGAGGGTATCGATACGAACGTCGTCGGTCAGAACGGCCATGCGGCGCGGTTAGTAGTACGCCCCGAATGGAACGCAAATCTGCCTTGTACTTGCCGCCTGCAGCGGGGTCGTGACCAGTATCGGGGGGTTGGCCCCGCCCGCCCCCTCGCCCGCCCCGGCGTTCCGCCCCGAGCCTCCCCGCCCATCCCGGCGCGGGCGCGGCTTCACGCGCGGCCGGCAGAGCCCGCGCGGCGTGGTGTGGTTCGGCTTGACCTCGTTCTGGGGGCACTTGCGGCACTTCGTGTCGGCCGCGATCGCCACCGAAGACATCGACTCGCGCGACTGGATGACGGCGGACGAGCCGCAAGAATTGGCGTCCCGGGTCGCCGGCGTGCTCGGCGGCGATCCGAGCGCGCCGACGTTGGTCGAGGCCCTCGGGCGTGACCTGTGGATCGACTACGTCTCCGACACCGGCGACGACGTGTCGGTGAGCCGCGCGGTGGCACGCTTGGTCGTCGGTGGGTACGAGCTGCCCGATCCCGAGCGACCGGGCGAATTTCTGAGCGCGCCGCGGGGGGAGCTGCTGGTGTTCGGCGGGGACACGGCTTATCCCGTCGCGACCGCTCAGGAGATCACCAACCGCGTGCTGGTACCGTTCAACGAAGCGCTCGTGGCACAAGACCAAGGGCCGCGCGTGCTGCTCGGGATCCCCGGCAACCACGATTGGTACGACGGGCTCGACGGCTTCGGGCGCATGTTCCGGCGACGCTTCGACGACGAGGCCGATCCGCGGCCCAGCATCCTCGGCGTCTCGAAGCCGATGCTGGAGTACTACGCGGAGTGGGCGCGGGAGTTCCTGGCGGGCGGCAAGGTGGAAAAGCCGCGCGCGCTCGTGCTGTCGGGCTACGTTCCGGTGCAAAACGCCAGCTATTTCGTGCTGCCGCTCGCGCCCGGTATCGACTTGTACGGCGTCGATCGCCAGCTCAAGAGCATCGATTCGCGCCAGCGGCACTACTTCGTGGAGTGGGCGCGCGAGCACGTCGATAGCAGCCCCTGGGTGCTGCTGCCCGACCCTCTATTCCGCTTCGGGAGCGCGAGCCCGAGCGGAACCGACATGATTCAGACGCTCGGCTTCGACTTTCACGCGCGCTCACACTTCTTGCTCTCCGGCGACGTGCATCACTACGAGCGCAGCACCGAGGGCCGCACCCTCCACGTCACCGCCGGTGGCGGCGGCGCGTTCCTGCATCCGGCCCCGCTCGTAGGCGGCCGGCGCCAAGCCGAGCGCCGCTGGCCGAGCGCCCAGGAGTCGCGCGCGCTGCTCAGCGGCGTAGCTTGGAAGATCGCGCGTGGCCGCTCTGGCTTCTTGCCGCACCTGATCTTCGCGGCTCTGTTCGCGCCCGCGATGTCGGTCGGGCTACGGCTGTACGATCGCACGGGCGTGATCGTGGCCGCCCCGGCGGCGCTGACCGTGGTCGTAACCACCGTCTACGCCCTGATCGGCGGCGTGCGACGGCGCTGGCGAAAGGTGCTTCCGCCGGCCCTGATCGCGGGGCTGCTCACGGCGTGCTTGCCGGTCGTGGCGTCGCTCCTGGTGAAGCACGCGCTGCTACGGCTGCATCTTTTGCCAACGCTCTATGTCGTCGCAGGCGCCACCTTGCTGCTCAGCGTCTTTGCGGCAAGCTTCTTGTTCGGCTCGTACCTATCGTTTCTCACGCGCCGCGGCATCGAGCACACCCAGGCGTTCACGGCGCTCGATCACCCCGGCTACAAGCATTTCTTGCGGCTGCGAGTGCGCGCCGACGGCCAGGGCATCGACGGCTATTGCATCGGCCTGACCGACCCGCTCGCGGACGACGCCAAGCCGGAGCTGGTCGACGTCTTCCGCTGGCGGCCACGGCGTTGAGCGGCGCACCGCAGCGAGCGACGCCTCTCAGCCTCGCACGCCGTTGAAGCCGGTCCTCAGGAACGGCAGCAGCTCTCCCGTCGATTCGAAGTCGAACAGCGCCTGCGCCAGCGGCGCGAGCCGGCGGTGGCCCGGATGGTAGAACGGCTTGGGGAAGTGCCGCAAAGGCCCGCGCAGCACGACCTTCTGGATCCGCTCGAGCATGAGGGCGTTGTGCACGAACCCGACGCCGCTCTGTGCGTCCTGCAAGCTCGCGCTGGGATGTCCGCCCCAAGGCGGAGTGCCCGTGCCGTACCCGATCGCGGGCCAGTAGTTGACGGCCACGGTCCCGTAGCGGAGCTCGTCGATCGCGCGATCGACGGCCGCCTCGACGGTCGGGTCGCGTTCGAGGCTGCTCGGCACGAACAACATCGCGTTCAAGGTTCCCCACACTCGGTCGTTCAGGAAGCTGACGGCGCGGGCCAGGTACGCGGGGGCGTCGGCTTCGTCGATCTCGACCACGCTGAGCAGCGGGCAAAATGGCTCGAGTCGAAAGGACTCCGCGTCGGACTCGGGGGTCAGCCCTTCGAGCAGCGTCCACGGCAGCTGGCCTTCGCCGGCGGGCGCCGACCATACCTGCCCGACTTCGGGCGGCTGGGTCAGCTCCGCGTAGCGCGCCTTAGCGCCGGGATAGTACGCGGCGCGGGCCGCCTGCTCCGTGAACAGCTGCTTGAGCCGCGCCGTCAGCGATGAAGCGAGGCTCCGCGGCAGCACGAGCAGCTTGACCGCGTTGCAATTGAACGACGCATTGTTGAACAGCATGCCGGCGATGCCCTCGGCCACGTCCGACAGCTCGCGCTCCCCGTAGCGCCCGGGCACCACCACCGCCGGGCTGATGTTGCCGAGCTCGCTCGTGATTTCCTTTTGCAGCAGCGGGCGTCCACGGCGCTGGCGCTCGTCGCGGTTGGGCCCAGGCGGCCCCCAGACGATCGCGTCGTGGGTCTCGATCGAGCCGGTCATGTGCACGTGATCGACGTGGGGACTGGCGAGCAAGGCCTTGCCCGCCTCGACCCCGCCGTAAACGATGCGAAGCCCGCCCAGCTCGGCGATCGGAGCAAATATTTGCTCGAAGAGCGGCCCCAAATAGGCGTTGACGGGGCTCATCTTCAGCACGCAGGCGCGCCCGGCCACGAAGCACTCGTGCAGCACGTCGAGCGCCGGAATACTGGCGACGTTGCCGGCGCCGAGCACCGCCGAGACGCGCCCTTCCGGCGATGGCTGGCGATAGAAGCTAGCTTGGGCGGAGCGGATGTCGGCCGTGTCGACGTCGGCCGCCAGCCGCACGTCGATCGAGTAGGGCATGAACAGCACCCGGTCCGCGAGCGTATGCGGCATCACCCGCACCGAGACTTCGCCGCTCGGAAGACGGCGCACGCGATCGTCGGCGATCATCGGCGCGCCGTGCTCGCGCAGCTGCGCGAGCGATTCGCTCAGCAACCGCACGTAGCGCTGGATGATCACCGCCCCCGCCAGTAGCTCCTCGCCGAAGCCGCCCTCGCGCCCCGCGATGCCCTTGGCGGCGGCCCCGAGGCGCGAAAGCTCGTGTCCGTGCTCGTGCAGGCGGGCTCGTACCTCGGCCAGCGCGGCGAGCTTTCGAGAGACCGACGCGCGTGCAAACTCGCGCGCCGTCTCACGAACGCGCAGCGTCGTCGACAGGACCGCCTCCGGCTCCGTCTCGAGCGCGTGCACGACCGAAATCGCAGCCGTTGTGGTCGAAGGTGCGCGGTCGATCATCGACCGACAATTTTACGCGCTTTTGGCGAAGCGCGCTGCTTTCCTTCCGTCGCCGTCGGCGCCGGGTTACGCTCGAAAGAGTGGCTGGCGCCCCAAGCGCGAAAGCGTGGGGCGTCCGCTCGGGCGAGCCATGGGAGAGAGCATTTCCCCGGAACCGAAAAGCGAGCCGCCGGCGACGCGGCGCGAGCTACGAGAGCCGGTAACGCTGCCGCCGCCTGCCGATGCGGTCAAGCGCGAGGCGGACGCCGACTCATCGCGGAGCGCCGGCACCGGCGCCGGGTCCGGCCCGAGCGAGGTATCGAAGACGATCCGCGAGCTGTCCCGCGGTCTGTCGGCGGCGACCCAAGCCAACGAGCAACTGATGCGCGAGCTGCGCAGCTTGCGCGAGCTGCTCGAATCGGCCCGCGAGCGCGAGCGGGCGCTGACCGATGATGGCCGCCGCCTCGACGACGAGCGTGAGGTCGTGGCCGCCCAGCAGGACGAGTTCTTGGCGGCGCTGCTCGAAGAGCAAGAGGAGGCTCGAGCGCGCGCCGCCAAAGTCGAGCGCGAGCGCGACGAGCTACGCGCGGAGGCCTCACGGCTACGGGCGCGGCTCGGCACCTACCGCGTCAGCACCGATCCTCCGCTCCCAGCCACGGCCGGGCGCCCCGCGGTTCGCACGAGCCTGGCCCTGGAGCTCGACCCGGACGAGCTCGACGCCACGCTGCGCGCCCGTTCGTCGGGTCCGCCGCTGCCCCCGGTCGCGGCGCACCCGAGCTCTCCGCCGCCCCCGCTCGACGGGGCCATCTCGCGTACGGCCTCGATATTTCCGCGCGAAGGCACCCGGCCGGGAGTTGGTGGACCGAAACCTTGCGAGACGCCGCCGCCTAGCTTCGGCCCGTCGCCCTTCGGTTTTCCGCCCCCGGCGGCGGCGATCGCCACCGAGCCGCCACCCCGGCCGGTATCGGCGGCCAGCTTGCCCGCCGATTCGGTCGGCGCCATGCCGATTCTGAAAAGAAAACCCGACCCCATGACTCGACCGCTCGTCGACTATTCGCTAGGGGAAGGCGGCGTGAGGAGCGAAACCCTCGAAGGCGTGCGCATCTCCCCCAAGTCGTCCAAGCCCCCCAAGAAATAACGTGCCTCGTCCGTTGCTGCTCCGGACGGTGCTCGCCGCCGCCGCGGCGCTCGCATCGATTTACTTCACCAAGCTCGGTCTGTTCGCGGCCGTGGGCGCCTTCGTGGCGTGGGCTTCATTGCCACGTTTACCCGCCGTCGACCTCAAACGCGAGCGCTGGCTGCTGCTCGTAGCCGCGCTCGCGGCGAGCGTCGGCTTGCTGCGGTTTTTGGTGCTGGAAGCCATTCCGGGCATCGTCGCTGGCGGCAACCGTTTCACGGAGCAGCGCGCGATCTCACGGTTGCGTGAGATCTTGTTCGCGGAAGACAGCGCCCGCCGCACCGCTGCGCACGATCCCGATCACGACGGCATCGGCTCGGCGGCGCTGATCGGCGAGCTTACCGGTGAGCTCGGGCTGCGTCGCGACAGCCGCCTCACCGTGCCGCTGCTCGAAAGCTATCCGAAGCAGGTCGACAGCGACGTCGGACCGGTGACGGAGATCGGGGGCTATTTTCTGATGGTGTGCTTGCCAAAGCTCGGCGGAGGCTTCACCGCGCGCCCCGCCGACGCCATCGACGATGAGCTCGCCGAGCGCCGATTCATCGCCTACGCTTGGCCCAGCGGCACCGCGCCTGGCCTCCAGAGCGCGCTCTCGCTCGACGAGCACGAGCGCATTTCGTTGGCCAAAGCCGCGCCCGGCCTACGCTACGGCCTGGCCGCTCCGCCGCACTGCGACGAGCTGGTCGACCCCACGACGCGCTCGGACTGGACGGTGTGGCGCCACAAGCAACCGCGTCGCGCGCTGCCCGGCGACCGCTGACGTGCTAGGAGCCGCCGCGAGCGATGGATCCGCAGTACCGAAGTGAAATCAATCGGGACGTCTTGCCGGCGGCGCCGGGCGAGTTTCGCGCCCTGTCGCTCGGTTCGATCAAGGTCGATCCGCCGGTGGTGCTCGCGCCGATGGCGGGCGTGACGAACTACCCGTTCCGTTCGCTGTGCAAGCGCTTCGGGTGCAGGTCTGTACGTGAGCGAGATGATCACGGCCCGCCCGTTGGTAGAAGGCAACGAGAAGACGCTCAAGCTCGCTGACTTCGGCCCCGACGAAACGCCACGCAGCCTGCAGCTGTATGGGGTGGACCCCTACTACGTGAGCGAAGCCGTCAAGCGCCTGGTGCACGAAGGCCGCGTCGATCACATCGACATGAACTTCGGCTGCCCGGTGCGCAAGGTCACGTCGAAGGGCGGCGGCTCGGCGATCCCGGCCAAGCCGCGCTTGCTCGAGGCGATCGTGGGTGCGGCGGTGAAGGCCGCGGGCGAGGTGCCCGTAACGATCAAGTTTCGAATGGGCATCGACGAGAGCTGCATCACGTACCTCGACGCGGGACGCGTCGGCGAGCAGACGGGCTGTCGCTGGGTCGGCCTGCATGCGCGCACCGCGGCCCAGCTCTACGACGGCGAGGCGCGCTGGGAGGCGATCGCCGACTTGAAGAGCCGCGTATCGATTCCGGTGCTCGGCAACGGCGACATCTGGGAAGCCGAAGATGCCCTGCGCATGATGCGCAAGACCGGCTGCGACGGCGTGATCGTCGGTCGTGGCTGCCTGGGGCGCCCCTGGCTCTTCCGAGATCTGGCGGACGTGTTTGCCGGTCACGAGCCGCAAAACCCGCCCAATCTGGGTCAGGTTCGCGACGTGCTCCTCGAGCATGCGCGAGGGCTATCGGCGTGGTTTGGCGAGCGTCCCGCCATGCGCGCGTTTCGGCGCCACGCGACCTGGTACACGAAATGTTTCCGCAACACTGCCGAGCTGCGAGCACGATTGATGCAGGTGGGAAGCCTGGCCGAGCTGGAGATGACGCTCGGCGCTGTGAACGCCGCCGAGCCATTTCCGGCCCTGGCGATGCGAGTTCCGCGCGGTAAGTCCTCCGGCATCCAGACGGTCAGCTTGCCGCCCGGCTACTTGCAGCATCGCGAAGATGCCACACCCCCGTCCGCAGATGCCGAAGACGCCTTCTCGGGCGGTTGAGGCGGGCGCACCCTGGCCAAACTCAGCGGTTGGGGTTACGATCGCGGCGGATGCGGGAATATGGGCTCCCCAAGGTGCTGACTTGGCGCTGGACTCCCTGCGTCGCGCTCACGTTTGGCGCCGCTTCGTTCTCTGCGTTTGCGTTCTTGGTCATTCCGGAGCGCATCGGCGACTTGGGCGCCACCACCGAAGGCGCTGCCCATCTGAGCCTCGGCAATGGGTTCGCCAGCACCCAAACCTCGCCTCCGCCAGCCGCTGACTGGTCGAGCACCAGCACCACCGGCTTGAGCTCGCCGACCAACCCCGTCAACCGCGTCAGCGCGCGCCCGGCTCAAACGTTTCCGAAGCGAGGCTTCACGCCCCCGCTCGAACGTCCGGAGCCTCCCGCTCCCCCGCCTCCCCCGGCGCCGCCCCCTCAGGTTCAGGTGGCCCCGCCTTCCCCTGCTGTCGAGCAAGCTGCACCAGCCGCCCCCACCACGACCCCACCCCCCGACGCCCCCGCGGCTCAAGCGCCGGTTCCCGCGCCGGACGAGTCAGCGACGCCGTCGCCCGAGACGCCGAGCCGCGGCGACTAGGCAGCAAAGCCAGCGATCTTCCCGCTCGGGGCGCTCACTATTTGCGGAAATCTGTCTGGAGCTGGGCGCTGAACGAAATTGATATTGAAACTCACTTTCGATTGCAATACCACCAGCGGGTCCCGAAACCTCGACAACCATGAAGCTCGCCCTACGTTCCCCCGCCCTCGCCGCTCTAATGTTCGCTTTCGGCAGCTTCGGCTGCAGTGACGACACCACCGAGCGCGTGACTGAAGCCGATGTCGTCAAGAACTACGCGGCGATGGTCTCCGCCAACTACGCCGACAGCTTGCAAGGGGCGGAGGCCCTGCACGAAGCCGTGCACGAGCTCACCGAGAGCCCGAGCTCCAAGAGCTTGGAAGCGGCCAAGACGGCTTGGCTCGCGTCGCGCGACCCGTACGGCGAGTCGGAGGCCTATCGCTTCTATCAGGGTCCGATCGACAACGACGACACCAGCGACGACATCCCAGACGGTCCCGAAGGCCTAATCAACTCGTGGCCGCTCGACGAGAGCTACATCGACTACGTCCTCGACGGCAACGGTGAGCCCCTGAACGGAGGCATCGTCAATCTCGTCGACGAGTTCCCCGACATCGACGCCGAGACCATCGCCAACGCCAACACCGAAGCCGGCGAGAGTGAAACCAGCATCTCCACCGGGTACCACGCGATCGAGTTCTTGCTCTGGGGTCAAGACTCCACGCCCCCCGAGGACTTGCGGCCCGGTCAGCGCCCTTTCAGCGACTACGTCGTCGGCGAAGACGGCACCGCCGAACACCAGGATCGCCGCGCAACCTACCTGCTGACCGCGTCGGACCTGTTGGTGGACAACCTGAGCGAAGTCAACGCCGCGTGGCTCCCCGGCAAATCCAACTACCGCGCCGACTTCGTGGCCATGGATCCCAAGCTCGCGCTGGGCAAGATCCTGCTCGGCATGGGCAGCCTCGCGGGCGGTGAGCTGGCGCACGAGCGCATGCAGGTCGCCTACGACAACCGCGACCAAGAAGACGAGCACTCGTGCTTCAGCGACAACACCCTCGCCGATCTGCGCAACAACGCGGCCTCGGTGCAAAACGTGCTGCTCGGCCGCTACCGTAGCGTCCAGGGCGCCAGCATCGACGACCTCGTCGATGCGAGGGATCCGGCGTTGGCGAAACGGCTGCGCGACGAGATTCAAGACGCGCTCGACAACATCCACGCGCTGGAAGAAGCGGGGCTACCGCTCGACTTCGTGATCCAGCAGCCCGACGAGGACGAAGGCCGCCAGCACCTGCTCGCGGCGATCACGGCCCTGGAGCATTTCACCGACACGCTGAGCGAGGCCGCCAAGGCGATCGACGTCGAGGTCACGTTCGACCTATGACGAGCCACGCGCGGAGCGCCCTCGTGCTCGGACTCGCCGCGCTGCTCTCGAGCGCCTGCTCGGGCGATCCTGAAGGCGCCGCGCCGCTGGCGCCCGCGCTCGCCAGCGACGGCGTCGCGCTCTCGGGCGGCGAGGGCACGACGTTCAGCACGGGTAAGAACGCTTTCACGCAGCCGGCCGAGAACCTGCCTCAGGCGCGGCGCTCCGCGTTCTTCACCGGCAACTCGCTGTTCAATCGCAATTGGAGCACCGCCCCCGCCTCGACCACCGGCACCGACGGGCTCGGGCCGACGTTCAACGCTCGGTCGTGCTCGACCTGTCATTTCAAAGACGGGCGCGGTCGGCCTCCGCTCGGCGAAGACGAGGCGATGACGACGATGCTGCTGCGGCTGAGCATTCCCGGCACCGACGAGCACGGCGGCCCCAACCCGGAGCCGACGTACGGCGATCAGCTCAATCCGCTCGGCGTCCTGGGCGTGCCCGGCGAAGGTGATCCGCGGGTCGTGACCGAGCTCGTCGAAGGTCGATACGACGACGGCTCCGTCTACGAGCTGTCGGTGCCGACCTACGAGGTACGTGACCTGGCCTTCGGCGAGCTCGCCGAGGGCACCATGATCTCGCCGCGCGTCGCGCCGCAGATGATCGGGCTCGGGCTGCTGCAGGCGATTCCGGAGGCCGATCTGCTCGCGCGAGCCGACCCCGAAGACGCAGATCGCGACGGCATTTCCGCGCGCCCCAATCGGGTTTGGGACGTGGCGAGCGAGCAAGTCGTGCTCGGACGCTTCGGTTGGAAGGCCAATCAGCCGAGCCTCGAGCAACAAAACTCGGGCGCCTTCGTCGGCGACATCGGCATCACGTCGCCGCTCTTTCCGGAACAGAACTGCCCTGATGCTCAACCGGACTGCGTCGCTGCCCCCAGCGGCGGAGAGCCGGAGATCGACCAAACACGCGTCGCTCAGGTCGACTACTACAGCAAGTACCTCGCCGTCCCGGCACGGCGCGCGCATCGCGACCCCGAGGTGCTCCAGGGAGAGGCGCTATTCGGCCAAATCGGCTGCGCATCCTGTCACACCGTCACCTATCGTACCGGCCTCGTCGATGGCCAGCCCGAGCTCTCCGAGCAGACGATTCATCCGTACACCGACCTGCTCTTGCACGACATGGGTGACGGCTTGGCCGACGGTCGCCCCGACTACGAGGCGAACGGCAACGAGTGGCGCACCCCGCCGCTGTGGGGCATCGGTCTGTTCAAAGACGTCAACGGCCACACCCGCTACCTGCACGACGGACGCGCGCGGAATCTCGAGGAAGCCGTGCTCTGGCACGGCGGAGAAGGCGCCGACGCGGCCGCGGCTTTCAAGGCGCTATCGCGCGCCGAGCGCGACGCGCTTTTGACGTTCTTGGGCTCGCTGTAGGGTCAACCCCGCGTCAGCTCGTTCACCAACGCGGCGTGCTCCGGGAGCAACCCGCAAAGCTCCGCGCGGGGCGGCATACGAAAGTCGGCGAAGTCGAAGCCGGGCGCTACCGTGCAGCCGCACAGCACGAAGCCATGGGAGCCGGCTGCGACACGAGCCGCCTGCAGCTCGCCGCGCTGGACGACGTGCTGGGGGCGCTGGCCTGCGAGTAGATCGGCGCCGAGCAGCACGCGACGGTGGCGGCGGGCGGGGTCGAAGCAGTGCAGCTCGAGCGCATCGCCGGCGTAGTGGTGCCAAACCTCGTCCGACTCGACCACGTGCAGCGCGGAGAAGTCTCGCGTTCGCAGCAAGAAGTAGATGGCGGTGGACGCGCTGCGCTCGCCACGCTTCGGCAGCGCGAACGGCAGCGGCTCGGCGCGAAACGTCTCCGAAAAGAAGCCGCCCTCGGGGTGCGGCTTCAGCTGCAACGTCTCGATGATCTGTTCGGCCGTCAGCATGGCGCCCGATGGCCGGGAATTTACGTCGCGCATCGGATGCCTGACTAATAGCTTTCGCCGTGAATCTGCGCGGCGGCGACGCCCAGCCGCAGCAGGCGCTCGGTGCAGTCGTTGACCATCGGCGTGTGCCCGCACAGGTACGCTCGCAGGTTGGGATCGAGCTCCCCCACCAGCTCCGCCAGATAGCTCTGAACGCGACCGACTCGCCCGCTGTGACCGAGCGTTGGCTGTGAATACGTGACGACGAAACGGAAGCGGGCCCGTTCGAGCGCAAGCCGGGAGAGCTCGGCGCCCCACAGCTCCTCGCTCGCGTCGCGACAACCGAACAACAAAGTGAGCGGGTGCCGCGAGTCCTGCTCGAGCTGGTCGAGCACGATCGCACGCAGCGGCGAGATACCGGTGCCGGTGGCGACGAGTAGCGCCGGTGAATCCGCTTTCCAGACCAGCGAGCCGCTCGGGCCCGTGACCGAGACCGCGCCGCCGAGCGGCAGGTCCAGCAGCCGGGCGGCCGTAGTACCACGCGTGACCGCGATCTCGAACTGCCCCGGTACGCGCGCCGAGAACGGCGATGCGACCGAAAACGCGTGGGCGGCGCCGTCGTCCAACGTCAACGTCACGTATTGCCCAGCCGCCCTCGGGAACGGTACGTCCGCCACGAAGGTCATGCCGACGACGCGCGGGCTGAGGGGGGCGGTCGCCACGAGCTCCGCCGAAAAACTGCGCATCAGTCGCGTCTAGCACCGCCGTGCGCCAGCGCGCGAGCTTGAAGCCGGCCCCCGACGCGTGAGAGGATGGCGACTCGCTAGCGCGCGTCTTCCGAGCCGCTGCCAGGAGCAGGCTCCTTCTCATCGATGAATTTCTTCGGCCACGCAGCGCTGGCAGCCAGCCACTTCGGCGACGAACGGCCCCTGCCCTCGCCGAGCGAGCTTTCGCGGTTGTGCGCGGGGTCGATGCTGCCGGATTTCATCGGCATGCTCCGGCTCGGCCGGCCAGCGCTCGCTGATGCCGTCGTCTCACGCGGCGTGGCGTTTCATCACAAGTCCGACGAGGCGTTTCACGAGCTGACGAGCTTCGTGAGCCTGTCACGCCAGGCGTTCGTGTGGCTCTCTGAGCGGGGCATGCCGCGTGGGCCGGCGCGCGCCGTCGCTCACATCGGTATCGAGATGCTGCTGGACGAAGTGTTCGCGCAGCGAGCGGCGGCGCGCGAAGCCTACCTGGCGGCGCTGCAGGTGCCGCTGGCGCAGCTGATGACTTTTTCGGTTTCGTCCGACGCCGAGCGCCTGGCCGCGCTCCAGAGCGCGCTGCTCGCGCGCTCCAGCACCGTGCTCGAGCCGCCGCCGCCGCTGGTCGCCGAACGCATCCGCCGCACCCTCGCCGGGCGTCCTCGCCTCGCTACCGACGAGGCCGCCCAGGAGCTCCTGGCTCGCTGGGTAGCGCTGACACGACCGTCGGTCGCAGCGGAGGCGCCCGAGGTTTTCGCCGCTCTGCGGCTGCGACTCGCGAACTTCGGCGGGGCGAAGTAGGCTGGTCGGCTCCGATGAACGAACGCGCGCCGGCCGCCGGCAACATCGCGGCCACGGTTTTTCAAGATCTGCGGCGCGCCATCTTGAGCGGAGAATTCGCCGCCGGCGACCGCCTACCGGGCGAGCGCGAGCTGGCGCAGAAGTACCAGACCAACCGCAACACCCTGCGCGAAGCGGTGCGGCGGCTCGAGCACGCCCGGCTCGTCACGGTGCGGCACGGGCAGGGCGTCACGGTGGCCGACTTTCGCAAGACGGGCACGATGGAGCTATTGCCGCCGTTTCTCGAAAACTCGAAAGACCTCGGTGAGATCGCGCACCTGCTCGAAGACATCTTGCCCGCCCGCCTGCTCGTGCTCGAGTTCGCGACGCGACTGGCGGCGCAGCGCGCCACGCCGCAAGACGTGGCGCGCATCCGTGACATCACCGATCTGCTGATCGCGGCCTTCGAGCGCGGCGATCCGGTCGTGATCGCCCACGGCTTCCAGCG
>Ga0164241_10001594_pt1 | contig 27234 bp, 26 predicted proteins | sample OricomyardsoilBY_FD_108780 | JGI IMG/M metagenome (GOLD analysis project Ga0164241, IMG submission 108780) | Backyard soil microbial communities from Emeryville, California, USA - Original compost - Back yard soil (BY) | ecosystem: Environmental > Terrestrial > Soil > Unclassified | place: USA... | reverse complement strand
TGTGCCAGGACTTCTTCGCGTTCGGCGACCGGGATCTTGTAGGCGGTCAGCAGGGTTGCCACCTCCTCGATCGTCACCTGTCGCTGACCGTTCTCCGTTCTGCTGAGCCGCGCAGGCGCCCACTGCGCGACCTCGGCCGCAGCCTCGAGGCTGAGATTCGCCCGTTCCTTCCTTATCGCACGCAGCCGTGCGCCAATGATCCGGTCCCGGGATTGCGTGCGCTTGTTCGCCACGTTCTCTTTCACCTTCTGAAAGTCCGCACCGTGCTTTCCGCACGGACGGTAGCGTCCCTATACAGGCAACGCACTTTGAGGGGAACGGCCAATTGAACGACAGCCCGAAGGTCGACGTGTGCATCGGCATCGACGAGAACTGCGCGATCGACTACATGATCACGCGGGAGTACAACGAGGTCGACTTCCAGTTCGGCAACCAGCGCGACGGGTTCCACTACGTGTTCGACATCGTTGCACTGCGGCGGTTTCTGGAGATCGGCGCACGGGCCGTCGCCGAGATCGAGGCGCATCCGACCGAGCTGGCCGACGGGCAGGGCTGAGCTGGGGTGGGGCGTATTCACCAATAAGGAACTATTTATGAGCCGTTCGATCTCGGGGTTTGCGCAGTGCGTCTCGTAGTTGGTAGAGCGTGGTGCGGCATTGTTGTTCCGAGTCGATCACTCGAGCGTTCTCGGCACCCTTGCGGACACCGAGCAACGGTTGCATCTGAGTCATGTCCCCCTGCGTGCGTTCCCAGCCGTTGAACAGGCCTGGTTTGGGCGGCAGGAACTCAGCCTGCGAGCTGACGTATGTCAGCGCGGTCTGGAATGGCGGGCCATGCTTGGGCACGATCCAGATCGCCCTTCCCCGCATCATGTTCGCCCCCCACGCAGCCAGACCGGACGTGGCAGGGCGGTCCTCGAACGCGGCGATGGCCGCCCATGGCAGCGTGCGCGTCCGAAGCATCGAGCGGCTGCGCACCCCGAGGTCGTCGTTGGCGAAGACCCCGATCCGGCCCATCCGCCAGGCAGCCGCCGTCCACAGCGACACGAACAGCAAGGTGACGAGGAGACCGACGCTTGGCCCGGCGAAGAACAGGCCGCGGACCATAAGCACGAGAAAGGTCAGGCCGACAACCGTGAAGAGGGCAGAGCCCATTTGGACCGGACCGAGCACGCTGACCCTTCGCCACCGCCGCATGCAGCCAAGCATGACATCAGGAAGCTGCGTCCTCGGCGGGTTTTGCAAACGGGTTCGGTAACGAGTCGAGCAGCAGTTTGGTGTAGTCCGCCTCCGAGGCGCGGATCACCGACAGGGCCTCGCCGCGCTCAACGACCGAGCCCGACTGCAGCACCAGGACCTCGTCGGCCAGCAGCCTGGCCGACAACAAGTCATGGGTGATGTAAAGCATCGCCAGGTTTCGCTTGCGCACCAGCTCGTCCAGCAGCTCCACGATCTCCGCGCGAATGGACACGTCCAGCATCGAGATCGGCTCGTCCGCCACCAGCACCGTCGGCTCCGGGGCCAGCGACCGTGCCACCACGACACGCTGGCGTTGTCCCCCGGACATCTGATGCGGGTAGCGCTCCATGAAGTCCACCGGCAGGCCGACCGTCGACAGCAGCGACGCCGCGCGGGCTCGGGCGTCCTCAGTGGACAGGCCGAGGTGGTTGCGCAACGGCCTGGACAGCGCCTGCCACACGGTCTTCACCGGATTCAGCGCCGAGAACGGGTCCTGGAACACCAGCTGCACGTGCCGCCGGTACGCCCGCAGCGCCCGGCCGCGCAGGCTGTGCACCTCCAGCGAACCGAACCGCACACTGCCCTCGTCGGGCTTCTCGACGCCCGTGATCAGCTTGGCGATCGTCGACTTGCCGCTGCCGCTCTGGCCCACCAACGCGGTCACGTGTCCCCGCCGCAACGCGAACGACACGTCCGACACCGCCGCGACGCTCCCCCGCCGTCGCGTCGTGTATGTCTTGCGCACGCCCTCGACGGTCAGCACGTCCTCGACCGCCTCGCCGGGGCGCTCGTGCGGCGCGAAGTGACTGTCCAGGTCCACTCGCGACGACGGCCGCGCGGCCGCCACGTGGCAGGCCACCCGGGCCATGCCGACCAGGTCCAGGGGCGGCGCCTCGGTGCGGCAGCGGTCGATGACCTCGGGGCAGCGGTCGGCGAACAAGCAACCCTCGTGCACCAGGGACAAGTCCGGTGGGCGGCCGGGGATGTAGGTGACGTCGACCTCTTCGTCGCGCGGGTCGGCGTAGCTGCCGAGCAGGCCGCGCGTGTACGGGTGCTGCGCCGCGCGCAACATGCCCGCCGAGTCCTGCTCCTCCACCAGCTCGCCCGCGTACATCACCAGCACGCGGTCGGCGACCTCGAGCACGGTGCCCAGGTCGTGGCTGATCAGCAGGACCGCGAACCCCTTCTCGCGTTGCAGGGTCCGCACGCTGTCCAGGATTGACCGCTGGACAACAACATCCAGGCCGGTGGTCGGCTCGTCGAGCACGACCAGCTTCGGGTCGAGCGCGAGCGCCAGGGCCAGCGCCACCCGTTGCTTCATCCCGCCGGACAGCTCGTGCGGATAGAACCGCAGGAACGACGGGTCGATCAGCACCATCTCCAGCAGCTCCTCGCTGCGGGCGCGGATCTCGACGGACGACAGATCGGTGTGCGTGGTGAACACGTCGCGGAACTGTGCCTCGACGGTCAGCACCGGGTTCAGCGAGTTCATCGACGACTGGAACACAGTGGACAGTTGCCGCCACCGCAACGGCCGCAGCGAGGCCTCGTCGAGCGAGGTGATGTCCTGGCCGTCGAAGGTGACCGAGCCGCCGGTGATGCGGGCCGGCTTGTCCAGCAGGCGCAGCAGCGCGGTGCCCAGCGTCGACTTGCCGCAGCCCGACTCGCCGAGCAGGCCGACGCACTCACCTGCCTCGATGTCGAAGCTGACTCCGCGTACGGCGTGTGTCGGTGCGCGGCGCTTCGTGTCGTAGGTGACCGAGAGGTCGGCCACGGATAGCAGGGACACGACTCACTCCTCCCGCAAAGCCGGGTTGCTCAGCGCGTCGACGCCGAAGTTGATGAGGGTCATCGCCGTGACGAGCATGGTGAGCGCAAGGCCCGGCGCGATCAGCCAGGCCCACTGGCCGGTGAGCAGCGCACCGCCGTTGTCGGCCCAGTAGAGCATCGTGCCCCAGCTGACCGTGGCCGGGTCGCCGAGCCCGAGGAACTCCAGGCCCGCCTCCGCGCCGACCGCGGCGGTCGCGGCGCCCATGAAACCCACCACGACCAGCGAGCTCATGTTCGGCATGATCTCGCGGAAGACGATCCGCAGCGTGCCGTCGCCGGCGAGCTTCGCCGCGGTGACGTAGTCCCTGGTGCGCAACGTGATGATCTGCGCGCGCTTGATCTTCGCGCCGAACGCCCAGCCGGTCACGCTGATCACGAAGATGATCAGCCAGACGCCGCGCGCCGGGGAGTAGGCGGCGAGCGTGACCATCAGCGGCAGCACCGGGATCACGAGGGCGAGGTTCGTCAGTCCGGACAGGAACTCGTCGACCCAGCCGCGCAGGTACCCGGCGGTCAGCCCGATCAGCAGCGCGATGATCGTGGAGATCGTGCCGGCCACGAGGCCGACGAGCAGCGACGTACGGGCGCCGTGGATGAGCTGGGAGAACACGTCCTGGCCCTGGCTCGTGGTGCCCATCCAGTGCGTGCCGTCCGGTGGCAGCCCGGCCTCGAACTCGGCCGACGACGGGTCGTAAGGAGCGATGACCGGCGCGAACACCGCGGCGAGCACGAACACCGTCAGCAGCGCGAGGCCGACCCGGCTCTTGCCGTTGGCCCACAGGATCCGGACCCACTGGGGCACGCCGCCGCGCCGGGGCGCCAGCGGCACGTCGACCGGGGCGGGTCCGACCGCGGGTGGCTGAGCGATCGTCACCGAACCGTCGCCTCCTTCCGTACCCGGGGATCGAGCACGCCGAGCAGGAAGTCGGCGAGCAGGTTCGCGAGCAGCACACCCGTGGTGATGAACAGGAACAGCGCCTGCATCAGCGGGTAGTCGCGCGAGGTGACCGCCTCGATCATCAGCCGGCCGAGGCCCGGGTAGTCGAAGATCGTCTCGACGAGCACGGTGCCGCCGAGGATCGCGCCCAGCGCGAGCGCCAGGCCGGTGATGTTCGGCAGGATCGCCACGCGTGCGCCGTACATCAGCGCGATGCGCCGCACCCGCAGGCCTTTCGCCCGCGCCAGCCGGGTGTAGTCCTCACCCAGCGACTGCACCATGTTGTTGCGCATCCCGATGATCCAGCTGGCCGGCGCGGTGATCAGAATGGCAAGCGCGGGCAGGATGCCGTGATAGATCGCGTCCCCGACGAACGCCCACGACCAGGCCGGCTCGATGGACGTCGAGTAGCCGCCCGCGTCCGGGAACCACTGCGTCACGAACGCCAGGAAGTACAGCAGCAGCAACGCGATCCAGAAGAACGGCAGCGCGCCGATGAACTGCGAGCCCAGCGTCACGACGGAGTCGAACCGCGAGTTGCGCCGCCACGCGGCGAACGCGCCGAGCGTCGTGCCGATCAGGAACCCGAGGATCTGCGTGACGCCGACCAGCACCAGCGTCCACGGCAGCGCCTCGGCGATCATGTGCGTCACCGAGTACGGGAAGTACGTGTAGCTCACGCCGAAGTTCCCGTGCACGAGCTGGCCTAGGTACTCCCAGTACTGCGCCAGGATCGACTCGTCCTTCAGGCCCAGCATCAGCCGGACCGCGCGGATCTGGTCCGGGTCGACCGCCGCACCCTGGCCCGTCAGTTGCGCGACGATCGACTCGGCCGGGTCCCCCGGTTGCAGCCGGGGGATGATGAAGTTCAGCGTGACCGCGGCCCACAAGGTGATGACGAAGAACGCGATCCGCCGCAGGAAATACCTCACGACCCGGCCGGGCGCAGCTTCGTGATCACCAGCAACGCGTCCGAGGAGGCGGCGTACGGGTCCTTCTCGTTGGGCCAGCCCGTCGCCCGCGCGGTCCGGTACTGGAACCACTTCGCGCCGTACCACAGCGGGATGTTCGGCACCTGTTCCATCATGACCTGCTGCAGCCCGTGCACGGCCTCCTGCTGGGACTTCTCATCCCCGCCCGAGGCCAGCTGGTTGAGCAGGTCGTCGGTCTTGCCGTCCTGCCACCGGGTGAAGTTCGAGATGGCCTTGCCGCCGATGGGTGCGGACTGGCCGGAGGCCAGTGGGTCGGCGTAGTCCTTGTGGATGTTGCAGTCGCCGCCGTAGACGCCGAAGAGCATGTCGAACCGGCCGGACTCGCGGTCGGCGTTGTAGACGGTCTCCTGCGGACTCGCGACGTCGACCTGGATGCCGAGGTCCTCGAGGTCGCCCTTGACGATCTGTCCGGCCTGGATCCAGTCCGACCACCCGGCCGGGATCTTCAGCTCGAACTGCAGCGGCTTGCCGTCCTTGCCGAGGAGCTTGCCGTCCTGCTCCTCGTAGCCGGCGTCGGAGAGGGCCTGTTTGGTCTTGTCGGCGTCGTAGCCGATCTTGCCCTCGTCGTCGATGCCCGGGTCCAGCCAGTCCTTCTGGTTCGGCAGGATCAGGCCGGTCTGGCTCGCGGTCTCGACATAACCGAGCTGCGCCTTGTCGGCGATCTCCTGGCGGTTGATGCCGGAGGTCAGCGCCTTGCGGAACGCGAGGTCGTCGAACGGCGCCTTGGTCAGGTTCAGGTAGAGGCTGATCACGCCGCCCGGGGCGAACCAGTACTTGTTGTGCTGCGGGTCCTTCGCCACGAAGACCTTGTCGATGTCCGGCACGAACATCGCGTTGGCGTCGTACTCGCCGCGCTCGAGGCGCAGCTGGTCGGTCTGGCCCTGCTGGGTCTTGGTGAACCGCAGCTCCTTGACCTTGACCTTGTCGGCCTGCCAGTAGTCCGGGTCGCGTTCGAGGACCATCTGGCGGTTGTTGAAGGTCTTCACCGTGTACGGGCCGGTGCCGACGGCGTCCGGGTTGGTGAAGGTGACCGGGTCCTTCTCCTTCTCCCAGACGTGCTTGGGCACGATCTCGAGCATCGCGATCTTGGAGAACAGCAGCACGGCAGGGCTCGAGAACTGCATCGTGACCTGGTTGCCCTCGCCGGTGATCGACTCGAGCACCGGGCCGATGCCACGCAGGTCCAGCGCCGCGTTCTTCTTGATCATCTCGTAGGTGAACACCACGTCGTCGGCGGTGAACGGCTTGCCGTCGCTCCACTTGACACCGTCGCGCAGGGTGAACGTGAGCTTCTGCGTGCCGTCCCACTTGTAGTTCGTGGCGAGCCACGGGTGTTCGGTGCAGCCGTTCTGGTCCACCTGGTACAGCGTCTCGAACGTGTAACCGACCACGGCCTTGTTGGCAGAGAACGGGTTGAAGTTACGCTGCGGCGACGTGCCGGGCGCGTACCCGCCGAGGTTGATGAACGGGATCAGCCCGTCCTTGGTCAGCCCCTCATCTTCCGCCGAACCCGCCGAACATGCCGTGGTCAGCCCCACGGCTGCCGCGATCGTCACCGCCAGAATGCGCCAGCGCCGTGCCACCCTGCACCTCCCGATCGCCTTGTCCAGGCCCTCGTCGACCAGTACGTTAGGCAATGTAAGCGCATCCTGTATGCGCTTCCATTTTGGTGGAGATTAACCCTCACCTGTGTCCACTGGCAACTGTCAGACCATCAAGTGGGAGGCGCCAACATGGCGGAAGGCATGGCGGGAACCGTCCGATACGAACGTAAGAAGATCATCGTCGACGGGCGTGCGGCGCTCGTGCTGTCCGGCGAAATCCACTACTTCCGGCTGCGCCGCGACGAGTGGGCCGACCGGCTGGACAAGGCGCGCGCGGCCGGGTTGAACACGATCGCGACGTACATCCCGTGGCTGTGGCACGAGCTTCCCGACGGGACGATCGATGTGGACGGTCGCACCCGGCCGGAACGCGACCTCGGCGCGTTCCTGGACCTGTGTCACGACAAGGGCTTCCACGTGATCGCGCGGCCGGGCCCGTTCGTGATGGCCGAGATGAAGAACGAAGGGCTGCCGTTCCGGCTCTACACCGAGCATCCCGAGATCGTGCCGGTCGGCTGGGACGGCGCGCCCGCCGCGACGCGGACCGTCGACTACCTCGCGCCGGCGTTCCTCGCCGAGGCGCGCCGCTGGTACGCCGGGGTGATGCCGGTGATCGCGTCACGGCTCGCGCCGCGGGGCGGGCCGGTGATCGCGGTGCAGCTGGACAACGAGGTCGGCATGCTTGCGTGGGTCAGCAACACGCCGGACCTCACCGACCACCTGCTGGACGACTTCAACTCCTGGCTCGCCGCCGAGGGGCGCGCGGATGACTACCCCGGACCGGTGGCGCGGTCGGTGAAGGACGAGCACGCGCCGCGGCTGATGCGTGACCTGGGGACGTTCATGCGGTCGCGGTTCGCCCGGTACTTCGACGCGTTGCGCTCCTACGCCACGGAAGCCGGGATCGACGGGGTGCCGTTCGTGGTCAACATCCACGGCACGGACGGCGGCATGGCGGAGACGTTCCCGATCGGCATCAGCCAGCTGATGGACAGCTACTCGGGCGTGCCGCAGACGCTGTCGGGCACGGACATCTACCTCGGCGAGCTGACCGTGACGAACGCGGCGGACCTGTACCTGGTGAACGCGTTCTGCGACGCCGTGCACGACGCCGACCAGCCGCTGACGTCGCTGGAGTTCGAGGCGGGCACGGGCGACTACGGCTGTGACCTCTCGCGACAGTACGACCCGTCCGCTGTGGACCTGAAGACGCGGATGTGCCTGGCGCAGGGCAACAAGCTGCTCAACTACTACCTGTTCGCCGGCGGGGTGAACCCGCGCCTGGAGGTCGCCGCCGGGGACGGCAACGACCGGATCGCGTTCACCGGTGAGCGGCACGGGTTCGCCGCGCCGCTGGACCCCGAGGGCCGGCCGAGCCCGGTGTACGAGCCGACACGGCAGGTGCTGCGGACCGCGGGCGCGCTGGCCCCGGCGCTGGCGTCGATGGTCGAGGAGCACGACGACGTGGCCATCGGCTTCGTGCCGGACCACTACCTGACCGAGTACCACTACCCCGGCTCGGCGGCCGTGCAGGAGGTGCTCGACGACGTCGTGCGCACGCGGGGCGCGGGGCCGCGCGGGGTGCCGGCGCGGGCGATGCTGCTCGGCGGGTTCCGGTTCGGCGCGGTGAACCTGCAGGCCGGGGTGCCGTCCGTGCCGGTGCTGGCGCTGGCCGGCACCACCCACCTGCCGGCCGCGGTGCAGGAGACGCTTGTCGAGTACCTGCGCGGCGGTGGGCGGCTGCTGCTGGCCGGGCGCGTGCCGTCGCGGGACATGACCGGCGAGCGGTGCACCGTGCTGCGGGACGCGCTGGGGCTGACTCCGTTGCGCACGGTCGTGTCGACGCCGTCGTTCTTCACGTCGGTCACCGCTTTCGACTGGGCGGCGCCGCGGCCGGAGACCCGGGTCGGGTTCGCGGAGCTGTACGAGCGGACTGCCGGGGACGTGGTGCTGCGGGAGCTGTCGAGCGGGCACGGCTGCGGGTTCGACGTGCCGGTCGGCGCGGGGCGGGCGGTGGTGCTGAGCACCGAGTACGAGTGCGACCTGGACCTGTGGCGGACCGCGTTCGGGGTGCTCGGCGCGTCGCCTGCGCTGACGCACACCGCCGCCGTGCCCGGGGTCGTGCTGCTGACGTCCGCGTTCGAAGGCGGGCGCCTGCTGCACGCGCTCAACCTGTCCGGTTACCCGCAGGAGCTGAACGTCGCGTTGCGTGGCCAGGTGCTGTTCGACGGCGCCACGTTGCGGCTGCCCGGGCGGCGCGGGCTGATGCTGCCGCTCTCGCTGACCGTCGACGGGCTCGAGGTGGAGTACGCGACCGCCGAACCGGTCGGCGGGGGTGCGTTCCGGGCACTCACGGCGGGCGCGCTCGTGGCCTTCCGTGGCGACGTGACCTGCGGGGACCCGCTCGTCGAGCTGCGCAGGGGCGACGGGCTCACGGTGGTGACCGCGCGGGCGGCGGGCGAGTTCACCGTGTCTAGGTCCCGCGACCGGTGAACACGCCGCGTTCGGTTACCTTGACCGCCATGTTCCAGACCGACACGGCGGCGTTCGTGCGCCGCTTCGCCGAGGCGTGGGCCGAGCCGACCGTCGAGGGCCTGCTGGCTCTGACCCACCCGGACGCGACGTTCACCCAGCCGCTGGCCGCGACCGCGCACGGGCGCGAGGGTCAGGCGAACGTGTTCGACGAGCTGCTGTCGACGATCCCGGATCTGACGGGTGAGCTGGTGAGCTGGGCGCCGGTGGACGACACCACGGTGTTCGTCGAGCTGCGCCTGCACGGCACGTTCGGACGCAAGCCGATCGAGTGGGTCACCGTGGACAAGATCGTGCTGCGGGACGGCCTGATCGCGGCCCGCACCGCCAACTTCGACGGCCTGCGCCTGCTGGGCGCGCTGGCCCGGCGCCCGCGGGGCTGGCCGGCATGGCTGAAGGCCAAGCTGGATCGCTGATGCTCCATTCAGCCTATCGTGCTGCGACCCCCGGTTACAGTTTGTATCTGAGGCGGCCGTGAGTACTCATGAGTAGTAACAGCGTGTTAGGAATTCCGATGAAACCAAGCGGGATCAGCGATCATCCAACAGAATGTCAGTGACGAGTGCTACAACTTGACTCGCCAAAGGGATCCGAACAGGTACACGAGGAAACAACAACCATGTCCGCGCAACCGTCCGAAAGCTTGAACAACCGAGCCGTCTCAATGCTCCGCGCAGTGGTCGCGGGTCGCGCGCAGATCAGCTGCAGCAGCGAGCCCGACCTCTTCATCGACAACGTTCCCTGTTGTGACCAGTACACGGCGCACATGCTCGCGCACGCTGGGTTGATCGAGCCCGCCATTTCCGGCGTCGTCGGCGAACTGGTGCCGGCACAGCTCACCCTGTCCGGTGAGGCCGCGCTGGCTCTCGTTCCGATGGCGGCCTAATCTCGCTGGTCTTTTCGGATCGGGTGTTCCGAGGGTATTTCGACGAGCACGATCCGTAGTCCGTCCGGATCTGCGATCCACATTTCTCGCAGTCCCCACGGTTCTTCGCGGGCTTCGCGCGCAATGGGCACATTGCGTTGCTCGAGGTCACGGGTTGTAGCTTCGATGTCTCTGACCTGGAGCCAGAGGATCACTCCTTCTCCCGGGCCGTTGCCGCTGTGGCCGGACACTTCGAGTAGGCCGTTGCCGGTGAAGAAGACCGTGCCGCCGGGGAACTCGCGGTAGATCGCCAGGCCGAGCGTGTCGCGGTAGAAGGTGAGGGTCTGGGCCGGGTCACGTGGCCTGAGGATGATCCGACTGCTCAGGAACTCCATGGTGGTCAGGATCCCCCACCGGGCGTTCGTGCGGCCGCAGTTCCCGTTTGGGCGGCGACAAACGACAGGGCGGCCTCCCAGTTCAGGAGGCCGCCCGCACCAAGACATGCGTCAGGCGCTGTAGCCCTTCGGCGGGATGAGGGTGGCCAGCTGGTTGAAGGTCAGCCAGTAGATCTGGTTGCCGCTGAACGAGGCCGGGTCCGCGATGAGCACCGTCTGGTCCACGTCGTTGTAGCCGATCACCGTGAAGTAGTGGTAGATCGTGTAGTTCGGGTAGCCCGGCGGGTGGTTGTTCGCGGGGGCCACGATGTTCGCGACGATGGGGTAGCCGTTGTCGATGTCCAGGACGACGTCGCGCCACAGCAGGTCGCGCTGGGCCTGGGTCGGCGGGTCGTTCGGCATCTCCTTCGTCTCGTACCAGCCGACGTAGCCGCCCAGCACGCCGGTGACCTGGCCGATCCAGTCGGTGCCGTTCTGGGTGGTGCCCAGCTCCCCGGCCAGCTGCGACTGGCTTCGATAGACCCCGCGGGCGGACAGCGCGATGCGGGTCGCGGCCGGACCGCACCAGTAACCCGTCTCCTGAACCTGGTAGTCGACCTGCAGGGTGTGGTCGGCGTTCGCATGAACGTTGCCGACCGCCGGGGCGGCCAGCGGGCTTGCGGTGGCGGCGGCCGGCGCCAGCAACGTGGCACCGGCGGCGGCGAGCACTGTGATGGGTACAGCGAGCAGGCGTGTACGCAACGGAACTCCCCGAACTTGTGGTGAATGACTCACCAACTGTGACCAGGAACGGTCACCGGCACCAGAGCGGGCTCGTGGCTCACCTGCGCCATAGCGCAGATGTGCCACCCGGCTACGCTGCGCCGATGCTGGACGCCCTCGACCCCGACAGCGACCAGGGTCGGGTCTACCGGACGCTCGCCGGCCACGGCCGGTGCCGGCCGGACCGGCTGGCGCGGCACACCGGGCTCTCCACGACCGCGGTCGGCGCCGCGCTGGTCGAGCTGGCCGCCGCGGACGCCGTGTTGCTGGTCGACGAGGCCGCCGAGCTGTGGGAGGCGCGGCCGCCGCATCGGGTGCTCGCCTCGATCCTGGGCACCGAGGAGGAACGGCGGGCGGCGTTGTGGCGGGCCGGGGCCGAGCTGGATCGGCTCTACCAGCTGGCGCGTGGCGGGCTCGGGGCGCCATCGGTCGAGACGGTCGACCATCCGCTGGACCTCATCGCGCTCACCGGGCAGCTGCAGGAACGGTCGACCGAGCGCATCCGCTGGCTTGACCGGCCGCCGTACCACAGCCGGCCGCACCATTTCGAGGCGCAGGAAGAACTCCAGACCCGGCGGATGGCCGCCGGGCTGCGGTACCGGACGATCTACCACCAGGACGTCTACGAGGACCAGGCGCTGTTCGCCGGCATGACGCGGATGGTCGAGCGCGGTGAGGACGCGCGGGTGCTGGCCGACCTGCCGGTGAAGCTGATGATCGGCGACGACCGCACCGCGCTGCTGGTGCCCGAGCCGGACCGGGTCGGTGTCGGCGAGTCGCTCGTCGTGCACGCGGGCGGGTTGCTGAACGCGTTCGCCGGGCTGTTCGAGACACTGTGGACGCTCGGGGTGCCGGTGTCCGGCGACCGCGGCCGGCTATCCGAACCGCTGTCCGAACCACTGTCTGAACAGGACAGACGGATCGTGACGCTGATGGCCGCCGGGGTGACCGACGACGCCATCGCGCGGCGGCTGTCGCTGTCGCGGCGAACCGTGTCACGGCGGATCGGAGAGCTGCTGGACCGGCTGGGCGCGACGACCCGCTTCCAGGCCGGGGTGCAGGCCGCGCACCGGGGCTGGCTGTAGGACGGCTGGCTGTAGGACGGCTACGGGGTGTCCCAACCGGAGACGAACGTCCGGACCTCACCGGTCGCCGGGTCGTACATCCGCCGCTCGATGGCGCCGATGTCGGCTCCGTAGACGTGGATCCCGACGGTCGGTTCGTCGCCGACGGCCGAGACGGCGTGCACGTCGTCGTCGGTCGTGCAGCACACGGTGACCTCGCCGCGCCGCCACACGTGCTCGCCCGCCGGTACAAGCGGCTCGACCGACGTGGGCTTGGCATAGCGGAACTCGCGTTCGGCTCCCGAGTAGATGCCGGCGACGCCCCATGTCTCGTGGCCGTGCACGGGCGTGCGCTGGCCGACGTTCCACACGACGCAGGCCACCGACCAGGCGCCGCCGGGGGCGATGTAGAGCGGGTAGTTGACATGGTGATCGTGCGCCGGGCGGGTCAGCTCGGCCGGGAGCCGGTAGTCGCCGGCCAGCAGTGCGGACAACTTCTCCGCGACCCGCTTGGTGATCTCGTGCTCGTCGTCGGTCGCGCCGACCACCAGTGCCACGTCGTCGATGAAGGCCTGCAAGGTGCTCATGATCAGGACCGGACCCGGTAGATCAGGTGCGTGACCGAGGGCGTGGGCCGCGACTCCGCCTGCTCGAGGTTGAGCGGTGGGACGCCGTCGAACAGCCGGCTGCCCGCGCCGAGCATGAGCGGCGCGATGTGCAGCCGCATCTCGTCGATCAGGCCGGCGGCGAGGTACTGGTTGACGGTGGCCGCCCCGCCGTGGATGGAGATGCCGCCGTCCCCGGCTGATTCGCGGGCGCGCTTGAACGCGGCGTCGATCCCGTCGGTGACGAAGTGGAACGTGGTGCCGCCCTCCATCGGCTGCGGCTCGCGCGCGTGGTGGGTGAGCACGAAGACGTCGGCGTGGTACGGCGGGTTGTCCCCCCACCAGCCCGTCCACTGCCGGTCCCACTCGCCACGGATCGGGCCGAACATGTTGCGCCCCATGATGAATGCCTTGGCCGTCATCATCCTGGCGAACTCGTCCGGGTGCTGCTCGGCCCCTTCGCCGTACCAGGCGTGCAGCTTGTCGCCCCAGCCGTCGCCGCCGTCGTCGCCGAACGGGCGCTGCTCGGTCTGGTTAAGCCCGGCCGCGTACCCGTCGATCGAGATCGTGAGGTCGCAGGTCACCTTGCCTTTGTCTGTGGTCATGACATCAGCATGGAGCGGCCAACCCATGACGTCCAATGCTAATTCTGTGGCTAATGCATTGATATCCTTGATGAATGCTCAGCCTCGTCCATTTGAAGGTTCTGGCCGCGGTGGCCCGGCACGGCTCGGTCACCGAGGCGGCGAAGCAGCTGCACTACTCCCAACCGTCGGTGAGCCACCACCTTTCCCGCCTGGAAACGGCCACCGGCGTCAAGCTCGTGCAGCGGGTCGGCCGCGGGATCCGGCTGACGCCGGAAGGGCTGCTGCTCGCCAACCGGGCGGCTGAGATCGTGGGACGGGTCGACGCGGCGGCCAACGAGCTGGCCGCGCAGGTCGGCCTGCAGTCCGGACTGGTACGGCTGGCCGCCAACGCGTCCACGCTGAGCACGGTCGTGCCGAAAGCGGCCGCCGCGCTGGCGAAGGCGTACCCGGGGGTCCAGCTGAGCCTGTTCGAACAGCACCCCGTCGAAGCGCTGCAGATGTTGCGCCACGGCGACATCGACGTCGCCCTCGTCTTTCGCTACGCCGACGCCCCGCTGGACGAGGAGGGCGTCCGCCTCGTCCACATCGGCGACGACTCGATCTACCTCCTCAGCCGGCAGCCCGACGACAGCCTGGACAACCACCGCGACTCCGCCTGGATCGGCGGTTGCGACCGGTGTCAGGAGGAGCTGACCGCAGTGTGCCGACGCCAGGGCTTCGCGCCGCGCATCGTCTCGCACAGCGACGACATCGTCGTCGTGCAGGCGCTCGTCGCCGCCGGGATCGGCGTCAGCACCCAGCCCGGATTCGCGCTCCAGGCCCACCACCGGCCCGACGTCCACGCCACCGAGCTCACCAACTTCGGCCGCCAGATCCACGCCGCCACCTACGGGGACCCGCCGGATCCGCCCGCCGTCGCCGCCGTGCTGGAGGCGCTCACGGAATCGATGGCGGGCGGTTAGGCGACGAACAGGTGCTCGGCGTCCTGGGGTGAGCCGGCGGTGCCGATGAAGTCGCCCTGGGCGATGTCCACGCCTAGGTCGCGCCACCAGTCGTACTGGTCCTCGGTGGCGATGTCGCCCACGATGACCGGGATGTTCGCCTCCCGCACCAGCGGCACGAGCTGGCGCACGGAACGGCTGAACAACGACTCCGTGCCCATCCGGTCCACACGACGCACCGCGTTCGCCGACATCTTCACCGCGCGCAGCGGCAGGTCCTCCAAGCAGGCCAGGTCGCCGCGGGTGGTGCCGAAGTCGTAGAGCACGAAGGTGATGCCGAGGTCGACCAGCACGTCGAGGTTGTCCTCGGCGAGCCCGTCGGTCGTGCACAGTGCCTGCACCGGCATGCCCAGCTGCAGCTGGTCGGGGTCGAGCGAGGCGTCGGTGAGCACCGCGCGCACCGTCGACACCAGGTCCGGGTCGCCCGCCAGTTCCTTGGACAGCTCGACGTACAACTTGGGCAGGCCGCCCTCGAACCGGTCGGTCCACGTGCGCAACTGGCTGCAGGCGCGGCCGAGCATCCACCGGCCGACCGGCATCGACAGCCCGGTGTCGGCGAGCACCTCCAGGCACCGCGCATGCTCGAGCGGGCCCTGCACCGCGTGTTCCCAGTGCAGCAGCGCCTGCACCGCGACGATGCTCTTGTCCGCCAACGACACCAGCGGCTGGTACTCGATGCCGATCTCGCCGCTCTCCCACGCGCCGGGGATCGACGCGGCCAGCACGAAGCGCGCCTGGTCGGTGTCGTTCGCCTCGGTGTCGACCATGCCACACTGGCGCCTGCCGGCCGCCTTGAGCCGCTGCAGCGTGGTGTCGGTGGCGCGCAACAGATCCGCCGGCACCGTGTCCGCGGCCGGGCGGTGCGCGACGGCGATGGTGGCGGTCGTGGCGATGCCGACGGAGTCGCCGGACGCGCCGAGGTAGAACGGCTCGGTCAGCTCGTCGTTGATGCGCGCGGCGATGCTGCCGATCGACGGGGTGCTCAGCGTGTTCACCAGCAGCACGCCGAACTCGTCGCCGTCGAAGCGCGCGATCGTCGCCTTCTCGTCGTCGAAGACCTGCCGCAGCTTCGTCGCGACCGACTGCAGCAGCCGGTCGCCCGCCTCGCGGCCCATGCCGTTGTTGATCGCGCGGAAGCCGTCCAGATCCAGATGGAAGACGGTCAGGCCGTCGACGCGCTGCTTGCCGCGCAACGACTCCTCGAGCAGGCCGAGGAACCGGTGCCGGTTCACCAGGCCCGTCAGCGGGTCGTGGATCGCCTGGAACTGCAGCTGGTTCTCGAGGAAGTGCTTGTCCGACACGTCCTCGGCGGTCGTCACGTAGAACTGCGGCGAGCCGTCCGGGTCGCGCAGCACCAACGCGGACAGGAAGACCAGCGCCTCCTCGCCGTCCTTGCGCAGCAGCCGCCGCTGCTCGCGGAACGGCAGCGAGTCCTCCTCCAGCAGCACCTGGTAGCGCAGCTTCAGGTACTCGGCGTCCTCGGGGTGGAACAGCTCCTCCAGCCGCTCGGCCGGGATCCGGCCGCGGCGGTGATCGAGAATGTCGGCGAGTGCGCGGTTCGTGCGCACGAGCGGGCCGTCGATCTCGCTGATCGCCATGCCGACCGACGACGCGGAGAAGATCTCCTCGAACCGCTCCTCGCTGGCCGCCAGCTCGGACTCGGCGCTCTCCCTGGCGCGGATGAGCGCGCGGGTGATGGTCTCCTGCTCGTCGAGCAGCCGCCGCCGCATGGCGTCGCTGAAGCCACGGGTCATCGCGCCGATCAGTCGTGCGATCCGGTCCGCCGCACCGGTCGTGTCGAGCAGCGCCGGCACGCGCCTGCCCAACAGGTCGATCGACTGCTCGACCGCCTCGGGGTTGGTGAGTCCCAGCTCCACCAAGCGTTTCGCGATGGCGACACCGCGTTCCGCGGCGAACGGTTCGGCGTGGCAGGCGCGCACGAGCTCGTCGAGGGCGCGAGTCAGCTCGCGCTCGATCTCTTCCCGGGATCGCGCGATGTAGACGACCTGAGCCAGCGCTCCCACCCACTCGCCGACCAGCTCAGATCTATCCACCGGAGCCATCCATAGGCCAATTCATCCAGTCGTCCTTCTCCGGTGAGGCCGCCGGTTGACGCTACCAGTGGCGCCGGACGGCACACTGCGCCCAATCGGGCACTGAGTGCCAACACAGACACCACCCTAGGTGTTCGCAACTGCTCTGAACGGGTGAATCACGGCGAGTGCCGCCGCTGGCTCGGAGGGTGGCCGACTTCCGTGTCAGGCCAACGGATTCCGGGACATTTCGACGATGTGTTCCGGGCGGACCGGCACGCGGGTCAGCGCGATCCCCGTCGCCGCGCGGATGGCGGCCACGATCGCCGGCGTGGACGACAGCGTCGGCGGCTCGCCGACGCCGCGCAAACCGTACGGGGCATGGGGATCCGCGCGCTCGAGGACGTCGATCGGCATCGGCGGCATGTCCAGCACGGTGGGGATCAGGTAGTCGGTGAACGACGGGTTGCGCACCACGCCGTCGACGACCTGGATCTCTTCCATAACGGCGAGTCCGAGTCCCTGCGCGGACCCGCCCTGGATCTGGCCGAGCACCGCGTCGGGGTTGATCGCCTTGCCGACGTCCTGCGCGCACGCCAGCTCGACGACCCGCACGAGGCCGAGCTCGACGTCGACGTCGACCACCGCGCGGTGCGCGGCGAACGCGTACTGAACGTGCGCGAAGCCTTGTCCCGTCTCGGGATCCACCGGGTGGGTCGGCCGGTGCCGCCACTCCAGGGTGCGCTCCACGGCCTCCGCGCCGAGCACGTCGGCGAGGTCGGCGAGCACCTCCTGGGTCGCCGAGACGACCTTGCCGCCGGCCAGCCCCGTCGCCGCGAAGCCCTGTGCGGCGGCCAGTGCCAGCACCCCGGCGCGGACCGCCTCGCACGCCGCCTTGACCGCGCCGCCGGTGACGTAGCTCTGCCGCGACGCCGAGCTGGAGCCCGCGCTGCCCACGGTCGTGTCCGACGGCTGGATCACCACCCGCTGCACGCCGAGCTCGGTACGCGCGATCTGCGCCTGCAGCGTGACGAGGCCCTGGCCGACCTCCGCGGCCGCGGTGTGCACCATGACGACCGGCTCGCCGCCGATCACCTCGATGCGCACCCGGGCGGTGGAGTAGTCGTCGAAGCCTTCGGAGAAGCCGACGTTCTTGATGCCCACGCCGTAGCCGACGCCACGCACCACGCCCTCGCCGTGCGTCGTGTTCGACACGCCGCCGGGCAGCTCGCGCAGGTCCCGCGGGCCCGCGGCCTCGGGCGGCAGCGGCCGGTCACGGACGAGGTTGAGCAGCTCGGCGACCGGGGCCTCGGAGTCCACGAGCTGGCCGGTGGCGATCGCCGCGCCCTCGGTGACCGCGTTACGGATGCGGACGTCCACCGGGTGCAGGCCGAGCTCCTCGGCCAGCTTGTCCAGCTGCGACTCGTAGGCGAAACACGCCTGCACGGCGCCGAATCCGCGCATCGCGCCGCAGGGCGGGTTGTTGGTGTAGACGCCGTAGCAGTCGATCGACACGTTCGGCACCTGGTACGGGCCCGCGCCGAGCGTGGCCGCGTTGCCGGTGACCGCCGACGTGGTCGAGGCGTACGCGCCGCCGTCGAGGACGATCTCCGCCTTGACGTACACGAGGTCGCCCTCGCGGGTGGCGCCGTGCTCGTAGCGCAGCACCGCGGGGTGGCGGTGCACGTGGCCGAAGAACGACTCCTCGCGGCCGTACACGATCTTCACCGGCTTGCCGGTGCGCAGCGCCAGCAGGCACGCGTGGATCTGCATCGACAGATCCTCGCGGGCGCCGAACGCGCCGCCCACGCCGGACAGGTGCAGCCGCACCTTCTCCGGCGGCAGCTGCAGTGCGTGCGCCAGCTGCCGCTGGTCGGCGTGCAGCCACTGGGTGGCGATGTAGAGGTCGACGCCGCCGTCCTCGCCCGGCACCGCCATGCCGGACTCCGGGCCGAGGAACGCCTGGTCCTGCATGCCGACCGTGTACTCGCCGCGCACCACCACGTCCGCGGCGGGCGCCGGGTCGCCGCGGCGGATCTTGACGTGCCGCACGACGTTGCCGCCCGGGTGGGTGGGGTGCAGCACCGGCGCGTCCGCCGACATCGCCGCCTGCGCGTCGGTGACCGGCTCGAGCACCTCGTAGTCGACGCGCACGCGGTCCGCGGCGCGGCGTGCGGTCTCCGGGTGGTCGGCGGCCACGATCGCCACCGGCTCGCCCTGGTAGCGCACCACGGTCTCGGCGAGCACCGGCTGGTCGGGGTGCTCGAGGCCATAGATGTTCTCCGGCACGTCCTCGTGGGTCAGCACCGCGTACACGCCGGGGGTGGCCAGCGCCGGGCCGATGTCGATGCCACGGATGCGGGCGTGTGGGTGGGGGCTGCGCAGCGTGGCGCCCCAGATCATGTCCTCGTGCCACAGGTCGGAGGAGTAGGCGAACTCGCCCTTGACCTTCAGCGTGCCGTCCGGGCGCAGCGGGCTGTCGCCGATCGCGCCGGTGACCGTCGAGGTCTGCGTCTCGGTGCGGGACCTCGTCATCGCGCCACCACCTTCTCCCGCAACGCCGTGCTCGCCGCACGGAGCCCCGCCACGACGTCCACTTCGGACACCCCGACGCAGGCGCCGTCCTCGACCACCGGGCGCCCGCCGGCCAGCAGCAGGCGAAGCGGCGGCAACGCGGCGAAGACGAGCGCGGCGATCGGGTCGGCGATGCCGGCGTGCTCGACGCCGTCGAGCCGCCAGATCGCGAGGTCGGCCTGCTTGCCCGGCTCGAGCGAGCCGATCTCGTCCTGGCGGCCCAGGCAGCGCGCGCCGCCCATCGTGGCCAGCCGCAGCGCGTCGCGGGCCGACAGCGCCGCGGGACCGCCGCGCAGCCGGGCGACGTAGGCCGACTGGCGCAGCTCGATCCCGAGCCCGCCGTCCTCATTGGACGCGGCACCGTCGACGCCGAGGCCGACCGGCGAGCCGGCCGCGAGCAGGTCGGCGACCCGCGCGGTGCCCGCACCCAGCCGGGCGTTGGACGTCGGGCAGTGGGCGACACCCGTGCCGGTGGCGCCGAGCCGGGCCACCGCCTCGTCGGCGAAGTGGATGCCGTGCGCGAACCACACGTCCTCGCCGAGCCAGCCGGTGTTCTCGGCGTACTGCATCGGCGTGCAGCCGAGCTCGGCGAGGCACTGCTCCTCCTCGTCGACGGTCTCGGCGAGGTGGGTGTGCAGCCGGACACCGCGACTGCGGGCGAGCTCCGCGGCCTCGGTCATCAGCTCCGTGCTCACCGTGAACGGCGAGCACGGGCCGACCGCGACGCGCACGAACGACCCGGGCGCCGGGTCGTGGTAACGGTCGATCGCCTCGGCCGTCGCGGCGAGGGCCTCGTCCTTGTCCTCGACGACCGAGTCCGGCGGCAGCCCGCCGCGGGACTTGCCGCGGTCCATCGAGCCGCGCACGGCGTGCAGGCGCAGGCCGACCTGGCGGGCCGCATCCACGAGCGGGGCGATCAGGTCGCCCTCGCCGCGCGGGAAGACGTAGTGGTGGTCGGCGGCGGTGGTGCACCCGGTCCGCGCGAGGCGGGTGAGGCCGGCGAGCGCGGCGGCGTGGGTGGTCTTCTGGTCGATGCCCGCCCACACCGGGTACAGCTCGACGAGCCACTCGAACAGCGTCGCCTGCTGGGCGAGCCCGCGGGTGGCCCACTGGTAGAGGTGGTGGTGGGTGTTGACGAAGCCGGGCGTGACCAGGCAGCCGCTCGCGTCGACCCGGCGGTCGGCCGCGCCGTCGGGGGCCGGGCCCGCGCCGACGGCCTCGATGACGCCGCCGTCGATGACGACGTGGCCGGTGGCGTGCTCGGTGCCCGCCGCGTCCACCGTGGCGATCGCGGCGTTCTCGATGACCGTCCTCATGCGCGCTCCCCCACCCGGGACGCGGCGAGCCGGACCGCGTCGAGGATCTTCTCGTACCCCGTGCAGCGGCACAGGTTCCCGGCCAGCGCCTCGCGGATCTCCGCGTCGGACGCGTCCGGCCTGCGGTGGATGAGGTCGTGCGCGGCGACGACCAGCCCGGGCGTGCAGAACCCGCACTGCACCGCGCCGGTCTCCACGAACGCCTCCTGCACCGGGTCCAGTTCGTCCTCGGTGGACAGTCCCTCGACGGTCCGCACGGCGCGGCCCTCGGCCTGGCCGGCCGCGACCAGGCACGCGCACACCGGGGTGCCGTCGAGGTAGACCGTGCAGGAGCCGCACTCGCCCTGCTCGCAGGCGTTCTTCGAGCCGGGCAGGCCGAGCCGCTCGCGCAGCACGTACAGCAGGCTCTCCCCCGGCCACACGTCGTCGGCGGTCATCGCCTCGCCGTTGACCTTCATGTTGACACGCATCACGACCACCTTCCCCGGTCCTGCCAGGCCCAGCGCAGCGTGCGCCGGGCGAGCACGGACAGCGCGTGGCGCCGGTATCCCGCGCTACCGCGCACGTCGTCGATCGGGCTCGCGGCGGCCGCGACCAGCTCGCCGAACTCCCGAGCCACCTCGTCGTCCAACGCCCCTGTTTCCTTGTCGGAGTCCCACGGGAGCACCTCGGCCGCGTAGTCCTGCGCCGCCTCGGCGCGCAGCGGCGTCGGGCCTGCCGAGCCGATGCCGGTGCCGACCGTGCGGGCCGTGAGGTCCAGCGACAGGCCGAACGAGCACACCGCGATCACCATCGCGTTGCGCGTGCCGACCTTCGCGAACTGCTGGGGCCCGGCCGCCTTCGGCACGGTCACCCCGGTGATCAGCTCGTCGGGCGCGAGCGCGGAACGCTTGGGGCCGGTGAAGAACTCCGCGATCGGCACCGAGCGGGCGCCGCGGACGGACGCCAGCTCGACCACGGCCGGCACGCTGATCAGCGGCGGGTGCGCGTCGCCCGCGGGCGAGGCGGAGCCGAGGTTGCCGCCGACGCTGCCGCGGTTGCGGATCTGCGGCGAGCCGACCGTGCGGCTGGCCATCGCGAGCCCCGGCAGCAGGCCGGCCAGCTCGTCGACGATGCGCGAGTACGGCACGGTCGCGCCGAGCCGGACGTGCCCTTCTCTCTCGGTCCAGGTGGCCAGCTCGGTGACGCCGCCGAGGTCGAGCAGCGCGGGCGGGCGGCGCTTGTCGAAGTTCAGCTCGACCATCATGTCGGTGCCGCCGGCGATCGGCGCCGCCTCGGGCGCCGCCGCCTTCATGGCCAGCGCCTCGTCGAGCGAAGCGGGTCTCAGGAAGTCCATGTCACCACCAGGCCAGTCCGGGTTCCGGTGCGCCCTCGCGCAACACGGTGCCCTCGATCAACCCGTACGGACGGTCCGCCGCGAAGAACACCTCGCCCGGATTGTCCAGCTCGAACGGGCTCAGGTCGACCAGGAAGTGGTGTTTGTTCGGCAGCGAGAGGCGCACCTCGACCAGCTCGTCACGGTGGCGGAGCACGCGCTCACCCATCGCGTGCAAAGTCTGCTGCAGCGACAGCGAATGGGTGTCGGCGAACGCCTCGAGCAGGTGGGCGTGCGCGTGCCGGAACGAGGCGGACCAGTCCGACTCCGTGCCGGCGTGGCGCCAGCGGGCGGACACGGCGGTGGCCAGGATCCGGTCCTCGGCCTCGCGCAGCGTGGTGTAGCGATCCTTGTGGAAGCCGTGGAACTCCGAGCCCGTGGTGTTGAGCAGCGTGACGTCGTCGACGCCGGATACGACCCACGCGGCGGTGCCGTCGTAGGTGATGGTGGCCGTGCGGGTGCCCGCGGCGCGGGCGAACGAGTGGTGCGCGGGCTTTCCCTCGACCGTGAGCCGCTCCCAGCGGTAGGCCTCGATGTGCACGCGTGCCTTGGTGATCGTCGGCGTGGTGTCGACGAAATGCCGGGCCAACCGCAGGCCGAAGTCCTCGACCTCACCGACGCCGTCCCTGGCGAACGCGTACACGGTGTTCTTCTGCGTGTCGGTCGGCAGCACGCCCGAGTTGTCCCCGGTCAGGTGCGTGGCGGCGAGTTCGCCGGCCAGCGCGGTGCTGACGTTGAGGTCGGTGATGACGTGCCGGTCGGCACCGCGGTCGACGCGGACGAGGCGGGTCTCCGCCTTGCCGTACTGGTTGTCGCCGAGCCTGATGTCCATATCAACTTCCCCGGTAGGTCGAGTAGCCGAACGGGCTGAGCAGCAGTGGCACGTGGTGGTGCTCGGCCGGGTCCGCGACCCGGAAGGCCACCACGACCTGCGGGTAGAACGCGTCGGGGCCGAGGTAGTCGCCGGTGCCGAAGACGAGCCGGTGGACTCCCGCGTGCTCGAGGTCCCAGCCGGTGATCCGGCCGTCCTCGTTGGTACGGCCGTCGGCCAGCGTCGCGCCGTCCTCGGTCTCCAGCCGCACGGGCACGCCGGCGGCCGGCCGTCCCTTGCTGGTGTCCAGGACGTGGGTGGACAGGGTCACGATGCGAACGCCTTCCCGAGTCGCAGGTCCACGATCTTCGCGAGCTCGGCGCGCACCACGCCCTGCTCGGTGTCCGGGTCGTTGCCGAGCCGCTGACGCAGGGCGCCCAGCATGGCCTCGCCCGACAGGCCGGTCGCGCAGATCAGGAACACGTGGCCGAACCGTTCCTCGTAGGCCACGTTCCCGGCGACGAGGTCCTCCTGGGTGGTCGCGCTCGACGCGGCGGCACCCGCCTGCTCGGCCCGCGACCAGCCGGCCTCCTGCCCGGCGCCGTCCGCGCGCTCCCCGATCCGCGGGTGCGCGGCGAGCGCCTCGGCGACGTCGTTCCAGGTCAGCGACTCCAGCACGGTGTGCGACACCTGCCGCAGGCCGGCGATGTCGTGGTAGGGGCGCCGGACGAGCAGCTCGTCGGCCCAGCGCCGGGACGCGCAGCACGCGAGCAGTGCTTGCTCGGCCTGCGCGGGCTCGGCGGCGTTGAGCCGGTCCAGCGGCGTTTCTTCGGGCATCCCCGGGACTCTACTGATCAGCCCGACGTGACGCCGCCCTCATTCGTCGCAGGTCAGTCGAGTACGGCGAGCGCGTCGATCTCCACCAGCATGCCCGGCGGAAGGCCGACGTAGACGGTCGTGCGCGCCGGGTACGGACGCGGCATCAACTCGGCGTAGATCTCGTTCAGCTCCGCGAAGTGAGCGGTGTCGGTGAGGTAGACGCGCATCATGACGACGTCGGCGAAGCTCGCGCCGCCCGCGGCCAGCACGGCCTCGACGTTGGCCAGCACCTGGCGGGTCTGCTCGGCGACCGTGGTGCCGGCGAGGTCGCCGGAGGCCGGGTCGACGCCGACCTGGCCCGCGACCTGCAGGATGTTGCCCTTGCGGATGCCCGGGGACAGCGGCACCGGCAGGGGTGCCGCGCCCGCGGGCTGAATCACGGTTCTCGACATCGGCACAGGCTATTGGATGTGCGCCGCCCGCCACTGCTCCTCGGTCGCGTCGAGCAGGGTCGCCACCATTCCGCGTGGCAGCGGCGGCCCCACGTCGTCGTGGGTGCGCAGCGCGGACGCGGCACGCAGATGCCCGGCCCGCAGGCGGCGGCCCGGTGGGTCGCCGGCGAGCAGGGCGGCCAGGTAACCGGCGGCGAAGGCGTCCCCGGCGCCGACCTCCTCCACGACGTCCACCCGCAGCGCCGGCTCGAACACCGTCGAACCGTCCGGTGCGACCAGGGTGGCGCCGCGCTCGGCCTGCTTGACGACGACCTCGCTCGGCCGCGGCAGCAGGCGGCGGATCACGGCAGGATCGTCCGCACCCCACAGCGCCTCGGCCTCGTCGTGGCCGACCAGCACGATGTCGGCGCGCGACGCCAGCTCGCGCAGCAGCGCCGGGTCCTGGTCGAGCGCGGGCCTCCGGTTGACGTCGAACGAGAGCAGGTGCGACCGGGGCGCGCGCAGCAGCGCGTCCATGAGCGCGTGACAGCTCGCCGACAGCGCGGGCGTGATCCCGCTGGTGTGCACCAGGTCGGCCGGTGGCAGGTCCGCCAGCAGCGCCGGGCCGAGCCCGGCGGCCGCCGAGCCGCGCCGGTAGTAGCGCACGCCACCCGGGGTCTTGAAGTACACACCGGTCGGCCGGTCCGGGTCGACCACCACACCCGAGGTGTCCACGCCGTGCCCGGCCACGAAGTCCACGACCGCGCGGCCGAACGGGTCGTCGCCGACCGCGGAGACCCAGGCCGCACGCACGCCGAGCCCGGCCAGATGACAGGCCACATTGGACTCGGCGCCACCCGTCGAGCGGGTCCAGGTCCGCACGGCCTCGACCGGTCCCGGCTCGGCCGGCACGAACAGCGCCATCGACTCGCCGAGGCAAACCGCGTCCACTGACCGTCCCTTCCGGACCACCGCGTTGACTGGCCGGGTCAGCGGATGCTACACACGATTCGTGGGGGCCGGGCGCATCAACCGTGACAGGGTGGCCGCGATCCTCGACGAGCGGATCGACTGGCGCTTCAAGGGCCTGCCGACCGCGGCACAGGGCCTGACGATCGGCGCGGCCCGCGACGCGGGACTGCGCCTGTTCGACTTCCTGCCGCCGGTGGTCGCGCTGGACGGCGCCGCCCTCGAGCACAACCTCGCCGCGATGGCGGACTTCTGCGCCCGCCACGGGTTCGCGCACGCGCCGCACGGCAAGACGACGATGGCGCCGCAGCTGTACGCGCGGCAGTTCGACCACGGGGTGTGGGGGCAGACCGCGGCGACCGCGAGCCAGCTGCGGGTCTACCGCGCGTTCGGCGTCAGCCCGGTGCTCATGGCCAACCAGCTGGTGGACGCGAACGCGCTGCGCTGGCTCGCGGGCGAGCTGGCGGACGACGCGGACTTCCGGTTCAGCTGCTGGGTCGACTCGGCGCGCGGCGTGACGCTGATGACCGAGGCGCTGCGCGGCGCCCCGCGGCCCGTCGACGTGCTGATCGAGGTGGGCGCGCCGGGCGCGCGGACGGGCGTGCGGGACGCGGCGACCGGCATCGCGGTGGCCGAGGCGGTGGCGGCATCCCCCGCGCTGCGCCTCGTCGGGGTCGGCGGCTACGAGGGCGCGATCTCCAACGACACGGACCCCGCCGCACTGGCCGCAGTGCACACCTACCTCGCGGACCTGCGCGGGCTGGCGCTGGAGCTGGCCGGGCGCGGGCACTTCGACGGCGTCGACGAGGTGATCGTGACCGCCGGTGGCAGCGCGCATTTCGACCAGGTCGTCGACGTGCTCGGCGGGTCGTGGCCGGACGGGCTGCCGGTCCTGCCGGTGCTGCGCAGCGGCGCGTACGTCACGCACGACTCCGGCTTCTACGCCCGGGTCTCCCCGCTCGGCGCGCACCCCCGCACGGACGGTCCCCCGCTGCGGCCCGCGCTGCGGGCGTGGGCGCAGGTCGTGTCCAACCCGGAGCCGGGGCTCGCGCTGCTGACCGCGGGCAAGCGGGACGTGCCCTACGACATCGACCTGCCGGTGCCCGAGCTGCTGCGCCGCGACGGGGCGGTCGAGCCCCTCGACGCGAAGGTCACGAAGCTCAACGACCAGCACGCGTTCCTCACGTTCTCCGGGGACGTCGAGGTCGGCGACTGGGTCGGGCTGGGCGTGTCGCACCCGTGCACCACGTTCGACAAGTGGCCGCTGCTGCCGGTCGTCGGCCCCGACGGGGAGACCGTGGTCGACCTGATCCGCACGTACTTCTGATGACCGGGCTGCTCGTTCGCGGGGCGACGGTCGTCGACGGCACCGGCGCGGCGGGCTACCACGCGGACGTGCTCGTCGCGGACGGCCGGATAGCCGGCATCGGGACCGGGCTGTCCGGGTCGCGTGAGCTGGACGCCGGCGGGCTGGTGCTCGCGCCCGGGTTCATCGACATGCACACGCATTCCGATCTGCGGCTGCTGACCGAGCCCGCGCACGTGGCGAAGGTGTCGCAAGGCGTGACGCTGGAGGTGCTCGGGCAGGACGGGTTGTCCTACGCGCCGGTCGACGACGCCACGCTCGAGACGCTGCGCGGGGTGCTGGCCGGGTGGAACGGCGACCCGCCGGGGTTCGCGTGGGACTGGCGCGGGGTCGGCGAGTACCTCGACCGGCTCGACCGCGGGATCGCCTGCAACGCCGCGTACCTGCTGCCGCACGGCACGATCCGGATGCGCGCGGTCGGCTGGGCGGACCGACCGGCCACAGCGTCCGAACTGGACACCATGCGGTCGCTGGTCGCGGCGGGGATGGCCGAGGGCGCGGTCGGCATGTCGTCGGGGCTGACCTATGTGCCGGGCATGTACGGGCCGACCGACGAGCTGGTGTCGTTGTGCGCGGTGGTGGCCGAGTTCGGTGGGTACCACAGCCCGCACCACCGCGGGTACGGCGCGGGCGCGCTCGAGGCGTACGCGGAGATGGTGGATGTGGCACGGCGGTCGAGCTGCCCCCTGCACCTGGCGCACGCGACGATGAACTTCCCGGTCAACGCGGGCCGGGCGAATGAGCTGCTGTCGCTCGTGGACGACGCGCTGGCGTCCGGGGTGGACGTCACGCTGGACACCTATCCGTATCTGGCGGGGAACACGTCGCTGGCGGCATTGTTGCCGAGCTGGGCGGCCGAGGGCGGGCCTTCGGCGACGTTGGCCCGGCTGTCCGATGTAGACGCACGGGAACGGATGCGGGCGGACCTGGAGGAGCGGGGGTCGGACGGCTGTCACGGGGTGCCGGTCGACTGGGCATGCGTCCAGATCAGCGGCTCGGCCGACGCGTCCCTGGTGGGGCTGAGTATCGCCGAGGCCGCCCGGCGCGCCGACCGACCGCCCGCCGAGCTGTACTTCGACGTCCTGGTCGCCGAACGGCTCGCGCCGACATGCCTGCTGCACGTCGGCG
>Ga0164241_10001593_pt1 | contig 27260 bp, 21 predicted proteins | sample OricomyardsoilBY_FD_108780 | JGI IMG/M metagenome (GOLD analysis project Ga0164241, IMG submission 108780) | Backyard soil microbial communities from Emeryville, California, USA - Original compost - Back yard soil (BY) | ecosystem: Environmental > Terrestrial > Soil > Unclassified | place: USA... | reverse complement strand
GTGACGGCGGCGTCGCGAAGCATGCCGAGGGCTTTGAGGCGCGCGCGGGTGTCGGCGCACAGGTCGTGCTCGGTGTCGGTCGTGAGCACGCTGCCTTCACCGTCGTGCATGATGCAGCCGGGCGTCGGGCAGTGCTCGAGACCGAAACTGTGGCCTAGCTCGTGCACGGCCGTTTTGGCGAAGCGGACGCGCGCGTGCTCGGCGTTTTTTGCGCGGCGGTGGCAGCGGAACGACGACAGCACTCCCGAGCGACCGTCGAGCGTGGCCAGGCCCAGGATGCCCCAATCTTCGTACGGCGCTTTGGTGGTCGAGATGTCGACGGCGGTCAGGCCGAGCATCACGCGCGCGTCCTTTTTTCGCTCCGTGACCAAGTGGTCGAGCAGCTTTTCGGCTCGGTAGCGGCCGCGCTTGGCGTAAAAAGCGCTCTTGGGCAGGGCGAGCGGCTCCGCTACCGACACCTGGACGGCGTAAAAAGCCGCGATGGCCGCGGAGACGGCGTGGAGCTCGGCCGCGGGCACCGTCGCGCCCAGCGGCTGCAGCACGATCAGGGGCGGCGCGCTTTCAGCGCCCCAAGCCGCGCTGGGCAACGCCAGGCCCGCAACCCCCAGCTTCAACGCCTCTCGACGATCCATGGAGCGCATCGACTTGTGACCCGCCTCGAGGGTACGCCTTGGGCGGGCGGAACCTTCCTTCAGGTTTTCGGTCGCCAGGTAAACGAGTCGACCAGCTCGGGCCGGGCGTCGTTGCCCAGCGGATCGGTCAGGCCGATGCAGTAGCCGTCGATCCCTTTGCCGTCTGCCCGCACCCGTAGCCGCAGGAAATGTTTGTAGCCGGGGTGATCGAGAGCCGTGAATGCCTGGGTGTGCTCGATGCCTCGGCGGGTCAGCCAAGCCAAGTAGAATCCGAACACGTAGGTTGCCGCGAACACGGTGAGCAGCAGCGTGGCGCTACCGACCACCAACAGCGTGGGCATGAAGTGCAGCCGTAGCAGCGCGTGCTTCACCAAAAACGACGCCAAAATCGGCAATGCCGCGGTGGATGCGGCGGCCACGAACGCCGGGGGCACCACCTTGCGCCAACGGCGCCGCACCCCGCCGATCAGCGCGTAAATAATGGTGATGACGACCGTCATCGCCAGCGGCGCGGCCACGATCACGCCCAGGCGGTCGTACAGCTTCACGCCGACCGACATGGCGGGCGCGAAGAGCGCCGCGAAGATCAAATGCGGCAAGAACCCGGAGCGCCCGCGGGCGATCTTCCACGGCACTCCGCCCAAGAGCGCGCGCGATTGCTCGCTGGTGGGCCAGCGCTTGTCGGCCTTGCGCCGGCCGCCGACGACCGGTGCGGGGTGCAGGAACGCGCCGCCGCCGCCGGCGATGACGTGCAGCGTGCCGTCGCTGCTGCTGCGCTCGTAGTGGTGCACGTCGCCCGAGAGCAAGAAATGCGAGCGCGCGTGAAAGTCGAAGCCCAGCGTCTGAATCATGTCGGTGCCGGTGCGGCTGGGTCCACCGAAGCGAAAGAGCGGATCGGGCAGGAGCACCCAAGGGCTGACCGAGTGGTGCTCGCGCGCCCATTCCACGAAGTAATGCTTTTGGCGCGAGTCGATGCTCTTCAGTTGCCGATCGATGCCGTACAGGTGAATGCCGGGGCACAGCGGGAGCAGGAAATAGCTGGCGTTTTGCACCGGCACGTAGCCGCTCAACACCAGCGCCTTCGGCTTTTCGACCTTGCCGCCGAGCACGAGCTCGCGCGCCCACTCCGCGTAGTATTCGAGCATCGGCTTCGAAACGCCCAACATGCTGGCGCGCGGTTCCTGCTCGTCGTCCAGGCGTCGCCTGAACATGCGACCGAAGCCGTCGAGGCCGTCGTACCAATCGTGATTACCCGGAATGCCCAGCAGCACGCGTTGCTGGGCGTCGCGACCCAATAATACTTCGTTGAACGGCACCAAGACGCGGTTGGTGATCTCTTGCGCGGTCGCCACCGGGTAGGCCGTGTCGCCGCCGAACAACAAGATTTCGCCGCGCGGCGCGCACAAAAACTCGCCTGCGCGCTCTGGATCGGGAACTTCGTAGGGCTCGACCACCAAGCGCGCTACGGCCCGGCTGACCGACACGTCGTCGCCCGTGTCGGAGACGTAGTCGATCCACAAGTCGCGGCCGAGCGCCTCGACGACGGTGCCCTTGGTCTCGTCGCCGCCCAGCACGCGCGCGACACGCGCCGTGAGCTCTTGCGGGATGTCGGGGGTCATCCAGTCGCGTGAGTCGATGTCTTCGGTGGCGATCGCGGCCGACACGAAGTGCCGCAAGTGGCCCCAAAACGAGCTGACCCCGAACCACACGACCCCGCGCGGGCTGACCCGGCCGCGGGTGAAGTGTCGCTGGGCGTGGGGTCGGCTCGGCTCCGGGCGGAACGCCGACTCGGGCGACGGCGAGAGGGGCTGGTCCAACGCCCCATACTGGTCGGACCTCGCGCGGCGCCGCAAGTCCGCCGCGTATTTGCGTTCTGGGCGGGCCGTACTACTAACCGCCCGGCATGGCCGTTTTGACCGACGACGTTCGTATCGACAACCTGAAGCCGCTCCTCCCCCCGGCCATCTTGATGGAGGAGATTCCGCTCGGCGAGGCGGCGTCGCGCGCCGTCGCCGAGTCGCGCGCCGAGGTGGCCAACGTCATCGAGGCCAAGGACGACCGGCTGGTGGTGGTGGTCGGACCCTGTTCGATCCACGACCCCGAGGCCGGGCTCGAGTACGCGCGCCGACTGAAGCCGTTGACGGAGCGGCTGCGCGCCGATCTCAAGATCGTGATGCGCACGTACTTCGAGAAGCCGCGCACCACCGTGGGCTGGAAGGGCCTCATCAACGACCCCAAGCTCGACGGCAGCTTTGCCATCAATCAAGGCCTGCGTGTCGCGCGGACGTTCTTGCGTGACGTGGTCGAGCTGGGCGTGCCGACGGCGCTGGAGTTTTTGGACCCGATCACTCCGCAGTTCATGGCCGACCTCGTCACTTGGGGTGCGATCGGCGCGCGCACGACCGAGAGCCAAGTGCACCGCGAGCTGGCGTCCGGGCTTTCGATGCCGGTTGGCTTCAAAAACGGCACCAGCGGCGCGGTGCAGATCGCGGCTGACGCCGTGCGCTCCGCGGCCGAGCCGCACCACTTTTTGTCCGTGACCAAGCAGGGCCTGGCCGCGATCGTGGCCACCAAGGGCAACCCGCACTGCCACGTCATTTTGCGCGGCGGCTCCAACGGCCCCAACTACGGCGACGAAGCGGTGGCGGCCGCGGTCGCGCTTTTGACGAAGAACCAGCTACCGGGCAAGCTGATGATCGACACCAGCCACGCCAACAGCGGCAAAGATCCGGCGAAGCAGCCCGACGTGGCCGCCGCCATCGCGCGCCAAGTCGCCGGCGGCAGCCGCAGCATTTTCGGCGTGATGATCGAGAGCTTCTTGGTCTCCGGTCGTCAGGAAATCGGCGAGCGGGCCAGCATGACGTTCGGCCAAAGCGTCACCGACGGTTGCTTGGCCTGGGACACCACCGTGCCCGTGCTCGAAGAGCTCGCCGACAGCGTCCGTCGCCGCCGCGCGCGCGGCTGAGCTACCAGGCCGTCGGCTTGTAGTCCTTCAGAAATTGGCCCCAAACGTGGCGCTGGGTGTTGATGCCGTCGAAGATGGGGTCGACGATGCGCGCGGCGCCGTCGACGATGTCGAGGGGCGGATGGAAGCCGCACTCTGCGGTTTTCCTCTCCGCGATGTGCAGCGGATCTTCGTCGGTGACCCAGCCCGTGTCGACGCTGTTCATGAAGATGCCGTCCTTCGCGTAATCGGGCGCGGACGTGCGCGTCATCATGTTGAGCGCGGCTTTGGCCATGTTGGTGTGCGGGTGTTTGTCGGTCTTGAAGCGCCGGTAAAACTGGCCCTCCATGGCCGACACGTTGACGATGTGCTTGTCGAACGTGCGGTCCTTCAGCATCAACGGCTTGAGGCGCGCGTTGAGCAAAAACGGCGCAATCGCGTTCACCAACTGCACCTCCAGCAACTCGACGGTGCCCACCTCCGCTAACGGCAGCCGCCAGCTGTTGATGTCGCGCCGGTCGACCTGCTGCAAATCGGCGTCGAGCTGGCCGAGGGGGAACAGGGCCGTGCTGTTATCTCGATCTTCGGCCGTCAGCGCGACCTGCGACAGCGCCGAAGCCGCTTGCAACCCAATCGCGTGATGATGGTGCCCAGCGGCGGAGGGGACGGAGGGACCCGACCCCTCCAACTGCCGCGCCGCGTTTTGGCGCATGGTTTCGTAGTCGGTCAGCAAGCGCGCGGCCGGCTGGGGCAGCTGACTGAGCGGGCCCAGCTCGCCCTCCATCAAATGCCCGTAAAAGCCCGATGGGCGCCGCACGGTCTGGCAGGCGTTGTGCAACACGAAATCGAGGCGCGACTCGGTGCGGTTGATGACTTGGGCGAAGGCTTCGACGCTGGGCGTGTGCCGCAAATCGAGCCCGTAGATTTGCAAGCGGTCCTGGAAGTCTTCGAAGTCTTTTTCACGCGCGTAGCGCAGCGCCGCGTCACGGGGGAAGCGCGTCGTCACGATCACGCGCGCGCCGGCGCGCAGCAACAGAATGGCGGCTTGGTAGCCAATCTTGACGCGCGCCCCGCTGATCAACGCCACGCGACCGCGGAGATCGGCGGTCTGCGAACGCTTGGCGAAGTTGAAGTCGCCGCAGTCATCGCACATTTGATCGTAAAACGCGTGCATGCGCGTGCAGCGCACTTTGCACACGTAACAGGAGCGCGGCACGTTGAGCGGCGGCAGGTCTTCGACGTCGGGCGTCGCCTCGGTCGCGGCCGCACGGTCTCCGACCGCGAACGTGCGGTCCGACCGGAACTCGCCGCCGCCGGCTTCACCGAGGGCGGGGCGTTCGGGTGTGATGAACACGGGCTCGAGCCGCTTCTGCCGAATGCCGGCGCGCGCCAAGACAGCGCGGTCGGCTTCGCGGATTTCGCGCTTGTCTTTCCTTCGCACCTCGCGCGACAAAATGCGCTGCTCGTTGCGCTCCGGGCGCGAGACGCGACCGGCGGCCGTCATCAAGCGGTTGCGCACCTCCAAATCCAGGTACGCTAGCTCGGTGCGATCAGCGGTGATCGTTTCCAGGACGCGGAGACATTCTTCGATGGCTTGGGGAGTGAGGCGCATGGCAGGTGGGAACGGGGCCGGGCGGAAAGCGTCACCCGCGCGCGGGCCTGTAGCATGGGCAGGCGTGTGATCGTAGGCTCTCGCCGATGATTCGCCCCGTTCTTGCTTGTTGCCTCTTGGTCACGAGTGCCTGCTCGATGCACCTACGCGCGGGATCCAGCGCCGGCAGCGCTTCCAACGCTACCGGCACGTCTCGGGCGGCCAAGCCTGCCCATTCCCATCGGTCTCGCGGCAAGGGCGTTTCAGTGAGCTTTCACAAGTCCGGCTCAATCAGCGGGAAGATCGATTGGCAAGGGAAGATCGATTGGCAAGGGAGGAGCGGCCAGCTATGCCGCGCCGCCGCTCCCTTCAAATTCGTGGGGATGGCCAAGTTGGCGGGCCGCCACGGAAGTTTCTGCCATTGGGGCTGCGGGGGTGGCAGCCCTATCGGCGGGAGTGTGGCGATTGGTTGCGTCCGGAACGATTCTGCCCGGCGCGCATTTCGCGCTCTAGGTCGGCGAGGTAGCGATCGAAGTCGACTTGCATGGTGTGGCGACGAGTGGCGACGAAACGACGGCGGACGTGCTCGCGCTCGAGGGTGGTGCGACGTCGCATCTCGCTCGGGTCGGGTAGCTCGTAGTCGCCGGTCAGGTAGCGTGCAAACAGCCGGCCTTGGGCTTCGACCAGCGGCATGATGGCGCCGAGCGGTTGGGCGAGGCCGGCGAACATGAGACCGCGGTGCTCGAGGTGGAAGCAACGCAAGAACAGCGGCAGCTCGTTGTTTGGCGCCGACACGAAGCCGGGGTCGAAGAACGGAAACGTGACTTTGTAGCCGGTGCAGTAGACGACGGCGTCGGCCTGCACGTGGCTGCCGTCTTGAAAATGCACGCTGCCCCCGGCAAAACGCGTGATGGCCGGGCGCGGCGTGATGCGGCCCTCGCGTAGCAGCGGCAACAGGTCGTCGGACAGCGTCGGGTGGGCGTGGCCGAGCCGATGATCGGGTGCCGGCAGCCCGTACGGCCCCGGCTCGCCGACGAGCAGCCGATACCAAAGCTCGGCCAGGCGCGTCTTGGCGGCGTCGGACCACGTCGAAGGAATGATGCCAGGCTGATCGATGGGGCGACCGAGCACGAACTTGGGCAGTACCCAAGCGCCGCGCCGGACCGAGAGCGTTACGGTCGTGCCCGCCTTCGCCAGCTCGCTCGCGATGTCGACGGCGCTGTTGCCGAGGCCGACGACTACCACGTGCTTGTGGCCTCCGCGCAGCGCGTGCGGTTCGTCGGGGCTGACGTAACCGTGCGAGTGCATGACCAGACCGCTGAAGCGGCCGGGCGGCATCGGGTCCGGAAGCGCCGGATCCCAATGGTGGCCGTTGGCGACCACGACGGCCGCGAACTCTTGCTCGGCGCCGTCGCTGGTCCGCACCAGGTATTGGCCGGCCGGCGTCTTCGAGACCGACTCGATGGTGCAACGAAACCGGACGGCGCGCTTGAGACCGAATGCCTCAGCGTAAGCTTCGAAGTAGGCGGCGACCTGCTCGTGGCTGGCGTAGTCAGGGTAGGCGGCCGGCATTGGAAAGTCCGAGAACTGCATGCGGTCGCGGGACGTGTTGATGCGGAGCGAGCGGTAGATCCGGCTTTGCTGGTTGTCGTTATCGAAGACCCAGTTGCCCCCGACCTTCGACCCCCGCTCGAAACCAACGGCCGGCAACCCCGCTTCAAGAAGGGCTTTCAGGACCGTTAGGCCCGACGAACCGGCACCGATCACCGCTACGCCACGCTCCACCCGCGGGACCCTGCCACAAATGCGCTTGGAAATGACCGGGGATGGTATGCTGACCCTCAATGCGCCGGGTGCTGCTCGCCGAAGACTCCGCCAGCATGCGTGCTTTTGTCCGGGCCGCGCTGAAATCGTCGGTCGCCCTCGGCGCGCTCGAGATCGTCGAAGCCCAAAGCGGGTTCGACGCGCTGCGGCTGCTGCCGCGCGGGGCGTGGGCCCTGGTCATCACCGACATCAACATGCCGGACATCAACGGTCTGGAGCTGATCTCGTTCATCAAGAAGAGCGAAGCTCACAAGACGACGCCCATCTTGATCATCTCGACTGCGTCCTCCGAGCGTGACCGCGAACGCGGCATGACGTTGGGCGCGAGCGGCTATCTGGTCAAGCCTTTCACTGCCGAGGCGCTCGTGCAACACGCGCTCGAGCAGATGGGAGCAGCGTCGGCCTCGGGGGCCCATGGCTGAGATAACCGACAAGGCTCGCGAAGAGTTCTTCTCCGAAGCTCAAGAGATCATCGAGACCTTGAGCCGCAACTTGCTCGCGCTCGACGCGGCGCAAAAGTCGGGCAAGGAAGATCCGTCGCTCATCAACGAGGCGTTTCGAGCCGTCCACACGCTGAAGGGCCTCGCCGGCTTGTTCGGTGCAGTGCGGCTCGGCGCCTTCTCGCATCGCCTCGAAGACTTGCTCGACGACTTACGGCTCGGCCGCATGGATTTGCGGCCCGAGGTGTTGGACGTGCTGTTCTCGACCGTCGACGCCTACGGTCGCATCCTCACCATCGAGAAAGAGGGTCGCGACGAAGACCTGCCCAGCGTCGACGAGCTATTTCGGCGGCTCGACCGGCTGGGGGCCGCGGTAGAGCGCAGCGCCAGCCCCGTCGGCGGCTATGAGCTCGATCCGGGCATGCTGGCGGTGCTCACCGAGTACGAAGAGCACCGGCTGCGCTCCAATATCGAGCAAAACCTGCTCCTGTACCGCCTGCGCGTACAGTTCGACCTGTCGACGATCGACAAGGCGCTCGACGACATGAAAGACCGTGCCAAGCGGCACGGCGAGATCATCACCTATCTGCCGACCGGCGAAGCCACCGGCGTCGACGCCATCGAGCTGGATCTGTTGCTGGCGTCCCGCGACGATCTCGCGACCTTGATCGGTTCCCTGGGCGCCGACAACATCGTGATCGAAGAGATCCCGCGGCGCCGTCGCTCCGTCCCGCCCAGCGTGGCGCCCTTGCGCGGCAGCGTGCCCGGCGGGATGTCGACGCCCAAGCAAGAGTTCGATCGCCTGGCCGAAGCCGCCGCGGGCGAGGTCGCACCGTCGCTGCGTTCGTTGACGCAGACGGTGCGCGTCGACATCAGGAAGCTCGATCACCTGATGAACATCGTCGGTGAGCTTTCGATCGTCCGGAGCTCGCTGTCACGTATCGCCGAGCGGTTGCGCGGTGAAGGCGCACGCCAGCTGGCGACCGAGCTGATGCGCCTGCACCGCAACTTCGACCGCCGCCTGGGCGAGATGCAAGACGGCATCTTGGAAGTGCGCATGGTGCCGCTCGGTCAGGTGTTCGATCGCCTGGCGCGCGTGGTCCGGCAAATCAGCCGTGATTTGGGCAAAGAAATTCGGCTCGTCATCACCGGCGCCGAGACGGAAATCGACAAGCTAATCGTCGAAGAGCTGAGCGATCCGCTCATGCACATGATTAGAAACGCCATCGATCATGGCATCGAATCGGCGGAGCGGCGCGCCGAGGTGGGCAAGCCGCTGGCGGGAACGATCGCGCTGAATGCCTTTCAAAAGGGCAATCACGTCATGATCGAGGTCGAGGACGACGGCCGCGGCATCGACGAAGAGGCGCTGGTCGAAAAAGCGGTCGAGTCGGGAAAAATAGCCCGGAGTGAAGCGTCCGAGCTGGTGCGCGACGAGATCTTGGCGTTGATTTTCGTGCCGGGTTTGTCGACGCGCGAGCAGGTCGACGACCTGTCGGGACGCGGCGTCGGCATGGACATCGTCAAGACCAACATCAGCAAGTTGGGCGGCGTCATCGACGTACACAGCGAGACCGGCATCGGTACCAAGATGGCGATCACGCTGCCGATCACGCTGGCCATCGTCAGCGCGCTGCTGGTGCGCGTGCACGAACAGGTCTTTGCGATTCCGTTGTCTACGGTATCCGAGGCGTTGTCGTTCGACCCCAGCCAAGTGCGACGGGTCGAGAACCGCGAGGTCGTGACGGTGCGCGGCAGCTCGCTGCCCATCTGCGATTTGGGGCGCTTACTCGGCCTGCCCGAGCCGCACGAAGAGCGGCGGCGACGCTTCATCGTCGTGGCCGCCCTCGGTAACCGCCGGCTCGGCTTGGTCGTCGACCACCTGTTTGGCCAAGAAGACATCGTCATCAAACCTTTGGGCGCTTCGCTGTCGCGGGTGCGCGGCTTCGCGGGCGCGACCGAGCTGGGCGATCAGCGCGTCGGGTTGGTTCTCGACTCGGGCGCGGTGATCGAAGAAGTGTTGTCCGGAGCGGAGGGGCCGCGCGAGCGGCCGAGCTTGATGCATGGCTGATTTGACTCGCGTCCCGGCTGCGCGCCTGTCTCGGCGTGGCAGCGAAACCACGCCCCTGCGCGAATTCTTGATGTTCGTCGTCGGCGGCGAGCTGTTCGGCATCGAGCTGACCGGAATCAAAGAAATCTTGAGCCCGCCGCCGATCACCCCCGTGCCGCGGTCCAGCCGTGAAGTGCTGGGGGTGTGCAGCGTGCGCGGCCTGCTCGTCACCGTGCTGTGCCTGCGCCGCAAGCTGCGCCTGGCCGAAATGTCCGGTGGGCGGCGCTCGCGCATCTTGCTGACGACGTCCGAGGCGGGCGAGACGGTGGGCTTACTCGTCGACGAAGTGCGGCAGGTGGTGCGTCTACAGGCCTCCGAGATCGAAGCCGCGGCCAGCACCCTCGGCAGCGATGCGTCCGAGCACGTCGTCGGCGTCGCCAGGCCGCCCGGCAGCTTCGTGGTCTTGCTCGACTTGCGCTCCATCTTGCCCAGCTGATTCCCGACATGATCTACCGTCCCGAGCGCCCAGATCCGCAGAAGAGCCTCGTCGGCTTCGTCGTCGGTGACGTTTCGTACGCGGTGCCGATCGACCACGTGCGCGAGATCGTGAACCCGCTGCCCATCACCGAGCTGCCGCACGCGCCGCCGACCATCGCGGGGGTGGCGGATCATCGCGGTGAGATCGTACCCGTGGTCGAGCTGCGCGTCCGGTTCGGCTTGCCCGCGTTACCGGATCCACGGCGCGCGAAATGGATCTTGATTGACGTCACCGGTCGCGGCGTCGCCCTGTGCGTGGATCGCGTGACCGAGGTGTTCGGCACCGCTGGCGCCGACCTGAAGCCGGCCCCCGCCTTGGGCGGCGGCGATGATTTGCGCGGTATTTCCGGGGTGGTCAGCCGCGGCGGCGGGCTCACTTTCATTTTGGACGTGGGCGAGTTCGACGTGCTCACGAGCGCGCTGGCGCAAGCGAACTTCATGGGCGTGAGCGAGGCTCGTCGATGAGCGTCGAAGACGACGTCGCGCGCGCGTTGGCGGCCGCCGATCCAGAAGAGCGCCGGCGGGCGGTGGCGCGCATCACCGAGCTACCACCGGCGACGCGGGTCGCGCCGCTGCTCGCGGCCCTGGGCGACGCGGATTGGCGCGTCCGCAAGGAAGCCATCGGCTTGACGGCGGAGCTGGGTCCCGAGCCCGAGCTTCTGAGCGCGCTGGTAGAAGTGTTCGAGCCTGGCGACAACGTGGGCCTGCGCAACGCCGCGGTCGAGGCGCTGGGCGCCTTCGGTTTGGCCGCGGTCGACGCGTTGTCGTCGCGCATTTCAAAGCTGAACGCGGACGGAAAGAAGCTGGCGATCGAGGCGCTCGGGCGCTCGGGCGAGTCCGCGGCCCTGGACGCGTTGACCCCGCTGGTGAGCGATGCCGATCCGAACGTGCGCGTGGCGGCCCTGGAAGCGCTGGGCGCGATCGGAGTTTTGCGGGTGGATGATGCCCGGCCCCTGCTCATGAGTCGCCTCGACATCTCCTCGCCGCTCGAGGCGCTGGCCGCGTTGGAGGCGCTGGCGATGATCGGCGCGAGCCTGCCATTCGCGACCGTGCAGCCCTGGCTCGGCGACCCCTTGTTGGGCCGCGCGGCGTTGTCGTTGGCCGCGGACTCGGGCGACCCCAACGCCGCCGCTCCGCTGTTCGCAGCGTTTTTGTCCGGAAATGACCCGGAAGCGGTCTGCGCGCTCAGCGACTACGTGCGCGCCAGCGAGGGTGCACGCCGCGCCGCCTCGAGCGAGCTCGAGAAGACGGGGCCGCGCGGTGAGGGCATGTTGCTCGCTTTGTTGGCGCGGCGCGACGGCGACGTCGAGTACGCGCGATGCGCGCTGTCCGTGGTGGGCGCGCTGGGTATCGCGGCCGGCTCGGAGCTGGCGGTGAGCTGGCTGGCCGACGCGCGCTGTTATGCCGAGGCCGACAACGCCTTGTTCTTGCTGGGAGCGGCGGCGATTCCGGCGCTGTTGCGCGGCGTCGCCTCGGGCGAGCCCGAGAGCGCGGCGGCGTGTCTCGACTTGCTCGGTCGGCTGCCACCCGAGGCGGTAACGACCGAGGCGCGCCGCGCACTCGGTGGCGCGCTCTCGTCCCCTTCGCCCGACTCGGTGCGGACGGCGTTGGGCGCGCTGACGCGCGTTGGCGACGCCGACTGCATGCCTGCGCTGGTGCGGCTGCTCGATGATGAGTCGTGGGTTAGCAGCGTCGAACCCGCGCTCGTCGCCATCAGTCAGCGCAACCCGGACCGCGCGCTCTCCTTCGTGCAGCTCGGTAGCCTGGAGGGGTCGTTCTCTCACGCTACTGCGGTCGTGATCGCGGCGCTCGCGCCGCGCGGCAAGCTGGCCTCGTTGGACGCCAGTGAGCTCACCGAGTTCCTGGTCCGGTTACTGATGAGCACGTCGCACGAGCAGCGGCGCGCAGCCTTGGTCGCATTGGCCGAGCTGGGGCCGGGTGAGGCGCTCGACGCCGTCCGTTTTGCGTTGGCAGACGAAGAGCAAGCGGTAAGGGTCGAAGCCGTGCGCGCGCTGGGTCGGCTCAAGGGCAAGGATCAGAGCGTCGTCGGCGTGCCCGCGCTGTTGGAGGTCGTGAGCGAGGCGCGTGACCCGGTGCTGCTGTTGGCCGCGCTGCGCGCGCTGGGCGAGTCGTCCGATCCGCGGGCGTTGTCGGTGTTGGGCCCGCTGGTGCGCGCCACCGACGCGCGCGTCGCGGTCGCGGCGGTCGAAGCCCTGTCGCGGCACGCCGATCCGCGCCGCCTATCTTCGTTGTTCGACGGCCTCCATCACGCCGAATCCGAGGTGGTGAAGGCGGCCATGCTCGCGATCGCGGCCGAGCCCGATCCACGCGTGATCGTGCATTTGGGGGCGTGCCTCGATCAGTCCGCCTGGGACGTGCGGCGCTTGGCCGCCGACCTTTTGGGACGCGCGCCGAGTGAGGCGTCGGCGGCGCTGCTACGCGCACGGCTCTCGGTCGAGCAAGACCCGATGGTCAAAGACGCGCTAGCGCGCGCCCTGGAGAGCTCGGGGCAACGCCGCAGCCGTCCCCCACGGCGCCCGCAGGGGGAGTCGTGAGCTCCCGCCAGGGTTCCGCCCCATTTCGGCGCATGTCGGTCGAGGATTTTCGGCTGCTGCGCGACATCGTGTACGAGCACGCCGGGCTCGTTTACGACGAATCGGCGATGATGCTGTTCGACCGTCGACTGGGCGAGCGGCTCGATGCGCTGGCGTTGCCCAACTACCAGGCCTACTACAAGTATTTGCGCTTCGACGCGCGCAACCACCAAGAGATGGAAGAGGCCGTCGAGCGCCTGACCACGAAAGAGACGTACTTCTTTCGGCAGGAGTACCAGCTGCGCGCCTTTCAGAGCGAGCTATTGCCGCGGCTCGAAGAAGCCAACGCGCGCACGCGGCGGCTGTTGGTTTGGAGCGCCGGCTGCTCGTTCGGTGAGGAAGCGTACACGCTGGCCGCGCTCATTCTCGAATCTCAGCGCTTCGAGGGCTGGGACGTACGGGTCATCGGCACCGATCTATCGAAGCAGTGCGTGGCTCACGCTCGCCGGGGCGTCTATCAGGCAAGCTCCTTGCGAGCGACCTCCGGCCGCGACAAAGCCCGCTATTTTTTCGAGATGGACGACGGCTTTCACGTCGCTGATTCGGTCAAAAAGCTGTGTCAATTCGGGCAGATGAACCTCTTTGACATAGGGCGTGGCAACTTGGTCGGTCGAGTGGACGCCATCTTCTGCCGTAATGTTCTCATCTACTTCGACGTTCGTTCTAGGAAGCGCGTGATCGATAACCTGTACCAGCGGCTGTCGCCGGGTGGCTACCTGATGCTCGGGCATTCGGAGTCCCTCCTGAACCTGAGCACCGCGTTCGAGCTGGTGCACTTGCGCGATGATCTCGTGTACCGAAAGCCGCTCGGGGCCGAGCGCACGGGGGGCTTGTGATGCGAGCAACGGCAGGGCTACCGCTGCGTGTGCTGGTCGTCGACGACTCGGTCTTCAATCGCCGCAGCATCGGCGAAATTTTGGCCCAGAGCCCGGAGATCGAGGTGGTCGGCAAGGCCGCTGACGGCGAAGAAGCCTTGCGGCTGGTAGCCAACCTCAAGCCGGACTGCATCACGCTCGATCTCGAGATGCCACGCATGGATGGCTTCACGTTTCTGCGCATCTTGATGACCAAGATGCCGACGCCGGTCGTCGTGGTGTCGAGCTACAGCCAGAAAGAGAACGTGTTCAAGGCGCTGGAGCTGGGGGCGCTCGATTTCGTGGCCAAGCCGGAGCGCTTCAGCGATCCGGATCTGGGCGGTATCCGGGAGCAGCTGGTCAGCAAGGTGCTCTTGGCGCGCAGCGTACGCTTGGGTATGCCCGCCACCCGTCGCGCGCTCGATCTCTCGCCCGCGCCGGTCGAGCCGCGCCCGCAAAAACAGCTCGTCCCGCCCAAGAGCGTGATCGCGATCGCGTCGTCGACCGGTGGCCCCAGCGCGCTGATGGAGATTTTTACGCGCTTTCCCGCGAATTATCGCAATGCGATCGTGATCGCCCAGCACATGCCGGACAAGTTCACGCGCACGTTCGCGGATCGGTTGTCGCGGCGCGGCGCCTTACGGGTGAGCGAAGCGGCAGACCAAGACGTGGTCAGCGAGGGCGTCGGCTTCGTTTGCCCCGGGCGCCACTGCATGGAGCTCGAGGTCTCGTCGCGCGGGACCATGAAGCTGAAGGTCACGCCGCCCGGCGAGCGAGACCGCTACGTGCCGTCGGCAGATCGGCTCCTGACCAGCGTGGCCGCCGGCGCTGGGCGTCGGGCCGTGGGCGTGATCTTGACCGGCATGGGCGACGACGGCGTCGAAGGCGCGCGACGCATCATCGAAGCGGGCGGCATCGTGATCGCCGAAAGCGAAGAGTCGGCGGTGGTGTACGGCATGCCCGGCGCGGCGGTGCGGGCCGGTGTCGCCAGCCAAAGCTTGCCGCTCGGCGAAATCGCAGATCTCCTCGCCAAGCTCTGATTCTGGCGCTCGAGCCGACGACGCCAGGCGCACCGATCAGCGCTCGTCGGCGAGCCGGTCCAAAAAGCGCCGTTCGGCGTCGTCGACGAACTTACGATAGCCGCTCGGATCGATGAACGGATTGGGAGTCTCGCCGTCCCGCAAGCGCGCGTACTTCTCCGACATGTCGTAAAATTCGCCGTGATCGGCCAAGAACACGTCGCACCTCAGGCTTTTCCAAGTAGCAAAGCTACGCTCGAAATCCTGCGCTATTCCCGGATAAGTGGGGTGCTCGAGCAAATGCACCCCCGGGTTGACGTTCGCGCTCGGAAAGAAGACCACGTCGAGCGTGCGGCCGTTTTCGACGACCTGCATGGTCCAAGTCAACGCGCCCAGCGTGTGACCCGGGGTGAGGTGCGCGGTCAACGTCGTCGCGCCCAGGGTGACGGACTCTTGGTCGCTCACGCGCTGGTCGACAGGGCAGGGCGACCAAGCGTAGACGCCGTCGTAGAGCGGATCGCCCTTGCCGCCGTGCTCGATCAGCGGCGCATCGAGCGATGACGCGACGACGCGCGCGCCGGTTTGCTTGCGAACGAGAGCGTGAGCTTGGACGTGGTCGATGTGCGCATGACTCGTCAAGACGAGCACGATGTCGGCGTAGTGAAAGCCCAAGGTCGCGATGTTTTCACGAAGCCGCGGCACGGACGCCTCGAAACCGCTATCGACGAGGATGAGCCCGGCGCGGGTGGCGATCAAAAACTGCGCGATTTTGTTGGTACCGACGTAATAGATGTCGCCCAGGACGCGATAGGGCGGAAACGGCCTATTCCAAGCCTGCATGTCGCCCGGAACCCCGGCCTGACTCGCGCACCCGCTCAGCGTCAGCAGGAGGCCGAACGAAGCGCGTCGCGTGAGCATCATCGGTTGCTTTTCGCCGGTTGCCACGGGCCGGTCAACGCTTCGGCGTCGCCTGTGCGCCATGTCCCCGCTGACTTGCCTCGGCGAGGCAGGACGCCTCGCGGGAATGGCTGCGTCGATTCGGGTTTTTTCTCGCCTTTGACCGAAACCACGGCGGCGCGATCTTCTGTGACGGTCAGTTCTTGAAACGTGACGAGCCTCAAGGATTGCGCCGCGGAGCTGGCGGCGGAGCTTTCAATCAAGGTGGATATCGACATCGACGTGGACGTCGACGTCACGACCAACACCGACGTGAACGACGACGGCAAGAAAGACTCGGTCAAGTGCAGCATCGCCGCCCCTGGTGGTGACGCCTCCGGCAACGTCGCCCTTGGCCTGCTGGCCGCCGTCGGCCTAGCCGCCATCGTGCGCCGCCGCCGCTGACGGAGAGCGAGGGCTCCGCTCCGTCCGACTCCTGCGTCCGCGCGTGGGGAATGAACGGAAGCTTTGCTAGGTTAGGGGCCTCAGAGTAAGGCAGCTGAGAGGCTGCGGTCGCCGAGGAAACCCCTACTATGTCGAAACTGAGCTACGGGTTCGTTTCTGCTTTGACGCTGGCTTTGGCGGCCAGCGGTTGCGCCCGATCCGGCGCCCTGTCCAACGGTGACGTGAAGCCCGAGCCAGGGCGCTCGGAGACGGCCGTCTTGGCCCATCCGGCGCTGACGCAGGTCGGCGGCGGTGTTTCGATCGCCGACGTCGCCGAGCGGGTGTTGCCGTCGGTGGTCACGGTTTCGACGACGGTCGTCCAGCACCGTCCGCCAGGCATGTTCCCGTTCTTCGGGGGTGGGCCGAGCGAGCGGCAGGCGTCGGGCATCGGTTCGGGCGTCATCGTCTCGGCTGACGGTTACATTCTCACCAACAATCACGTGGTGGCGGAGGCCAAGGAGATCAAAGTCACGGTCTCGGACAAGCGCGAGTTCGACGCCACCGTCGTCGGCACGGATCCGAAGAGTGATTTGGCCGTGATCAAGATCAAGGGTGCCCCCGCGGGGCTGCGCCCGGCCGAGTTCGGCGATTCGTCGAAGCTGCGGCTCGGGGACGTGGTGCTGGCGATCGGCAATCCGCTCGGCGTCGGCCAAACCGTGACCATGGGCATCGTCTCCGCCAAGGGCCGCGCTGACTTGGGGATCACCGCCTACGAGGATTTCATCCAGACCGACGCCGCCATCAACCCGGGCAACTCCGGGGGCGCGCTGATCGACACCGAGGGCAAGCTGGTCGGTATCAACACCGCCATCTTGTCGCGCAGCGGTGGCTATCAAGGCATCGGCTTGGCCATTCCCAGCAGCATGGCGCAACCGATCATGGAGATCCTCAAGCAGGCGGGCAAGGTCTCGCGCGGCTTCTTGGGCGTTGGCATCCAAGACGTCGACCGCGACCTGGCAACCGCGCTCAAGCTGAGCGGGCCCAACGGCGTGCTGCTCACCGAGGTCCGCAGCGGCGGTCCCGCCGGCAAAGCCGGGTTTGCGCGCGGCGACGTGGTCGTGAAGGTCGACGGCAAGCCCGTCACCTCGACCGGCCAATTTCGAAACTTGATCGCCAGCAGCGGCGCCAAGAAAAAAGTGACGCTCGAGATCATGCGTGACGGCAAGGCGCTGTCGTTGGGCGTCGAGCTCGGCGAAGTGCCTGACGACGAGAGTGAAGCGGCGGTCCGTCCATCCGGCGCGGCCCCTCAGGCAACCAGCGGCGGCGCCCTCGACGGTGTTCGGCTGGAAGAGCTGACGCCGGAGCACCGCCGAACGCTGGGCCTGGGCCCCGAGGTGCAGCGGGGCGTCGTCATTACCGACTTGGCGCAGGGCAGCTCGGCGGCCAAAGCGGGCCTCCGACCGGGTGACGTGGTGCTCGAGCTCAACCGTGTAACCGTGGATTCACTGGCTAAGTTCAAGGAGCTGTACGCCAAAGCCCCCGGTGACGTGCTGCTTTTGGTGCAACGTCGCGGTGGGACCGTGTTCCTGGTCGTGCGTAAGTAATCCTCCCACAGCTAGCGAGGTGAAGCGCGGTCGGGCAATGCCCAACTGGCTGGCGTAGCCGGTCTTGGGCTACGCTTCTGGGCCTCATGGTTGGTCCCCGCGCACCGCAGGGTAGCGTGCCCTTGATGTCACCGGCGCGCACCTCGCAGGCGAGCTTTTCGGATGCGTTGTCCGAAGGCATGCCCAATTCGAGGCGTTGTCCCGCTTGTGACCGGCGTTTCCCCGCCGCTTTCAAGGTGTGCCCGCACGACGCGACCCCGCTCGAAGACGCGCCCGACGACGAAGACCCGATGATTGGTGCGGTGCTGGGCGGCTCGTACGAGGTCATCCGCATGGTCGGTGAGGGCGGCATGGGGCGCGTCTACGAGGCGCGGCATCAGCGGCTCACCACCAAGCGCTTCGCCGTCAAAATGTTGCACCCGGATTTGGCGCGCCAGCCCGACGTGGTCACGCGCTTTCAGCGCGAGGCCGAGGCTTCGAGCGTGCTGTCGCACCCGAACGTGGTCGACGTGTTCGACGTCAGCTCCAGCGCCGACGGGCGACCCTACATCGTGGCGGAGCTGCTGCAAGGTGAAGAGCTCGGCAATCACCTGGACCGCGTAAAGGTGATGACGGCGTCGGCGGCCGCGCACGTGGTGCGCCAGGTGTGCGCGGCGCTGGGTGCGGCGCACGCCGCCGGCATCGTGCACCGCGACGTGAAGCCCGAGAACGTCTTTCTGACTGGCGACGGCGCTCACGTCAAAGTGCTGGATTTCGGCATCTCGAAGGTGGGCGACAACAAAGACGGCCTGACCAAGACCGGCACCGTGATGGGCACGCCCGACTACATGGCGCCCGAGCAAGCGCGTGGCGATCGCGTCGATGCGCGCGCCGATATCTACGCGGCGGGCGCCATCTTGTATCGCGCCGTCACCGGCAAAAAGCCGTTCGAAGGCCTCGATGATCCGATGGCCACGCTCACGGCCGTGCTCACTCAAGAGCCGCCGCGCCCGACCGAGCTGAACCCGGGCGGTGTCCCGCTCGCGCTCGAGCTGGTGATTCAAAAGGCGATGGCCAAAAAGCCGGCCGAGCGTTTCCAGACCATGGCCGAGCTGGACGCCGCGCTCGCGCCGTTCGACGAGCAGCATCAACACATCGACGTCATGCCCGGCTCCGCCGTCGTCGATCGCTCGGCCGCAGCGACGGCCAAGACCGTGCTGCGCCAGTCGGCCGCCACCGTACAGAGCGCGAACCTGGATGAAGCGATGCGCTCCGTGAAGCTGGCGCGTCCGGGGCTGGTGTTCTTCACGGGTCTAGGTGGCTTGTGGCTGGTGGCGGGCGCGCTCGTCACGGTCGCCAGTGCCATCCGGATGGTGCGCAGCGGCGCTGATTTGACGCAGAGTGAGGCGATCATCAGCTTGCTGGGCGCGCTGGGCGCGCTGGGCACGCCCGCTTTCTTGTGGATTCGCCACCTGCACCGCGAGGTCTGGCCCAGCACGCCGCGCGCCATCGAAGCCCAGCAGCGGCTGCGCCGCACGGTGTTGTACAGCGCCGCCACCGCCGGCATCGGCGCGCTGATCGTGCAGCTACTCGAGGTCGTGCTCAAACGTCACGGTGAAGGCGTGGCCCGCCCCGGTTGGGCCCTCGCCATCATCGGCGCCGCGCTGTTCGTCGGCGTCGTGACTTGGGTCGCGCTCCGGCGCCGCGGCGCGAACGCTTGATGCTACTTCTTCTTCGCGGCGGCGAGCTTTTCACGGAGCTTGGCGGCGTAGCCGGGCTTGTTCACTTGCCGCACGCGGCCGATGGCGAGGGCGTCGTCGGGGACGTCTTCGGTCACGGTGGTGCCGGTGCCCACGTAGGCGTTTTTGCCGATGACGACGGGGGCGATCAACTGCGAGTCGCTGCCGATGAAGGCGCCTTCGCCGATGGTGGTTTGGCGTTTTACGAAGCCGTCGTAATTGCAGATGATGGTGCCCGCACCGATGTTGGCGCGCTCACCGACGTCGGTGTCGCCCAGGTACGATAGGTGGTTGGCTTTGGCGCCGCGCCGCACGCGCGTCTTCTTGGTCTCGACGAAATTGCCGATGTGGGCTTCGGCCTCGATGACGCTTTCGGGGCGGAGGTGCGCGAATGGGCCGAGCTGCGCGCGTTCGCCGACGCTGCTCTGCGAAATGACGCAATATGGCTTGAGCTCTGCGTCGGCGGCGATCGTGGCGTCGACCAAAACGCAGCCCACGTCGATGCGCGCGCCCGGCCCAATCGTGGTGCGCCCGCGCAGGCTCACGCCAGGGCCAATCTCGGCGTCGATGCCGATCTCGACGCCGCTGTCGATGCGGGCGTCGCCGTGCACGGTGACGCCGGCTTTGCGGTGCTGTTCGCGGTGGCGTGCGAACAGCAGCTCTTCGGCGCGGCCCAAGTCCGAGCGATCATTCACGCCCAACAGCGCGTCCGCGTCGCCCACCACCGCCGCGACCGGCGAAAACTTGGCGAAGCCGGCGACGACGTCGGTCAGGTAATATTCGCCTTGCGCGTTGTTCGGCTGCAGCGCCGCCACCGCCGTGCGCAGCTTTTCGGTGTCGGCCGCATACATGCCGGCGTTCACCTCGCGGACGGCGCGCTCGGCGTCGCTTCGCAGGTCGCGGTGCTCGCGGATCTCGACCACGGCGCCGGCGGAGTCGCGCAGCACGCGCCCGTAGCCGAACGGCACCTCCAGTAACGCCGTCAAAAACGACAGCAGCTGGCCTGGCGCAGCAAGCGCTTGCAAGAGAGCGGTGAGATCTTGGGCGCGCACCAGCGGAGTGTCACCACAAAGAACGAGCGTGCGCGGGTGCTTGACCGCGCTCAGCCCCGCCCGCACGGCGTCGCCGGTGCCACGCGGGGGATCTTGCACGGCGATCGAGATGCGGTCTTTGCCGTAGCGCGATTGCAGGGCATCGGTGAGCTCCGGCTGGCCGCTGGTCACGACCACGACCTGGTCGGCTCCGGCCTCGAACGCGGCCGTGATCGGGTAGTCGACGAGGGGGCGGCCGCACAAGGGGTGCAGCACCTTTGGCAACCGGCTCTTCATGCGCGTGCCCATGCCGGCGGCGAGAATGATGGCCGAAAGCCCGCGCGCGCTGTTCGTCATGGCTCCCTTTTCGCACGCCCCCGAAGCGGCTCCGAGAAAAAACCTCGCTCCGCCGGACACAATGCTGGTCGTATGCCTGCTGTCCAAGCCGTGAGCCCCGCCCCTCCACCCGTCACGTCTGCCTCGCCTCCGCTCGACGTGCCAAACCGCCCCGACGATGCCGTTTTGCTCCAGAGCGGCGAGCTGGAGCTCGAGCTGTGGCCGAGCATCGGCGGTTGCGTGGCCGCGTTTTCGTGGCTGCGCCCGAGCGGCCGAGTCGAGTTGATGCGCCGCGCTACCCCCAAGGGTCTGCCCGAGCGGGACGGCCGCGAGCTGGCCAGCTTTCCGTTGTTCCCATTTTCGAACCGCGTCAAAGACGGGCGGTTTTCCTTCCAAGGCAGACAGATCGAGCTAACGCGCAACACTCCGCCTGACCACCCCATTCACGGTCACGTCTGGCAGCGGGCCTCCACGCTGAGGTCGAAGACGGCTACGACGGCGCAGCTGATGTGTCAGTACCCGGGCGCGGATTGGCCTTGGGCTTACACCGCCGACCAACGCTTCAGTCTGTCGCCCGAAGGCTTGGCGGTGGAGCTCGAGCTGCGCAACGACAGCGACTCGCCCATGCCGTGCGGCCTTGGTATGCACCCGTACTACGACCGCACCGAAAGCGTGCGTTTGCAGGCGCACGCCCCGGTGCGCTGGGTCGGTAGTCAGTACCTGCTGCCGGAGTGGAGCGAGCCGGTGCCGGAAGCCTGGACCTTCACCGAGCCCCGAGCGCTGTCACCGCTGGCGGAGATGGACGGCTGCTTCGGTCGGTTTGGCGGCAAAGCGCGCCTAGAATGGCCGGAAAAGAGCGTGGCGCTCGAGATTGAAGCCGATCCCATCTTCGGGGTTTTGATCTGCTACGTGCCCAAAGGCCAAGACTTTTTCTGTCTCGAGACGGTCTCGAACGTGAACGACGCCTTCAACCTCGAAGCGCGCGGCGTCGTCGGTAACGGCACCATCGTGCTCGCGCCCGGCGAGAGCGCGCGCGGTACGATTCGTTACCGGCCGAGCGCGCTGTAACGACGATTAGTTCGTGGCCGTGGCCAGCGCGTCACCGGGCGCAACTTTGCCGCGTTCGGTGTAGACGATGATGCGTTCGCCGGCGGCGACCTGGTCGGTCCGGCCGCGGCGGTTGATGCGCTCCATTTGCCCGACGCTCATGCCGTAGCGCTTGCCGATGGTGGCCAAGGTGTCGCCATCGCGCGCGGCGATCAGGAGGCGTCTTTTGCCGTTTTGGCCTTCGAAATAGTCGCAAAACTCCGGGCTACCGGCGATCAAGATCTTGGCGTGGGCTTCGGGCACGTGCAGCACCTTGGACAAATCGGCGTTCTTGGGCACGAAGACCTGCAGGCTCATGCCCGGCTCGAGCCGCGCTCGCACGTCGAGCGTGTTCCAATCCGCCAGCTCTTGCGGCGTGACCCGAAACGCGCTTGCGACGCCGGTCGCGGTGTCGCCGGACACGACGCGATAAAAGACGCGTTTGCGGTCGGGGTACGCCACGCTGCGGCTCGGTACGACGACCAGCTCGACCGCCGTCGTCGGGTCGGGCTCGGCGACGCGCGACACGCGCGGCACGAGCAGCACCGTACCGGGCGTCAAGATCTCGTCGGCGGCCACGCGGTTCTTTTCACGCAGCTCGCGCTCGCTGGTGCCGTAGGCACGTGCGATGCGCTCGACGGTTTCCCCGACCTTCACGACGTACGGTTCCAGGCCGTCGTCGGCGGGGGGTGGCGCGGCCCTCCACTTGCGGCCGGTGCCCGGCGGCACGCGCACGCGGTAGGAGCTGCGCGCCGTACCCGGGGCTGCGGGCGGGGTACGTCCGGCCAAAAACTGCGGATTGAGCGCCTCCAGGGCGTCGGGGCTGCTGCCGACCGCGCGGGCGATTTCGGACAAGGGCAACGAAGGTCCGACGACCACGACGTCGAAGCGCTCGGGCGGATCCTCGGTCACGCTGTCCAGCCCGAAGGCGCGGCGGTTGTTCATCAGCACCGCGGTCGCCAAGATCTTGGGGACGTACAGCGTGGTCTCCCAAGGAATGCCGGCCTCGTAACGCGACAGCTCCCAGAAGTCGTTGGTGTTGAACTTCTTCACCGCGCGCGACAAGCCGCCGTAGCCCATGTTGTACGCGGCCATCGCCAGCTCCCAGCTGCCGAAGCGCCGATACAGATCGCTGAGGTAGCGCACCGCCGCCTGCGTCGAGCGCTCCGGATCGAGCCGTTCGTCGACCCAGCGATCGACGGTCAGACCATAGCTGCGCGCGGCGTCGGGCATGAATTGCCACAGCCCGGCCGCGCCCACGGGCGACGCGATGCTCGGGTTGTGCCCGCTCTCGACCAAGCTGAGCCACACCAGGTCGACCGGCAAGCCGGCGCGCCCCAGCTCGGCCTTGATCGCAGGCCCGAAGCGGCCGGCCTTTTTGGCCCAAATGCGCGCGATGCCGCGACCGCTCTGCGTGTCGCGATAGAAGCGCAGGTAACGAACGACACGCTCGTCGTAGCGCGTGGGCAGATCGGGCTGGGTAAGGCTGCGCAGCCAAGCGGCGTCGCTGGCGCCGACGGGCTCGGAACCAGGGTTGCTCGTCACTCCCGAGGGTAATCCGGAGGCGTCGACCTCGGGCCCCGTCGTTGCGCCGGCCGGGCTTGCAAAGTCGAAGCCCAGAACGACACCGGCGAGCGGCTGCGGAAACAGCACCCGTTCCGCTTCGCGCAGGCTGCGCAGCTCGTTGTCGTCTTTGCCGCGCTTGATCAGGTCGTCGCTGGGTTGGCCGCCGGTGATGTGCTGGCGCGCGCTTTCGTCCGGCGTGCCGCGCGGCGCGCCTGGGGGCAGGGTCGCGGCGGGCTTGGCGGGGGGGCGCCCCTTGGCGTGCGCGCCGGCGGGCGCCGGGCTGGCGGGCTTTTCGGTTGGCAGGCTCGCCCGCTCTTCCGTGGGGGAGGGCGGCGGCGTGACGCTGCGGGTGCCGGCGCCGCGAGCGACGTCGGCGGCCGGTTTGCCGGCGGAGGACTCGGGAGGCTTGGCCGCGACCGGTACCGGTTTGGCCGCCGCGGGGGCGGGTTTGGCGCCCGTCGGGCTCGGGGCAGGTTTGGCGGCGGCAGGTGCGGCGGTGGGCTTCGGGGCCGAAGCGGGCGCTTTTTTCTCGATTTTCGGCGCTTCTTGGGGGGCCCCGGGCGCCGCTGGCAAGCTGCCGGGCTTGGCTTGGGCCGCGGCCAGGGCTGGGCTCAAGCAGAGCCCGAGCCATAGCGGGTAGCGCGCCACCAGCGATCGCATCATCGAGGCTTAACGGACACCGGGCCGCCCGGTCAAATATCGGGCCTTGGCCCGCCAGCGTCAGCTCTCGTTGGAGGCGGCGCGGACGAGCGGAACGGCGGGGCCGGGGCTACTGGGCAGGTCGTGCTGCATGCGGCGGCGCTTCACTTCGAGGTACGAAGCCGAGAACGGATTGGCCGGAACCAGGACCGGGATGCGACGTTCGACGTGCACACCCAACGCGCGCAGGGCGTCGAGCTTGAGCGGATTGTTCGTCAACAACTCCACCGACTCGACCCCGAGGTTGCGAAGCATGGCCGCCGCGACGTCGTAGCTGCGAGCGTCGACCGGCAGGTGCAAGAGCTCGTTCGCCTCGATGGTGTCGGCGCCCTCGGCCTGCAGCGCGTAGGCGCGAATTTTGTTCGCGAGGCCGATGCCGCGACCCTCTTGCCGCAAATAGAGCAGCACGCCTACACCGCGCCGCGCGATTTCAGCCTGGGCGCGCTCGAGCTGCTCCCGACAGTCGCACTTGAGCGAGCCGAACACTTCACTCGTCAAGCACTCCGAGTGCATGCGCACCGGAATGCCGCGTTGACCACGCACGTCGCCCATGACCAAAGCGCAGTGCTCGCGGCTGAGGGCGGGGTGGGCGTCGGCGTCTTCCCACTCGAACACGTGGAGGTCGAACGTGCCGTAGCGAGTGGGGATGGCAGCGCGGGCCTGGTGCTCGAGCCTAAAATCACGCTCGTGTGAACCGAACGGGGACATCGATGAAACTTTGGACAACATGGTGCGAGCGCTGTCGGGGGTCAAGTTGTGAGCCCCTGCTCTTTTCATGGAGTCGGGCGGCGCGCGGCGGTTCCCGAAGTTCGACAGAGCTTTAAAATAGCCGACTCGAGCACCGCCTGCGGGGGGCGGCGCGTGCCACCCTTGAGCTCTAAATCAAGACGGGCGAGCAGCTCCGGCCAGCGCTCGAGGTCGGCCCGGGGCAGGGCCTTGAGCTGTTGGCTGAGCTCGCGCGCCTTGAACGGAGGCGCACCGGCGCGTATGGCGGCTTGGTCCGGTGACGCGCCCCCGCGTAGCGCGGAGTCGAAACGCAACAGCTGTCGCGTCGACCACGCCAGCACGCCCAGCAGGCGCAGCCCGCGGTCTTGCGGATCGTACACGTCGGCCAGCGCGGCCAGGGCGGCGCCCGCGTCGCGGCGCCCGACGGCCGCGACCAGCTCCCAAACGCTGGCCGCGCGCAAGCGCACGATGCACGTGGCGACGCTGTCTTCGACGATTTCATTGCCATCGCCCACGTACAAGCAGAGCCGTTCGACGGCGTCGGCCACGGGCGACAGCTCCGGACCCGTCAGCTCCGCCAATAGATCGGCGACGCTGCCGTTGATTTTACAGCCGCGCGCGGCGACGCGCCGTTCGATCCAGTGCGGCAGGTCGGCGCGCGCCAGCGGCTCACACGCCACCAAGAAACCGTCGGCGCGGGCTTGGGTGTAGAGCTTGCGGCGCTTGTCGACGGCGGCGCCGAACAGCACCAGCACCGTGCTGGGTGAGGGCGCCTTGGCGTAGTCGCACAGCTTTTCGAATGGATCCTTGTCGGTGACTTTGCCTTCGCTCTTGCCGCCCGCCTTCGGCTCCCAGCGCTCGAGCCCGCGCAACATCACGAAGCGGCGCTTGGCCATCATGGGCAGGGTGCGGGCCGTGGACAGCACGCGATCGACGTCGGTCTCGCCGGCCTGGTACTGGTCCTCGTTCAGGCCGGTGATGCCGCCCTTCAAGCTGGCGGCCTTGAGCGCCAGCACGGCCGCGCTCGCCAAGTACGCCTCTTCGCCGGCCACCAGGTAGACCGGACGCAGCTCGCCCTTTTCGGCCTCGGCCAGCGCTTGATCCGGCGTCACCAGCCGGTTCTAACACGCTTGGCATTGGAACGTCGCGCCGCGCCGTAGTAAAGCGGCGACGTGTGCTCCCAGCGCGTCTTTGGCGCACGACAGCTGAACCGTGACGAGGCATCCCTCGTTGCCATCGGCAATTTCGATGGCGTGCACCGCGGCCACCAAGCCGTGCTCGCCCAAGCGGTGCGGCTCGCGCACGAAGCCGACCTCGTACCGCGAGTGCTCACGTTCGATCCGCACCCGGCGGTGGTGCTCGGGCGCGGGTCGCTGCCGGCGCTGACGAGCTTGCCACGCAAGCTCGAGCTGTTGTGCCGACAGAGCCCCGAGCTTCAAGTGGTCATCGAGCCGTTCACGCTCGAGCTGTCCAAGACCGAGCCGGCCGACTTCACGCGCCAGCTACTGGTCGACGCCATGAACGCCAAGGTCGTCCTGGTGGGCGAAAACTTCCGCTTCGGTCGCGCGCGCGCGGGTGACTTCGCCCAGCTGCTCGAGCTCGGCAAAGAGCAAGGCTTCCGCGCTCACGCGACCGCCCTCGAATGCGACGCGCAGGGGCCCGTTTCGAGCACGCGCGTGCGCGCCGCGCTCGAAGCGGGTGACTTGGGTGCCGTGACGGCCTTGCTGGGGCGCCCTCATTCTCTGTCGGGCGTGGTGGTGCCGGGGCAGGGGCGCGGGCGCACCATCGGCGTCCCGACCGCGAATCTGAGCGGCTTCTCGGAGGCTTTGCCGCCCCACGGCGTGTATGCGCTGCTGGCCGACGTGAAGCGCGCCGGCAAATTCGCGGCTCTGGCGGCGGGGGTGGCCAACTTCGGCGTGCGGCCTACGCTGGGTGCCGGGCCGAGCTTCGAGGCGCACCTGTTCGATACGTCGCTCGATCTCTACGGCCAAGAGCTGCGAGTCCACCTTTTGGGCCGGCTGCGCGAAGAACGAAAGTTTTCGGGCCTCGACGAGCTTCGCGCGCAAATTGCGCGCGATATCGAGGCCGCGCGCGCCCTCACGGTACGGTGCTTGCCGGATCCCAGCGCCCTTGGGGCGTGGTACTAATCCGCCCGCCATGGACTTCGACCCCGCCGAGCTCGACACCCTGTCGCGTGAGGATTTGATCCTGCGCGCCCGAGCGCGTGGCGTCGAGCGCCCCGAGCAGATGACGCGCGTCGAGCTGCGCGACGAAATCGTGCGTCGCAGCGAGCCCGATCTCGAACGCCAACGCCGCTCGCGCGGCTGGCTCGGCGTCGCGCGCGACCTGTTGGCCAGCGTCGTCGAATCGGGCTTGAATCTGCCCGACGCGGCCTCCGCCATTCGCGGTGACGGCAAAGGCGAAAACGAATTCCAAGGGCCGCCGCCCGTCGCCACCGTCACGCTCGCGGAAATCTACGCCGCCCAGGGGCACTACGAGCAAGCCTTGCGCATGCTCGACGAAGTCATCGAGCGCGAGCCGGAGCACGCCATCGCGCGCACGTTGCGCGAGCGCATCGCCGAAGAACGCGATCTTGGCCCCGGCCGGCGCCGCAAAGTCGTCGAAGCCAAAGCCGAAACCATCGTCACCCCGCAACCGCCCGCCGTCGCCCCCGCCGCGCCCGCGCCCG
>Ga0164241_10001592_pt1 | contig 27269 bp, 11 predicted proteins | sample OricomyardsoilBY_FD_108780 | JGI IMG/M metagenome (GOLD analysis project Ga0164241, IMG submission 108780) | Backyard soil microbial communities from Emeryville, California, USA - Original compost - Back yard soil (BY) | ecosystem: Environmental > Terrestrial > Soil > Unclassified | place: USA... | reverse complement strand
CGCGCACTCCTGATTTGGTGTTGACGGACGTGATGATGCCCAAACTAGATGGCTTCGGCATCTTGCGTGCGCTGCGAGCGGACGATCAAACGCACCTCTTGCCGGTGATTCTTCTGTCGGCACGCGCTGGAGAAGAAGCCAGAGTTGAAGGGCTGGACGCCGGAGCCGATGACTATCTCGTCAAACCATTTGCGGCGCGAGAGCTGGTGGCTCGTGTCCGCGCGCACCTGAATACCGCACGTGAGCGGCAAGAGGCTGCGCGCGTCGCCGAGGCTGCGCGCAGGGTCGCGGAAGAGGAAGGTCAGCGCAAGGACGAGTTTTTGGCCATGCTCTCGCATGAACTCCGGAACCCCATGGCTGCCATCAATATGTCTTTGGCCATGATGGAGCGCGCGGTGGGTGACCCGCTGGCGATGGCCAGACACCGACAAACCACTCAACGACAGATGGGCAACCTCACGCGCCTAGTCGATGATTTGCTCGACGTATCACGGATCACCCGCGGCCAAGTCGAGCTGAAGAAACAGCCCATGGACCTTGCGGAGTTGGTGCAGAACGCGCTTACTTCCGCTCGCGCCGCGATCGATGCACGAGACCACCGGCTATTGGTCACGATCGACCCGGGGGGCTACCAAATCGATGGCGACGATACGCGGCTCGAACAAGCCGTGGTGAATCTCCTCGTCAACGCCGCGAAGTACACCGAACCGGGCGGTACGATCTCGGTCTCCCTGACTCGCGAGATTGCGGATGCGGCGCCGCATGCCGTGCTGTGCGTGCGTGATTCAGGGCGAGGGATCCCCGGCGAAATGCTCGACAAGGTGTTCGAGGTGTTCGTGCAGGTATCGCCCTCGCTGGATCGAAGCTCCGGCGGGCTAGGCTTGGGACTCACGCTGGTCAGGCGCTTGATCGAAATGCACGAGGGCAGTGTCATCGCGCGCAGCGAAGGGCTCGGGAAGGGAAGCGAGTTCATCGTGCGCTTGCCGCTGCAAGCCAGTTTGCCGAAGTCCGTGGCGGCGAAGGGGGTGCCGAACCTCGTACCTGCTGCCGCTGGCGACAAGAAGCGCGTCCTGATCGTCGAGGACTCCGACGAGTTTCGCGAAATATTGCAGGAAATGCTGGAAGATTTGGGCCACACCGTGTTCGTGGCCAAAGATGGCCTGACCGGCGCGGTGCGCATCTTGGAACTGCAACCGGATTTGGCCTTGGTGGACCTCGGGCTGCCCGGCCTCGATGGCTACGAGGTCGCCCGGCGCGTCCGCGCCGCGGAAAAGGGTGCCAATCTCCACCTCGTCGCGCTGAGCGGCTACGGAGGTGCCATCGACAAGAGTGAAGCCCAGCGCGCTGGCTATGATCGACACCTCACCAAGCCGATCAGCTTGAGCGCGCTGTTGCAAGTCGTGGGTGCAGCCGAGCCGCGTGGCTAGGCCTAACGTTGCTCATTCGAGCTGCTGTCCGCGTCGGACCGCTCATGAAGTGTCAACGAGGCGAACAACAATACGTGAGTTCATCGTCGGACCCGGGTGTGGCTGAACTGCACACGAGTGACGTCTGCGTTTGGTCCGGCATATCCGCTCCCGAGCAGGAGAATCCGGTCGAGCCGTCCGCGCACTCCAGTGTTGGGTCGACCCGGCACGTTGCCGTATCGTGAACGCTGCAACAGTATGCGATTTCGCCGTCGAATTCGAGTGTTCCAGCGCTGCACTCGGGCAAAGGCTCAGACTCGCCTTGGCAGGAATAGCCGACGAAATCTCCCGGGCAAAGCACCTCGGTGTCGATCCGGCACTGACTCGCTCGCGAGCCGTCAGTCCCGCTCGTTCTGACTTTGCAGCCCACAATGAACGTCGAGGCGACGAGAAGTGGAACGCTCGCCCGTAGAACCGCTGCCGAACACATGCTCCAATCCTAGCAGAGTGGTTCGCGGGGGGAGCGAGCGCGTGTTTCGAACACGAGCCGAACTCGAGGTTCGTTTTCTTCAATCGATTTGTGTGACGCAACTACTCACGACGCGCGCCGCATTTCGGCCTCGGTTGGCGGGATCTGCGAGCCGCGCGTCACTCGGGGACTCGATACGGCATCGCTCCCCAGTAAGAGTAGAAGTCATCATCTGCTTTTTTCCAGCCCGCTGACACTTCGGGCATGTTCTCGTCGAGCCAGCGCTTGAAGTGCGGGCGCGTCTCATCGGCGTCATTGACGCGGTATTCCTGCGCGAGATCCCAGGATGCAAACACGCGGCCGTTCTTGCTCATCACGTGCGGGTCAGCGGCAAGTGCAGCTATGCAGCGACCGACGAACAGCGGTGTCTCCGAGGCGATGAACTCTTTCACGTTCTTGGCCGCGTCACGCCAGTTGGCTTCAGTTACGCCCATGTGTTCGAGCATCCATTCCGAACGCAAGAAGCCGGGGGTCACGGCGATCGCGGGGATTCCGCGCTCCTTCAGCTCCTGCGAAAGCGCGAAGGCCATGCGAATAATCGTGGTCTTGACCAAGTCGTAGAAGAAATTGCCGCGGTAAAAGAACGCGTCGCCGTCCGTGATCTCGATCACGAGGCCGCCGCTACGCAGCTTGGGTAGGCCATGATAGCTCGTGATCACGTGCGTTTTGAGGGCGCGATCGATCAACGTGAGGCCGTCCTCGAGCTTGGTTTCCCAGAGTTTTTTGCCCCACTCGATGAGGTCGTCACCACCCCAGATATCATTGACGAGAATATCGAACTCGCCCACGCGCTCGAACAGCGCGGCGACCTCGCTTGGAACGGTATGATCGACGCGAACCGCGATGCCCTGACCGCCGCGCGCGCTTACGATCTCCGCTGTCTCGTGAATCGTCTCGGGGCGATTTTTCATTCCCGAATTGCCGGCCACGCTTCGGCCAGTGCAGTAAACGGTGGCTCCGGCTTCACCTAGCGCGGTGGCGATGCCCCGCCCAGCTCCGCGGGTCGCACCCGCAACAACGGCAACCCTTCCATCGAGCGGCTTGTTCATATCATTCGGCTACCACACGGCAGCTCCGGGAGCACACAGCTGACGTGTGGCGTCGAGGCGTGCGGCGGGCCGATTCAGCTGAGCGGCGCGACGTAGCTCGGTTTGCTCGCGATCGGATGGTAGGTAACATCTCGAAATGGGTCACAGCTACGACCAAGCCGTGTCTGCGCTCTACCAAGCTCCGTTCGAGTCGTTCGTGCCAGAGCGCAAGCGCTTGGCTGGTGAACTCAAAGCCGAAGGTGACAAGCCAGGTGCGGCGCAGCTCGCAAAGCTGGGCCGTCCGTCGATTTCGGCGTGGGCGGTCAATCAATTATGGTGGCACGCGCGAAGCGCGTTCGATGAGCTGTTCGACGCTGCCGCGGAGCTTCGAAAAGGCAAGCTCTCGGCGAGCCCTGCCCATCGCAAAGCGCTCGCCAAGCTGAGCGCGCGGGCAGAGCAACTGCTTCGCGATGGGGGGCACAGTGCGAATGACGCCACCTTGCGCCGGGTGACGATGACGCTGTCGGGCTTGGCCGCCGCAGGCGGCTTCGAACCGGATCACCCAGGCGCGCTCACGAAAGATCGGGAGCCGCCTGGTTTTGAGGCTTTTGGTAGCGCAAGCTCGAGCGATCAGCGCGGCGACGCAGAGTCGAGCGAAGAGGTTGGCGCGGTAGAGAGTGAACGCGAAGCGGAGGCCACAGTTGCGGAACGCAAACGCGAGGCGGAGGCCGCAGTGCAGCGTAAGCGTGACGCGGAAGCTGCTGCGGCGGAGCGCAAACGCGAGGCGGAGGCCGAGGCCGAACGCCAAGCGCGGAGGAAAAAACTGGAGAGTGAACTGGCCGACGCAAAAAAGGAGCTCACCGAGCGGGAGCACGAACGCGACCGCATCGCCAAGCAGCTCGCGACCGCGGAGCGCGAAGCGGAGCGTGCTCGCGCTGGCGTCGAGGCTGCGCAGGCGGAGCTAGAGAAGGAGCGCGCTTCTTAGCGAGGTGTCCCAGAACCCCGTCCGTCAGTTACCTTCAGGTCTGCTTGAGCTTGTTCGGCGATGAGCTAGGCGGCGCTCGGTCTTGCCAGGGCTCTGGTTCGACTTGTTGAGCGGCGTTTCGATCGTGTCGAAACGCGGCGAGGACGCGATAGACTTGGCGGCGCGCGCGACTGACGCTGCCGAGTGGCCGGTGTTCGGGCAAGCAGCGCCATGGGTTGAACGAGAGGTTGTCGCCAAATTCGCGTTGGGCAGCCGTATCGAAGGTCTGGTTCGGGATCTCGAGGGTCGCGACCTTGATCAACGGCGCCTTTGCTTCGGGCCACGCAACCTCCGGTCGCTCGATCGGCAAGTCTGAGTTGCGGCGCGGTTGAACCAGGAACTCGAAGCGCACCGTCGTTTCGGCGAGATCCCCGATGAGTGCGTCGCGCAGGTAGTTCGGAGCCGGGTTCGCTGGTATGGAACGTTTGGCTGGCGCCGCCGGACGGAGCACGTACTTCACGGCGTCCGTGCCGCACAGGTACGGAACGACACTGAAGTAGGGCATGTCGAGCGGGCTCGTGTGGCGCTTCAAGCTGCGAAATAGCCTCCACGCCACGCCTAGATGCCGAACCAGAAACCAGATCAGCGTTCTCCAACCCGATGCCAGGGCGCGGATCAGCCCTGCAAATTCGGCCACGTCTTTGCAAACGAACCTTTGAGCAGTGATCAGAATGAAGTCGTGAGTGCCGCAGTCTTCGTTGCCGTCGATCAGCTTCTTTCCTGGCACGCCCATGAGTTTGAGCGCGACGCCGCGGATGTCCCTGCGGGCGTCGGGGCCCGGCTTGCCGTTTTGATTCGAGAAACGCACCCAAGCCTTGTAGGTCTTCGGCTCACTGAAGAGACCCACCGCAAGTGAGGGGTCGAGCCCGGGTTCGACAGTGAATTGCGCGCGAACACAGCCGTGCATCTTGGGGTGTGCGTCGCGCAACGTGCGACCGCCCGCGAAGTCTTCCTGCATCTTGCTGCGTAGCGTATCGATCAAGTTGTCGATGTGAAGCTGTTCGTCCGGCGCCACGCTCTCGAGTGATGGCGGGCTGGAATTCGAGATGACCTCACCGCCAAGCATCTTGACCGCGGGGATCGACGGCATGAAGAAGTAGCCGCTACCGACCACGCGTACGAAACGCTGCATTTGCGTGACGCGCGCATCGAGTTCGGTTCTCACGTCACTTTGCAGTGTGAACACCGGCGCGTCGAGGCCCAGCTCTGCCGTGGTCGGGCGCGCGCCGAGCAACGGGTCCGCGTCGCTGTTTTGTCCGGCAAATTTTGGGTTGTTGCACCACTGCTGCTGAATGAACTCGAATTGGCGCTCGATATCGGCGTTGAAACACAAGAATTGCAGCCCGCGCGCGGCTGCCGCTGTGGCGTGGTCGTCGCCCGTCGACTTCGCGAGCAACGCTTCGGCCGACATGCTCTCGTCGAGCGGCGGTCCATACGGTCGTCCGCGCCTCAGAATGCGGTGCAAGTTGGCGAGCTTGAGCGACTCCGCAGGGTCAGCACCGAGCTGCCAATCGCGAGGGTTCGAGCGACGGATATGCGCTCCGAATGGGCAGCGGGCGCCGTAGCGATCGTTGTCCGAGTCGTTGGCGAGGTAGGTGAACGTGTCTTCATCGCTGAAGCGCGGGTCGTTCGGGTCGACCTCCGGGTGCCGCACGAGTGGGGCACCGCTTGGCCAGCGTCCGACGAGCTTGCTCGCGGTGCGCACGGCGTCGCCGCGGCTCGCGCAATACTGCCAAAACTCCGGTACGTTTTGCTCGAGTTGGCGGAACACCAAGTAGCTACCGTTACGGCCGAAGGCGAAGCCCGCTGAACTCTCCGGGTGGTGCGAGACGTTGTCGTAGCCATCACGATGCCCGAGCAAGAACTCTCCGGCGGCCACGGTGTTGTCCTCGATGGCTCCGCGACCAGAACCCTTGACCATTGGTTGGGCGATTCCGTCGCGAAACCCGAAGTGTTCCTTGCGGTCTTGCAGGGTCGTGCCCTCCAGGGCGACGACTAGGTCGAGTCCAGCTCGCTCTGCTTCTCGGCGGTAGACTTCGGCGTAGTGTTCGATGCTCGTGAGGGTCCTGGCATAGACCAAGAGCAAGACATGCACGGGCTTCTGCTCCGAACCCCAGGCCCAGTTTTCCGGCGCGTTCACGTCGACGTCGCCGTTGACTTGCGTGCGGTACGGATGCTCCGCACCCTGCACGAAGGGAGTCGCGAAGCTCTGGCACAGGGCGTCCTCGACGCCGAGCGCGCGCAGGCCACGTGCCGTAAACGCAATGTTGAGCAGCGGCTCGGGCGGCTGATCGTTGCGCTCACCTTCTGCCGAGGTGAGCTGGAGTTGCGCGAGCCATGCGCAAAGCTCGGGCCCAGGGCGCGCGACGCGGAACATCAGGTAGCGAGCCTCGGGCATGTGCCCGTAACCCCACAGGATGATGCCCTGGATGTCGCGCATGGCGAGCGGCGCCTGCTTTCGTTCGTCGCCGAACAACTGGTCGGTCGCTAGTTGGTCGACATTGCGCAGATGAAATAGCCAGTTTGCCGGGTCAAACTGAGGATCCGCGAGGCCGCGCCGAATCTCGGTGTTGCTGTTCACGTTGACGATCGACAGGCCCGGGTAAGCACAATACCAAACCTGTGTTCGCTGTTGGTGGGCTCGCGTCCAAGCCAAGAAGCGCGAGGCATCACGGGAGCCGGCTTTCAGTAACCATTTGGTCCGCGGGTAGCCGACCGTGTTGCTCCAGACCGCGGTGAGACCGCTGCTGGCCTTGTCGATGAAGTCACCCAGATAGCTCTGCCAAGAGCTATCGAAGTTGCTGAAAAACAGCACGCCTCGGCCGGGGATCAGCGCCCAGCGGGCGAAGTGAATCGACGGAATGTCGCCGAGCTTGCCGCGGTTGTATCGGTACCTGGCCAATATATCGAGCGCGGCGAACACGACTCGGATCAGCGTCCAGCGGAGCGGCCCCGGTTTTACCGGCACCAGGTGAGTGAGCTGATTTTGCAGAAACAGATTCTCGTTCGCTGCGGCTCGAATGAAGTGCGCGTGCGTTTTCTGGCCGTATTGGGGTTGAAACTGGGGGTCGGAGCTTTCGAGCTGCCGAAAGCGCCAGACCAAGACCGCCGCCAACGCCACGACTCCCAGCACGAACGCGAAGAAGAACCATAGTTCGCCGAGGAGCCATGCAGCCGCTAGGACGGCGCTCGGCAGCACGAGCAGGGCAATCAACAACCACCACTTGACCTTCGTGAGTCGCGGGCTGAAGTCGGGCTGCGCGGGAAAGTTCGGAATCGTCGGGTAAGTCCCGGCTAGTTGCGCGAGCACTGCCGCGCGTACTCGATCCGGCGGATGTTTGGGGAGGTTGCCCGCATCGAGCAAGCGATCGACCTCTCTACGTAGCTCACTCTCCCACACAATCTGTGCGCGACTGCGCCCGGAGGAACCCACGTAGAACGTGCGAGCCGCGCACTGATGCTTGCGCATGAAAGCGGCGCATTCTCCCGCGCGGTAGCCCGCGCAGTGCCCGAATACGCGCTCGAGCCCCGTGCTCGCAACCGTCTGCAGCTCGTCGAGATGGCGAGCGAACGCGCGACGTTCGGGACATTGGTCTTCACCTTCGGGCCCGTCGTAGTCGGTCGCAAAGGCCAGCAGCGGGCCGATGCCGCCATACGGTTCGAGCAGCACGAACCGCGCGTAGTGGATCGTGCGAAGCTGCTCGAACGGGATCAGCGGCGGTCGTCCGAGGGCCTCGCCTCGCATGCTCCGGACCGTTTCGTCCCCGATCTGCTCGAGCAGCGAGCGCAGGTCAGCGATCTTTTGGGGATCGACAGGCGCCAGGGTCAGACTAGCAAACTGGCGTGTCGCGGTCGATTTCGGTGCTGATGAAACCGGCATTGTGAACCAGTTTCGTGCCGGCGCGCTGCGCTGCCCATGGTCATTCCTTCGAACCCTCGTCGAGCATTGGGGCAACGCATCACCGTGGCCGCCGCTGGCAACGGTCGTCGCGCGCGTGATGATCTGTTGCGCGCTGTCACCATTGGTCGGTGCCGCCTCGGAGTGCGCACCGGCCGACCGCGAGCAGCGCCGGCAACGTCCAGGGAAATCTACGCGAATCGATTTTGTGCACGCGAGACTTCTGGGGAGGATTCGGGGGCATCGGACCGGACAGGATGGGGGCGATCGTGAGGCGCAATCAGCAACTCTATCCTTCGGAGTTGCAGCTCGCGGTTTGCTGGGGCGCTGCGTCACCAACGAGCAAGCGTCTGACGAGCAAGCGTCTGACTTGGCACGACTCTGCGACTCGGTGTGGTGAGCTTCCGAGGCGTCTCGTCGCCGCCGGCTGCGAGCCAGCCCGCGAGTGACGCATTCCGCCATCTCGCCGAGGTTCTGCTGCAGTTTGGACGTAGGTCGCTCCGCTGCTTGCCTCGCCGCCGTGTAGTTGTGTGTGTGCCTTGAAGTCACTCCGCCTACTTGCCGGGGTGGAGTGGGGGCGAGTATCCTAGGAAGCGTGTTCTGATGGCGGTGGCTCTTGCCATTCCACAGAGCGCAGAGGGCGGACTGGGCAGTGCAGCCGGACCTTTCAATCTCCCGCATGGCGACGCGCGTGAGCGCGCAGGGCGCCGATATCTTGGTGGTCGACGATACGCCGGCGAACCTGCAGCTGCTCTCTGGGATGCTGAAAGAAGCCGGCCACCGAGTGCGCGTGGTCCCGAGTGGAACGCTGGCTTTGACCTCGGCGATGAATCGAGTGCCAGACCTGATCTTGCTCGATATCAATATGCCGGACTTGGACGGTTACGAGGTCTGCCGGCGTCTGAAAGCGAATCCGGCGCTGTCCGGGGTTCCGGTACTCTTCATCTCCGCACTTTCGGAGCCCCTCGACAAAGTGAAGGCGTTCAGCTCCGGTGGCGTCGACTACGTGACCAAGCCCTTCCAACTGGAAGAGGTGATGGCACGCGTGCGCACGCACCTCGAGCATCGGCGGTTGCAGCGCGAACTCGAAGAGCGTGCGCTCGAACTCGAGGGCAGAAACGAGGCTTTGCGCCGCTCCGAAAAGCTACGCGAGAACCTGCTCCACATGATCGTGCACGACATGAGGACGCCGTTGTGCGGGTTGCTTGCCTCGCTGCAATTCCTGGAAGACGAGGCGGCGCCGAAGTTGCAGACGGAGAGCCAGGATGATCTCAAGCGCGCGGTGAGTGCTGCGGGGCGCCTCGCGCAAATGATCGCCGATATGCTCGACATCAACCGCTTCGAAGCAGGCAAGCTCGATCTCGACGCCAAGCGGTCGAGTACGAAATTGCTCTTCGAGCGTTCGTTCGAGTCTCTCGCCGGTCTGGTCAAGGGGCGACTTTTGAGCGTTTCGGTCGCAGACGACCTCGAGGTGTTCGGCGATCTCGAGATCGTGCGGCGAGTGATCGTCAACTTGGTCGGCAATGCGCTGAAGTTCACGCCGCGTGACGGTCGCATCGAACTCAGCGCAACGGCGCTCGACGGCGGCGTGCGAGTGACCGTGAAAGACGAGGGGCCTGGCATCGACGTCCGTCATCACGCGCGGATTTTCGAGAAATTCGGCCAGGTGAACGCTCGTATGGAGGGCGGACTCCCGTCGATTGGACTCGGCCTTGCGTTCTGCAAGCTCGCGGTCGAGGCGCACGGCGGGCGCATCGGCGTCGAGAGCGCCCCGGCGATTGGCAGCACTTTCTGGTTCGAACTGCCGAACGCTCGCTGAGCGCGGGTTCCGATGGAATCCCTGATGCGATGGCTCGAAAATGGCTTCGAAGCCATTCCCTTGCCTTGGCTAGAGGCGTGGGGACGAGCGAGCTACGTGTTCGGTTGGCTGCTCGCCGTGCTCACGTTTGGCAGATTCACGCTTAGACCAGCCGGTGTCTGGCGTCTGGGGCGGGAACGGCAGACGTGGGACGTGCAGGCGTTCTTGTGCTTGCCGTTCACATTCGTGCTGATCCTTGCCACCGGCTATCTCGGATCTTTCGTGGTGCTCGTGCCGGGCGCGCAGACGCTCGAGTCCCTCAAGGATTTGGTGGTTCTGCTCTGTATCGTACTCTTCGGCTATCCGGCGCTCGTGATCGTGCCTTTCGCGTACGGGTTGTCGGATTTGATCGAGGGCGTTCCGCCCGAATCCTTGCTTAGGTGGTTGCCCGGATACTTCATCAATCCGGCATGTTTTTGGGTCGCCTACCAACTGTTCGGGAAAAATCCGGACTTTCGCCGTGCGGGCACTTGGGCTCGCTACGCACTGTTCGTCGCCGTGTTCATGAGCATCGAACCGGCGCTTTGGGGGCACGTTTGTCGCACCGAACTAACGCCCGCCATCTCGTATCGGACGGTCACTCCCGCGCTATTCTTCACGACCAGCATCACCTGGCTACTAGCTCCCTTCGCCATGCTCGTCGCGTTGCCGGTCGCGCGAAGAACGGGACTCTATTGGGCGGATATCGAGGGGCACGTCAAGCAGCGGTATGTCGGGCACGCCACCTGGGTCTGGCAGGCGGGCAGCCCATCGGAGGCAAGGAGCAACCTCGTCACCGAGAAGCGCTTGCCCCTGCGCATGGTACTCGTCGCGCCTTTCGTCGTGCTCGTGGTCGTGATGGTGGTTGCCACTGCCTACGTCGCGCACGACAGCAATCTCGAGGAAGCCAATCGCGTCGCGACGATGGTCCATCGAGAGGCCTTGGCCAACGTGGCTCTTCGCCTTCGAGTCTCGGGTGCTGCGGCGGACGCCGCGACTACGCCTGCGTTGCTACAAACGGCGACCGCACGTCGTCCGCACCCGATCTTGATCACCGACGCTTCGGGCCAAATCCTACGCGCTTCCGAGCATACACCGCGGCATGTGCTCGACGCCGTGAGCAACGCCGTCCGCGAACGGCTGCACGAGCTCCGGGCTCCGGGGTCGAATGTGTCGTTCTACTTCGCGCACGTGACGCAGAAGCCGCTGGCTCGAGAGACGTACTTCGCGCGCGCCGCGCGCTACATCGATACGAGCAGTGGTCACGAGTGGATCCTGGTCAGTGTCTTGCCCGAGACGGCGTATCTGGGCGGGGTCCGAGAGGCGGATCGCCGTTCGGCGATGGTGCTCGGAGTGGCACTCGTGTTGGTCTTGCTCTTGGCGGCGGTCGTTGCTGCGCTGGTCGCGACACCCATTCAGCGTGTGGCCGGCGCGGTGCGCTTGCTCGCCGGTGGTGATCTCGCGGAACGTGTCCCCGAGAGTCGCTGGGAGGAAGCGAACGCGCTCGCCGACGCTTTCAATCACATGGCTGCACGCGTGGAGAGCTCTTTCCAGGCGCTCGTCCGCGAGGTGGAGACGCGCAAGAAGCGCGAGCGAGAACTCGAAGCTAGTGAGTCGCGGCTGCGGGTGAGCGAGGATCGCGTGAGGCTCGCGGTTCAAGCTGCAGCGGTCGGCATTTGGGATTGGGACGTGCGCAGCGATGCGCTGATCTGGGACGATTCGATGTGTCGATTGTACGGCATCGAAATGTCCGAGTTCGATGGCACGACACAGGTGTGGGAACGTCGCATCGTGCCCGAGGACACCGAGAGAGCCATGGCCGACGTCGATGCCGCGTTCCAGGGGCAGCGCGAGTTCGTGTCGGAGTTCCGGATCCGCCGACCGGATGGCGCGATCCGGGTGATCCGCGGCAGGGGCGACGTGATCCGTGACGCGAGTGGTGCCGTATCGCGCATGATTGGGATCAACTGGGACGTGACCGAGCAACGGGAAACCGAGCAGGAGTTGCGTCGTCACCGCGATCATTTGGAAGAGCTGGTTCGCGAGCGAACCGATCAGCTGACCTCGGCCAAGGAGCAGGCCGATGCTGCCAATCGCGCGAAGAGCACGTTTCTGGCCAACATGTCGCACGAGATCCGAACGCCGATGAACGCGATCCTGGGGTTTGGCCAATTGATGCGTCGCGACTCGCAGCTTTCCTCGCGCGATCGTGAACGCGTCGGCAAGATTCTGGCCAGCGGTGAGCACTTGCTCGAGCTCATCAATAATGTGCTCGACATGTCGAAGATCGAGGCGGGCCGCATGGATCTTCGCTCCGCGACGTTCGACTTGCACGAGGCGATTCGAGACGTCGACGCGATGATCCGCGTGCGAGCAGAGAGCAAGTCGCTTCGACTCGAGATCGAGGGGGTCTCCAATTTACCGCGCTACGTGCGCTCCGACGTGGCCAAGTTCAGGCAAATGCTGCTCAACTTGCTCGGAAACGCCGTAAAATTCACGCCTGAAGGCCGAGTGAGTCTGCGCGCCGAGTCTCGCCCGAGCGAATGCGGCGCGCTCTTGACGCTGACGGTCGCCGACACCGGCGTGGGCATAGCTGCGGACGAGCTACAGAAAGTATTCGAACCGTTCGCACAGACCGAGAGCGGGATCGCCTCGCGTTCCGGCACCGGCCTGGGCATGCCGATCACGCGCGATTTCGCGCGTATGCTCGGCGGCGATCTCACGGTCACGAGCGTGCGGGGGCAAGGGACGACCTTCGCGCTCACGCTCGACGTAACGGTTTCCGCGTTCTCCGACTTGGTTCGTAGCGGCGCCTCGATCATGGGGCCGGTCCAGCTCCCGCCGGGCAGTCCGCCGCCAAAGGTCCTGGTCGTCGACGACGAAGAGAACAACCGCGTCGTGCTGGCCGAGCTGCTATCCGGTGCAGGCCTCACGGTAGTGACCGCCGTGGACGGTGTGGATGCGCTGGAGCGCTTCGACGCTGATCGGCCGGACTTCGTATTCATGGACGTGAAAATGCCACGCATGGATGGGATTGAAGCGATTCGCCGCATGCGGCAGCGCCCGAACGGCGCCAGTGTGCCGATTGTCGCGCTCAGCGCATCCGTCTACGAGCAAGAGTCTGGGTTGGTATTGGGCGAGGGGGCGAGCGGGTTCATCGCCAAGCCTTTTCACGAGGAGCGGATCTGGGAAGTCCTGGGAGGCGAGCTTGGACTCTCCTTCGCGGCAGAGATCGACGAGAGCAGAGCCGCGCCGGCAGAGAGCGAGCCGAGCGACGGTGACTTGGCCGCGCTCGGCAGGGAGAGTTTGTCGGCGTTGCGGGCCGCGCTCGAAAATGGTGATGTCGATCAAGCGGGCGACTTGCTGAACTCGCTGAGCGATCGCCACGGGTCGGTGGTTTCGGCGTTCCGCCGTCGCCTCGCCGACTTCGATATCGCGGGCGCGCTCGCGCTTACCTCGATGCACCAAGACTGAAGGCCGACTACACTCCACGCCATGGCTGGCGAGAAATACGATGTAGCAATCTTGGGTAGCGGCATGATGGGCGCGACGCTCGCCGCGATCCTCGCGAAGAACGGCGTGCGCACGTTACTGATCGAACAAGGCGTTCATCCGCGCTTTGCGATCGGAGAGTCGACGGTTCCGGAGACCACGTTCCTATTTCGAGTGCTGGCCGCGCGCTACGGCGTCCCCGAATTGAAAAACTTCGGAACCTATTCACTCATGCGCCGATATGTGGGCAGCACCTCTGGCGTGAAGCGCAACTTCTCGTTCGTCTTTCACCGCGAAGGTCTGCATCACCGGCCCACTGAGTGCAGTCAAATGCCGACGCTCGGTCCGCCGCTCGGCCCCGACATGCACCTATTCCGGCAAGATGTGGATTCTTACTTGCTCAGCGTCGCCGCCACCGCGGGCGCCGAGGTGCGTCAGCAGACCGAAGTTACGGAGCTGGAGATTTCGGACGCGGTGCATTTGACGACCCGCAGCGGTGCGAAGTTCGAGGCGGAGTATGTCGTGGATGCGGGTGGCATCAACGCCCCCGTTGCTCGCACCTTCGGGCTGCGGGAGAACCCGTCCAGTTTGCGGAGCGTGTCGCGTACGCTGTTCACGCACATGGTTGGCGTCAGGCCGTTCGACGCCTGCATGTCCCCGCGCAGCGAGCACGGCCTGCCGAGCCCGCTGAGCGAAGGGACCTTGCATCACTTCTTCGAGGGCGGGTGGATCTGGGTAATCCCATTCGACAATCACCCGTCGTCGACCAACCGCCTTTGCAGCGTGGGGCTAACGCTCGACCCACGGATCCATCCTCCCAGCCAGGACTCTCCCGAAGTGGAGTTTCGGGCATTCATCGCGCGTTTTCCTTCGATCGCCCTTCAGTTCGCCGACGCGACGGCCATTCGCGCCTGGACGCGCTCGGAGCGGGTTCAATTCTCGTCCACGCGCGCGGTCGGAAATCGATTTTGCCTCGTCCCACATGCCTTCGGCTTCGTCGATCCGTTGTTCTCGACCGGTCTCACCATGTCACTCCACGCGGTCAACATGCTCGCGTGGCGGCTGATTCAGTCGAAACGCGACGGCGACTACGACCTGCAGCGCTTCCTGCCCATCGATGAACGCGTGAAGCTCAACTTGGCGTATGTCGATCAGCTCGTCTCTGGCTCGTACATCGCCTTCGCCAACTTCCACTTGTGGAATGCGTGGTATCGAGTGTGGGCACTGGGCACGGTGTACGGCGGGACAGGGGTGATGGAGCCGCTTGGTCGCTTCATGCGAACGAACGATCCGGCGTGCTTCGACGTTTGCGAGCGAGCGCCGTACCAGGGCGCTCAGGCGAGCGAGTTTCCTCAATATCGTGCCTTGTTCGACAGCGCGCGCGCCGTCCTCGAAAGGGTGGCCGAAGGCGGCATCGATCACGAGCAAGCTGCCACCCGAATTTTCGAGTTAATCCGCGAAAGCGGGCTCTGGCCGGAGCCCTGGGGCGCTCTTTCCAACGAGGTGCGTCATCCGGGCGCCTTCACCCTCCCGAAAATGGGCGTGCTCGCGAACTGGATGACCAAAGAGGCTCCAGATTTCGTGCGCCGACACTACTTCGTCGACTTTGGGCCAAAGCAAATATTGTCGCTATTGGCCGAAGACGTCGCCAGTGAAGCACGGCACGGCGCGGGTTCGTTCTCCATTTTGATGAGGGACCTCGTGCAAGGCTACAACTTCGATTGGCGCCGTCGGCGAACGCGCACCTCGTGACGGCGGTCTTCAGCTGGGGTCTGGCAAATAGATGCGGCACCACCGGATGGGATCGACGATCCCTTCCTTAGCCATGGTCTCGTGCGCAGCGGGTTCGCCGGTGCGTAGCAGCAACGCTGCTGCGTGAATCGTCATGCCAGCGCGCTGGTAGGCAACGAGGGCTTGGCGTGCAAATTGCGCACTTTGTTCGCGCTGGCCGCTGACCTGCGCGAGCCCGGCCCGGAGCGTCGCGGCATACCCTTGTGCGTATGCGCGTTCGGTCTTGTCGAGCCAATCAGCGGACTTTCGAACCCGCGCTAGATTGGTTCGCTGATCCCCGGCCGCACGCCGCGAGATCTCGATGCTGCCATCCAGGAAGGCCGCCTCGGCACGCATCAGCTGCACCGAGAGCAGGCCCGATTTGCGGAGTGATGGCCAAACCTCGCTGAACCGTGCGTGCGCTGCCTCGACTGCACCTTCGTAGAGCTCGCACCAGATCGCCGCTTTGACCGCAAACAAGTGCTGAAACGTAAATTCTCGCGTGCCCCATCGGGTCAGGACATCCAGGGCCTGGGCGCGCGCCTCGACAGGGTGGCCGCTGGCAAGCTTAAGCTTGGCATCGAGGATTGAACCGACCAACTGCGAGAAACGGTCGCCGTTGTGCTCACTGCGATGAGCGAGCGTCATGACCTGGTCGCGCGCTTGTCGGAAGCGACCGAGCCAGATCAATGCTTGTGCCATGGTGTGGTCGCAAACGGAGAGCTCCCATCCGGCACCCACACAGGATTCGAGGGCCGGCGCGACCCGCTCCAAGTACTCGACCGACTCAGCGAAGCGACCGAGCGCCGTGGCGGCGACTCCTTGTGCGAGTCCGACGCGGGCGCGTAGCACTGGGTCGTCAGTTTCGAGGGAGAGGCGCTTGGCGGTATCGAGGACGCGCATCGCACGGTGTTCGTCCCGCGGCGTGCCGGCGTACGCACCCATCACCCCGTAGTAGTCGAGCCCGACGATGATTCCGCGTAGGTAGCCCGAACGGAGCGAACGCGAGAGCGCCTCGAGCGCGAAATAGCCTCCAAGCGCGGGGCTGAACGTCGCATAGCCGCGATTCGCGGAGAGCAGCAGCTCGATTTGGTCTCGGCTCCCTGGCTCCGTGTCCGCGCGGACGCTTGCTTCGGTTCCGCGCAGCCAGAGCCAGATTAGATTTTTGAGGATGCCAATGATGGCGCGCGTTCGATTCGCGGGAAAGCGAAGGCCCACGTCGGAAAGCAGCGACGAAAGCACTTCCGTGCCACGCTCGATTTCGCCGCTGACGAGGTAGTGTTCGGCGGCGAGCCGTCGAAACTCCAGCGAGCGGGCCGGGGCCGAGTGTTGCGCCAGGAGCGCTCGCGACTGCGTTGAAGCGGCGTGTTGCGCGGCTTCTAGGTAGGCGTCCGCGGCGTCCTTCGAGCGACCGAGGCTCGACAGCGCGCGCGCGAGCTTCTCGCGCAGCTCGCGCGCATTGGGTTCCTCGGTTCCCAATGCCAGCGCAGTGCGGTACAGGCGCGCGGCCTGGTCGAACGCCAATGCTTCATACGCGCGATCGCCGGCGCGAATCGCGAGCTGTGCGGCGCGGTTGCGGTCGCCGCTCTCGGCCAGGTGATGGGCCAACAGTTCGGGATCCGGGTCGGGCGTGCGCTCCAGCGCTCTGGCAAGCGCGCCGTGCAATGCAATCAGCGACTCTTCGCTCAGCGAGGCTGAAACGGTTTCGCGCACACGATCGTGGTACGCGGTGAAGCGGCGCTGTCCGCCGCTCGTTCCTCGAATCAACCGTGCTCGCTGCAACCAGCCGAGCGCGCTTGCGGCGTCTTGGATGCCGGCGGCCGCAATCACGACTTCGAGCTCGACCGGGCGCGCGGCGAGGCTAATCGCTTCGAGCAGACGCCGCGCCTGAGCTTCGAGCGTTGCGATGCGAGTCGACAGCACTCGATCGAGCGTCATCGGTTCGGCGCCACCGCCGTGCCGGGACCAGTGCGCGAGTTCGCGCAGGAAGAAGGGACTACCACCGCATTCGTCACTGATCGCGCTGGCCGCGTCGGAGTTCGCGGCCTGACCGAGCAGCGCTACGGCCAATGTTCGCGTGTCGTGGTCGTCGAGTGGCCCAACGGAGAGCGTGCGGACGGCGACGTTGTCGATGGCGCGAGCTGCGGCGAGCAGGCCCGAAAGCGGACCGGTCGTGCCAACCTCTTCCGCCCGATAGGTGCCGATGAAGAGCAGTGGCGGTGGCTCCGGAGGGCTGAGCAGGTCGATCAGCAACCGCACGCTGTCGTTATCTGTCCATTGTAAATCGTCGACGAACAGGACTACTGGGACGTGATCCGCCATGCGCACGAGGAGCTGTCGCAGGGCCCCGAACGCGCGTCGGCGCAGCTCGTTGGGATCCGCAGCGTCGTCCGGGCGACCCTGGCTGCGCCCGACCACCTCGACTCGGCTCAGCACCGGAAAGATTCGAATCAACTCGTGAATGTCGCGTGGTACGAGCAACGCGGCGTCGGCAGGGGGCAGGTTCGCTAGGTAGCGAGTGAGCGCATCGATCGCGCCATCCAGCGCCTTGTATGGCACCGATTCGCGCTCGTAGCAGCGGCCAGCCAAGACGATTGCGCCATGTGCGCGCGCCTCGTCGGCAAAGCGCTCGACGAGCGCGGTCTTGCCCATGCCGGAAGTGCCTTGCACGAACACGACTCGGGGTTTGCCGGAAGATTGGGCCAGTGCGTCGCGCAGGCTCGTGAGCTCGCTTCCGCGCCCGACGAACGCAGCCTCGCGCGGTGAAAAGGGGGTGGAGTCCGCGCCGAGCAAAGGGGGGCGGTCACCGAGGCAGCGCAGAATCTCTTCGCCGTCGGGGCGCTCCGAGGGCACGCGGCTGAGCAACTGCATGCAGAGCTCGGCCAGTGCGACGGGCGCAGTGGGTGCGACGTTCGAGATGGGCTCCGGATCGCGAACGATCTTGGCCGTCATCACTTGGTTCACACGCCCGGTGAATGGTGGGCGGCCCGACAACGCTTCGTAAAGCATGCTGCCGACGGCGTACCAGTCACTCGCCGCCGTCGTTTGGTCGCCTGAGACTTGTTCCGGGGCCATGTAAGCCGGAGTTCCGGCGATCCCGCGCTCGAACGTATCAGGTGGGTCCTCGTGCGATTTGTCTCCCACCAAACCGAAGTCCAAGATCACGACGCGCCCTTCGGGGGTGACGAGCACGTTGGACGACTTCAAATCGCGATGGAGCTTGCCGGCAGCGTGAATCGCCTGAACTCCGGCGACCAGTTCGCCGAGCGCGTGGCGAAGCCGCTCGACGTCGAGCTCGGGCGGTGTGGAAGCCTGCGCGGACTGCAGAGTCACCTCCGGGGCTCGTCCGTCGAGATCGTTGACGAGCGTATCGCCGCGCATGACGATCGTATCGCGGACGGTGTGCTCTTGTCCTGGGCGCACATAGTCGAGGAAGGGCTGGCCGTCGACGACGTCCATCGTGAAAAACCAGTGTCCGTCTTGAGCAAATAGCTCGTGAAGGGGGACCAGGTTTTCGTGGCGAACGTCGGCCAGAGCGCGGAACTCTTGCTTGAAGCGATAGATCGCCGGCCCGTCACCGTGCGTGAGGATCTTGAGCGCAACTTCACCCCTCGTGTTCCGATCGAGCGCTTCGTACACGACCCCCATGCCACCACGCCCGAGCCGACGTTGGATGACGAAGCGCCCGCCTAGCAAGCGAGCGCCCGGCGGAAGCTCCGATTTGCGTTCCGAGGTCAGCGCGCTGGCTTGCGTCGACTTGCCGTCAATCGCGTCATCGACAGGTAGATCGAGGGGGACTGCGCTCATCCGGCCCTACTGGCAGCCGTTCGCACTCCGCGAGCGATGGATCCCAAGCGGCCATCGGTCGCCGAGGGTTCGCTCGACTTGAGCTGCATCAGTGTGGTCGCGATCGTGGCAAGCTCTGCTACTTCGCTGACCGTCTTTTGGAGCGCGTAGCCCGACGCGATGAAGTTCAGCACCGCAGTCACGAACGTCGGCTGCCAGACTGCCATCTGCTCCATGTACGCCAACGCTTGCGCTTGATCGAAGTTGGGCGGCGGAGCGGCTGGCGGCGCTCCAACCAGGCCGTTTGCAACCAGCGTTTCAACGAGCACGCCAGTGAGCCAAGTCTGGAGCGCGTTGGGATCCGCCGGCGAAGTGGTCGCCCCCGTTGCTGGAGGCGCGCTTCCTGCGTAGAGCGTTTGGCACAGCATGCTGAGCGTTGCCAAAACCGTGGCTTGAGGGACGCTCGCCGGCGCGTTTCCGCCCGCGGGTTTTCCCGAGGAAGTGAGCGTCACTTTCGTATCGGCGTTGGCCGTGACCGCGACTGGTCGAGCTGCCTTGTCTGCGGCTTTTTCTCGCAGCGACATGTCCTCGAGCACTTGGTGTGCGACGAACCGTCCGCACGTGACCGCGCCGTCCATGTAGCCGAGCGATTGGCGAAAATCCGAGTACGTGCCGTCATTCCCTAGAGATCGCCAGGTCGGTACGAAGGTCGGTTGAGAGGTTTGCCGGGCCGCGGGAGACTTGCAGGAGAGCTCGGCAGCAGCAAAGTACACTCTGCCGTCGACCGGTCGATCGAGGACCTTCGCGGGCGCTTCCGCGCCCGTCAAGATGCCCGGCGCAAACACGGTGTTCGGCCCGCCGGGGATCAGCGGCGTGCGTTCGTCCCAGGAGAACCACTTCAGGTCGATGTACTCGCTCGAACTCGACAGTGCTCGGTTGTCGTTGAAGAGCTCGCACAGCGCCTTCGTCACCCATTCAACGACGTGCGCTTTCGTCGGTTCCTCGAGCAAATCCTTGGCTTCTGACCCGATGGTGAAGGTCATCAACGCATAGCAGCCCTGGTTGCCGTATTCAGGCTTCGGCCCCGTGGGGCTGTAGTCCATCACCCAAATGACGGGAGAGTCGCTCGCGCCGCAGTAGCCAGTGTATTGGGGCACGCCTTCTTTCGAGGGATCGCTTTGGGCTTCGACGTTGCGCCACCACGGAGTGCGGTAAAAGACCTGACACTTTACGGTCGTGCCCATGGCTTGAGCGGTGATCTTTTGCCAGGCCGCGGGCAGCGGCGGGTCGAACACCATCTTGTTTGCGCTCGCTGGGGAGGTCGCCACGATCAACTTCTTCGCGCGAAAGGTGCGGTATTGAGTCGTGACGGTTACGGCGTTCGGGTCCGTATAGTCGACCTTTTGCACCACCTGCTCGCGGTGGATTTGCTCGGCGAAGGGTGCCGCGAGCTTTTCGATCAGGTTGTCGAAGCCGCTCGCCAAATAGAACTGTTGCGGGCCGTTGTCTTCATCGTTGACCTCATTCAAAAAGCCGCCGTTGCACGCGCAGTACCAGAAGAAATAGAAGGCCGACACCTGATCCGCTTCCACACTAATGACGGCCTCTACGGAGACTCGCAAGAGCGAGACGGAACCCGGCGGGAGGTTGAAGGATTCGATCCACTGCAGCAGTGTCAGCGTGTCGAGTTGCGTGACCCAATCTGGGGATTCCCAGGGCGAAAGGACGTTGATGGCGCGCTCGGCGGCTTGGATCACATCCACGATCACCAATACGCCGATGACGTCCCAGAGTCCGAGACCCGGTGGGACGCCGCCGATGCCGAACAAGGCTTCGTCGCGGTTGTAGGGGTAGCGCTTGCCGGCGATCATCATCACTTGCTCTTTGTACGGCAGGCGCGCCGCATAGCCGTCTACGAGCGCGTCACGCGAGATGAGGCCTTGTTCGGTTGCACGCTGAATGAGCTCCCAAATGGCCGTTTGCTGGCGTCCGACGTACTGAGCTCCGTGCTCGAAGGCCGTGGCGTGCGGAGCGCCGTTGTCGGTCCACTCGTATTCGTAGCTATGGGTCCTACCACCCAGACGACTCGAGTGCCCTTCGAGCAAGGCGAAGCTCACCGCGTCAGCGGCGTGAGCCATGTTGTGCTCGTGCAATGTGAGCGCGGCGCTGACTCCGGTCCAGCCACCTCCGACAATCAGTACGTCGACATCCGTGAGCATGAGATCCCTTTCGTTGCGGGCACCGCGCCGCAGTCTAGACTGGTGAAGTGCCTGTCTTGGCGAGCTTTCGAGCGGTGCGCTCGAAGTGGGTAGCGAGAGGTAGGATGATGGCGCCCATGTCAGTCGCGCGGTCGTCTCGATGACAGCCACAGACGAAACGATGCGCTCGCATCGGCGACGCACGCGGGCGCAATGCGGAAACACCGCGTGACGTGAGCTGCGCTGCTGGAACTCGAGCGCCCCCAAAAATGCCCAGAGCGCTTGCACCCGAGTCGAGCAGGAGAATTGCGGCAATGTATCTCTGTCGTGAAGATCGCTCGAATGCTTCGTGGTCGCGCTGCCTCTTGGTCCGGCCAGAAGGTCGTGGCTCGACATCACCTCGTTACGCCCGAGCATTTCCCGTGCTTTGCCGGTCCGGAACGCACAGAATGCCCCGGTGACGGGTCAGGCGAGCGAGTCGGACGAGGTTGTCGAATACCGACGTTCGAACGCGCTACCCGGAGTCGAGGTGCTCGCAGCGCGGCAATCGCCGCGCGAGTGGCGCGTTATTCCCGACACCTATGCGGTCGTGGTTTTCAGAACCTGGCAAGGGACGGCGCGCACTCGCGGGCAAGTGCACACGGCCGAGCCCGGGCTCGCGTTCTGTAATCTGCCCGGTGAGCTGACGATGGGCAATCCGCGCAATGCTGGCTCGTTCGACGTGCTGCAGCTTCAGCCCGAGATCGTGGAGCAATGGTTGGACGAGCAACAGCCTCGTTCGGTTCGGCCTGACTGGGCTGAAATCATGAAGCCGATGTCTGCCTCGCTGCGCGCGCATTTCGCGGCGTTCTTCGATGTGTTCGAGCCTGCGGCTTCGGCCATGCAAGTGCAATCGACATTGCTCGAGCTGTCCGAGGTCATGGTCAGTGAACTGATTCGAGGCGCGCGGCAGCCGCTGCGGAACGCCGGGCCGCCGACGCGCGCTGCGTCGCTCATGCGCGAGTGCCTGAACGAGGAAGGCATCAACGTCGATCTCGAGACGCTCGCCCAGCGGGTCGGGCTGAGTCGCTTTCAAGCATTGCGCGCGTTCAAGCAACGCTATGGGCTGCCGCCTCATGCGTATCAACAGTGCCTGCGCATGAACCAGGCTCGACGCTTGTTGCTCGATGGCGCGCCCGCCGTCGACGTCGCGCTGCGTTGTGGCTTTGCGGATCAAAGCCACTTTACGCGCAACTTCAAGCGTTACTACGCGGTAACACCGCTGCAGTACGCGCTGGCGCACACCCGGTCGCCGCGTCGCCGCGCAAGTGAAACGCTCGTTTGCGATCCTAGTTCGGTCGTCGCAAGTACGGATCGCTGAGCCTTTTGAAATTCGTGCGAGCCGCGTCAGTATCGCCGACCCCGAGAGTTTTGTTGGTGGTCACGGAGCGCGGCGCAGAGCACGCAGCCTTCGGCGTCGCGGCCGGGTTGCCAGCTTGGCGGCGGCACACGACTGCAGGATCGTGGCGATCAGCAAATCACGACGTGCTCGGCCCACTTCACGGCGGCGAGCTTTTGCGCCGTGCCACCTTTCGGGGGCATGCGGTACACTGAGTTTCCGTCGGAGTAAGCAAGCTCTTCGTCGCGGATATCGAAGGCAATCACGCCGCGGGCGACGACTTCGGTCTCATTCGGGGTGATGCGCACGAGCTCGTAGCCCTTGCCGAGTTGGGCGTCGGCGTCGGCGGCCTTTTCGGCGTCCGAGGCGACGTCAATCAGCTTACCCCAGACCATCATGCGCTCGGCATCCGCGGCTTTCTGTTGCGCGTTTCCGCTCGTGATCAGCGGTTTGCCCGTGTAACGCGCGGCGAAGAAGCTCAAGTACTGAAACATGGCGAATAGCAGGCGAAAGGGCATGAGCAGCGCATCGAGAAGCACGCCAAACACGGACACTCGCGGCTTAGGATCGCGATACGGTCGCCGAATCACGTAAATTTCGCTTTCAGACGTGGGGACCGGCGCGAGGTAATCGTACTTGGCGTCCGACATGAGCACCTCGATGCTCCCGTCGTCGAGGTTCAAGCGGTGAATGGCGAAGGGGCCAAGCCCCGCAAACGCACCGCTGCGCGTGCGTCCAACGCCGGCCGAGGCGTAGACGAGCCGCTTGCCCACTCCCGGCACCCAGCGCGGCGCGCGATCGACCACGTCGCCTTCGGTGACAGTGCGCACGCCGCGCCCATCATCGGCGAGAATCGCGATGGCGCTGGTACCGCCCTTGCCTTGCACGGTACACGCGACGACCTCGTGCTCGACGCTGAGATCGATTTCGGTGACCGCCGCATCGGCATTGTGATGCAGCCGTTGTTCGTTGCGCGTGCCGGGCTCTTGCGCGAAGAGCCCGGAGACCACGCCGCTCGTCACCGAGTAGCAAAGTTCGCCGGTTGCGCGCCCGCGGCTCAAACCCACGATGCGCGCGGGCGGGATATCACGCTCACGGTCGCCCCACAGTGGGCCGCCGCCGCGGCCCATGAACGTCGCGCCCGTGCCCTGTGTCTTCCAGGCGTTGCGTCGTTCGATGGCACGTTCACGGGCGCCGATCTGTTCAGCATAAGGACTCTCGAGTTCGAGCGGTTCGCCTTCACCGCGCACCACGAGTACCCTGCCACTGACCAGACACGCCACACGACCCATGGGCGCAGATTAGCCGCTACCCGAACGGCGTCGAGTCCCGTTCTTTTCCGCTAGAAGTGCGGTGGATCTAGGCTGTGGTTCGAAGGAGGGTGCGCGGAGCGTCGTCCCCCGAGCGGCTGGGCCTGGGCCCATTGCGCCCCTCTCGCTGCGCGTCGAAAAAGCGAAGAGCCAAGCCCCGTGATGTGAGGGCCTGGCTCCTTTTACTTGAGCAGGGGTGAGGAGCCGCGGCGCTTCGAGGGCGCCGCGGCTTTCAGCGCATCAACCGACGGTGCCGCATTGGCTGGGAACGCCCGCGCCGCCGCAGGTGCCCGAGGTGCAGACGCCGCAGTCGAGCAGGCCGCCACAGCCGTCGGCAACCGGTCCGCAGTTTGCGTTCTGTTGCGAGCAGGTGAGGGGCACGCAACCGCCGGTGCCCGTACCGCACTTGTTCGCAACGCCCGCGCCACCACACGACTGCGGAGCAGTGCAGCTGCCGCACTCGAGGATGCCACCGCAGCCGTCACCCACGCTGCCGCAGTTCGCGCCGACAGCCGAGCAGGTGCGCGGCACGCAAGCGCCACCGCCGCACTGGTTCGCAACACCACCACCGCCGCAGCTGCTGCCCGTCGGGCAAGCGCCGCATTGGAGGATGCCGCCGCAGCCGTCCGCGATTGCGCCACACGCCGCACCCGCTTGCGCACAGGTGCGCGGAGTGCACGCGCCACCGCACTTGCTCGGAACGCCGGCACCGCCGCAGATCAGGGGCGAAGCACAGGTGCCGCAGGAGATCGTCCCACCGCAACCGTCGCCGATGAAGCCGCAATCCGCGCCGACTTGAGCACAAGTACGAGGCGCACAGGACGCACCGCACTTGTTCGGACCAGCGGCACCGCAGGTGCTGTTGGTCGCGCAGGTACCGCAGGAGATGGTGCCGCCACAGCCGTCACCGATCAGACCGCAGTTTGCGCCGACACTCTGGCAACTGAGCGGTACGCAGCTACCGGTGCCGCAGACGTTGGGCGTGCCGCCACCGCCGCACGTGCCCGTCGTGCACGTGCCACAGTTGATGGTGTTACCGCAGCCATCGGCGATCGGTCCACATTCGGCGTGAGCCGAGGCGCAGGACAACGGCTGACATTGCGGAACGCCGCAAACGTTGCTGGTGCCGCCGCCACCGCAGACCGCCGGAGTCGAGCAAGTTCCACAATCGAGGGTGCCGCCGCAGCCGTCAGCGATCGTGCCGCAGTTGGCGCCCTTCGCGCCGCACGTGGTTTGCTTACAGTTGGTGCCGCACACGTTCGGCGTGCCGCCGCCGCCGCAGCTCGCCGGAGCAGTGCACGTGCCGCAATCGAGGATGCCGCCACAACCATCAGCAACCGGGCCGCAGTTGGCGCCGATGCCGGTGCAAGTCTTGGGCGTGCACGTGGTGGGAGGCGGCGGAGCACCAACGGAGACACACGCCGAGAGGTCGAAGATCATGAACTCCAGCACCTTCTCTTGGGCCGTGAGGGGGCCGGTCGAGCAGTAGCTGGGGAAGATCTTCTTGCCCGCGCCGGAAACGCCGGCGACGTGGAATGAACTATACAGCACGCGGCCGCAGACATTGTTTGCGTCGGCGCCGACCGGCGTGTTGAAAGCGTACTGTTGTACCGCGGTCTGCTTGTCGATCTGTGTGCCGTTGATCTTGACGGTCGAATCCGTGTAGACGAAACGCTCGCTACCGCTGGCAACGGACTTCACGTAGTCGCGGGGATCCGTGATTGAGATGTAGCCGCTGCCGTAGGTCGGGTGCCATGCATTCACGTTGCCGAGCCAACTGTTGAAGGCAGTGCCTTTGGGCGAGAGCTTGTCGATGATGCCCGTCGTGGTCGAACCGTTGTTGTTGTACGGGCCACCCCAGGTTGCCGTGTTGGCGAAGTTACCGTTATCGTGCAGGTAGGTGTAGCTATAGTGCGACGCGAACACGCGGCCGCCGTTCTCGGCCCAGGTGCGCAGCGCGGCGTCGTAGGGGTTGTGCTCGTTCTCGCCACCTTCGCAGCCGAAAATGCCGAGATCGTAGTTGTTCACCGTGCTGCCCGAGAACAAGTTGGCGAGCGGCGCATTGACGTACGTCTTGCATGAACCGTCCTTGTTGTAGGCGCTGCAGCCCATGTTGCCGCCGTTGGCGCGGTACATGTGAATACGACCAGTGCCGCTCGGCAGCGTGAACTCGCTGTCGCTCACGCCGATCTTGCGCAGCACGCACTCGAGCGCGTCGACGTCACCGGTCACCATCGCCGTCTTCGGGATGCTGAGGTACGGTACGTTCTCGGTGCTCGCGTCATTCATATTGCGCGGAAGCCGAGTTTGACCCGATGCGAGGTCGAGGTTCGTGCACTTCGGGACGCTCGAGATGGTCACCACGCGGCGCCACTTGCCCATCTTGACGACCAACGGGAAGCTGACGCCAGCCGGGATGTTCTTGAGCACGAACGAGCCGTCGGGACCGGTGAGCGCTGCCGCAATCGGCTTGCCGAGGTCTTCATCCTGGCAGCGAACGCAGCTCGCACCGGACGTAATCGCAGGCAAGGGAGCATTCGGAACGTAGACGAGCGCGTTGTACAGCGGCTCCGTGCCGTTGGGCGCATACACCACGCCGGTTAGGCGCGTTTCTTGGCCGGTCGTGCAGGTGACCTGGTTTTGGCACAGGCCCGTACAGGTGTTGCCGTTGGTGGAATGTCCGCACACGCTGGGCGTCCCGCCGCCACCACAGATGTCCTGGCCCGTGCAGGTTCCACAAGAAGGGATGATGCCGCCACAGCCGTCACCGATCGGGCCGCAAGTTGCGCCCGCGGCTTGGCACGTGGTCGGGACACAGGGAGGAACGCCGCACACGCTGGGCGTGCCGCCACCACCGCAAGTGTTCGGAGCCGTGCAACCGCCGCAATTCACGGTGCCGCTGCAGCCGTCGCTCTGCGTTCCACACAACCCCGTACAGACTTCGGCGGCCGTCTTCGGCTGGCATACGACGTCCTGGCATTGATTCGCGTTGCAGACCTGGTTGCTGCCGCAGCTGCCGCAGGTGAGCGTGCCGCCACAGCCGTCGGGCATCGAGCCGCAGTTGGCGCCGACGCTCTGGCAAGTCTTTGGCTGACAGACCGGCGCGCCGCACTGGCTCGGGACGCCGCCACCACCGCATGTTTGAGGGGCCGTGCAACCGCCGCAGTCCAAGGTTCCCGAGCAACCATCGCTCATTGGGCCGCAGGTCGTACCGCAAGCAGCCTGAGTCTTCGGAACGCACGCGACGGTGCCGTGTCCGCACACATCCGGCGTGCCACCACCACCGCAGGTATCGGTGCCGGTGCAGGTGGTCGCGCAATTGGCAATCTGGCCACCGCAACCATCCGCCAAGTAGCCGCAATAGCCTTGCGGCTTGCCCATCAGCGCGGATTCGCAAGTCATCGGCTGACAGCTGGCTTTGCCGCACTTGCCAGCCTGCTCTACGCCACAGACCTCTCCAGTCGCGCAGGCGAAGCCGCAGTCGAGCGTGCCGCCGCAACCATCACTGACCGGGCCGCAGAGCCCAGTCGCTTTCGGATAGTCAGCGGAGGTGAGCGCCTGGCACGACGAGATCACCTTACATTCTCCGTCCACACAAGCGGCGTTGGTGTCG
>Ga0164241_10001591_pt1 | contig 27272 bp, 21 predicted proteins | sample OricomyardsoilBY_FD_108780 | JGI IMG/M metagenome (GOLD analysis project Ga0164241, IMG submission 108780) | Backyard soil microbial communities from Emeryville, California, USA - Original compost - Back yard soil (BY) | ecosystem: Environmental > Terrestrial > Soil > Unclassified | place: USA... | reverse complement strand
GCTCCCACGTTTGGCTGGTTTTGCCGCGAGGCAAAGGCCCGCAGTCCAACAAAAAACCACGCAGGCGTCGCGCATGACCGCCGTGCTGGAAAACTCCCTGGGCTGCGGGTCCTGCTTGCACACTAACGACGGGTTCCCGCTTTGACTGACATCATGACACGGACTGACACAGCCGCATCTGCGCCGGATAAGCCGGCGTTTCTGCATCTGAGCGGCGTTTCCAAATCCTATCCCGGTGTGCTGGCACTTTCCGACTTTTCGATGGAGGTCCGGCCAGGCGAGGTCATCGGACTCGTCGGCGAGAACGGTGCCGGGAAATCGACCCTGATGAAGGTCCTCGGCGGGATCATCCAGCCCGACCAAGGAACGCTCGTCCTTGACGGCGAAAGCCATACCGGGCTCAGCATCGCCAAGTCGATGCAGGCGGGGATCGCCTTTGTTCATCAGGAACTGAACCTGTTCGAAAATCTCGACGGGGCGTCCAACATCTACATCGGCCGCGAACCGCGCAAGTGGGGGGCGCTGAACATCATCGACAGCGCAAAGCTGCACGCCATCGTGCAGCCGTTCCTTGATCAGCTCGGCGCGAATTTTCCATCCACCCGAGCCGTATCACGCCTGTCTCTGGCCCAGCGGCAACTGGTCGAGATCGCCAAGGCGCTCAGCCTTAACGCGCGGCTGGTGATCCTCGACGAGCCGACCTCCAGCCTGCCGATTGCCGAAACCGAAAAGCTGCTCAAGGTCATCGCCGGGCTGAAGGCCAAGGGGATCGCCGTGATGTTCGTCTCGCACCGGCTGCACGAAGTTGTCGCCGCCTGCGACCGCGTCATTGTCCTGCGCGATGGCCAGCGGGTCGGTGAGTTGACCGGCGACGCGATCACGCATGATGCGATGGTCAAGCTGATGGTCGGGCGCGACCTCAAGGTCAGCTACACGCCGCCTGCCAGCCCGAAAGGCGCGGTTGCTCTGGCGCTCGACGCTGTACGCACGCAGGCATTCCCGCTGGAAACCGTTTCACTTGATCTCCACCACGGCGAGATTCTCGGCCTGGCGGGGCTGGTTGGGGCGGGCCGCACGGAGTTGGCCCAGGCGCTGTTCGGAGTTGACCGGATCGAGGGCGGAACGCTCATGCTCGAAGGTACTGCGGTGCACTTTGTTTCATCTGCAGATGCGGTCGCTGCGGGCGTGTATCTGGTGCCCGAAGACCGCAAGCGCAGCGGTCTGGTCCTCGACATGTCGATTGCCCAGAACATCACCATGCCGAACTTGCAGGCCTATGTCCGGCACTTGACGGTATCGGCGAATGCCGAAATTGCGCAGGCCGAACAAAGCCGCACCGATCTCGACATCCGTGCGCCGAACGTCCGCGTTCGGGCGGGCGCCTTGTCGGGTGGCAACCAGCAGAAGATCGTGCTGGCCAAATGGCTGGCGATGAAGCCGAAAGTCATCATGTTCGACGAGCCGACACGCGGCATCGACATCGGTGCAAAGTCCGAGATTTACCGGTTGATGCGCGCTCTGGCCGATGCCGGGGTCGCGGTGCTGATGATCTCGTCCGACATGGAAGAGGTGATCGGCGTCTCGGATCGCGTCGCCGTCATGTATCAGGGCCGGATTTCCGGCATTCTCGAACGGGCGGATTGCAGCGAAGAAAACATTCTGCGCCTCGCGGTTGGCGACAGCGCGCAGTGATCAGGACACGACCCGAATGGGTCAGGACAAAATGGGTGGGGACTATCTATGCTGAATCTCAAGAAGGACGTCGGGCTGTTCATCCTGATCTTCGTGGTCGGGGCGGTTGTGGCGTTCATCAATCCGCGCTTCCTGTCGGCCATCAACATCGCCAATACGCTGAACCTTGTCGGCTTGTTCGGCGTGTTTTCGATTGCCGCGGGTCTGGTGATCATCACCGGGGGCATCGACCTGTCGGCAGGATCGGTCATCGCCTTGCTTGGCGTCGTCTTCGTCGATCTGATCGCCACCAAGGGCATGGCCTGGCCTCTCGCCGCGTTGCTGGTACTGTGCATCGGCGCGCTGATGGGGCTGATCAACGGCCTGCTGATTACCAAGAAGCGCCTGCAACCCTTTGTCGTCACCCTGTGTGGATTGCTGATCTACCGGGGCATTGCGCGCTTTTATACCGCCGATGCGACCGCCGGATTTGACTATGACACCCGCTTCGAGACCCTTGAGTTCCTGACAACTGGCCGCACCGACATCGTGTCGCTGCTGACCGGGGGTGCCTATAGCTCAATTGCAATCCCGCATACCTTTGTGTTTCTGGTCGTGCTGGCGGCGGTCATGTGGGTGGTGTTGCACCGCTCGGCCTTTGGCCGGTACCTCTATGCCGTTGGCAAGAATGAAGAAGCCGCCCGCTTTTCGGGCATCCGCACCGCCCGTGTGATCATCGCCGCCTATGTGATCTGTTCGGTCCTGACCGCGACTTCGGCGATCTTCCTTGCGATGTACACGCGCTCGATCCTGCCAAGCTCACATGGCAACTTCTACGAACTCTATGCAATTGCGGCAGCGGTTCTGGGTGGGTTTTCGCTGCGGGGCGGCGAGGGCTCGATTGTCGGGGTCGTGCTCGGGACATTGCTGCTGCAGGTCTTGCAGAACCTCGTCAACTTGCTTGGCATCCCGTCGTCGCTGAACTTCGCGGTCAGTGGTTCGGTGATCCTCGTTGGTGTCATCGCCGATCAGGAATTCGCCGACTACCGCGAGCGGCGCGAAAAACTGAAGAACCGTCAAACCGCGTCGCCGAAAAGTCCGGACCTGCCCGCGAAAACTTGAGGTGACTTGAACCATCACCTTGGCTTGGGGGTTGAGGCGCGACGACCGCGTCTCCGCTTCCCCAACCCAAGGTTCCGCACGACGACAATAGGCCCGCGTCAATCAGATCGAACCTTTGCCACGAGAAACGCACCGTCAAATGGCTGATCGCGATCCCAAGTCCGCGCAGCAGATCCTTGACGTCACGCAGCGCGGGCGGGAACCGCACGTGAATCATCACGGCCAGGCAGATTATCTCGGGTGAGGTCTTGAACTAGCGAAAGGGGGAGCGATTGGTCGTGAGGTGAGGCCAGAACGCGGTTAGGAGTGGCTCAAGCAAGTTTCCTCTGACAGTGCGTACTGGTGTCATCAACAGCATAGAACTGATTAACAGGCCAGTCTCTACGCTGTTGCCCCGGATGCGGATTCGTTCACGCGATTGAGCAGGATTTGCTGACACAGAGCACGCATCGGCTTGCCCTCGTCATTGTATGGAATTGCATTGATGGCGTGGATCGGCCCAAGAAAGCAGGGCAGCCGCAGTTTCTCTTCGTAACTCGCCCGGATTTTGCCAATACATTCAAACTGGTTGGCGGCGTCTTCAAAAACGACGTATCCAACCAACTCATGGCGTGAATCATCGCGCGGATTCTTGAAACACACAGCGTCGCGAACGCCTGGTGTCGATTTGATGATCCACTCGACGATGACAGCGTCTAGGTCAAAGCCGGGAAAAGCAAGGACTTCGTCCGTCCGTCCGGTGATGAGCAGTTCGCCTCTCTGTCCAATCTTTGCCAGATCGCCCGGATAAAACCAGTTGTCTTTGAAACATGCCGCAGTCGGTTTCGGTAGGTTGAAATATCCCTCAACCAGATGCCCATTGCTGATGCGAAGAGTGCCCGCTTTGCCTGCTGCGCAGAGATCACCGCGTGTCGTGCGAATCTCGATGACAGAGGCGGTGGGACATCCCGTGCGGATGACCATGCCGTCCGGCTGAACCGAGACAGTAGTTCGAAATACCGTACCTGCTTCTGCAGACTCATAGACATCGTCAATCGATTCAAAAACCGGCGCCAGCTTTCGTGCAAATTCATCGGACAGGGGGCCGCCTGTCACCTCGACCTTTGCGATCTTGGCTATGTGTTTGGTCTCAGCCACGAGCGGCGCAAGCAGACGAGGCGAACCGACAACCAGATTGACCCCGACGCCTGTCCAGAAGTCTGGATCAAAGCTGTCAACAACTGTCCCTGCATTCAAGAACGTGGCGAGGGCACGCGCGTGAAAAATGGCAGAAGTATTTTGAAAAAGGGTTGCCATCGTCACTTGTGCAGAAGGACTGTTGCCGATTGCTGCGCGCATCCGCCTGAAGACAGTAGCTTGGCTCAAAGCCACGGTTTTGGCATGACCCGACGAGCCCGTTGTGTGCTCGAACAACCAAGCTTGATTGGGATTCGCGTAGCTATCAAATCCGCGCGGATTTGATGGTGTGTCATGGCCCGGACCAGGCATCCAAGAACTGTCGATATTGACAAAACCGAGGCCCTCTTTGCCTGCTGCATCTTCTGTCTTGAAGAAATGCGTCGGCCTGACGACTTTTTGCTGGGCCAGCACCTTACTCGCTACAACAAATCCGCAACCCAATGCTGATGTCGCGAGGAGCATAGCCAAGGATACTACAGTATTTCGGGTGTTGAGCGCGACGATGGAATCCTGCCGCACACCCGAACGTTGCATCGCCGCAGCAAAGGACAGTGTCAACGCGTGCACTTGCGCATAAGTGAATGTCGTGTGTTCGGAGATAACAGCGGGGAACGCAGAATGCTGCATCGCAATCCTTTGAAACCAAAGGAAAATATTACAGGCTTGGTCGCCTTCTGACATCTGTCGATATGCTCGGGTGTTGTTGTTTCGATTCATCTACTAGCGCCATTTTGTCCGGTTGAACACCTGCAGCTGCGGACGAAACCGCCAGTCCTAGCGCCGATTGCTCATCTTTTGACCCGCCGTCCGCAACCCATGATCACGTGTGGCGCAAAAGCAGTCCAATGTTCATCGCAGGCTTGCCTATTTGCCGTCTGCCATGCATCAAGCGCAGCATAATATCGTTGTCGCAGGTTCTTTTATGGCTCTGAAAATTATTGGCGCGGGCTTCGGGCGGACGGGCACATTCTCATTGAAGCTGGCCCTAGAGCAATTGGGATTTGGCCCGTGTTATCACATGTATGAAGTCCGGGAGCACCCACAGCTTCTTGCGCCTTGGCTTGCCGCTTTGCAGGGCGAATTACCTGATTGGGACAAAGTCTTTGCGGGTTACACCTCGCAGGTCGACTGGCCGGCATCCTACTACTGGAAAGAGCTGCATTCCGCGTATCCCGATGCGAAGGTAATCCTTTCAGTTCGCGATCCTGAAGCGTGGTATACCAGTCTGCAGGCGACAATCGTACCATCTGTCACAATCGGTCGAGAAATGGGTGACAACGCCCATGCCAAGGCAGCGTCCGACATGATTTACCAGACCATCTACCAAGGGCTTTTTCAGGGCCGCATGTCCGATAAGCCGTTTGTCATGAGTGTTTTCCGTAAACACATTCAAGAGGTGCGCGACACCATTCCCGCAAATCAACTGTTGGAGTTCGATGCACGCGAAGGTTGGGGCAGGTTGTGCAAGTTTCTTGCCGTTCCCGTCCCCAGCACGGCCTATCCCGAGACCAATTCAACTGAAGATTTTCTCAAAAAAAAACCTTACTTGCGCGCCGCGCTGACGGTTGACACTGTATAAATAAGGACTTCACTTCATCAACAAAGCGACGCTGCAAGCAAAAAAACGGGCCTTTTCGGGCCCGTTCTTTTATTTGTGCTAAGCGGATTGGCTCAGAAGTGGAACGCCCCACGCAGAGAAACCTGCTGGTGCTGGGTGGTTTGGTCACCATCATAGCCATTGTAGCTTTCAACAGACCGACCCAAAAATTCCAGACCGACCGAGAAATTCTCACCGATGCCCATCTCTGCACCGAGGCCATAGTTATAGCCAGAGAAGTCATAATCGCCGTAGTAGGCAGCAGTGTTGCCGACGCTCATCCCGGCGAAGCCGTAAAGCAGGATCGGCATGCTGCCCGCGGTCAAAGTTTTACCGACTTTGGCTTTGAGGTCTACAACGTTGCCAATGCCGTAGGTGTCATAAGACGACCCGCCATCTTCGTTACCCGGAGTTGCACCTTGGAACGCAAGTTCGCCACCGACAACCAGACCGTTCGCAAGCGTCTTGTTATAACCAAGGAACATGCCAGGCGTTACATCGGACTCCATGTTGTAGTCGTCATAAGTATCACCAAAGGGCAGGCGACCTGACAGGCCAGATGCCGAGAGACCCAAGTAGAAACCATTAAACGGGTCTGCTTGGACTTGGCCAGCACCCGCGGCCAGCGCGAGAGCCGAAGCCATCCCGGTGGTTACCATTGTTGCTTTTTCGAAAGATTTAAGTTCGCGCATTTTTTTATCATCCCTTCCAGTTGAACAACGGCGGGCACCGGAAAGCACCGACCGTCGGCAATTCACAGCACCACGACCAAGAAAAAGTCGTTTGTGACCTATAGCTAATATTGATCAACGTTTTGGTGCTGCGGATGCAGGACGTCAAGCAAAATAGCATATCTTGTGTCTGACAGTTTTGCGCCTCTAGAGTTTTCGTGCTTCCTGTTGCCGCTACGGCACAGAAAATGGGCGATAGCCTCAAGTTTCGAACGCCGTTATCCCTTTTGCAGCGCGACTCGCTTCGAGAATCTGCTCTGCACATTTCGCCCGATCCGGTAACCCTGACGCGAGTCGGGGCAGGCGCTGGGTCCTGTGGATCACGCGTGGCGTGAGGGACTGACCAAGAAGATCTGAGCACAGTTTGCGCGCCCGCGCTACAACCTGCGCTTGGTTCACATTTTCAGCAAAGACAGCGATTGCCAGAAGTTCGCCGCGGGCTTCAGGCTTCGGGCTCGGGAAACATGCGGCTTCCAGAATTCCGTTGACCGACGCCAATACCTGATCGATTGCAGCAAGTCCGATCTTGGCGCCATCAGCATTGATGAATTCACCTTGTCGGGGCACGACGATAAGCACATCTTCGGCCCCCCATAATCCGCGGTCGCCAGGATAAAACCAACCGTCACGGAAAGCTTGGGCCGTTGCTTCTGGAGCCTCCAGATACCCTGCAGCCAAATACTCATTTTGAATCCGTATCTCACCTTCCTCAAGTGGCTGGCAGAGCGACCCGTCAGGCCGACGTATCTCAATTTTGCTGTCGCGCAGGCGGCCAATCGTATGAATGCCGCCGTTGGCCACAACAGTTTTGAGGTTCGAAAACGTCTTGTTTGTCTCGGTCGCACCATAGGTGTCATCGACCAGATCGAACGACCGAAGCAAAAGCGCGGCATCGCTGTCTGACACAGCCGCACCCGCAACCTCGATCACGGGAATCTTCGAGGTCAGGATGACGTCCGTCAACCGCGCACGTGCCTGGCCAAGCGATGAGGCCACACGATTTACACCATTTTTCAGCCAGAATGTGGGATCATCCCCAGCGATATAGGTCGACCCGTTTAACAGCGCGGCAAATATCCGGGCGATAAATGGGCGACTGTCTGCTGGAAACAGGGATGCGAACCGCGTTTCGCCAGTTCGGAATTCGTCAGCGACCGCATGCGATCGGCCGGTAACCTGTTGATGCGACAGCGTTACGAATTTTGGAAGGCCGGTCGTGCCGGAAGTGAAGACAACGAGCCAAGGCTCATCTGCGTCCGTCGAGTCGTCTTCCGGATTCCAGACCAGCCCCTGTGTTCGAAGCGCTGCGGGTGACCAACTCTCGTCAACGATATGATCATCAGACTTACCGTCCGTACCGGCCGCGCGCAGGGCATGGGTTACAGCGGGCAGGTTCGGCTGATCAAGTGATCCCACGTTCTGCAAAAAGCGCGCGCCAAGGAGAGCGGTTGCAAAAATGGTTGGCACAACAACTGCGCTATCTCGGCTGTTCAGATGCACAATCGAGGTTTTCCCAACCCCAATGGCACGCAGGCGAAGCGCAAAGGCCTCGGCGAGAGAGATAAGCTGCCGATACGAAAACGTCACATCGGGATAGACCATCGCCGGCCGCTGAGGCATCGCGAGCGCCAGATTGCGAAGCGCTGTAGCGGGATTAGCTTTGTAATCTGCCATGAAGGTGTCCCAATTGTCTTGCGTGGATCGCTATTTATTCGCGTCGTATCGCGAGGTCCATCGCCTCCTGAAAAAGTTGCTTGCATGCGATGCGACGCGGTGCACCATCTCGGGTCAGAGGAATTTCACCGACAACCATGATCTGCTGAAGTGCCGCCACCGGGCCAAGCGCATCAAGACAGGTCTTGCGCGCTAGCCGAACGATGTTGTCGGCACCTGCCAGATCGTCAAGTTGCACCAACGCAGCCAGATATTCGGTTTGATCTGCGGCCTTCGCGACAAAGCTCGCGGCACTAGAGACACCGGACACCGAGGTGAGCAGGCGGTCAACCTCCGCGAGTCCGATTTTTCGCCCCCCAAGATTGACGACATCATCGGACCTGCCGACCACTTCCAACGTGCGGCGCGGCCCCCAAAAGGCCAAATCCCCCGGATAAAACCAACCCTCGCGGAAGCTGTTGCGCGACGCTGCCCTCTCGCCGACATAACCGCCTGCCATGTAGTGATTTCGAATGCGCACGATGCCGGTTTCACCAGCTTCGCAAAGGGTCAGATCTTCATTGACGATTTCCACGTCGCTGCCTGCATCTTCGCCTGACCTTATGACATCATCGGCGACACGTCGGCTGACGTTTACATGTGCCTTGATGGTTTCACTCGACCCGTACACATCCTCTACAACGTCAAAACTGTGAAGAAGATGCCGGATGAGATCAGGATCAAGACGTGCGCCGCTTAACTGAACGCGTGCCACGCGGGGCGATAGCTGGTGGGGGCCGAGCCAATTCCTGATCTGGTGTGGCGATCCACATATCAAATTGGCGCCCTGGCTTCGGAGAAAGGTGATGTCCAGACCATCAAGGATCACGCAGCCGCACAGGAGCGCCGCCGCCGCCCTGATCTGGAACGGACGCGAATTGCTTTCAAACAGCATAGCGATGCGCGTGTGTCCTGCCTCATACTCCCGCATGACAGCGTGAACGCGCCGCCAGACAACCAGTTGTGACAGTTGCATGAACTTCGGAACGCCTGTCGTGCCCGACGACTGGACAATCCATGTCGGCGCATCCGGATCGATGTAGCCGGTCCGTGGTCCATTGTCCTGGCTTGACGGTGTCGCGAATTTCGGCGACCAGCGCTCGTCCATCAGGATATAGGGCACATCCATCAAGCCGGGCGTTTCAGGCGACTTCAGGACGTGTGTTGGTCGAAGTGTGTCGTGCCGCAACAAATGAACATCAAGCGTCACGTACTCTGCGCCAAGTAAAGCCGACGCAAACAGGGCCGCGATCGAAACGATCTTGTCGCTGGACTCCAAGGCGACCCGCGATCCGGGGCCAACGCCCAGTTCGATCATACGATCTGCAAAGCAGTCTACGATCCGCCACAATTTATCATAGGAAAGTGCGACATCAGATGCGATGATTGCCTGAGCATCTGGATGCCGGCGAACGCGCCTTCTTAGCGCCGAGGCGATGTTGATATCTTCGGTCATGTTGAACTCGTAACCGCTCGAGCCCGAAGACGTTCAGCCAAACGCTGTTGCGCCACCTGGCGCAATGGCTTTCCCGCTTCGTTGCGCGGAATATTTTCGACGGCATAAATGTTTTCACTCGGCAGCACCAACCTGAACTTCGCGAAGACCGTCTTGGCGATGAGTTCAACGCACTCTGCACGGCTGACCAGTTGTTCAAATTTGACGAAGAGGTGCAGCGCCTCGGTTGCAGTGCCCGCAGGATTGGCCGCGCAGATCGCGTCGCTGACGCCCGGAACAAGGGCGACGGTGAAGTCAATGAGCGTGGCAAAGGTCTTCACCCCGCCAATTGACAAGATGTCATCTTCGCGCCCCACGATCTCGAGCGCGCCCTCGTCAGTCCAACGGGCCAAGTCGCCCGGATAGAACCAGCCATCACGAAATGAGGTTGCAGTCTTTTCGGGTTCACCGACATAGCGGTCAACCAGATACGGATTGCGAATACGCACGGTCCCAAGGGTGCCAGGCGCGCAGTTTTGCCCATCGACACCAGTGATTTCGACGAGGCTGTCGAGCGGTTTGCCCGTCCTTAAGATTGTCCCATCGTCCCGTCGTGAGACCACATTTGCAAAGCTCTTGTTTGTCTCGGTCGCACCATAGATGTCGATGACTGTCTGGAAGTTGTCGAGTAGACAAGCCGCGTCTGGATCTGAGAGCCGCCCCCCGCTCGTTTCGATACGCTCGAACTTGGCGGCGGATTGCAAATCGCGAAAGTGCGCTGCGGCCTGCAGCGGAGAGCCGCAAACATAATTCACGCCCATTTGACGCCAGTGTTCGACATCAGTCCCATCTGCAATGGCACAACCGTTGAGCAGCGCGCCGAGTGCTCGCGCATAGAACGGACGCGCGGTGCAGCCAAACAGCGTCGCCAGTGTTGTTGCCGCAAATGGAAAGTCATCCGAGACGGCACGCGTGCGATCAAGAACCACGCGATGGCTCAGAACAAGGTACTTGGGTGTGCCCGTCGTGCCTGATGTATGCAGGATCATCCAGGGGTCGTCGGAATCGGCGAAGCCCGGAAAATTCGTCGATGTGCCCGACGCCACATTCTGCGCCTGAGGTGCCCATGACGCATCAATTTCGACAAACGGGACAGTGCGTGCCGCCTTCATTTCTGAAGATCGAAAGAAATGGGTTGGGCGAAAACGTTGCGCATTCGCTAACGCGGCACTTGCCACGACAAAACGACAGCCAAGAAGCGCGGTTGCGACCAGTAAGCTCAGCGAAACCACAACATCTGAGGTACTGATCGCAACCAGCGATTTTCGGTCAACACCATAAGTTTGCATCCGCTTCGCAAATGCCTGGGCAATCAACCAAAACTGACCATGGGAAATGATACGGTCCTGGACCAGGAGTGCGGGAAATAAACTGTTTTCTTGCGCCGTTCGCGCATAAATTTCACCGATATCGCCGTTCGCCATTCTTGGCATACCTCTGCTTATGGCCTGCATTTGCAGCATATTGGTGCTGTCGTCGAGAGTCTCTTGTCGGCTGTCAAAAAGCGCCAATGCTCCGAAAGCATTCGAAGGAGGGGCGAACTGACGATAGTCCCTTCCGCACACGAGGACCATCCGGTCTCGGCATCGAACTCGTCACAGGCCTTGGCATCTGCAGAGCGCGCCGCAACGAAATTGAGGCCCGGTCCACCATTGCGAAATTTCCACGGAAACCTTAGCAGATCGGTTTAGTCTGACAAAAAGCCGGCGGATGGGCGCTGTCAGACAAATCCGAAGGCCTCTCCGTTTGCCCGACCTGAGGTTCCGTCAGGCCATAAGGAGTCCGCGCTACTCGGCAAGAGTAGCGGCACAGTTGGCCATGTAGTTTGGTCGAGAAGAGACACAGTGTTCCTAGTTGAAGTGGTTGTGGACGGAAGCGTGAACCGATGCAACTTCTGGAGAGTTCGCATGCGACGGAACCCGGGCATCGCACGCTCACGCCTTCGAAATGGCTGGTGAGAATTCTCACTGCGGTTGCTGTGCCAACGCGCCATCTCACGGTCGTCGCGCCGCCCAGGTCTTTCAGCGCAGCACCACAGGACCGCGGCCTCCTCGTGGCCCGACGGTAGCCCGGGTCGGTCGAACGGAGACGCGTTGGCATTCGTCTGACAGCCCCCATTTTGCGGGCTTCGTTTAGAATCTTTGATGATGCGTTGTCCACAGATCGCCCAGCGATTTTAAGACACTCTTTGCCATCCCGAAGACGTCTGGCAATCCGGCCTTTGCTCCAGAAACGCCTGCCCCCGCAAAAGAAGACCACGCGGCCTTGGTCACGTGCCAAAAGGAGTTCGTGGGCCGCTTTCCGGAAGTCCCACTCTAGAGCTCCATAGATTCTTTGCGCACACGTACGGTGTAGGTACGATTCGCTCGCATTGGCCAGTTGCCAAGCGGTTCCATTTCAGATCATCCTCTTGCCAAGCACAACTGGTGGCAGAAACTGACGTATGAGCAGGCCGAGCATTTCGACACAAGCGATTGAGGCGGCAGCGCCCGATCAGGAATCGTTGAAGGCCGCAGGCAAGCTGCTGTCGGCGTCGAAATGGCCCGAACGTTTGGTCTCGCCCGATGGCGCGTTCATCTGGGGGGCTTGTCAGGGGTCGGGTGCGAACCCCTACCGGGTGGCTGTCGATCTGAGCGATCTTGGTGCGAAATGCTCGTGCCCGTCACGGAAGTTTCCGTGCAAGCACGCACTCGCCCTGATGATCCAGTGGTCGGGGTCTCAGGCCGATTTTGCGGAAGCGCCCGTTGCCGACTGGATTACCGAATGGCTCGGGCGGCGACGCAAGAGTGATGCTTCGGCGGCTTCGACGGTCGGGAAAAGTCTGGCTGCGGCGCAGGCGCCCGAAGTTGAAAAGCCGGTTGATCCAAAGGACGAAGCGAAGAAAGAGGCCGCACGACAAAAGCGCGCAGAAGCAACGACGCAGTCGGTCAGCGCGGGCCTGACCGAGTTGGAGACTTGGATCCTCGACCAATTGCGAACCGGGCTTGGCGAAACATTGGCCGACGTTACGACGCGCTGTCGCCGGATTGCCGCGCGACTGGTGGACGCAAAGGCGGCGGCTTTGGCGGCGCGCATCGACATGATCCCGGCCCGCGTTCTTGGCTTGCCGCAGAAAGACCGCTCCGAGGCACTCAGCGCGGAACTTGGAAAGTTGGTGATCCTGTCGCGAGCTTGGAACGGCGGGAACTGCGCCGCTGAAGTACGCCGCGACATCATCGCGGCCGAACCGCGCGAAGCTCTGTTAGTGGATGAAACTGCGCCGCGCCACTCGGGCGTGTGGGAGATCATTGCGACCCGCGAAGAGACGCGTCGCGACGGGCTGATTGCGCGCTCGACCTGGCTGCTTGGGCTTGACCCGGCGGGACCACGCTTCGCACTTCTGCAAGATTTCTTCCCGGCGGCGACAGGCCGACAGGGCTCGGCTTTTGCTCTTGGCGAGCAGTTTGAGGGCGAGTTGGTCTTTTACCCCGCGCGCCATCCGATGCGTGCGCATATCGCCGACCGTCGCCCCGTCGGCGTCCAGGCCGCCTGGCCCGAGGGCGTCGCACATGCGCTTTCAAGCTATGCCCGACAGATCGCCGAACAGCCGTGGTTGCAGGACCTGCCCGTGTTGTTGCCAGCGGGGCAGTTGGCGATGGCGGGCGAGGCGCTGTGGTGGCAGGGTCACTCAGGCGAAGCGTTGCCGCTGATTGCGGATCGGGTCAGTGCCATCGTCCGGGGAACGAATCTGTTGGCTTGCGTCGTGTTGTGGAACGCGTTTTCGGCAGACTTGCTGGCCGCAAATACCGATCTGGGCCTGTATCATGCCGCCGGTTGAAGACGCCCGGTTTACCGAGGCGATCACCCGCCTCGAGGCAGCGCGGCGGCGCTGGCTGACCGGCGGTGATGCCGATGTCAGCGTGGGTGCTTTGGCCGCTGGGACGGAGGGTGGTGAGGGTCAACTGCGTCTGTTGGCCGAGGCCGCGCAACTGCGTCAGATCGCCCTGCGTCCCGTCGCACCGACCCAGATGACACGCGTGGCCCCGATTCCGACGCTCGACTTGCCGCTGCTGGATCAGGCGCTGCGGCCGATGTTTCGCCGCGTGATTGCTGCCAGCAACGAGCGCGCCCATGCGCAGGCGGTTATCGGACTTATGGCCAATCGGGGTGTCATGGCGCATCCCTTCGACTGGGTGCCCCCTAAAGATGGCGCGGGCTTTCCCGAAGTCTATTGGCCGCTGGCAGACTGGGTGGCGGGTCAGGAACCTATCGTCCAGTCCGCCCTGACGGCTGCGAGTTGGGAAGATTTCTCGCCAAACGCACGGCGCAAAGCGCTCGTCGAACTGCGGAGTTCGGACCCGGACGCAGCGCGTGCCTTGCTGGAAACGTTCGCCGCAACACTTGCTGCAGAAGAGCGTCTTGGACTGGTTGAGACCCTGCTGACTGGCCTTAATCCTGCCGATCAGCCCTACCTTGAAAGCCTGCTCACCGACCGTTCGGGCAAGGTTAAAACCGCTGCACGCCGCTTGCTGGGGCGTTTGGGCGTGCTCGCCGCCGATGATGATGCGCGCGAACTTGCGGCCTTCTTTGAAACCCGCAAAGCCTTGCTGAGCCGCAAGGTGAGCATCGAGCTTCGCACCAAACTGAATCAGGTCCAGATCAACCGCATCAGCACGCTGCTGGAATCGGTGACGATCAGCCAACTCGCGCACGCATTGGACACCGACGAAGCGGGTCTGGTCCAGCAGTGGTCGATGAAGAACGATCTCATGGCCGAATTGATGCTACGCGCGCTGATCGCGGGTGCGTCGGACTACGCGTTACGAACCTATTGGGAGCGTTTCAAAGGCGAAGAGAACACGGGGATGGCGATGCTCTTTCTGATCGCGCCCAGACTGTCCATCGCCGAAATCCAGACCGAAGCGCTGGTGATTATCCGCAAAGGGCGGCTCGATGCCCTGCCGCTGCTTGCCGGATTTATCGGTCATGAGATTCCCCAAGCGCTTGCCGATGCGATCCTTGCCGATCCGCGCGTGCGCGATGTCTTCAAGGTGCCAGATGACGATACCAAATCGCATGAATTGACCTTGGCGCGCGACACGCTGCGCCTGCTTGGCCCGATTTTGCGCCGCGAGACTGCCATTGCCGTGCGGGATCGGCTGCAAGGCAAAGTCTTCCATCCCGCTGATCCCGCCCTTGACCCCTTGCATTTCAACATTGCCCTCGAAGGACACGCTTGATGACCGAGATCCAACGCCAGCCTGCCGAAGTCATTTACGCCGCTGAACTGGCCGCGCTGAAAGCGGCTGATACCGGGGAAAAGCCAGAGGGATGGGTGCTGTCACCCCAGGCGGTTGTGACCTATGTGCTGGGCGGCAAGGCGGGGTCGAGCACGATCACTCCGAAGTATGTCGGCTCGCGCCGCATCATCGAAACCGCCGTTGCCACATTGGCGACCGACCGCGCATTGTTGCTGCTGGGCGTGCCGGGAACCGCGAAATCCTGGGTCTCGGAACATCTGGCGGCGGCGATCACCGGGGACAGCACGCTGGTGGTGCAATGCACCGCCGGGACGGACGAGAACCAGATCCGCTATTCCTGGAACTATGCGCAATTGCTGGCGAAAGGGCCGTCGCCCGAGGCTTTGGTGCAAACGCCGCTCTACCGCGCGATGGACACGGGCAAGCTGTGTCGGCTTGAGGAACTGACGCGCATGGGTTCGGACGTGCAGGACACGCTGATCACGGTTTTGTCCGAGAAATTCCTGCCAATCCCCGAACTGAACAGCGCCGTCTACGCAAGGCGCGGCTTCAATGTCATCGCGACAGCGAACAATCGCGACAAGGGCGTGAATGAGCTGTCCTCGGCCCTGAAGCGCCGCTTCAATGTGGTCGTCTTGCCGTTGCCGGAGGACATCGACGAAGAAGTTTCGATCGTCACGCGCCGCGTCGGCGAAATGGCCGAGAATTTGAAACTGCCGCTGCCGAAGAATGCGGCCGCCGAAGTCTTGCGGGTCGTGACGATGTTTCGTGAGCTGCGCGATGGCCAAACGCTCGACGGCAAGACCACGCTGAAAGTGCCCTCGGGGTCACTGTCGACGGCTGAGGCGATTGCCGTCATGGTCGGCGGATTGTCGCAGGCCGCGTGGTTTGCGAATGGCAAGCTGGATGCGGATGGTCTGGCAGCAAACGTGCTGGGCGCCGTGGTCAAGGACCCGGTGCAGGACAAGACGGTGATGGCGGAATATCTCGAAACCGTCGTTAAGAAGCGGCGTGATTATGCGGATTATTATGCGGTCCTGACCGAGATCCTGTGATCCATGGGTGAGGTTCATCTCTTTGGCATTCGCCACCACGGTCCGGGGTCGGCCCGGCGGCTGCTGGACGCGCTAAAGGCCGCCGATCCCGCCATTGTGCTGATCGAAGGCCCCGCCGATCTGAGTGCGGCTCTGGCGGCCCTTGCCTCGCACGAAATGGTGCCGCCCGTTGCCTTGCTGGCTTACGCCGAGGATGCGCCCGAACGCGCGGTCTTCTGGCCCTTTGCCACCTATTCACCCGAATATCAGGCGGCGCGCTGGGCTTTGGCGCATGGCCGCGAGGTCCGGTTTATCGACCTGCCAGCGGCCGCACGCCTTGGGGCAGAGGCAGAGCCAAGCGAGGTCGAAGAGGTCCTTGCCGAGCAAAGCCCGATAGCGCGCGACCCGATTGGGGCCCTGGCGCGGGCGGCAGGCTATGAGGACGGCGAAAGCTGGTGGTCCGATGTGATCGAGGAGAACCCCGATCCCGGCACGGTGTTTGCAGCGGTTGGCGATGCCATGACGGCCCTGCGGCAGGACCATGCGCCAGGCCGTGACGAAAGCCAGCGCGAGGCCTATATGCGGCGCGCGATTGCCGATGCGGTCAACACGACCGACGGGGACATCGCTGTCGTCTGCGGTGCGTGGCACGTTCCGGCGCTGGCGGCGAAGGTTAGGGCCTCCGACGACGCCGCGTTGCTGAAGGGCCTGCCGAAAGCCAAGATCAAATCGACCTGGGTGCCCTGGACCTCGACACGGCTTGCGACCGCTTCAGGCTATGGGGCAGGGGTCTCGGCCCCTGGTTGGTATGCGCATCTGTGGGCGCATGGGACGGGGGCTGCGTCCGACACCTTATGGGTGGCTAAGATGGCCGCGATCATGCGCGCGTCGGGGGATCTGGTCTCGACCGCATCGCTGATTGAAACCGTCCGGATGACCCGCACCCTGGCGGCCTTGCGGGACCGTCCATCGCCTGGCTTTGAAGAAATGCGCGACGCGGCAATTGCGACGCTGATGGCGGGCGAGACCTTGCCGTGGCGCTTGATCGAGCGCGAGATGCTGTTTGGCAATGAGGTGGGGGAAATCCCCTCGGACCTTGAACTCGCACCGCTGCTCGAAGACCTGCAACGCCAGCAAAAACGCCTGCGCATGAAGCCCGAAAGTCTGGAGCGCGAGTTGTCGCTTGATCTGCGCAGCGAGAGTGGGCTGGACCGCTCGACCCTGCTGCACCGCCTGAACGCGCTGGATGTGCCCTGGGGCAAGCTGGCGGGTGCTGGCAAGTCGCGCGGCACTTTCCGCGAGAATTGGGTGCTGGCCTGGCAGCCTGAATATGCCGTGCGGCTGGTCGAACATCTGGCCTATGGGCCGACGATCGAATTGGCCGTTGCGGGCCGGATGAGCAAACTGGTCAGGTCTGAAACCGATCTGGCCAAACTGGCCGACCGTGTTGAAGCGGCGCTGACCGCCCAACTGCCGGCCATCGCGCAGGAAGGCACCGAACGGCTGGCGCGGCTGGCTGCCGAGACCGACGATTGCGCGACGCTCTTGTCCGCGATGCCGACCCTGGTTGATACATTGCGCTACGGCACCGCGCGCAATGTGGCGATGGACGCGCTTGGCGCGCTGCTCGACCAATTGATCACGCAAGGCGCGATTGCCTTGCCCTATGCCGCGCGCAACCTTGACCGCGAGGCGGCGCAAAGCCTGCACGCGCTGTTGCTGCGTGTCAGTCAGGCGATTGCGATTGCGGAACGCGACGCGGGGGTTAGCGACACCTGGACAGAAGCGCTCAGCGACACGGGCTTTGCCACCACGACCGATCCGATGATCGCGGGCCTCTGCGCCCGGCTGTCGTACGAAGCGGGCAAGGACGCGATTGATGATGTTGCAAACCTGATCAGCCGCCGTCTGTCGCGAGCGTGCCCCTCGGCGGAGGCGGCGGCGTTCTTCGAAGGCTTCTTTACGCAGTCCGGGATGAAGCTGGTCCACGATGCGCCCTTGCGTCAGGCCGTTGATGCGTGGCTGATTGGTCTTGAGGACGACGATTTCATCGAAACCCTGCCGCTGTTTCGCCGGGTGTTTTCGACGCTCGATCGCACCGAACGCCGCGCGATGCTGGATGAAGTGTTGGGCAAGGGCGCATCGCTGAACGCCAGTCTTGCGCTGGCGCCAGACACCGACGAACTCTGGGCGCTGCATCTGGAAACCCTGCGCGGCATTTTCGATGATACCGGTGAGGCGACATGAGCGACTTGGCCAAAGAACGCGACCGGCGCTGGCGGCTGGCGCTGGGCGAGACCGAGGACGCCGAGGGCCTCGATGCACGCGATCTAGCCGTGGCGGGTGCGCTCGACGCGCTTTACGCGATGGACGACAAGGGCAACCCGGTTGGTGGCCTTGGAAGGTCAGTGCCGCGCGTTTCGCGCTGGCTTGGCGATGTGCGCGAGTACTTTCCGTCACAGGTTGTGCAGGTGATCCAGAAAGATGCGTTTGACCGGCTGGGTCTGCGCCAGATGCTGCTGCAACCCGAGTTTCTGGAAACGATTGAAGCTGATGTTCACCTCGTTGCAGACCTAATTTCGCTGCGCCAAGCGATGCCGGACAAGACGATCGATACGGCGCGGATGGTCATTCGCAAAGTCGTTGATGAGCTGATGGAGCGGCTCGAAAGAAAGACCGCCGAGGCCGTGCGCGGCGCGCTGAACCGCTCGCAACGCACGACGCGGCCCCGCTTCACCGACATCGACTGGCCGCGCACGATTTCTGCCAATCTCAGACATTATCAGCCCGACTATCAGACGATAGTGCCCGAGCGTCTGATCGGATTCTTGCGCCAGCAACGCCGCATCACCGACCTTGATGAAGTTGTGTTATGCGTTGACCAATCCGGCTCGATGGCAACTTCGGTGGTCTATTCGTCGATCTTTGCGGCGGTCATGGCGTCGATCCCGGCGGTCAAGACACGGCTCGTCTGCTTTGACACCGCGATTGTCGATCTGACCGAGGACTTGGCCGATCCGGTGCAAGTCCTGTTTGGCGTGCAACTCGGCGGCGGCACCGACATCAACCGCGCAGTTGCTTACTGCGAAGAGCGGATCGAGCGGCCGAGCAAGACGCATCTCGTGCTGATCACCGACCTTTACGAAGGGGGCAATGCGCAAGGCCTGCTCGCGCGGCTGGCGACGCTGAAGGACAGTGGCGTCAATGTCATCGTCCTGCTCGCGCTGACCGACACCGGCCAGCCGTCATACGATGCAAACCTGTCGGGCAAGGTTGCAGCACTTGGCGTGCCGGTCTTTGCCTGTACGCCCGATCAGTTCCCCGACCTGATGGCGACGGCTCTGCGGCGTGGCGACATCGAGGCCTGGGCCGCGCAGGCCGACATCAAGACGGTGCGTCCGGGTGGGCCTCAAGGACTGGTCTGAACGCGGTCCCAGTCCAGATCAAAACGCGCGAGATACTTGCGCAGCCGGTCGGCGTCATTGGTGCTGGCTTTGTCGGCACGACTGGCGGCAAACAGCCGTCGCCCCGCAGCCGACAGGTTCGGGCACGCACGGCAGGCGCGGATCACCGCGGCCAATTGTGGGAACTGATGTTAGAGCGTGATCGGCGAGATCAAAATTTATCTTTTGGTATCAATTACATAAACGATAGCAGTTGCTGACGGAGCGCGACTCCAGTCCAATCGCCGCCGCCTGCTAAGACATTGAAAACGCTATCCCCGAGTGGGCACGACAGTACCTTCTTATGCAAAACCGGATGACCGCTGGGCTGGTCTTAGAGGGGCAACTGAAGAGCGTTTTTTCATCGGGGGAGGCTAGGTCGCCGCATCACCAGACCCAAGGAAGCTTGATCTGACGCCGTCGGACCCCGCCAGCTTAGACGCCGCGCTAGCTTAGACGCCATCCAGAACTGGCCCGGCCTCGGCACCTCTCCAAGCGGATACTGCGCCGCGGCCGGAGGCCCCCTAGATCGGTGCTTTCACACGAATGAGAATCAATCTCCATTGCCCCAAACCGCAAATCTCGCAAGCAAATCGAACAAATAGTGGCCTTCGCAAGAAAGCGAGTGTCCGTCGATCTCGAGAATCCGAGTCTGTCGTTGATCGTTACGTGCGTTTGCGGGCTGCTGAGAAGCATGATAGTCTGCCGAGACTAATTTCCGGATAGTCTAGATTGATTACTGAACTCGGCCTTGCACCTGAGCGATTTGCGTTCCTGAAGTCTGTCGAGCAAAGCCACTTCTGGTTTGTGGCACGCAGATATTTGGTTGAGGGCCTGGTAAACCGGGCGATCACTGAGCCTGTGGATTTGCTGATCGATGTTGGCTGTGGACCCGGTCTTAACCTTGCAACTTGGAGGTCACTTGCGAAGACGGTCGTCGGGATTGACCAACAAGTGATGACAACCGGGTCGGCTTCAGAGGACATTCGGATTGGTGATGCAGATAAGTTACCCTTCGCGGACAGCGCGGTAGATGTTGTGCTGCTGCTCGACGTTCTGGAACACGTCGATGATGAGAGTGCGCTGCGCGAAGCCAATCGCGTGCTCCGCGGCGGCGGCAACCTTGTTGTTGCGGTCCCGGCACATCCTTGGCTCTGGGGTGCCCGCGACATCGGGGCGCATCACCTGCGTCGCTATTCGCTGAGAACTCTCAAAACAAGATTGAGTGCCGCGGGGTTCGAGATCGTGACTCTGCGCCCTTATCAGTTTTTACTGTTCCCAGCAGTTGCCTTGTCCCGGCTGTTTGGAAAGGTCTCACCTGCAGCCCGCGATCTTGAGGACCGGCCGCAGCGCGCGCTCAACGCAGTGTTGAGCCTGATCAACAGGTTCGAAGTCTGGCTTTCGCTCAAGGTAGGCCCGATGCCGACAGGTTCGAGCTATATTGCGGTAGCAAGGAAGCGTTCATGACTTCGGCGACGCCTCGCCACTTCGAGCTGTTGGCGTTTCATCGCACGCTGGGGCAAAGTGAGGCGCTTGCAGCGGCGGGTGTCGATGGGTTGATCCTCGACTTCGAGCAGCGCGGCAAACACGAACGTCAGGCAGGGTATGATACTGAAATCAATCAACATGCGCTGTCAGATGTTGCCGATTTAAAGGCGCATACCGGAGCGTATCTATTGTGCCGAATCAATGGCCCGGGTCCTGAGACTTTTCGCGAGATTGATGCTGTCGTCGCGGGCGGCGCGGATGAGATCATTGTCCCAATGATCATGCGCCTTGACGACGCAGAGGACATCGTGCGTCATATTGGTCGCGATGCCGCCATCACTTTGATGGTCGAAACGCGAGAGGCCGTCGCCTTGGCTGGTGAGTTCAGTCAATTGCCAGTCAAACGCATTTACATTGGCTTGAACGACCTGCACATTAGCCGAGGTACGGCGTCGATCTTCGCGCCGTTTGCGGATGGCACTCTCGACGCGATCAGGTTGGCAGTCGAAGCGCCGCAGTTTGGTGTTGCGGGGCTGACCTTGCCTGGTCGTGGTCATCCAATCCCGGTCGCCATGATTTACAATGAGCTTGCGCGGATCGGCGCAGATTTCACCTTCTTGCGTCGCTCGTTTTACCGAGATGTTGAGACGATAGTGTTGTCCGAGGCCATCGGACGTATGCGCAGAGAAATGGCAGCTGCCCAAAGTCGTTCGGCCGAGGAGATTGCGCCCGCGCACGCTCAACTGATCGCACTCGTGATGGAAATGCAGGGCAAAGCTCGTGTCTGAATTGGCCGGAAGACGCGTTCTCGTGACCGGAGCTGCTGGCTTTGTGGGCGCCCACCTGTCAGCGCGCTTGTTGGCTCTGGGCGCCGATTTGCGCGCGCTGGTCAGACCCTCAAGCAATCTCTGGCGATTTCGCGCGCTGGGGATCGCGCCGTCTTTGATCCGTGTTGACCTTCAGGATGCTCCCAGTGCGGTCAAATTGATCGCCGACTTCCGACCACACGTGGTCTTTCACCTCGCGACCGAACGAGATGCCGCTCGATTGGAAGCGAATTCAGACTGCAACACCGTCGTGGCCGCAGCCGTCCTTGATGGTGCGGCCTCGCCCGACTTGGAGAGGTTGGTGTACATCGGTAGTTCGCTTGAAGTCCCTGAACCCACCGGGATTGGGGTCGAGCATCCCCACGGACGCGCGAAGGCCCGTGCCCTTGCGCTGATCAAAAAGAGGGGGGCTACCGAAGATCTGCCAACCTCGCTGATGCGCACGCATTACGTCTATGGTCCACTCGAGCGGACAGACAAACTGATTCCAAAGGCGATTGAGGCAAGCGTGACCGGCGCGGTCTTGTCGCTGACACCCGGCGGCATTCGCAAACGTCACGTTTTTATCAGCGATCTGGTTGCGGCCTGTCTTGCCGTGCTTGACGAGCCTGCATCGACAGAACGCGTTTATTTGACGACCGCACATGCACAATATGCGAACGAAGACCTCATTTCGAAGATGAGTGATCTCGTTGGCAAGCCCATCCGCTGTGACATTGGTGCGTTTCAGCCTCGTGCCTTTGACCGCGCAGATTGGAGCCTGACTGCAGGTCCCGGTGAGACATTGACGCATTGGCAGGTACCTACTGATATCGACCAGGGGCTTTCGGCCTGCTGGGATGCTTGGCGCAGTGGCTGGGGGCGCTTTGATGCAAATTGACCGTATCAGTGTGCTGATACCTGTGATGAACAACGCCCAGACACTCGTTGAATTGGCCGACCGGGTTCACGCGGCTGTGCAGCCACTTACACAACGCGTGCAGCTTGTCTTTGTTGACGACAAGAGTACGGACAACTCGCTCAACGTCATCAAAGAGATTGTGCTGCGAACGTCAGAGACAGTTGTCTTGATGAATGAGGTTAACCGTGGCCAACAATTGAGCCTGCATAAAGGCCTGTCCGCCTGCGATGGAGACGTCGTCGTCGTGATGGATGCGGATTTGCAAGATCCGCCAGAAGCCATCCCCGTACTGATTGAAACGTTGCTGGTCGGCGAGTTTGACTCTGTTTTCGCGACGCGGATCGGACGCTATCAGTCGCTGCCGCGCATGATCACGTCATACGTCTTTCGGTTCGTGATGCGCTGTCTCACAAACTTGCCGAAAGGGGCAGGGGGCTTTGTTGCGATGCGCGCCGAGGTCGCTAGGAAACTCGCAGGTCGGCCAGAGGGGCGGTTTTATCTCGCCGGGCTCATCGGGTGCGGCGGTTACAAACTTGCTGGTATACCAGTCTTGCGTGACTGGCGTGCCCACGGGCATTCGGCATATACTATGGGCATGCGGCTCTCGGTCGCGCTGAAAAATGTCCTGACGGTGATTGGCGAAAGGATGACTCATGCAGGACGTTGACATGAACCAAGAGGTGCACAACGCGCTGCAGCGCAGCTATTACGAAACGCGCTCGCGAGAGCTTAACCATCGCATGGTCATCAAGCGCACGCCCTATGTGTTGAACCATGCGCAACACGTGGTCGATTTCGCTGAACTCAAGCTCACGGACAAAGTGCTCGATATGGGCTGCGGCATGGGGAAGTTCACGATTCCCGTCCGCGAAATGGGCTACGATCTTGATGGCTTTGACCTGTCCGACATCCTGCTTGATGACCTTCGCGCGGCGACCCCAGAGAACGACCATCGTCAGGCGATTTGTGGAGATGCCCTGAACATCGATCCTTCGCTTTACGGTCAGTACGACAAGATCATTGGGTTCTTTACCCTCCACCACATGCTCGATCTAAAGCGCGCCTTCACTGAGTTTCGCAAAGTGCTGAAACCAGGTGGCCGTGTGACTTTTGTTGAGCCGAACCCAGCCTGCCCGCTGTTTTGGCTTCAAATCACCTTTACGCCGTCGATGTCTTGGGCGGCTGAAAAGGGGATATTCAACCTGACGCGCCGCAAAATGCGCGACGTTGTTGCCCATGCTGGGCTGACAAACCTGCGTATAAGCCATTACGGCGTGTTGCCACCCGCATTGCGCAATCGTGGAACAGGTGCGGCCATTGAGCGTACATTCGACAAGATCGCACCGCTGCGGCCGGTTGCGGCCTTTCGTCTGATTAGTGCGGATCTCGACTGAGGAAATGACGGTCGAGAGCCTGTTGATCGTCATTGGCGTGCCCATGGTGCTGGTGGGTTTCTTCGTACTCCCGCGCATCCGCTATGGGCTGAATATCGCGGACGAGGGCTACCTGGTCTTAGGTGTTCAAAAGGTCCTTGCTGGCGAAGTCCCCATCCGTGATTTTCGCGCTTATGACCCCGGTCGCTACTACTTTTGCGCGCTCTTTGGTTTGTTCTTTGGGCGAGGGTTCCGGTCAGTCCGACTAGCGATGGCATTTGTGGCGTTTGGGTCGCTCGTCGTGGTTGCCGCAATGATACTCGCCGTTTCTAACAGCCCACTTCTTGCAAGCGTGACCTGCGTTTTGATCCTGATGTGGCTGCAAGAGCGTTACAAACAGATTGAGAATTTCTTTTGTTTGCTGTCGGTCGCGCTGCTTTATGGTTTGACGCTGCCTGTCCCAATCATCGACCCGTTCCTGATCGGTTTGGCAATCGGTGCCGCTGCCTTTTTCGGTCTGAACTTACTGGTCTACATGATCGGTTCCACGCTTCTTGTGTTCCTATTTGTCGCGGGCTGGGATGTCACAACCTGGCATGTCACATCGTTGCGAACCTTGGCAGGGCTGACGCTCGCCTTATCACCGGTGCTGTTACTGATCCTGTTCGCGCGCGGCTATTTCAGAAACTATGTGTCCATAAAGGTCACCCGGCTGGCCAAGCGCGGCAGTACCAATTTGAAAGGTCATCTTCCGTGGGTCTGGTCACGCAAAAAGTCGCTGTTCGATCTTGGTAACCCAAACAGGGCGGTTGTCTTCAAGCTCATCTTTAACCTGATTCCAGCGACCTGTCTGACGATTGTCGCGGGCGTGGCATGGCAACCGTCGGGCGCAAATGATCCGCTTCTCCACCTTGCGCTGGTGGCGGGCCTTGTCAGTCTGGTCAATTTTCATCACACAATGGCGCGTGCCGATACTGCTCATCTGTTCTTGAGTGCGCTACCGTTTATTGTTGCGCTTGCGGCGGTCATGGCGCGCGGTGTGGGTCCCGAGTTTGCGAGCATTATTCTCATCCTCTTGGCAGTTGGGTCAGCTTGGCTTGTCTACATGCAGCCCCAACACACATTCGGCAGGCGTGGTCGGCGGCCGTTCATCGGTAGGTTTACCGCTGAGTCCGAGACCTTCTGGCTTCCAAAGCAGCAAGCCGCTCACTTAACGTCGATTGGTGCGCTCATCAAACACCACACCAAACCTGGCGACACTCTGCTAGCTGTGCCGACGCTCGCAAGTCTGTATGCCTTATACAACCGAAAACCGGCTGCATACGACACCTATCCCGTCTATCCCAGCACTGAGCAGGCGCGCGACGCAATGTTGGCCGATCTTCAAACGACAGAGCCAAAGCTTATCCTGATCGGCAAAAATGCAGTCGACCACCGGCCGGAGCTCATATTTCTGACCAACTACCCCAACATTGGCGCCTATCTCGACGACTATTACCAAAAGATCGGGGAATTCGGTGGCGTCGAGGCCTTCGTTCTGCCCAATGTCACCGCGCCAATATCCTAGCCGCCATTACGGACTCTCGTGGGCAGCGACCGCAGGAATGAGCTAGGCGATAACCGTCAGCTCTTTGCCGGCGACAGTGGTGGCGCGTCCAAAATGAGAGATCGGAGTTCACGCAAAATTGGACTGGTCGGACAGCAGCAAGCCTCGGAGAGTCCGATTGGCGGTGCTGTCAGACGAATGCGAATTCGTCTCCGTCTGCCCCGACCAAGATTTCGTTAGGCCATAAGGAGGCCACGCCACTCAGAAAAAGCGGCGGCGCGGTCGGCCTCGCGGTTTGGTCGAGATGAGAGGCTGCGTTCCTGGTTGAAGTGGTTGCAGACCGAAGCGTGAATGGAGGCGAACTTCTTCGGGCTTCGCATCCGCCGAAACCGCAGCGTAACCCGCTCGCGCCTTCCCAACGGCTGGTGGGAGTTCGTGGCGCGGTTGCTGTCCCACCGCACATTTCCCGGTCATCGCCGCGGCCGAGGTCTTTCAGCGCGACACCGTAAGAGCGAAGCCGGTCAGTGACGACCGCTCATAGATTGCCGTGGCGGTTCATCGAGTTGTTGACGAATTTTGGTATAGCGGCTTTGTCGCGCGCGTTGTGACAAACGACTCCAGCACCTCACCTTCGTGATCAACCGACCGCCAAAAGGAATGTGTCTTGCCGTTCATTCTGACGAACATTTGCTCCAAGCCATCGCCACTTGCTCGACTTCATTGCGCCAACGCGCCGTTTGCAGATCTCGGCAGCGAATATCGGACCGAACCGTTGCCACCAAAACCGCACCGTCTCATGGCTGATCTCGATCCCACGTTCGTGCAGCAGATCCTCGACGTTGCGCAGTGAAAGCGGGAACCGCACATACATCATCAGCGCCAGGCGGATGATCTCGGGCGAGGTTTTGAAATAGCGAAATGGGGAGCGTTTGATCATAAAGTGAGGCTAATCATCGTCGTGGTAGGGCTCAAGCCTGTTTCCTCTGACAGTGCCCGTGCGTCAGTGGCTGACATGATCCGGACTCATAGATGCGCGGAGGCCGCACCGCGACCGTCAGACGTTACTCAATGGCGAGAACTGGCCGGACTTAATTGAGCTTGGGGGAAATAAATGGGGGAAGAGGATCAGCCTGAACCCAAAAAAGCTTTAGGGATCAACTGGCTGAGAAAGAGTATTGGCGGAGGGAACGCGACTGGGATCGAACCTTCTCCAGCGCTGAGTGGTTGCAAAGATTAGATATCAATTTGCCCGTTGCTCTCTCGGATCACGCGGCCGTGAGTTCTCGACTGAGCGCCGGGGTCCGAAATCAAAACGAACTTACATCACCACGGACAGGCGGATGATCTCGGGCGGGGTTTTAAAGTAGCGAAATGGGGAGCGATTGGTCATGAGGTGAGGCTAGGCTGCCGTGTGACGAGGCTCAAGCTGGATTCCTCTGACAGTGCCAGCGCGCGAAGTAGGCGGGACGGTTTCCATTCCGCCCACGAATGCTGTCAGAGTTCCAGCAAACCGCCGGACACAGGCGCGGCATATATTTGCGCTGAAGTCAGAACTGAACCATCACTGAAGTGGAAATCTTCCACCGCATAGTCATGACCCGCGGCGAAGAAATTATAGATCGTCACATCTTCCCCGTTCGAAAGGCTTAAAATCAGGTCGTTTGCATCCTTTCCGAAGTCAATGTCATTCATGACCACATCGGTGAAGACAAACGAGTCCGCGCCTCCGTCGTTAAAATCGTCGCGATCGGTGATCGTGTACGAACCGTCACCCGAAGTGTGGGTGTAATTCTCCACGCGCTCGGTGCCGACGACTGCGCCTGTCGTCTTCATATCGGCGACCGACTTGTCGCGGATCGCCTGCTGGTTCAGCACCGTGCCGTCAGCAAAGCTGATCGTCTCGACCGACCAG